>Ga0182024_10021259_pt1 | contig 11785 bp, 9 predicted proteins | sample P32metaG_FD_120480 | JGI IMG/M metagenome (GOLD analysis project Ga0182024, IMG submission 120480) | Permafrost microbial communities from Stordalen Mire, Sweden - P3-2 metaG (Illumina Assembly) | ecosystem: Environmental > Terrestrial > Soil > Wetlands > Permafrost | place: Sweden: Stordalen... | reverse complement strand
TCAGTTCGCGCACATTCTCTTTGGTCCATTCACGACGCTTAGTACGTTTAGCCATCTTTGCTCTTTCCTAATGGAAGGGCGGGCGATGTATCACGGTGATGTTGTCATTACAAACGGGCATCGCCAATCTTGCGACCGGGCAGCAGATCTGGATGCCCTTCGTGCGGTTTTAGGAGACATGCGCTTGGCGAGGACCGCGTCGACACGCCCCCGGTCGTCGGGCAAGCGTAACCACGCCCGCGAGCGCTGGGCGCAGCGCAGCTTCTCACCCGCCGACCTGCTCAATCTGTGGGAGCCGATCGGCGCCTGGGAGCGGCACCGCGGTCTCGCCTATGGCGGAAAGCCGCGACAGAAACTCGATGTCTATAAGCCGCGCTACGCGGCCAAGGCGCCCGTCGTCGTATTCTTCTACGGCGGCAGCTGGCAACGCGGCTCGCGCGATCTCTACCCCTTTGTCGGCACTTCGCTGGCGGCACAAGGCATCGTCACGATCGTGCCGGATTATTCGATCTACCCGCTGGCCCGTTTTCCGATGTTTGTGGAGGACGCAGCGCGAGCGGTGCGCTTTGCCCGCGAGAGCGCCGCGCAATGGGGCGGCGATCCCGAGCGGCTGGTGCTGATGGGACATTCGGCCGGCGCTTATATCGCGGCGATGCTGTCGTTCGATCCGCAGTGGCTGCAGCAGGTCGGCCTCAACTCGCAGACCGATCTCGCGGCCTTCATCGGGCTAGCCGGGCCGTATGATTTCCTGCCGATCGAGAGCCGGACCCTGCGCACCATTTTCGGCGGCGTCGATAGGGCGGAAACGCAGCCGATCTCCTTCGTCACCGGCAAGGAAGCGCCCTCGCTGCTGATCACCGCGCGGCGCGATCGCCTGGTCAGTCCCGGCAATAGCCGCAGAATGGCGGCCAAGATCCGCGCCCATGGCGGGGTTGTCGAGGAACGGACTTATGGCGGGGTCGGTCATCTCACCTTGATCGGCGCCTTCGCGCCTGGTCTGCGACTTCTGGCGCCAGTGCTGCGCGACGTCACTCAGTTCGTATGGCGCGTCACACGCAGGCAGGCCGATTTATGCGAGGTCACGCGCGGCTCGTTGCCGCAGTGATCGACAAGCTGACCCTTACTAACTGGGGCGCCCCCCAAACTACGAATCTGGGGGTCAGGAGTTCGAATCTCTTCGGGCGCGCCATCATTTCAATGACTTGGCACTCGATCACGCATCGCCGTGACCGGACGTTACCGAGTGCGTTACAGAAATTGGAATTCGCTCGGTAGCGTTGGCATAGGCAAGGATTACCTTCCTGCGGCAGGCGTTGACGATTTATGTGATCGTGAGCGGGAGGATGATGCATCATCGTCACGATCGGTTTCCCGCAGCGTCGTTTCGATAAAACTCAGATGCAAATGCACGGCTTCGCGGGCTGATTTGGCATCGCCTTTCATCACTGCCTGGTAGATCGCGCGGTGTTGATCATTGAGAACATTCCTGCCTCCCTGAAGGCTGAAGATCCGCTCGCGGAAGCGCGAACTGCTGGTGCGAATCAAATTCATTAGTCCTCGCATGACGTGCATGAGTGCGACATTGTGCGAAGCCTCCGCCATCGCCATGTGGAACTCCAGATCGGCATCCGCACCCTTCACCGCATCGGTCTTGCGCTTGTCGGCCTTGGCGAGGGCGGTGTACCGACGTTTGATCTCTTTACGGTCTGCCTCGGTGGCACGTGTGGCTGCCAAGGAGGCCGCAATCTCTTCCAGACCGTGGCGCAGCTCCAGGATGTCGTATGCCGCCGGCGGGTGCTGCTGCAGCAGATGCACGAGCGGGTCGGTGATCGTCGGCGCTGTGACGTCAGCCACCGCATATCCGCCCCCACGGCGCACGCTGATCAGTCCTCGTGCCTCCAGCTTCAGGAGCGCTTCCCGCAGTGAGGGTCGGGAGACACCCAGCAGTTCGGCAAACTCCCGTTCGGGTGGCAGTTTATTTCCTGGCTTGAGTGCGCCTTCAAGAATGAGCCTCTCGATCTGGCTGATAATCGAGTCTGAAAGCTTGGTTCGAGCGGGCGGCTCTACCTGATCGAATAAAACCTTGAGTGTATTTCGCGCCATGTCGTTCATTACCAGACATCGGGTTGAATTGAGTTATCTCATAGGTGTCAGGCTTGGCACGCACAGACCGGCAAAGCATGGTTCTGCTGCGCATACGGTGGTTTCGCCGGTGAGTATACGGCTAACTTTACCGGCTTGACAGGTCTGACCAAATTAGCAATATTGCCATTTTGGTCAGACCGGTAATTCCATGATGACCGCCTTGCGCGCCGTTGCAAGTGGCTGTTGAGCGCGTTTGCAAGGCCCATGCCGGCGCCATCGCCTGGGTGGGGAGTAAATCGGAGTCGGCCGCCAGCGCCGCGGCGTCTCTGGGTTTTGAGTCCAAGAGGGCACCCGCTGAATAGTTCGGGAACGGGGCGTCCGAAAAAGGGGGAAGGTGATGTTCACGCAAATCGTCGATCCGGTTGGTAATCTGGGGCTTACCTGCATCGTTGCCCTGATTCCCGTCGTGTTTCTACTCATGCTTTTAGCGGTGTTTCGGGTTTCTGCTTGGCTCGCGGTGCTGCTCGGGTCGATTCTGACCTTTGTGCTTGCCGTCTGGGTTTGGAAAATGCCCCTCGACACCGGGATAAAGGCCTATGTGTACGGCTCGGCGACCGGCGTGTGGTATGTCGACTGGATCACGTTCTGGGGCCTGGTGCTGTTCAATACGCTCGGCATCACCGGCGTCTTCGAGAACTTCCGGCGTTGGCTCATCTCGCGGGGTACGCTCGATGTTCGAGTGCAGACGATGCTGTTCGCTTGGGCATTCGGGGCGTTGCTCGAGGGCCTCGTCGGCTTCGGCTACCCCTGGGCAGTTGTTGCGCCAATCCTTATTTCGCTAGGGATCAGCGATCTCGACGCAATCCGGGTCGCGGCTATCGCCAACAATGCTCCCGTATCATATGGAGCGCTGGGCGCTCCGATTATCGCCATAGCCGCAGTGACCGGTTATCCGCTGCTAGCGATGTCCGGCTCTGTCGGCACGATTGTCGCCGTCCTCGCTTTGCTGCCGCCGTGGGTGCTGATCTACCTCGTGTCCGGCAAGGAAGGATTCAAGGACGGTTGGCCGCTCGCCATCGTCGGATCGCTTGGCTATATCGCCGGCCAGTGGCCGATCGCCGTCTATTTCGGACCCTATCTGCCCGACGTGACCGGGTCCATCGTGTGCTTCTGCGCCTTGTTGTTGTTGCTGAAGTTCTGGCGGCCCGCCCGCATCCTCGGTTACGGCGGCAAGCCGATCGAAGCGTCCAAGCTCGCAGAACAAAGCGGCGATCATGGGCTGAGCAGTGGCGAGTTGATGCTGGCCTGGATGCCGTTCATCGTGCTGGTCATCGTGGTCGGCGCGTGGACCGGTCCATGGTCGAGCTTGCCGGCGGTTGGCTGGTATTTCGTCCAGGTGCAGGCGCTTGCTCCGGAAACGAAGGCCACCATCTCGGCGGCGTTCAAGTTCGCTCCATGGGTGGGCGGTAGCGCGATCCTGGCATCGTGGCTGGTTGTCGCCGTACTGCTGGGGCTCGCCGGCAAACTCAAGGGCGGCGATATCGGCGGCATCTTCGCCAAAACCTTCCACCAGATGTGGGGAGCCTTGCTGGTTGGCGTTTTCATCTTCGGTCTTGCCTTCGTGTTCAATTATTCCGGCATGGCCTCTTCGCTCGCCAAGGGCTTCTCCTATCTCGGCACATGGTTCATCGTGCTGGCGCCCATCCTTGGCTTCATCGGCGTGGCGCTTTCCGGGTCGAACACTTCGACCAACGCCATGTTCGGCAAGTTCCAGGCGCTAGTCGGCGTTCAGCTCGGGTTCCCGCCGCTGCTGCTGCCGACATTGAACTCGGTGGGCGCCGAGATCGGCAAGCCGATCGCGCCGCAGACCGCCAGCGTCGGCGTCTCCACCAGCAAATTCGTGCGCAACGAAGGCGAGGTCATCCGCCACAACTTCGGTTGGACCCTCGTGCTGCTGGTGTATCTGATCGTGATCGGCGTCGGGTTCTACTTCGTCAACCCGGCGATCATCAACTTGCACTAGATGAACCGCTTGCAGGGCCGCCGCGAGGCGGCTTTGCTCTTTCCCGCGCACGTAACGTTGATTTAAAGAAGGTGATTGTCGGCCCGTTCGCAGCGCCGGCGCCGGCCGGAACCGCAGGAAGGGGAGGTGCCTCATGAGAGTGGGACTGTTCATCCCGTGTTACGTCGACGCCTTTTTTCCCGAGGTCGGCATTGCCACGCTGGAGGTGCTCGAACGGTTTGGCGCCGATGTATCGTATCCGCTCGATCAGACCTGCTGTGGACAGCCAATGGCGAACAGCGGCTGCCAGGATGACGCAGCGCCGGCAGAAACCCTCTTCGTCGAGAACTTCAAGGAATTCGACCACATTGTCACGCCATCGGGCAGTTGCACGCATCATGTGCGTTCGCATTTCGACGCGATCCCGCAAACCGACGAGGTGAAAAAGGTCCGCGCCAGTACCTATGAACTTGTCGAATTTCTCCACGACGTTCTCAAAGTCGGTGAATTTCCCTGGGCCGAATTCCCGCACAAGGTCGGGCTGCACAACACCTGCTCGACGTTGCGCGCCCTGCGCACGGCCTCCGCTTCGGAAATCAACGAGCCGCCTTTTTCCAAACCGCTAGACCTGCTGAGCAAGGTCAAGGGCATTAAGTTCGTCACTCCGGCGCGCCCGGACGAATGCTGCGGCTTTGGCGGCACTTTTGCGATGTTCGAGGAGCCGGTGTCGGCCAAGATGGGCTATGACAAGGTCAACGACCATCTGCGTGCCGGCGCGGAATATATCGTCTCGGCGGACATGTCCTGCCTGATGCACCAAAAGGGCTGCGCCGAGCGCCTCGGTCTTGCGATAAAGTTCATTCACATCGCACAGATTCTCAACGGGGCCCGCGAATGAAACGGCTCGACCATGCCGAGGCGGCTTCGCGATTCATCGCCAACGAGAAGCATGAGGCGTTCCACGACGCCAGGCTCTGGGACTTGCGCAAAAAGCGCGACCGCGAGGCCCATGCCATCCCGGAATGGGAGCAGCTGCGCCAGCTCGCCTCCGACATCAAGGAGCACACGCTCACACATCTCGCCGACTACCTCGAGGAGTTCGAGCGCAACGCGACCAAGAACGGTATCAAGATCCATTGGGCGCGCGACGCGGCCGAGCACAACCAGATCGTTTTCGACATTCTCTGGGCGAGAGGCGCAAAGATACTGGTCAAGAGCAAGTCGATGCTGACCGAGGAATGCGACATGCGCCCGTTCCTCGAAAAGCGCGGCATCGACGTGATCGAGACCGATCTCGGCGAGCGCATCCAGCAACTCGACAACGAGCCGCCGAGCCACATCGTCGTCCCGGCGGTGCATAAATTGCGCGGTGACGTTTCGGCGGTGTTTGCGCGCACGCTGGGCACCGAGCCCGGCAACGACGACGTGAATTATCTCGCCGAAACCCAGCGCCGCACCACGCGGCCGTATTTCTTGTGCGCCGACGCCGGCATGACCGGCGCCAATTTCGCGGTCGCTGAGACCGGCGGCTTCGTGGTCTGCACCAACGAAGGCAATGCGGACCTCAGCGCCAACCTGCCGAAATTGCACATCGCCTCGATCGGCATCGAGAAACTCATCCCCAAGGTCGAGCATCTCGGCGTGTTCATCAGGATGCTGTCGCGCAGCGCCTTGGGCTCGCCGATCACGCAATATACCTCGCATTTCCGCTGCCCACGCGAAGGTGCGGAGCTGCACATCGTGCTGGTCGATCACGGCCGCTCGGAGCGGCTGGGCATGGCGGATTTCTGGTATTCGCTCAAATGCATCCGCTGCGGGGCGTGCATGAACACCTGCCCGGTCTATCGGCGCAGCGGTGGCCTGAGCTATGGCGCGACCTATTCAGGGCCGATTGGTGTCATCATCGACCCGACATTCGACATCCGCAAATACAGCAATCTGCCTTTTGCCTCGACGCTCAATGGCAGCTGCACCAGCGTCTGTCCGGTCAAGATCAACATCCACGAGCAGATCTACAAATGGCGACGCGTCATCGCCGAGCGCAACCAACTTCCGTTCGTGAAGAAGGCGACCATGAAGGCCGCCGGCAAAGTGTTCGGCAATCCCAAACTGTTTCGCGCGACGGTGGCTGCGACCGAAACGGCGATCGAGGATCTGCCGCGTTTTGTCATCTACAACTGGTTCAATCCGTGGGGGCGGCAGCGCGAGCTGCCGCATCCGCCGGCAAAAACCTTCCGGGATTGGTATATCGAGAACAGGGGCGGACGATGAGCACGAGCCGCGACATGATACTCGCCGCAGTGCGCGCCAACGCGCCCAGCCCGGCGGTGCCGATGCCGTGCATCCCGACATTTGAGCGCGACGTGCCATCGCTGCTCGACAGCTTCCGCTCGGGTTTCGAGTTGCTAGGCGGCACCTTTGTCGATTACGCGCCCGGCACCGATCTCAATGCCAAGATCGCCGAACTCTTCCCGCAGGCCAAGGTCATTTGCTCCGCGACTCCGGAAGTCGCCGGCACCAGGCGGCTGCAAGATATCAAGCGGCCGGCCGATCTCGACGACGTCGATGTTGCCGTGGTGAGGCCGGCTTTCGCGGTCGCGGAAACGGGGTCAATCTGGCTGAGCGAAGCCGAGCTCGGCGTCAACGCGTTGGGCTACCTGGCGCAGCATCTCGTCGCGTTGCTCGATCCTGCCGATATCGTTGCCAATCTTCATGATGCCTACAAGGACCCGCGTTTCATGACGGCGAATTATGCCGTGCTCATGTCCGGTCCGTCGGCAACGGCCGATATCGAAGGCGTGCTGATCCGCGGCGCGCAGGGAATTCGCAGTCTCAAACTCATTCCGGCGCCGAGAGGAAATCGTGAGTAAAACATAACACAGGGAGGAGTAGGCCATGTCACGCGTTGCGCTAGTCACTGGAGGCACCCGCGGCATCGGGGCTGCTATCGCCAAGGCATTGCAAGCTGCCGGCTATAAGGTCGCGGCCAATTACGGCGGCAACGACGAAGCCGCGGCGAAATTCAAAGCGGAAACCGGAATCGCGGTTTTCAAATGGGACGTATCGTCCTTTGACGCCTGCGCCGAAGGCGTGAAGAAGGTGCAGGCCGAACTGGGCTCGATCGAGGTGCTGATCAACAACGCCGGCATCACGCGCGACGCCATGTTGCACCGCATGAAGCCCGAGCAGTGGACCGCGGTGATCACGACCAATCTCGGCTCGCTGTTCAACATGTGCCGGCAGGTGATCGAGGGTATGCGCGAACGCAAGTTCGGCCGCATCATCAACATCTCGTCCATCAACGGCCAGAAAGGCCAGATGGGGCAGACCAACTACTCCGCCGCCAAAGCCGGCGAGATCGGCTTCACCAAGGCGCTGGCGCAGGAAGGCGCGCGCGCCGGCATCACCGTTAACGCGATCTGCCCGGGCTACATCAACACCGAGATGGTGCAGGCGGTGCCGAAGGACGTGCTGGAGAAGAACATTTTGCCGCAGATCCCGATCGGCCGCCTGGGCGAGCCGGAGGAAATCGCGCGTTGCGTGGTGTTCCTGGCCTCCGACGACGCCGGCCTGATCACCGGCTCGACGCTCTCGGCCAATGGCGGGCAGTACTTCGTCTAGCCATGCTGACACCATCCGCCACAGCTAATCGCGCAGCCCCAGAGACGTTGCGTAACCGCCTTCGCAACTTTGCATACGTGCCGCCGGCGCCTTATGACACGCTGCTGGCAAGTATTTTATCCCGCATTCCAGCGGAACGACTCATCACTGATCCGCTGCGCTTGTTAACCTGGGGAACCGACGCGAGCTTCTATCGCCTCGTACCCAAGCTTGCTGTCGTTGTCGAAAGCGAAGAGGAAATGATCTTCCTTCTCGCCGAATGCGCGCGGCTCGGAACGCCGGTGACTTTTCGCGCGGCCGGAACGAGCCTATCGGGGCAGGCGATCAGCGATTCGGTCTTGCTGCTGCTGGGCGATCGATGGCGGAGATGTGAGATCGGCCCCGGCGCGACCACGGTCACGCTTCAGCCGGGCGTCATCGGCGCTGAAGCCAATCGGCGCCTGGCAAGACACGGCCGTAAGATCGGACCCGATCCGGCATCGATCGATACGGCGATGATCGGCGGCATCGCCGCCAATAATGCAAGTGGCATGTGCTGTGGAACGGCGCAGAACAGCTACAAAACACTGGCAGGAATACGCGTTGTTCTCGCCGACGGCATGGTGCTCGACACGCGTGATCCGGTGAGCCGGGCCGCATTCATCGCGCAGCGGAAGGATCTGGTGAACGGGCTATCCGCGCTGGCGAAGACTGCAATCAACAACGCGTCGCTGGCTGCGCGCATTCGACACAAGTTCCGGATGAAGAACACCACCGGCTACAGTCTGAATGCGCTGGTCGACTTCACGGATCCGCTCGACGTCCTTGCCCATTTGATGATCGGCTCGGAGGGCACGCTCGGCTTTATCTCCGAGGTTACTTACCACACGGTGCCGGAATATGCGGACAAGGCGAGTGCGCTCATCCTGTTCGACGATCTCGAAGCCGCTTGCCGAGCAGTCATGGCGCTGAAAACCGCGCCCGTCGCTGCGGTCGAGCTGGCCGACCGCGCCGCGCTACGCTCGGTCGAAGGCAAACCGGGCCTTCCGGAAGGCATCCGCGCGCTAGGTCCGGATGGAGCAGGGCTTCTGGTCGAGACCCGCGCTGCCGACGCGACGATGCTGGCGGCGCAGATCCGTGCCATCGAGGCGGCGTTATCCGGCATGCACACTTTCGAGCCGGTGCGCTTTTCCATTGACCCTTCCGAATGCGCGAAGTTCTGGAATGTGCGCAAGGGGATGTTTCCGTCAGTGGGCGCGATGCGCGCCGTTGGCACGACCGTGATCATCGAAGATGTGGCCTTTCCGATCGAGCGACTCGCCGAGGCAACGCTGGAACTGCAGCGGCTTCTTGCTGCTCATGGTTATCCAGAAGCGATCATTTTTGGACATGCGCTCGAAGGGAACCTGCACTTTGTATTTACGCAGGATTTCAATGTGCCGGCCGAAGTCGAGCGGTATCGGCTCTTCATGGATGCGTTATGCACGATGGTCGTCGAGAAATACGACGGCTCGCTCAAGGCCGAGCACGGCACCGGCCGCAACATCGCGCCGTTCGTCGAGCTCGAATGGGGCGCCGAAGCCTATTCGCTAATGCGAAAGATAAAGGCGCTGTTCGACCCGCAGGGACTGCTCAATCCCGGTGTCGTCATCAACGACGATGCCGTCGCGCATCTCAAGAATCTGAAGCCGTTGCCACAATGCGACCCGCTTATCGACAGGTGCATCGAGTGCGGGTTCTGTGAGCCGAAGTGTCCGTCGCGCGGACTCACGCTGTCGCCGCGGCAACGCATCGTCGGTTGGCGGGAAATCGCGCGCCTCGGGCGCGAAGCGCCAGGCAGCCCGGAGATCGGCGCATTGCGCGATCTCTACGACTATCATGGTATCGATACCTGCGCCGCGTGCGGACTCTGCGCGACGGCGTGCCCCGTCGGCATCGAAACGGGTCTGCTGATTAAGACACTGCGCGGGCGGCGTCAGGGACCGATTGCGCGGCGCGTCGCGACCGCACTCGCCGATCATTACGGCGCTGTCACCACTGTGGTGCGCGCCGGCCTCACCATGGCCGACCTGCTGCATAGGATGGTCGGGACGCTGGTGATGCAGGGCGCGCTCGATGGTGCGCGCCGTCTATCGGGAAGCAATCTGCCCAAGTGGTCGCCGACATTTCCTCGCGCGATTCATTTCAGGCCGCCAGAACCGCGTAAGATGTCCGGTTCTGAACGGGTCGTCTATTTTCCGAGCTGCGCCACCCGCAATATGGGTGCACAGCGTGGCGATAACGTCGAAGCGCTGCCGGTCGTGGCCGAGCGGCTGTTCCGCAAGGCGGGATTTGATGTCGTCTATCCGCCGCACTTGGCCGCGTTGTGCTGCGGGCAGCCGTTCGAAAGCAACGGCCTCATGGAGGCGGCCGACCGCAAGTCGGCGGAACTGGAAGCCGCGCTGAGCAAGGTCAGCGAGAATGGCCGCTGGCCGATCGTGTTCGACACGAGTCCGTGCGCGCACCGGATGCGGCAATTCTGTGGAGCGCGGCTTCCGGTGCACGACAGCATCGAATTTATCCACGATACCGTATTGCCGCGTCTAGCGCTTGCGCCGGTCCGTGGGCCCGTCGCCATTCATCCGGTCTGCAGCGTGCGCAAGATGGGTACGGTGGACAAGCTCGCTTCGATCGCGAGCCGTTGCAGTACTGAAGTGGTCGCCGTTCACGACGTCTTGTGCTGCGGATTTGCCGGTGAAAAGGGTTTCAACCGACCGGAGCTCAACGAATACGCGTTGCGGCATCTAAATGAAGCCCTTCCTGCCGGCTGCACGCTCGGCTATTCCTCGAGCCGGACCTGCGAGATCGGGCTATCCGAGAAGGCGGGCTTCCCGTACCGCTCGATTATATATCTTGTTGATCGGTGCACTCAGGAGGGGTAAGGCCCCCAGCGAGCAGTAGAGAGCTGAGCGCCCGGACAAAGATGCGCCGCTACAGCAAGCGATCGAGCGATGCGGGACTATTGTCCCAACGCCCATTCTGTCCGGGCTGCATCATTACTACGCGCGGATATGATTTTCGTAAGGCAAAAACCCAGGCGACCAAGTACCACTAGCAGTGATACAGCAAATCCTTTGCCAATCGAGTGAGGCCGTCTATGCCACACATCCGACCCGACAATCAGCCCGTAACTCAGATCACGGTCATCGGGCCGTCCAGTCCAAAAGTCGCCGACGCGCACGTTAAAGGGACCACCGGATCTTAGAGGACGTCATAATTCGAGCTTTACATGCACCGGCTGCGAATCTGGAGTAATACCAAAGCTCAAAAATCCTGACTCATTTTGCCAAAGGTTGTGCGGGGGTGGTTGTTCGTAAACGTGAGTCAAATCAGACATTTGGGCGGATGTCACAAACCCGCCGCAATACCACAGGTAGGTCGCGGGTAATGCGATTTGGTATAAGTCATTGAATTACCGATGGCCAAAACAGTTTCCTAACTTGCTGTTCAACATAACCGAAAATTATCAAACACAGCCCCCAGACTACGAATCTGGGGGGTGGGAGTTCGAATCTCTCCGGGCGCGCCATTTTCAGAGACATTCCGTGCGATTCGCACGGCAATCGCACGACAAATGCAAGGTGCCCATGGGCGGGCGAGGGTGGATGGCTCAATCAGTGGAGCAGCTGACTCTTAAGAAGCGCGACGCAAATATTTTAGCGCCTTACAGCTCCTCATACTTCCCGAAAATGCTTGCGCGGCTTTGACTTCTTCTCTCTTCGCTAGCACATGGCACTTCAACCCAGCCAAGGCTGTTTTCGTTTGGTTCATTCCACGGCGCCTGGCGATCTGCATCGCCCAGGCCTTGAGCCAGGACCATACGCTCGATACATCCGAGCAGCATTTCCGCGACGCTAATAGCAAGCAACGTGGTATTCGTGGTCATCACGTTGGTCGAGACACCGCCCCGCAATAGCAGGCGCACCAGCGTGCTTTGTGCACCCATTGCAGCCATCGCCAACACCAGCGCGAATTGCGTCCCATAAGACAATGTTGGCAGATCTTATAGCCAACCAAGTATAGATTTTGTCAGATGGAAATGGATGCAACACAATTTGG
>Ga0182024_10021258_pt1 | contig 11785 bp, 13 predicted proteins | sample P32metaG_FD_120480 | JGI IMG/M metagenome (GOLD analysis project Ga0182024, IMG submission 120480) | Permafrost microbial communities from Stordalen Mire, Sweden - P3-2 metaG (Illumina Assembly) | ecosystem: Environmental > Terrestrial > Soil > Wetlands > Permafrost | place: Sweden: Stordalen... | reverse complement strand
CCGTGCGATTTTGGGAGCGAGCTTCAGGAGCGCGCGAATGGCGCCGCCGGTCTGCTCACGCGCGCGCAATTCGAGGACCTGTCCTAACAGCACCAGCACGGTGATGACGGAAGCTGCTTCATAGTAGACGGCGAGCGTGCCGCCCTCCATCTTGAGATCAGCCGGGAAAAGCTGGGGCAAGAAGGTGGCTGCGAGACTGTAGCCATAGGCCGCTCCGATTCCGAGCGCGATCAGCGAGAACATGTTTAGCGAGCGATGTACGAGCGACGCCCAGGCGCGTTGGAAGAACGGCCAGCCGGCCCACAGGACGACGGGTGTGCTGAGCGCAAACTGAATCCAGATCGACGTTTGTAGCGCGACGATACGCTGCAATCCCAGAGTGGGGATGTGAGAGCCCATCTCTAGCAGGAACACCGGTACGGTGAGCGCGAGCGCAACCCAGAACCGGCGCGTCATATGGGTCAGTTCCATATTCGCGTGCGCAGCACCGGTCGGTGTGACCGGTTCTAAAGTCATGCCGCAGATGGGACAGCTGCCGGGCGCGTTGCGCCTGATCTGGGGATGCATTGGGCAGGTGTAGACGATCGCCGCAGAAACAGTCGGCTTGGGCACAGGGCCGCTCACTTTCAAATAAGTTGCGGGACCGCGCGTCTGCGACCGTACACGTTCAGGCTCCATAGCGGCTGAAAAGCTCTACCAGCTCGGAGAACTTGCGCGTCTGGTCCTTCGCATCGCCGCTCTTGATGGCGTGCGCCACGCAATGCGCGGCGTGGTCTTTGAGAATCTCCGCCTCGACGCGCTTGAGCGCGGATTTTATCGCCTGGGTCTGCGTGAGGATGTCGATGCAGTAGCGATCCTCTTCGACCATGCGGCGGACACCGCGAACCTGGCCCTCGATGCGCGCGAGCCGCGCCCGGAGCGCACTTCTTGGTTTGCTGATGCTTGTATACCCCATATGGGTATAATAGGGTTGACGTGTCACGCTTTCAACCGTGGCCCGCAGACAAAGCGATGCGAAAGGACGCTGCATGACAATATTCCGTCGCGATGTGATGCTTGTCGGCGCGGGGACCGTCGTTCTGGGAGCGGCGCTGGCGGCGGGAATTGCAATGCTTGGCGCCTATAACGTCGCGGCAGATTCGCCGCACACACTTATCGTGCGCGATCTCATCGGTTATGTCCGCGAGCGATCGGTTGAAGTGCGCGCGGCTTCCATTTTCGTGCCGCCACTAGGCGATCCACGCATGATCGCCGCCGGGGCATCCCATTACGAGGCGATGTGCACAGGCTGCCACCTCGCGCCTGGCATGGAAGAGAACGAGATGCGCCCTGGCATGAATCCCAAGCCGCCCGTGCTCGCATCGCTCGGCCGCGGCAATCCGCGCGAACAGTTCTGGATCATCAAGCACGGGATCAAGATGACCGGCATGCCGGCCTGGGGTGTCACGCACACCGACGGGGAAATCTGGAACATTGTTGCGTTCCTGCAAAAGATGCCCTCGTTGTCGCCCAGGCAATATCGCGTACTCACCGCCTCCGCCGCCGACCATCACCCGCATAAAGATCACGATATGGACCATATGGACATGTCGCACTGAGCCGAGGAGCGGCACCTGTGCGTTTGCGTTTGCGTTTGCCCGTTGTCTTGTTGCTTGCCGCAATGGTTCCCGCCATTGCGCAGACCGCGAATGATCAAACCCCACCGAGCACGCAAAAAGATTCCTCCATGAGCGGCACGGACATGCCGGGAATGACACAATCCGCCGGGACACCGAACGCGAAGGCCGCGAACGATATGTCCGGGATGAACATGGCAAGTATGGATATGGGAATGCCGGCGACCGGTATCCTCGGCAACTACCCTATGACGCGCGATGCTTCAGGCACGAGCTGGCAGCCGGATGATTCCCCCCACAACGCGATTCACGGCATTGCCGGCGACTGGATGCTGATGGGTCATTTGATGCTGACGGGTGTTTACGACACACAGAGCGGCCCGCGCGGCGCCGACAAGACGTTTGCGGAAGGCATGCTGATGGGTGCGGCGCGCCGCGATCTGGCCAATGGCGACGCCTTCAATTTGCGCGCGATGCTGAGCCCCGATCCGCTTATGGGAAAAAGCGGCTATCCGCTTCTGCTGGCGAGCGGTGAAACGGCTAACGGCGTGACGCCGCTCATCGACCGCCAGCACCCGCACGATCTGTTCATGGAACTGGCTGCGTCTTATACGCATCGCCTCGACGATGCCAATAGCATCTTCCTCTATGTTGCCGACCCAGGTGAACCGGCGCTGGGGCCGCCGGCCTTCATGCACCGGCCAAGCGGCATGGATATTCCCGACGCGCCGATCACGCATCACTGGCTGGATTCGACGCACATCGCTTTCGGCGTGCTGACGGGTGGTTTCGTGCACGACGATTGGAAACTGGAATTGTCGCAGTTCACTGGGCGCGAGCCCGACCAATATCGTTACGATTTCGATCCCGTGCGGCTGGATTCCACTTCCGCACGCGCCAGCTGGAATCCCGACTCGCATTGGTCAATGCAGATTTCATGGGGCCATCTCAACAGTCCCGAACAGCTTCAACCACAACTAAACGAGAACCGGACCACGACAAGCGCAACCTACGTCACAAAGTTTGCCGACGAATCCTCTCTGGCGGCGACGCTTGCCTGGGGGCTCAAGCAGGAAAGCGACGGCACGAATCTGAATGGTGTTCTGTTGGAAGGCGAATATGCGATTGGTCCATGGACGGCGTTCAGCCGCGCCGAGTGGGAACAAAACGACGAGCTTGACGCCTTTGGCCGGATCGAGCGCGTCGAGCAGCTTACTGTCGGCGCAATTCACGACTGGCCCGTTGCTGAACACCTGAAGCTGGGTCTGGGCGCGCTTTACGCGTTCGATTTCGTACCATCTGCAATCGCGCCATCGTACGGCGGTGATCCGCACGGTTTCATGGCGTTTGTTCGGCTGGCGACACGATAATCACCCAACGAGGGGCACTCGACCGGCCGTCCCGCAAAGTGCTCAATAGTGGACTTTGTGCTTTTTGCACTATCGCAGTGGCGGGTGCATTTGGTGCATTTTCCACTGTCGCAGCGGCGGGCGCGATTGGCGAAAAATCATACTGACCGCCGCGGCCGCCAAGCCCCTCTAACGGACCAGTTCGAATCCTGTCTGCTGCGCGGTTAGGCCCAATGCGCAATTTGGCTTGACAGGTTTGCCTATCGCCATCATATCAAGTTAGCTGACTGACTGATGCACAAACGTGACCAGGACACATGTCGATAAACGATCGCGGCTGGTTAATGCGGCAGTAGGTTTGGCGTACCAGAACGGGTTCGGCGCCACCTCGCTTGCCGACATCGCGCGCGATGCTAAGGTTCCTCTGGGGAATGTCTATTATTACTTCAAGACCAAGGACGAGATTGGCGAGGCGATCGTCGAACTGAGGCTAGCGGAGCTGTCCGCCCAGCAGCAGCGATGGAACGAAGCTGGATCGCCCAAGGGCCGGCTTTGCGCCTGCGTCCAAGACGTCTTCGAGAACAAGGATTTCTTGGCAGAGAGCGGCTGCGCGGTCGGCACGTTTTGCTCCGAGCTTCACAAGGCGGGCTACTCGGTCGCCACCAGAGCGACTGAGATCTTCGCTCAACACCTGGCCTGGATCGAGAGCCAGTTTCAGGCACTCGGGAAGGGGAAAGACTCCAAAGGCCTTGCCGTGCACCTGCTTTCCGCCATGCAAGGCGCTTCGATCCTGGCTCATTCCTTTCATGACCCCGGTCTTGTGGCGACGGAGACCAAGCGCCTCAAGAGTTGGATTCAAAGCTTGTGAGACGCCAGGCGGGCTGCCCGTAGGCCGGTACGGCGAAGCCTGAAGGGACGAGCAAAACGCGCAAGGCAGTAAGTTAGTCAACTAACATTAAACATTGGAGACAGATATGCGAGCACGAATTGACAAGCGAAGATTCGGTCCATGGGCCGTCATTACTGGTGCGTCATCCGGCATCGGCAAGGAGTTCGCGCGCCAGATAGCGGCGTCAGGAGTTCATGTCGCTCTGGTCGGCCGGCGAGAGCCTTTGCTGCGGACGGTCGGCGCTGAATGCACCCAGGCGTTTGGTGTCCAGCACCGTATCATCCCTCTCGACCTTTCCGAACCTGACTTCCTTCCGGTGCTTGCAGACGCCACGCGTGATCTCGATGTCGGCCTTGTCGTCTCCAATGCCGGCACCGGGAATTCCAGCGAGTTCTTGAAGCTTGATCGGCAGTTGCTTCAGGCGACTTTGCGACTCAGTGCGATGGCGCATCTGGACATTACCCACCATTTCGGCGCGAAACTCGCCGACCGGAGGCGGGGCGGCTTGATCCTCGTGGGGGCAATGGGTGCGGAAAACGGCGTTCCCCTTATGGCGAATGACGGAGCGGCGAAGGCGTATGTACACAGCCTTGGCGAAGCGCTTCACTATGAGTTCAAACCTCTAGGTGTCTACGTCACTGTACTGGCAACCGGGTTTACGAACACGGCGGTGCTCGGAAAGTTCGGCTTCGATCCGAAGACGATGCCGTTGAAACCCATGAGCGTCGAGCAGTGCGTATCTGAGGGCCTCAGAGGTCTGCGCATAAACCGCTCCAGAATCGTTCCAGGCCGGCTGAACCGCATCATGAATGCCCTCGTGCCCGCTTCTCTTGCGCGGAGGATGGAGGCGGACATGCTTGGTAAAGGGCTTGCGAGCAAGGCCGCTACAGCGCCACGACCGTCTGAGGCGTGATTCGGCGCAACGCATGCACGTCCGACGGCGCAGTATCGGGAATTCCGGTGAGAGGACATCTGACCATCGGAGCAAGCATCTGTGTGTCGAATGGGACCGATGGATCGGCTCTGAAACTAAAGACCAATAGTTCACAAGAGCACATCCGATGCCGCGTAGGGCTTGATGCTTTCGGCGACGGAGTCGGCGATGTGCTCCTTCGTGATCACGCCGACCACATTGCCTTTCCGCGGAATCCTGCCGCCTGCGCTCACAACCACGGCCATCGTCGCTTTCCGGCGCCACATACGTCCAATGGCGTTGAACATGATGTCGTCTTCACGTGCGATCGTGAAATTGCGACTCGCAACTTCACCCAGCGTGAGGCCCGTAAACGCCCCTTCGAGACCGTGTCTGAGTGCGGTATTTACCCGCAGGACGCCGGCGATCCCGTCCCCGTGCGTGACGACAACATGCCGCAGGCGGCCGCCGTGGTCCGGCAGCTTCAGGAAATCGTCGAAGCCCATCGCGTCCGGCAGGACGAGAACGCCGCTGTCCATCACGTCGGCGGCGCGACGCACAAGAAACATGTTCGCGTGCAGCGCCTTTGGAATGAAATGCCGCCTGGCAAGCAGCTTGATCGAGTAAATGTTCTCTGCCGAGAACACACGACGACAACCGATGCCGACCGCAACGGCGATGATCATCGGCATGACGATGCTGTACTTGAGCGTCATCTCGAAAATCATCGTCACGGCGGTCATTGCCGCGCCAGTGGCGCCGCCCACCATCGCCGCCATGCCGACCATCGCGAAGGCGGGAACACTGACGCCTGCGGCCGGAAAAGCGAGCTGCAACAGGGCGCCGAACGCGCCGCCGAGGGTAGCCCCCATGTAGAGTGATGGCGAGAAAATGCCACCGGACGAGCCTGAACCAAGGCTCAAAGACGTCGCCGCGAGCTTGCCGACGAACAAGAGTGCCAGGAACGGCGCGGTTGCGAGGCCGCCCATCATCACCGCTTCGATGGTCGAATAGCCGACGCCGTCGATCTGATAGTGGCCGGAAAGCCGCAGAAACGCATACATCATCGCTCCCACGATGCTCATGCCGATGGCATGGCGCAGATACGGGTTTGCGATGCGATCGAACTTTTCTTCCGCCAGGTGCAAGCCACGAATGAAGCCGGCCGCTCCGACGCCGGCAACAGCACCGAGCGCGGCGTAGGCGATCAGCAGATAAACGTCGGCCAGGTGAACGGGAAGCATACCCACCGCCGGAACGTTGAAGGCTGGCCGTGAACCGAAGAAGAGGCGTCCGATGAACGTGGCCGTTCCCGTCGCCAGCGCAACAGGCAGAAAGGTTCGTGTGCTGACCTCGGGCATCATCAGCTCGACGGCGAAGATGACGCCGCCGATAGGGGTGTTGAAAGTTGCGGCAATTCCGGCTCCCGCACCCGCAGCGACCAGTGTGATGCGCTGCCACGCTTCGAGCCGCATCAACTGCCCAATGCTCGATCCGAGCGAAGCGCCGATCTGGATGATCGGTCCCTCGCGCCCCACTGCCGAACCACTCCCGATTGCAAGCGCGGAAGCGAGGGACTTCACGACCGCAACAACGGGACGGATGCGGCCCTCGTTGTAGAAGATCGCATCCATGACTTCGGGAACACCGTGCCCGCGCGCTTCCGGCGCGAATGTCCTGACGAGAGCAACCACCCCGAGACCACCGATGACGGGAACGAGAATCACCAGCGCTCCCCAGGGCGAAGCCGGCGTGTAAACGTTTGTATCATAAACGGCGGAAACCTGGCCGAGGAACAGCAGGTTGTGAACGAGTGCGATCAGTGCCCGGAACAGAATGGCGCCGAATCCCGTCACGACGCCCACGAGGATCGCGACGAGCGAAAACATGAATAGGTTCACGGATCGCTCGGCTGGACCTGCACTGTTGATCATCTTATTGACCATGTCGATTCCGGCGCGCCGAATGTTGGTGGTGCCACACCCGCGAGCGAACATACAGGCGGTCCTTTTCAACTGAAACTCCGAAGACGGCTTCGCTCGACTCAGAGCGTCTGGCGCCAGTCGTTTAGCTTGGCCTTTTTGGGATTCGATTGGTAAAGAGGGCGCCAAGCCTCGCATCGAAAGAGGTGCGAGGAGAATGAAGAAATCCGCCTCGCAAAATTGGAGCTGTTCACACCTCCTGGATACCCACTGAGTTGGGTGGTCATCGGCGTCCAAACCAAGAAGCGATCCGCGTCCGAACCGCATTGCGTCGCGCGCGTCGGCAACATCTGTTATGGTGAAAGCGCTGAAAAACCGGGAAGCGAAGAATGCCGAAGATGCTGCAAAGTGTTCACCCACTGGTCTTTCTCGTGGTCGCAACCACGCTGGAGGTCAGCGGAGACGCCGTTGTCCGAATAGCAATCTACGACCACACTGGACTTGTTCGAAGTGGGCTTTTTCTAGCTGGAGCGGTATTGCTGCTTGGGTATGGGTCATTTCTCAATTTGGCACCATTGGAGTTCGGGCAAGTAGTCGGCCTCTACATCGCGACGCTCTTCGTGGTGTGGCAGATCATCAATTTCGTTGCCTTCCGCACGTCGCCTACGATACCGATTCTCGTGGGCGGCGCGTTTGTCCTTACTGGCGGGGGAATCATCTCGTTCTGGCGGCAATGACGACCGATGTCTGCGCCAGAGCCCTTCGGCGTCTTCGTTATGCCGATTTTTTTGCGGTGGCGGCCGGCGTTCTAGCGGGCGTCGGAGTAGCGCTCCAGTTTCCGGGGTCCGCCATGGATGCGATCTGGAACCTGCGTCCGGCGCGCCGCACTCTGCTCATGCCATATCATGTGTGGCTCGGACCCGGCTTCCTTGCCGTCGCCGTCGCCGTCGCCGTCGCCGTCGCCGTCGCCGTCGCCCTCGCCATTGTCATGCTATTGGCTTGCATCGGCTGTTTCCTCCATCGCAAATGGGGCTGGTGGCTGGCAGTGGCGATCACGCTGTCAACGGGCCAATGCAGCGGAGATACTCATGAGTCCGCCATGAAAAGCCTTTGCTTCGTTTCTTGTTCGTAGGAGCCATCCCAACGCAAGAGCACTGGACCAAAAAGCCAGCCAAAAAAGGCAGACGCGCCCATGCCAAGCGTGTACCACGCGGCCAGAAACGGCGCGGTGTTTTCCGTGCAGTGCAGCGCATAGATAAAGGCGCCCGCGCCCCCCCCGGCAAGGCCGACGACTGCACCCGCCTCCCGCAAGCGCGTCGGCGCGAGCCCGCGCATGGCCCAAACGAGGCCAGCCAAAGGCGGAATTGCGAGCAGTAAAATGCGCCACGGACAAACACTTGCGGATTCGCCCATCACCATCGGAATGCGGCCGTGGGGCGTGGCGCGTGCCAACTGAACAGTCGCCACAGCAGTTACAAGAAGGAGCGGGACAAAAACCCAAGCGATGCGCCCGCGACCGCTGGTTGCCGGTCGAGCCACGCGCTCGGCCGCGAGCCCGGCGATGATCGCGAACGCCAGCGTATAGGCTTGCTTCGTCATGAACATGCCGGCGCCCATGGCGTGGTGAATGTCCGGGCGCAGGCCGAAAAAGACCAGCATCAGTGTTGCAGAAAGGATGATACCTGTGCCGGCACCGATGAAAAGCCTGCGCGCCACATACCAATGCGACACCGGTGCAAGATCGGCAGAGAGGACCGCTACGATATCGCCCGTCATTTTACGTCGCCGCCGCTTCGCAAATAGGAACCCAGCTTCTTCAGGCCGCGATGCACCGCAACCTTGACCGCAGTTTCACTCATCCCGCGCGCCTGCGCCGCCTCTGCATTGGAAAGCTCGCGCAACTTGATGTCGCGGATCAGCGCTTGCGTCGCAGGCGGCAGACTCTCAAGAGCCTTTTCGATGTCATAGCGGGCCTCGACGCCTGCGCTCTCGTCCTCCACGAACAACGAAGGCGCATCATCAAGCGGCACGGTCGGTTTGCGTCCGCTGCGCCGGAAGTGGTCAACGAGCTTATGGCGGGCGATCGCGTAGCTCCAGGCTGTGAACATCTGCGAACGATCAAATGTGCCGCGGCGCGTGTGGATGGCGATAAGTGTTTCCTGAACCAAGTCGTCAACCTCTGCCGTATCCCGGCTTAGCCTCTTGCCAAAGAAGATACGCAATCGCGTCTGCATCGTGTCGAGAAGCGCCCGATACGCCACTGCGTCGCCATCAAGCGAAGCAATCATCAGCGCCCTAAGGTCTGATTCTGACGCTTGCACGTCCTCTCCCCAACGAGTTCGCTCTGATACGCCGAAAGGTTACGCAGCGGACATCACTTGATGCCAGGCAACAGGGTATTGCCCAACTGCCCTCACGGCGCAACCGTCGCCTATAAAATCGAAGTATCGGGAAAAAACTGCGGCGAGCATGTAACGGGTGGGTCAGCCACGACGAATGTAGCCGGGAAGCATCATCTGTGATGAACAACAATCATGAAGCGCATGATAGCCCTAAGAAACGTGATTGCCGCAGTTGCACTGCTTTCGGCGGCGAAGCCCGCGCTCTCCGGAAGTGCGGATAGCCGGAACTTGACGGTTGTCGAACTGTTCCAGAGTCAGGGGTGCTCGTCCTGTCCGTCCGCCAACGCAAACGTGATGGCATTGAGCGATCGGCCGGATCTTCTGACGCTGAGTTTCGGCGTCACCTACTGGGACCAGCTCGGCTGGAAGGATACCTTCGCGTCTCCACTGTACACGGCCCGCCAGTGGGACTACGCGCGCGCGTTCCATCGCGACCAGGCCTTTACACCCGAAGTCGTCGTCAATGGCCGCGCCGACGTGGTGGGTCAGAACCGAAGCGAACTCGAGGCGCTCGTCCAACGCGAGGCCGCTTCACCAAGCGCGCCAAGCGTTTCGATTGCAAACGGTCAAGTAAGGATTGGAACCTCCGACATCCATGCAACCAGTGCGGATGTCTGGCTCATTCGGTACGATCCGAACATTGAGCGGGTCCCCATCTCGCGGGGCGAGAATGAAGGCCGCACGCTGCCGCATAAGAATGTCGTGAAGGAGCTCGTGAAGCTCGGTAGCTGGTCGGGTAGAGCGAAAACCTACGAGCTCCCGCAAACAGCGCGCAGCGGACTTCGCTTGGCCGTACTCCTCCAACAGGGTCCCGGCGGCGTCATTCTCGCAGCAGCCCGCAGTTGACGGTGACCACTAAATCAAACACGGCGGCGCTCACGCGCCGCACACCGAAGTTCCACAGGGTGTGGAGCGCCATTGGCCGCGGCGATGCGGCTTTTTCCAACGAGAATTGAAATGCTTCGTTATGCAAAAATCACGGGCCTCGCCCTGATCTTGAGCGCCGGCGTTACCGGCGCGGCTCTGGCGCAGAGTTCCGCCAGCGGTGCGATGTCGGACGGTACTTCGAATTCGAGCGCTGCGATGTCGAGCGGCGCCGCGTCCTCGAGTGACGCAATGTCCAAAGGGGGCGCGACGACCTCCGGCGACCACATGGCCACTGTCGGAAAAAAGAAGAAGCCCGCAGCCCACGATGCGATGTCTTCCGGCTCGATGTCCTCGGGTTCTATGAGTTCGGACGATCACAGTGGCTCCATGTCGTCGGCGTCGGACACGTCCACGACACCGCACTGAGGTTTACTGCGTTGCAGGGTTTGCGACGCGGTTATGAATGGCCGGAGGCCGCTCCCCTCCCTACGCCTCCGGCCATTCGCATTTTCCCTGAACGCGCTCGGCGGTGCGGCAAATGTGGCGGAGGCGGAGCGACACACTTCATCAACTTAATTTGTAGTTGCCGTGAGTCGTTACCCGACGCGGCGACGCAACGAACTCAGGTGACAACCGGCAAAGATGTCAGACGCGCGCAATGGCGTCGACAAGAAAGGAAGTGTCATCCGTGTCCAGGATATCATCAAGACGAAGGGTAGCGCACCGGACAGGATTCGAACCCGCGTGTCCGACTCGGCCATTGCTCCTGCTCTGCCACCAAGGATAAGGAGTGAGCAGGGTTTTCCGTGGTGCCCCCCTGTACCAGCCGATTTTCACCAAACCGCAACCTCCGTTTCATGAGCCCGAACTCCCCGCGGTTCGCTCAGCAGCCTGCGATGCCGGACAAGAGCTACGCCGGCGGACCGAGACGTGGAGACTTATGGTGCGTCAGCCATACGATCCCAACCTTGCAGTTCTGGGACAAACTGAACTCCCATCCGCTCGGTCAGGGCGACATGCTCAATTCGGAAATTGCTTAGTCCGGAACGTCAGAAAATTATTCGGACGCTGTGCTTCCAGAAGGCCGTGAGCGCCAGCCACCATTTGGAATGGCTTGGCGTATATGGTTGGGATCGGCGTTTTCGCAGCGACGGCAATCATCTCGTCAGCTTGGTCGCGATATCGCTCGAACGCGTTATCCGAATCCGGCGTGTGGCTCTCCCCCAGACGCAAACCCCGAACGCGGCCTTTGGTTGCCAGCAATATGCTCTATTGGGAGATCGTGGAAAAATCGTGATAGCGTGCCAGCGGCAGGTTGATGATTGGCATAAGCCCTGATCTGTTCGGGAGGGAGCGCAATTGTCGTCCTGTCACCCCTGGGACGGCGATCGGGCGTGAGGAGGTGTCACGTCCCGTCGCTTCTAGGCAAACTTTGATGTTCGATCGATGGCAACGAACAGATAAAGCTTGCCTTCTTCGGTGCGCACTTCGGCGATGTCGATATGAAAGTAGCCGATCGGATAGACCTTGAACTTCTGCTTGCTGGGTTTGTCGCCTTCGGTCTCCGGCAGCCGGCTGATGCCGTGACGCTGAAGGCAGCGATGCAAAGACGACCGCGTCAGGCGCGGTACCGTCGCCTGCAAGGCATAGCTCGTCCCTCCGCAGATCGTGATACAATGCACCACGACTCTTCGGGACTAAACACCTAGCAGTCTGCTGAAAAACCTCGCCAGGGCACAGTTGGGGTGATTCAGTTTCCCCGCTGCGAATCAGCGTGGAGGAGAGCGATGCGGGGCGCGTTTCGAGACCAAGGAGCGATGTTTTCCT
>Ga0182024_10021257_pt1 | contig 11785 bp, 10 predicted proteins | sample P32metaG_FD_120480 | JGI IMG/M metagenome (GOLD analysis project Ga0182024, IMG submission 120480) | Permafrost microbial communities from Stordalen Mire, Sweden - P3-2 metaG (Illumina Assembly) | ecosystem: Environmental > Terrestrial > Soil > Wetlands > Permafrost | place: Sweden: Stordalen... | reverse complement strand
TCAGCGCCAGCGCGTCGCGATGGGGCGGGCGATCGTGCGCGACCCCAAAGTGTTCCTGTTCGACGAGCCGCTGTCGAACCTCGACGCCAAGCTGCGCGTGCAGATGCGGGTCGAGATCAAGCGCCTGCAACAGGAGCTCGGCACCACCTCGCTCTATGTGACGCACGACCAGGTCGAGGCGATGACCTTGGCCGACCGACTCATCGTGATGAACGCCGGCAACGCCGACCAGATCGGTCCGCCGCTCGACCTCTACGAGCAGCCGGCGACCGCGTTTGTCGCCGGGTTCATCGGCTCGCCGGCGATGAATCTGGTCGAGGGTCGGCTCGACGCGTCGGGCGTCGTCGTCGGCAATTGCGTGCTGCCGGTGGCGCGGCCGGCGGGCGAGGCGGGGCGCGGCGTGCTGGTCGGGCTGCGCCCGGAGCATCTCGAAATGGCCGGCGATGGAGCGTTGCCGCTCACGGTCGAGCTGCTCGAGCGGCTGGGTGCCGACACGATCGTGCACGGCCGGCTCGGCGGCAACGGCGCCGTGCTGACCGCGCGCGCCGCCGGGACGGTCAACCCGCCCTTGGGCGAAGTGCTGCGCTTCGCGGTGCGGGCGGAGCATATCCACCTGTTCGACCCGACGAGCGGCGCGCGGATTTGAGGGCGCGACCGCGCTCGGTTGAAGCGTCCCCTCTTTCGTCATCTCCGAGGCTTGTCCCGGGGATCCACGTAGGCCGGCCTACCTCTCGTCCATCCCGGCGAAGGCCGGGACCCATGGCGGAAATGGGCCCCGGCCTGCGCGGGGTGGTGCTGAATCTGATCTATTCCGCTTCCCGGTCGATCAAGTGGATGTACGAGCCGCCGACCGAGCCGCGGCGCAACCCAACGCGGCCGAGATCGCCGCCGTTCGCGTCGCTGATCGCGAAGAGGGGGTCGCCCTTCTCTTCGATGATATTCGCATAGTGGAACTCGTGGCCGCGGAAGCGCGCTCCCTCGGCGCCGAGAAACCCTGAGGCGAGCAGTCGCGCGGTACGGTAGCCGAGATGGCGGCTCGGCTCGGCGAAGCTCGTCATAAGCGGCAGCAGCCCGGCCATGCGATGTACCTCGCCGCGTGCGTCGGTCAGCGCGTCGCCGAGCGCCATGTAGCCGCCGCACTCGCCGTAGATCGTCTTGCCCCGAGCGGCGGCGTCGCGCGCCCCGCCGAGGAACCGCGCCGCCGCGGCGAGCCTCCCGGCATGCAGCTCGGGATAGCCGCCCGGCAGGTAGATCGCGCCGGTATTGGCCTCAGGCGCCTCATCGGCGAGCGGCGAGAAGAACGAAAGCTCGGCGCCCTGCCGCCGCCAGCCGGATAGCACAGCCTCATACGCGAAGAGGAACGCGTCGTCGCGCGCCACGGCGATCCGTTGGCCGAGCGGCGGCAGGCCGGGCGCGCCGGACGCGGCGCCGCAGCGCGATGGCCGCGCCAGCGCGATCAGCCGGTCGAGGTCGATCGCGTCGGCGACCCGCGCCGCGGCGGCGTCGATCGTCGCTTCGATCGTGGCGGTTTCGCCCGCCGGCACGAGGCCGAGATGGCGCGCCGCCAGGGTCAAGCTCGTATCGCGCGGCACGGCGCCCAGCACCGGCAGGCTCGGCAAATGCCGCTCGATCGCGCCGGTCAGCAAGATTTGGTGCCGGGCGCTGGCGACGCGGTTGAGAATCACCCCGGCGAGCGGCGCGCGCGGATCGTGCCGCGCGAAGCCGGCGACCAGCGCGGCGGCCGAGGCGCCTTGCCCGCTGGCGTCGACGACGAGGACGACCGGCCAGCCGGTGAGGCGCGCGAGCTCGGCGGTCGAACCGGCCTCGCCGTCCGGTCCAGCGCCGTCGAAGAGGCCCATCACCCCTTCGCACAGCACCAGCTCGGCGGCGCTTTCGAGTTCGCCGACAAGGCCGGCGAGAGTCGCCGGCCGCATCGCCCAGGGGTCGAGGTTGAGGCACGGCGCGCCGCTCGCCCGCGCGTGAAAGGTTGGGTCGATATAGTCGGGGCCGGTCTTGGCGGCAGCGATCCGCATCCCGCGCCGTCGCAGATGGCGCAGCAGTCCGGCGGCGATCAGCGTCTTGCCGCTGCCCGATTTCGGCGCGGCGAGGATCAGCCCAGCGCCGATCATTCCTTTCCGTACCAATCGAGGACGCCGTGCAGCCGCGCGACTTCGCCGATGGCGATGATCGCCGGGCTCTCGACGCTCGCGGCGGCGGCTTTGGCGAGCGTGGTGATGACCACGCGCTGGGCCGCGGTCGTCGCCTTGCTGACGATGGCTACCGGCTCTTCCGGCGCGCGGCCGGCGGCTATCAGCCGGCGGGCGATGTCGTCGAGATGATTGAGCGCCATGTAGAGCACGATGACCGGCGAGCCCTTGGCGATCGCCGCCCAATCGGGCGCGCTGTCCTCCTCGCCCGGTACCGCGCCGTCGCTGTTGTGCCCGGTGATCAGCGTCACCGCGGAGTTGACGCCGCGATGGGTCAAGGGGATGCCGGCATAGGCGAGCCCGCCGATCGCCGCGGTGATGCCCGGCACGATGCGGAACGCGATGCCGGCCTCGGCGAGCGCCAGTGCCTCCTCGCCGCCGCGGCCGAAGACGCAGGGGTCGCCGCCCTTCAAGCGCAGCACGCGCTTGCCCTCGCGGGCGAGGGCGACGAGCCGGGCCGAGATGTCGGGCTGGCGCGGCGATGGCCTTCCGCCGCGCTTGCCGGCGTCCTCGAGCGCCGCGCTCGGTCGCGCGAGGGCGAGGACGCGCGGGTCGACGAGCGCGTCGTAGACGACCGCGTCTGCCGCCCGGAGCGCGTGTAGCGCCAGCACCGACAGCAGGCCCGGGTCGCCCGGACCGGCGCCGACCAGCCAGACATGGCCGGGCTTCATCTCGGGGAGGTCGAGGCGCGAGGTGTCGATCATCGTCCGAAGGTAGTCAGCCGGCTGGGTTTTGCTAAGATCATTCTATGGCACGGCAGGAAACCAGTCCGCTGCGGCGCGGATGGACTACCGGCGCTTGCGCTGCGGCCGCGGCGCAAGCCGCGTTCGCCGCGCTGTTGACCGGCGAGTTCCCCGATCCGGTGACGATCCGTCTGCCGCGCGGCCAGCAGCCGAGCTTCCCGCTGGCGCTCGCCGAATGGCGGGACGGCGGCGCCCGGGCCGGCATCGTCAAGGATGCCGGCGACGACCCGGACGTGACGCACGGCGCGACGATCATCGCGCAGGTGGCGTGGGGCGCGCCTGGCTCGGGCATCGGCTTCGCCGCCGGCGAGGGGGTCGGCACGGTGACCCGACCCGGGCTCCAGCTAGGCGTTGGCGAGCCGGCGATCAACCCCGCGCCGCGCGCGATGATCCGCGAGGCGCTCACCGACCTCGCCGAGGCCAACGGCGCGCCGCCGCCCGATGTGACCGTGACCGTCGCGATCCCCGGCGGCGAAGCGCTCGCCGAAAAGACGATGAACGCGCGTCTCGGTATTGTCGGCGGGCTGTCGATCCTTGGCACGACCGGGATCGTCGTGCCGTATTCCTGCGCGTCCTGGGTGCACTCGATCCATCGCGGCATCGATGTCGCCCGCGCCGCCGGGCTCGATCACATCGCCGCCGCCACCGGCACGACCTCGGAGCGCGCGGTGCAGCGCCTCTACGCGCTCCCCGACCATGCGCTCATCGACATGGGCGATTTTGTCGGCGGCACGCTCAAATATTTGCGCGGCCACCCGGTGGCGCGGCTGACGCTTGCCGGCGGGTTCGCCAAGATGGCCAAGTTCGCCTGCGGCCATCTCGACCTGCATTCGAGCAAGAGTCGGGTCGATCCGGCGATGCTGGCGGAGTTGCTCGCCGCCTCGGGCGCCGATGGCTCGACGCTGGCGGCGGCGTGGCGCAGCGACAGCGCCGGCGCGCTGCTCGACGCCGCCGGGACTTGGGCGCATGCGCTCGCCGATAGCGTCGCGCGGCGGGCGCGCGAGGTCGCGCTCGCGACGCTCTCCGGCGCTACCGCGGTCGAGGTCGCGATCGTCGACCGCGGCGGCGACTTTCTCGCGCGGGTCGGGACATGAGCGAGACCGACATCAGCGCGACGCGTCTCCTGATCCTTGGCGGCACCGGCGAGGCTGCGGCGCTGGCGCGGGCGGTGCTCGCGCGGTTCGGCGACGCGATCGAGGTGACGACGGCGCTCGCCGGGCGCACGCGCCGTCCGGGGCCGATCGCCGGGCGGGTGCGGATCGGCGGGTTCGGCGGCGCGGCGGGGCTGGCGCAATACCTCGCGGAGCATTCGATCGACCGGCTGATCGACGCCACTCACCCGTTCGCCGCGGAGATTTCGCGCGCGGCGCGGCTCGCCTGCGATCTGGCGCTGGTGCCGCGCCTGTTGCTGGTGCGTGCGCCGTGGCGGCGCCATCCGCTCGACCGCTGGATCGAGGTCGACAGCGTCGAAGCCGCGGCGCAGATCGTCGGCCGGGTCGGGCGACGCGCTCTGTTGACCGTGGGCGCCAGCGAGATCGCCGCCTTTGCTCCGGCCAACGGTGTGCGCTTTGTCGTGCGGATGATCGACCCGCCGCGCGAGACGCCGCCGCTGCGCTTTCACGAGGTGGTGCTGGGCCGCGGCCCGTTCGCGTTGGCCGCGGAGCGGCACCTGTTGGAGCGCCATGCGATCGACGTCTTGGTGTGCAAGGCGAGCGGCGGCGCGGCGACCGAGGCGAAGCTGGTCGCGGCGCGCGAATTGAGCCTGCCGGTGATCATGGTGCGGCGCCCGCCGGTCGAGCGCGGGCTGTCGGTCGATACGGTCGACGCCGCGCTCGATTGGCTCGCCGGGCTCGACGAGCGGCCGGGAGCGCGGAGGATGTCATGAAGTTGCGTCGTCACGGGTTGGTTGGCATCGCGATCGCGACGCTGTGCGCGGCCACCCCAGCCGCCCGGGCCTTGGACCTCAACCCGTTCGGCGAGTACTACAAAAACATCCCGCGCGCCGCGCAGGCGAACGATGTCGGCAAGATCCGCCAGCTGCTGGCGGACGGCTACAGCCCGAACCAGACCGATGAAAACGGCGGCACAACCGGGCTGCATGTCGCCGCGTCGACCGGCAATTTGCAGATCATCGCGATCCTTTTCAAAGCTGGCGCCGACGTCAATCAGAAGGACGCCGTCGGCGGCACGCCGCTCGAATACGCGGCCCAGCACGACCAGCTCGAAGCGGCGAAGCTGTTGCTCGATATCAAGGCCAGGGTCGACGCGGAAAACAAGAACGGCATGACGCCGCTGATGTTCGCCGCCAAGACCGGCGATATCGAGCTGGTCCGCACCTTGCTCGCGCACGGCGCCGACCCGAACAAATCCGACTATACCGGACGCGACGCGGCCGGGTGGGCGCTCGACTCGCATCGCCCCATGGTCGTGCAGATGCTCAAGAACGCCACGACGAAAAAGCACTAGATCAAGGGCGCTCGCGCCTGCGCGCGAGCCGTCAGACTGAAGATTTACGCGGGCGCATCACATGGTGGTGGTCTGCGGCGTAGAGCCGGCTGTCGCTGCCTTCGCCGGCGAGCGCCGGCCCCACCAGGATCAGCGCGGTGCGGGTGATGCCGGCGGCCTTCGCCGCGTCGCGGATCGTCGCCAGCGTACCGCGGATCAGCAGCTCGTCGGGCCAGCTCACGCGGTAGGCGACGACCGCCGAGCATGCCGCGCCGTAATGCGGGATAAGGGTGCGCACGACGCGCGCCAAATTGGCGATCGACAGATGGATCGCGAGCGTTGCGCCGGTCGCCGCAAGGCGGTCGAGCGCCTCGCCCGCCGGCATCGCCGAGGAACGCGTCGCGGTGCGGGTCAGGATCACGGTCTGCGCGACCTCCGGCGCGGTCAGCTCGCAGCGCAGCGCGGCGGCGGCGGCGGCGAAGGACGGCACGCCGGGGGTCACGTCGAAGGGAATGCCGAGCGCGGCGAGCCGGCGCATCTGCTCGGCGATCGCGCCGTAAAGCGACGGGTCGCCCGAATGCACCCGCGCGACGTCCAGCCCCACCGCATGCGCCGCCGCCATCTCGGCGACGATCTCGTCGAGGGTGAGAGGGGCGGTGTCGACGACCCGCGCGCCTTGCAGCGCGGCGGCGACGATCTCCGTCGGCACCAGCGAGCCGGCGTAAAGGCACACCGGGCATTCGCGGATCAGATTGAGGCCGCGCACGGTGATCAAATCTGCGGCGCCCGGTCCGGCGCCGATGAAATGGATTGTCACGGTTACTGTTCGTCTCCCCCGCGCACGCGGGGGCCCAGGGCAACCACTTCATCGCTTGCCCTGGGTTCCCGCTTTCGCGGGAAAGACGACGGAGTTTGATACCCGCGCGGCGTGTAGAGGCGCGGCCTGTCCCCGGGGATCACCCGCGTGGTGCTGCTGCCGACGATGACGATCGTCAGCATGTCGATCTCCGCCCCGGCGAGCGCGGCCAGCGTCGCCACCCGCCAGGTTTCGCCGGCGCGGCCGAGATTGCGCGCGATCAGCACCGGCGTGTCGGGCGAGCGATGGGCGAGGAGGATCGCGGCCGCCTCGGCGAGCCCCTCGCGGCGGCGCGCCGAGCGCGGGTTGTAGAGCGCGACGACGAAATCGCCCGCGGCGGCGGCCTCGAGCCGGGTGCGGATCACCGGCCACGGGGTCATCAGATCGGACAGCGAGACCGCGCAGAAATCGTGGCCGAGCGGCGCACCGGCGCGAGCGGCGGCGGCCTGCATCGCGCTGACCCCGGGCGACACGGTGATCTCGACTGCCTCCCAGTCTCGCCGCGCCTCGCGGTCGAGCAGCTCGAAGACCAGCGCCGCGAGCCCGTAGATCCCAGCATCGCCCGACGAGACCAGCGCGACGTCTTTTCCCGTTGCGGCGAGGTCGAGCGCGAGGCGGGCGCGCTCGGTCTCGGCGCCGAGCGAGCCGGGGTGCAGCGTCTTGCCCGCGGCCACGCCGCCGAGCAGATCGAGATAGAGCCCGTAGCCGACAATGTCGCTGGCGCGGGCGATCAGCGCGCTTGCCTCCGGCGTGCGCCAGGCGGCATCGCCCGGGCCGATGCCAATGATCGCGAGCCGGCCGCGCGCCCGGCCGATCGACGCCGCGTCGATCGGCGCCGCGGCGCGGGCGATCGCGCAGGTCGCGCCGCGCGACTTGCGCTTCGCGACGATGAGGCTGCCGCCCGGCCCGGCCGCCGCCAGCGCGGCGCCCTCGGCGACGCCCCAGCTTCCGGTGGCGCAAAACGCCGCCTCGGAGCGCTCGCTGAGGCGCGGCGTCTCGTCCAGGAGGCGTGCGGCGGAAAAGAACCGCGCCGGCACGCCGAGCCGCTCGGCTAGCGCGTGGATGCCCGGCTCGTCGCATTTCATTTCGACCGAGACGATAGCGGCGACCGCTTCGGCGGCGAGGGTGGCGGAGGCGAGGGTGTCCGCGGCGAGCGCGGCGATCTCCTCGGCGGGGCAGAAGCGCTCGCAGCCGATGCCGAGCGCCAGCACCGGTGGGCGGAAGATCAGCGCCACTTCGTCGTCGGCGACCCGGCGCTCGGTCACCCGCACGGCAAGCTCGGCTCGGTCGGCCCAGCGTGCGCTCCCGGCGCGCAGCCAGCCGGCGCAGTCGAGCTCGTCGTACAGCGCGACCGGCTTTCCGGCGATGAGCGCGGCCGCGACGGGCTTCACGCGCTCGGGGTTGGCGATCTTCCAGCCGGGGGGTGGCTCGTCGAGCGCGAAGCCGAGCCTCAGATCGCCGGCGGTGGTGATCGCCGCGACGCCGCCGCAGGCCGCGGCGAGCACGCGGGCGATCGCGTTGGCGCCATGGTGCCCACCCAACAGCGGCACCGCGACCGAGCCGTCCTCGGCCAGCGCGATGACCGGCGGCTCGACACGCTTGTCGTCGACGAGCGACGCCAGCGCGCGGATGAGGATGCCGCTGGCGCACAGCCCGATGATCGGCGTCCCGGCGGCGAAAAGCGCGCGCAGATGCGGCGCGACGTGGTCGTAAGCTTCGTCCCATGCGCCGGGCACGGCGCGCGGCCCGTGCAGGCGCGCGCCCGGCAATAGGTCGCGGACGCGCGCCCCGAGCGCGGCGCCGCTCGGGCCGAGCACGACGATCGCGGCGTCCTCGGGGAGCGGACGCTCAGTCGCCATCGACCGCGATCCGGGTCGTCATCTCGTGCGTGGCGCCTGCGGGCAAGGGGACGCGATTGTCGGCGACATTGCCGGTCTCGATGCAGAGCATGCCGCGCCAATTATCGGCGCCGAGATCGGCCATCGCGGCGGCTTTCTCGGGCCACGGGTTCCAGGCGATTGTCGAGGCGGCCCCGCTCTTCTCGATCACGATGCGGCGGCGCCAGCCCGGATCGTCGATCGCGAGCCTGTCGGGCGCGTCGAGATAGACGCTGTCGGTCTCCTTGCTGAAGGTGAGCGGCGCGCCGGCCGGCGGCCGGCGCCGCATGTTCGCGGTCTTGTCGATAAAGGTGCTGCCTTCGAGGCCCGAGACCGAGACTTGCTCGACATCGGATACCGTGAAATAGCTGTGCAGCGCTTGTTCGAATACGACGGCGGTTTTCGCGGTGTTGCGGACGGTCAGGGCGAGGCGCAAGTGGTCGCCGAACGCCACGTGATAGGAGAGGGCGAAACCTTCAGCGGAAAAGGACAATTCCAGCGTTACACCGCCGGCGTGGGGGTCCGCTTCGACGCGATCGAGCTGCCACGGCGCGGCCCGGGCAAAGCCGTGTTGCGGCGCGTTCGGGTCGGTCGGGTGCGGCCCGAACCACGGGAAGATGATCGGGATGCCGCCGCGGATCGCCTTGCCGGGCGCGAGATTGGTGTGGCTGCCGAGGAAGATCACCGGCCGCGCGCCGGCTGGTTGCCAGGTGGTGACTTGCGCTCCTTGCAAGAACACTTCGCCGGTCATGCCGCCGCGCGACACCAGCGCCTTGACGAGGCCGTCCGCGGTCTCGGCGAATTCGACCGTCCCGGCGATGCGGAATCTGCTGGCGAGTTCGGCGGCGTTCATCGGCATATCCTCCGCTCAGGGGCCATCATTCGCGGTTTTGGCGCACCAGCGCCATCGCGAAATAGGGAATGCTCGCCGGATCGATCTCGGCGAAGCGGGCGACGCGCTCGCGCGGCTGGCTCGCGCGCTCGACATAGAGCGCGTTGTCGATGAGGCCGAGTTCCGCCAGCACCCGGCGCACCTTCGCGGCATGGCGGCCGAGCTTGATGATCGCGGCGCTGTCGCATGTCGCCAGGCGGCGGGCGAGCTCGTCTTCGGGGAGGGTCGCGGGGATCACCGTCACGGTCTCGTCGCGCTGCACCAGCGGCGTTGCCGTGGCCGCGGCGCAGGCGGTCAGAGACGACACCCCCGGCACCACCGTCACCCGGTAGCGCGGCGCGAGGCGGATGAAGATCGGCGCGAAGCTGCCGTAGAAGAACGGGTCGCCCTGGCACAGGAAGGCGACGTCGTTGCCCGCGTCGAGCTCGCCGCCGATCCGCGCCGCCGCCGCGTCATAGATGCCGGTGGGGGGCGGACCGGGATGCATCGGGAAAGGAATCGCGATCTCGCGCTGTCTCGGCTCGATCCATTTGGCGACGATCGAGCGCGCGAAGCTGTCGCCGCCTTGCGGCGCGGGATAGGCGACGACCGTGGCGGCGCGCAGCAGGCGCAGCGCCTTCAGGGTCACCAGCTCCGGATCGCCCGGCCCGAGCCCCAGGCCGAAGAGCTGCCCGGCGGCCGTCACTTCGGCCCGATCTGGTAGAGGGTCAGCGCCATCTGCTCTCCGTTCGAATAATCGGTGCCGCGTGCGCTGTCGATCGGCCGGGCGGCCAAGCCTTGCGCCGCGACGGTTTGTTCGAACCCCGCTTCATCTCTGCTGCTGACGAGCGCGTCGCTGCCGGAGGGCACCGGGACGTCGGCGGTTTGCGCCTTGAAGCCGTTGCCGAGCAGAAAGACGAGGCTCGGCTCGTTATAGCCGATGACGACAAGCTGCGTGCCGGTGGGCGGCTCGTGACGGGCGACCAGCGCCGCCGCGCCGCGGCTCAGCCATAGCCGGTCGAGGCTCGGGACGACGACGCTCGCCGGGACGACCAGCGCCAACGCCATTACCGCGAGCAGCGCCGTGACGCCGCGCGGTCCGGGGCGCCGATACAGGAACGCCGCGCTGAGCACCGCGAGCGCGGCGGCGCCGGCGATCCCGGCCGCCATCACGCCATCGCCGAGGCGGATCGGCAGCACGATGAGCGCGGCGGCGATGGCGAGCGTCGCGAGCAGCCACAGGCCGGTATTGGCGGCGAAGGTCCAGCGCACCCAGCGTCGCGCGTCGCCGTCTTCGACCAGGGCGGCGGCGGCGAGCAGCGCCAGCGCCGGGTAGAGCGGCAGCGCGTAATGCGGCAACTTGGTCGGCACCAGTTCGAGCCCGATCCATGCCGGCACCAGCCAGGCCAGCAGGAAACGGCTGGCGGGCAGCGCACGGCGCCGCCAGCCGCCGATCAGCGCGGGGGCGAGCAACAGCGAGCCGGGCCAGAAGGTCAGGAACGCCAATCCCAGGTAATAGAGCGGCGGGGCGCCGTGCGCTTCCTGCTCGCCGATGATCTTGGACAGGAAATCGTGGCCGAGCGATTGGCTGAGGAACTGGCCCTTGGTCGCGTGCTCGATCGCGTAGAACCAGGGCGCGACGGCGAGCACGGTCGCGGCGAGGCCGAAAAGCGGCCGCAATCCGCGCAGCCAGCGCGCGTCGCGGTCGGCGATCGACAGCGTCAAGGCGGTGACGGCCGCCAGTCCCGGCCCGACGGGGCCTTTCAGCAGGATCGCGGCGATCTCCGCCAGCCAGAACACGGCCGCGACCCCGGGCCCGACCCTGCCGCCGGCGCGGGCGCGGGTATAGGCAAGGCCGAGCGCGCCCTGGCCGGCGGTGATCGCGGCGAGCAGCGCGGCGTCGGTCTTGGCGATATGCGCCTCGGCGATCGTGCCAAGCGCGGCGGCGAGCAGCACCGCGGCGATCATCGCCGGGCGCGGCGCGCCGAGCAGCGCCCGGCCGAGGCCGAAAATCAGCAACACCGCGAGGCTCGCGCCCAACAGCGACGGCAGCCGATAGGGCCAGATCGCGGTCGATCGCGGGGTGCTGAGCGCGCCGACTGCGGCGGCTTGCAGCCAGTAGATGCCGGCGGGCTTGTTGTTGCGCGCCTCGTCCTGAAAGCGGATGTGCAGGAAATCGCCGCTCTCCAGCATTTGCCGCGTCGCCTGCGCGAAACGCGCCTCGTCGCGGTCGAGCACCGGGATCGCGGCGAGGCCGGGCAGATAGAGACACAGGCAGAAGATGCCGAGCAGCGCGTAGGGCCGCCAGCCGGTGAGCCAGGTCGGGGTCATCTCAGCCCGGCTTCGCCACGACGAGCTGGGTCACCGGCGCCAGCGCCTGCCAACCGAGATGCGCGCCGAGGGGCTCAGCGCGGCTGATTGCGAGCCGGGTCAGGTTGCCGCCGTGCCGCGCCTGCCAGTCGAGCAGAGCGCGCTCGCCCTCGGTGCTGATGACGTTGGCGACGAGTCGGCCGCCGGGCCGCAGCGCCGCCCATAGGCTCGGCAGCAGCGCCGGGTCCGCGAGGCCGCCGCCGACGAAGATCACATCGGGCGCGCCTAGGCCGGCGAGCACGTCGGGTGCGCTGCCGTGGACGATCGCGAGGCGCGGCACGCCGAGCGCGGCGGCGTTGCGCGCGATGATCGCGACCCGCGCCGCGTCGCGCTCGACGGCGATGGCCGAAAGCTGGTCGTCGGCGCGCAGCCATTCGATCGCGATCGAGCCACACCCCGCGCCGACATCCCACAGG
>Ga0182024_10021255_pt1 | contig 11786 bp, 12 predicted proteins | sample P32metaG_FD_120480 | JGI IMG/M metagenome (GOLD analysis project Ga0182024, IMG submission 120480) | Permafrost microbial communities from Stordalen Mire, Sweden - P3-2 metaG (Illumina Assembly) | ecosystem: Environmental > Terrestrial > Soil > Wetlands > Permafrost | place: Sweden: Stordalen... | reverse complement strand
CCAGTCGCCGCTCTCCGCAGTCGCCGGTAGCGGTGTCCACAAAAGCAATTTGCTGGAAGGCCGGGTGATAATCGCATCCTATAATCAACATATCGGCTCCTTTCTCCCGAGCCTTTTTGGTTGCTTGCACACCACCAAAGTTTACTCGGGTCTACGGAGCCGACATTGTCATGGAATCAATTACACTCAAAATCCCCGCGCACGCACGCAATCACCTTGCCCAACCCCGCGCGGCGCAACGCGCCACCACGCGCCACGCCCCAACTCAAAATCCACACATCTCCACCTCAGCGCCCCCGCGCCCCGCGAAAACAAATGGACGCTGATCCGGACAGAAATGAGTTGAGCTGACCTGAGGTAGAGTTAAAGATGATCTGACCTGAGGCCCAGTCCCAACATGATCACGGGGCGGGTGTCTCTGGGACCATCTCTTTCCCTTCTCCCGGGGCGGCGTTGACTCCCAACTCGCGTATCCCTAAGATGACACCCCAGGGTCATCAAACATTCATCCAGCAAATCATTCCGAGGTGGCGATGTCACTCCCAACCGAATGCGCTGCTCCCCGCAATCTGTTTCATATGATCGCCACCGACATCCACTTCTGGATTCCACTCGGAGTCCTCGTCGGCGGTCTCCTGCTTCTGGATAAACTCCGCTGACATGCCAGGAAGAAGCGTGCCAACCGAGCCAGTGGTTCAAACTCCCATGCATGCGACCCGCCTGCGCAGCCTGCAGGCGCTCGGCATCTTCTGCGGTTTCGCCGCCGGAGCGTGGCTGGGCGGCGCCGAAGCCCCCATCAAGCTCGTCAACCCAGACATCTCTCCCATCACCGTCTCCCTCATCATGGTGTTCGGAGTTTTCCTGGCCCGCTGGAGCGTCCCCGCCTTCATCCGTGGCACCTCCCATGTTCGCAACGACGTGCGCCAGGCACCGCATCTAGTCGTTTGGGCCGTGCTCGCCGGATGCATGTGGGCCGTCGCCAACACACTCACTATTTACGCCATCCGCAACGTTGGCCTCAGCATCGCCTTTCCACTGTGGAATACCAACAGCCTCCTCGGCATATTGTGGGGCTTCCTGCTTTTCAATGAACTCCACTACGCCGGGTGGAAGCGCTGGCTCGGTGTTTTAGGCGGTGCAATCTGCATGTTCGGAGGAGCCACACTTCTGGCCATTGCATCTTCCCATCAGGCAGCGCCGGGCAAAGCCGCGCTGGGTATATACGCCGCCCTGGGCGCCGGCATTCTGTGGGGGACCATGTACATCCCTTACCGCAAAGCGTATCTCACCGGCATGAATCCGCTTTCGTTCATTACATTTTTCACGGTGGGGGAACTCGCCACCATGACGGTGCTGGCAGTGACCTACCGCGGCGCGAGGCCGCTTTGGCACGAACTCCTCGGCGCGCGCGAGGTGCTGTTCTGGCTGATGCTGGGCGGCTTCGTCTGGGTCCTTGGAGATTTATTCCAACAATACGCCACCAAGTACGTCGGCATCAGCCGCGGCATTCCTCTCTCCAACACCAATCAAATCTGGGGACTGCTGTGGGGCGTCCTGGTTTTTCATGAACTGCGCGGCGCAAGCCAATCCGTCTTCGCGCAAGTCGCCGGAGGATCGCTGCTCATGGCATTGGGAGCAGTCGGTATTGCACTGTCATCGGCGACCGAGCGCGAACACTCTTCCTGGCAGGATGCCGCCGACCGCGAAGGCCAGCGCTACGGCGTCGAAGGCGAGTACCTCCGCGCCGGCATGGAAGGCAGAGAAATGAAAGCCCCAGAACTGCAAGGCGAAGCCCGCATCGCGAGTGCAGGTGGGAGAACATTTCTGGATTGGTTACTGATTCTGGTCACGACCGGTTTATTCGCAGTGCTTGCTGTCATGGCGAGGCTTCCTCGGGTAGAGATCGCAATGGGTTGGGCCGTTGCGCTTACGGTCGCGATGCTCGCTCTGCTGGCAACCTGCGGCCTCGCCCTCTGGCGCACCACGCGCTTCCGCTGAACGGTGCGTAATCTAGGCAAAGAATTTTGTCATGAGCAGTTCGGATTCTGTGGACACTTTTTATGAAGGCGTCATCCCGAAACCCGGCGCATTTCAGCCGGGGTGAGGGATCTCGCGCGCAGCTTTTGCGGACTCTGCGCTGCACGCGAGATCCTTCGCTCCGCCTGAAAAACGGCTCCTCTCAGGATGACGCCGTAAAAAGGGAGCCTGTCGAAACCAAAACTATACTGCGCTAAGAAGTTGATTTCGTTCTAGACACATTTCCCGAACTCGCTAAACTGATGAGGCAAACCGAGGAGACTCCCGATGAAACGTATTCTCTCCGCACTCTGCTTATTCTTGCTCGCGGCCGGCGCAGTTCGCGGCGCAGCCCAAGTTAATCCCTACAAAGACGGCACGCCCGGCGTGACCGGCTACCGCTCGGAAGTGCTGGCCGAAGTCACCATTCAAGCCGATAAGTTCACGCGCCTCGCCGAGGCCATCCCCGCCGAGAAGTATACCTGGCGTCCTGCACCCGACGTGCGCTCTATCGCCGAAGTCTTCCTCCACGTCAGCGTGGCCAACTACAACCTGTACAAACTCGTCGGCACGCCTCCTCCCACAGACCTCGATCTGAAAGGCCTCGAAAAGTCGACCACTGACAAAGCCAAAGTCATCGCCACGCTCAAGGATTCTTTCGCCCACGCCAAGAAAGCGATCACCGCCATGCCCGACGCCGACCTCGACAAGAGCATGGACTGGTTCGGCGGAAAGAATACCCAGCGCGGCATTCTGCTCTTCATCGTCCGCCACGCCGCCGAGCACCTCGGACAGTCGATCGCCTACGCCCGGGTCGTCGGCATCGTCATACCCTGGACCGAAGATATGCAGAAGAAACAGCCGGAGAAAAAAGAAGCGCCCGCAAAGGACAAGCAGTAGCCGCGCGAGAATCCGGTGGGTGTGCTAGATTCGGAAGTTGGATGGATCTCGCACCCACCATCTCCACCCAAGCCCTGACCCGCCGTTTCGGAGAACTTGTTGCCGTGGACGGCGTCGATCTGCGCGTCGCGCCCGGACAATTCTTCGGCTTCCTCGGCCCGAATGGCGCCGGCAAATCCACCACCATCAAGATGCTCACCGGGCTGCTCGCGCCCAGTTCCGGGCGAATCGAAATTCTAGGAATCGACCTCAACGCGCATCCGGTCGACGTCAAACGCCAGATCGGCGTCGTGCCCGAAGGCATGGCGCTGTTCGGCCGCCTCACCGGCGCCGAGTTCCTCAGTTTCGCCGGACGAATGTACGGACTCGACCGCATGACCGCGGCCAAGCGAGCCGCCGAACTGCTCGAATTTATGCAACTCGCCGACCAGCCAAAAAAACTCGTCACCGACTATTCCCACGGCATGCAGAAGAAGCTGGCTCTCGCGGCAGCCGTGATTCATGGGCCAAAAGTATTATTCCTGGATGAGCCCTTCGAAGGCGTAGACGCAATCGCCGCCGGCACCCTGAAATCCATGCTGCAAGGCATGATCGCCCGCGGAGCCACGATTTTCTTAACCTCGCACGTGCTCGAAATCGTAGAGCGCTTGTGCAGCCACGTCGCCATTATTCATCAGGGAAGGCTAGTCGCCCAAGGTTCGCTCGAAGAACTGCGCGCAGGCGTCGAAGCTCAAACGACCGGATCAGGAGATGGCGCTGTGCCTTTCGGCGAAAAGCTAACCTTGGAAGAACTTTTCCTCCGCATCGTCGGCGGCACGCACCGCACCGCGCAGGAGCTTTCGTGGCTGGGATAAGAGATGGCAACGGAATGAACTCCGAAGTGCACCGGCGCGGCCAGTTCACCGCTATCGCCGACCTGCGCTGGCGCATGTTCCTCAATGGCCTGCGCAGCAAGCGCGGCAAAATGGAACTGGCCTCGCGCATTTTGATCACGTTCGCCTTCGCCCTCGGCGGACTGGGCGGCTTTACCGTCGCCACTGGTTTCGCCTGGTACTTCGTCTCGCAAAATAACGCCGAATACCTGGCAATCCTGTTATGGCCGGTCTTTTTCTTCTGGCAACTCTTTCCCGTAATGTCGACCGCCTTCACCAACAATCCCGACTCCGCTGAGTTGCTGCGATTCCCTCTCACCTACCGTTCGTATTTTCTGATTCGTCTGGCCTACGGCTTTTTCGATCCCGCCAGTGCGCTCGGCACTCTGGGCCTGCTTGGGATTCTGCTGGGTATCAGCGTCGCGCGCCCTCTTTTGTTCCCCTGGGCGCTGCTCGTCCTGTTGACCTTCGCACTCTTCAACCTCGTCCTGATGCAGACGGTCTTCGCCTGGCTGGAGCGCTGGCTGGCGCAGCGCCGCACCCGCGAAATCATGGGCGTCCTTTTCATTCTGGCAATGCTCAGTTTTCAAGTATTCGGCCCGATGATGGGACGCCTCGAAAGAACGCCCCACCCCGAGTTCAGCCGCGCAGTCGAAATCGGAACACGAGTCCAAACGGTCTTGCCGCCCGGCCTCGCCGCCAATGCCATTGCGCAGACTTCCCGTGCACAATTCCTGCCCGGCTTCGCTTCCCTTCTCCTCCTGGTAACGCTGACCCTAACCATTGGAACGCTGCTGCACCTCCGCCTGCGCGCGCAGTTTCGCGGCGAGAATCTCAGCGAAGTGGCGGCGCGCCCCGCCGTCCCGCAAGCCCAGGGTCTGCAAGTAGGATGGAACCTCCCAGGCTTTTCGCAGTCGGTCTCAGCGGTGTTCGAAAAAGAAATGCGCTACTTGGCACGCAGCGGTCCCATGCTGCTCACCTTGATCATGCCCATCTTTATGCTACTGATTCTTCGGCTGGGACCAATGAATGCCCTGCAACACTCCAGTTCCTTCAGCCGCACACCCGACATGGCATTCCCCGGCTCGGCCGCCTACGCCATCCTGGTCCTCACCAACCTGGTTTTCAACAGTTTCGGCGGTGATGGCAGGGGCATTCAGTTCTTCTACGCCTCACCGGTAAACTTCCGCCAGATCGTGCTGGCGAAAAACTTGACCCACGCCAGCATCCTCCTCGCCAACACCGCCTTTGCCTGGATCGCCGTCTCCTACCTTTACGGCCACCCTCACCTCGCTGTTTCGATTGCGACTCTGTCTGGACTTCTGTTCGCTGCGCCCTTGAACTTCACCGCCGGCAACCTGCTCTCCTTCTACGCGCCCAAGAAGCGCGATTTTTCAGCCTTCGGCCGTCAAAACGTCTCGCAGACCACCGTCCTGGCAAGCTTCGGCGTGCAGATCTTGACGGTCGGCCTGGGTGTCGTGGCCTTCACCATCGCGCGGCTCTATAGGAATCTTTGGATCGCCACGCTGCTGTTTCTTGTACTCGCAGCCATCTCCATCCCGCTTTACGTATTTGTTCTGCGCCGCCTGGACAACATCGCGCTAGAGCGTCGGGAAACGCTGGTGGCCGAATTGTGCCGCGCGTAAGTTCTTCAGATTATCTTCTATTCTTTTTCCGGCCGCGCCAGAAACCGATACCCCACGCCGCGCACGGTCAGCAAATGCCGCGGATTCGCTGGATCCTCTTCGACGTATCGCCGCAGTCGCACCACGAAATTGTCGATGGCCCGCGTGTCGGTGTCTTCCTTCAGTCCCCACACTTCTTCCAGAATCTGTTTGCGCGAGACAATGCGTCCGTCGTTGCGCACCAAATGCCGCAAGAGTTCCGACTCCATCAGCGTCAGATGAATCGTGCTCTCTCCGGATCGCAGTTCGAGCGCCCCGAAGTCGATCGTCTTTCCGTCGAATGAAAATGTTCCGAAATCGTCGGTGCCGCTGGAATCGGCCGGCCTGTCGCTCGTTCCCGACCCCCGACCACCGCGTACCCACTGGCTGCGGCGCAGCAATCCCTGCAACCGCGCCAGCAAGATTGAAAGATCAAACGGCTTCGCCAGATAGTCGTCCGCCCCGGAAGCAAAGCCCTTCAGCACGTCTTCTGGACGTCCCCGTGCCGTCAGCATCAGTACCGGCACGTAATTCCGCGCCGCACGCAATTCCGACACCACGCTGAATCCGTCTTTTCCCGGAAGCATAATGTCGAGCACCACCGCATCGAAATTCTCGTTCTTGTCCAGCAGACGATCGGTGGCCGCTTCCCCATCCCCCACCACTTCCGCCGCATACCCTTCGGCTTCCAGGTTGAAGCGCAACCCCTGCGCCAGATGCGCTTCATCTTCCACCACAAGCACACGGCTCATGCCGCCCACCTCGGCAACTCCAGCACAATCGTGGTCCCCTGTCCTTCCCCATCGCTCTCGGCAAACACTTTGCCTCCGTGCTTTAATGCGATCGCTTTCACAATAAACAGGCCCAGCCCGGTCCCTTTGACGTGCGCCAGCGAGCGGTGCGTAACCCGATAAAAGCGTCTAAAAATGCGCTTCATATCATCGGGAGGAATTCCCACACCCTGATCCTGAACGCGGAGCACAATGCGTTCCTCGTCCGGGGCTTCCAGCCGCACCTGCACGTCAACCTTCTCCCCGGAGTATTTCACCGCATTGTCGAGCACATTGAAAACCGCGGTCCGCAAATCTTCCGCGCTGCCTCGCACCCGCAGTCCACCCCGGTTGCTCGATGCTTCCTCATACCGCAGCGCCTCCGGCTGCAGGTGATGCCGCGATCGAGTATCGTCCATACAGTCGCGCACCAGTTGGCCGAAATCGACTTCCGCTTTTTCCCGTCCCGCTTTCTTGTCGCCTGCCCGCCCGGCGCGCAGCACCTGCTCCACGGTTTCGGTCAGCCGGTCGGTATCGCTCAGCATCAATCGGTAGAACTCCTGCTTCTGGTGTTCCGGCAATTCGCGGCGCTGCATGGTCTCCAGGTGCAGCCGGATCGACGCCACCGGCGTCTTCAACTCATGCGTGACGGCGTTGATAAAGCTGTCGTGCTGCTCGCTGCGCCGCAACTCCCGCACCAGAAAAATCGTATTCACTACCACGCCCGCAATGATCAGGGCGAAAAAAACGATGCCGAAAACCAGCAGCACGCCCTCGCGCCAGTTCAGAATGATCCAGCCGACATTCAGGGCAACTGCAAGCGCCACCAGGCCAACGCCCAGGCAAAGGAAGAAAACGATAGTTCCGCGGCGGCTCGAGATGCGCATGGAAGCTCAGCCCGATTTTACCGCGTTCGTGGTAAAGCGTTAGGAAAGCATCAAGCTGTGGCGTCGCCGCCCGGCGGCTGGGCCCTGCCCTGAGCCAACGCGGTCAGCCGAAACGATTCCCGGCGCTACGCGTCGTCCATTTGCGGCCCGTCTCTGTGAGTTGACACTGCAGGGGGGCCGCCGTATCGTTTTGCGGAACTAGAAAGCTGAAACTGGAAAGGCCCTTTTTACTTATATTTCAAAAAGGAAGGCTCTCATGAGCGATGATGCGAAGAAGGACATGTTTTCGCGGCGTGGATTTCTGGGAATGGGGTCGGCAGCGCTAGCGGCTACCGGAATGCTATCGGCGGCGGAAGCCGCGGGGCAAGTGCAGCAACCGTATCCAGGTGAGGAACATCGAGACGCCAAACCTTACCCTACTAAGGACGATCGAAGCGCCAGTGCTCCTGGACCAGGCAATCCTCCGCTGGACACCCAGAATCCGGATTCTTTCTTGCCGCCGCCCTCCGACGCCGGCGGCGTGCAGACGTTCAAGTATCCTTTTGCACTCTCTCACAAACGGATGCAAGAGGGTGGTTGGTCACGCGAGGTCACGGTGCGGGAGCTTGCCGTTTCCAAGTCCATTGCCGGCGTGGACATGAGATTAACCGCAGGAGGCATACGAGAACTGCACTGGCATACGGCTGCAGAGTGGGCCTTGATGCTTTACGGAAATGCGCGCATCACCGGGCTTGATGCCGAGGGCAAGAGCTTTGTGAGCGATGTGACGGAAGGCGATCTCTGGTACTTTCCCACGGGGATTCCACATTCCATTCAAGGCCTGAATCCCGATGGGTGTGAGTTTCTGCTGGTCTTCGACGACGGCAACTTTTCCGAATACGAAACGGTGTTGCTGACCGACTGGATGGCGCACACGCCCCACGATGTGCTCTCGCAAAACTTCGGCGTGAGTCAGCAGGCAATGGAAAAAATGCCGCGCAGGGAGAAGTTTATTTTTCAGGCTGCGGTTCCCGGCTCGCTGGCGGAGGACCAAAAGGAAGCCGCCGGCACTCTTGGCAGGTCGTCGCAGGATTTCGCTTTTCGTGCGAACCAGGAAGCGGTCTTGAAACGCAGCAAGAGCGGCGAAGTGCGGATCATTGATTCGAGCAAGTTCAAAGTGTCCACCACGATAGCGGCAGCGATCGTCACCGTCCATCCGGCAGGAATCCGCGAATTGCACTGGCATCCCAATGCCGACGAATGGCAGTACTACATTAGCGGCGCGGGAAGGATGACCGTGTTCGCTACAGGAGGCCGTGCCCGCACCATGGACTTTCAAGCGGGAGACGTGGGCTATGTGCAGAAGACGCTGCCACACTATGTCCAGAACACAGGCAGCAGCGATCTGATATTTCTGGAGATGTTCAAGAGCAACGTCTATCAGGATCTTGCGCTCTCGGAATGGCTCACCCATCTGCCACCGGATCTCGTCCTGGCGCACCTCGGCATCGATAAGGCCACGCTCGACGCCATGCCGAAGGACGAAGTCGTAGTGATGCCGAAATAGCGCAACCTCAGAACGGAAAACGTACCGACAAAATGGGGATGTGGTTTGTGGGATGAAATGACGTCGCAGCGATTTGGAAACTGCGGCCCACAGTAAAACCGAGACGGTCCCACAGGTGAAACCTGCCAAGTACGACTCCTGGCGTGAAGTATACGGACGTATTTCCGCCGTGCGAACCCTGATAATAGTGGGTGAAATTCACTTCCGCCTCCGGCCAGATTTTCTTGAAGATTCGGTACTGAACCGTATTGTTCCATGTCAGGTTGCGTCCAATCGTCGCTATGTTCCCGGTGGGCAGGCGGATGCCCAATGTTCCCTGGACATCGAAATCCCTGAAGCCTTTTCCGTAAGCGATCGTAGGCGCGATGATCGGACTCAACGCTCCCTGCCGGTACTGCCCACTGGGAAAACTCATTTGGTAGAAGGCCGTCAAGATGTAGTTCCATGCTCCTCATTTCCCGCAGCAATTCGATATTTCACGAGGAACTGCCAGTCTCCGAATCCGTCTTTCGAATCCGGATTGTTCACCACGTAAGCCGGCACGGCCAGGATTACCTCCAAATTCTTTGCCGGAATGATTTCCAGGCCCTTACTCACGCCGTAATTCTCTGTAGTGAGTCCGTTATTGTGGGTCTGCCATTGAATATTAGCGAAACTCCTGCTCGAGCCGCGGAGTGGTCGCGGCAAGAGGAGTGATCCAGTGCGGCTGTTCCGCTTGCATTTCGGATACCATATTGAACCAATCGGCAGGAAATCGGCCCTGTGCCGACGACAACGTTGATGAAAGACAGAGAAGGAACAAGGCGACAAACAGAGCAATTCTGCACATCAAGGTCTCCGACGTCAATGATTGACCCAAGGGATTACGAAGTGTATATGAAATACGGTTGTAGTGTCTAGTACTATACGGCTCAATGCGTTCCGCAAGCGCTTTGGACCGTCGTTACAAGCCAGCGGGTTGACCACAGTCTGAGTTGACTGTAGGATTTCATTCCGATGCAGAGGAAAGGCAAATCCGCAAGCAAAGCTGAAGCGTTGTTTCAGCTGCGGGACGCGGCTTTACAGCTAGGGATCAGCTTCCCCACCATCAAGCAGTGGATTTACAAGAAGAAGATTCGCAGCGTTCAAACGGCTGGAGGACACCACCGCATCCCCCAAAGTGAAGTGGACAAACTGCTCTTCAGAACCCGAGGTAGAACGGAAAACGAACGGAAGCAGGTCATCCGCCGTGTCAGTGGACGCAATCAGTTAGTGGGGCGCATCGATTCCGTTCGCATCAGCGGTCTCATGGCAGAAGTAAAGATTTCGATCGGCGGCCAGCAAATCACCTCGATTATCACGGCGACCTCTGCTCGCGAAATGCAATTAAAGAAGGGACAAACCGCCGCCGCGTTGATCAAGGCCACCGAAGTGATGATCATCCGCGTCTAACAGCCGTCCGTACCGTGGCCCGACGACCCCACGAAAAAGCCCCGGCCGGATGCGGCCGAGGCTAAATCTCCTGACAGAAATGAGTCCGCCGCCTAGTCGCCGGCCACCCAGAACTCCGCCGCCACTGGAGGCGTGATCAGCGGCGTGATCAGCGTCCCATTGGGAGCGGCCACCAGCCCCTGCTTGATCTCACCCAGCTTCACTCGACGGATGTCCCAAGCCAAGCCCAGCGTCTTGAGCGCCCAAATGCCGTACCAGTTCATGTCCACTTCATACCAGGTAAACCCATGCTGCGCCGCGGTCGGATGCGCATGATGATTATTGTGCCAGCCTTCGCCGAACGTCAGCAGGGCCACCCACCAGCTATTGGTCGAAAGATCACGCGTAGCGAAGCGCCGCGTTCCCCACGAATGCGTCGCCGAATTCACCAGCCAGGTCGCGTGTAATCCCACCACTGTGCGCAGGAACGTTCCCCACAGAAGCCACGGCAGGCCGCCAATGGCAAACAGAATCACTCCCAACACAACCTGCGGAACATAATGATATTTCGTAATCCAAACGTGAAATTTATCTTTGGCAAGGTCGGGGACGTAGCGCGCCAGCGTCGTCGTGTCATGGTGCATCGACTTGCCCATGAGAATCCATCCCATGTGCGCCCACCACTTGCCGTCGATTGGCGAATGCGGATCGCCTTCCAGATCAGAATACTGATGATGAATGCGGTGCGTCGCCACCCAGAAAATCGGCCCGCCTTCCAGAGCAAGCGTAGCGCAGACGGTCAGGAAATATTCCACCCATTTCGGAGTCTTATACCCACGGTGAGTCAGCAAGCGGTGATAACTCATCCCAATGCCCAGGCTGCCCGATACCCACCACAAAAACATGGCGACAAACAACGCCTTCCACGTGAAAAAGAAAAGCGCGGCCACGGCCCCAACATGAAATGCCAACATGAAGCCCGCCGTTATCCAATTCACTTCACCTTTTGCCGCTTGTGGTCTTTCCAAATCCTGCAGTTCCATATCCAAGGAAGGTCCCCATTTCGTGGTCGTTGAGTTCGATCAGCCCTACTGCTACCGTACCAAGGGTGAGCCTAGGACGACTGTAATACTTGTGTAATAGCGGAATTTTGGGGATTACGGCGGTAACGAGCAGGTAATCTCAGGTCTGTTTTAAGAGCCAATTCTTAGCCCTGTATTTCTCGAGTCCGGCCTTCGTCGGATCGCTAAGTTCCGCGAAGAGAGCACCGTCCGGTGTGCGGAAGTTGAAGCATGATTTCCCTTGCTTTCGTTTCTTCAGATTAGAAGACACCATCTTTCCCAGCTCAGGAGATACGTAAAGCGGTATCAGGTGTGGGTCTTGAAAAAAGTCCATTTTCCTCAAAACAGCGGAAATCTAGGGGATAGAAAATGTCTAGGAAAACCGAGAAAGTCGCTTGCAGGGCATCCGGACGCGATTTTTTTTTGCGAATTTCGCGGAAGGGAGTTTTTCAACAGCGAGGGGCCCGCCCGATGGACGGGGCAAAACCGGAAAGGAACGTCAATTCCATAACCTGCTGTTATTACTTGAGGTTACGTGTGAGTTCCTTGGAAGCTAAGAAACCGCTAGGGCGGTCCCGTCCGTAGAGGAACTTGAGAATCAGCAAATTTTTCGGCATGCTATTCCGACCAACGGCAGAAGTAGGCCATAGAGTCAATGGT
>Ga0182024_10021254_pt1 | contig 11787 bp, 11 predicted proteins | sample P32metaG_FD_120480 | JGI IMG/M metagenome (GOLD analysis project Ga0182024, IMG submission 120480) | Permafrost microbial communities from Stordalen Mire, Sweden - P3-2 metaG (Illumina Assembly) | ecosystem: Environmental > Terrestrial > Soil > Wetlands > Permafrost | place: Sweden: Stordalen... | reverse complement strand
GTGCTCGTTCCGGCGCTCCTGCGCTGGGGCGTCGACGAAGGTTCCGATTCGTTTCTGGCCTTTGTCGTCGTGCTGCATCTCGGAATGGCGTTGGCGCTTATCGTGTTGTATCCCGCCGAGTGGATCCGGATCGTCCGCGCGCTGTTCGGCAGCATCGTTCGCGGCCGGTTCAGCGCCGATCCCGATGAGCGCACCGGCTGGCTCCTCATCGCCGGCACGATCCCCGTCGGCATCCTCGGCGTACTGCTCGAATCGAGCGTCAAGAAGCTGTTCGCCTCGCCGATCCCGGTCTCGCTCTTCCTGTTCGCGAACGGTTTCATCATGCTGCTCGGCGAGTGGCTCCGCCGGCGCCAGAAGAACCAAGCAATGCCGGACGCACGCTACCGCCGCCTCGATCAGCTCTCGCCGCGCAACGGCGTTCTGGTCGGCTTCGCGCAATCGCTCGCGCTCCTCCCCGGCATCTCGCGCTCGGGCTCGGCGATCGTCGCCGGCCTGCTCTGCGACCTCCGCCACGAAGATGCCGCGCGCTACTCGTTCCTGCTCGCCACGCCGGTGATTCTCGCGGCAAGCATCCTCGAGTTTCCCAAGCTCTTCGTGCCCGACGCACACGTCGTGCTGGTGCAAGCGATCGTCGGCGGCATCCTCGCCGGCGTCACCGCCTACGCATCCGTCGCCTTTCTCACGCGCTGGTTCAAACACAACGACCTCGCCCCGTTCGCCTGGTACTGCATCGCGGCGGGCGGCATCTCGTTCATCCTCTTCGCCACGAAAGCAATCGCATGAAGCAACTCTCGCTGGTCCTCGCCGTAATCTTCGTCATCATTGGAGTCCTGTATTTCATGGGCCGCATGCCGTGGCCGTCGCTCGGGCCGCATTCGAAGCACGGCATCGCATGCATCATCCTCGCGCTGCTCTGCCTCGTCTGGTATCGGTTCCAGAGCGCTTCACCCGCGCGCTGACCCTTGGTCGGTGTGAGAGGCGGGGCGTGCAGTGCTGCGGCGGGGACGTTCGCTGCGCCGCATCCTGCGGCTCCGTCTCACTCGGTTCTCCGCTCGCTCCCGCCTTCCAGGCTCCGCTCGCTACGAAACGCCCCGCCGCACCACCGCACGCCCCGCCCCCCACAGCACGATCGAAACGCACCGCAAGAGAAGTCGCCTCACGACGACCCACGCTCAAGATCAGCAACCAACTTCCGCGTAGGGGCAACTCCAGAGTCTCTTTTTATTTTTTTCTCGCACGCAACACCATCGTGCCGAGAGGCGGGAGCGGCGCAGTGCTGCGGAGGGGCGTTTCGCAGCGAGCGGAGCCCGGAGGGCGAGAGCGAGCGAAGAACCGAGCGACCAGAGGCGCACGATGCGCCGTCGGGAGCGTCCCCGGCGCAGCACTGCGCCGCTCACGCCTCTAAGCCACCAGAGCCCGCACGTCGCTAGCCCACTACTTCTTGCCGATGATGTAGATTTCTTCGAGGTCCGGGGTGACGCGCTCGGTGTTGGTGCGGCGTTCGCGCAGGAGGCGTTCGAAGCGGTCGGCGTCGCGGGAGCTGGACTGGATGATGATGTACGGCGCATCTTCGGCGGCCTCGAGAACGGTGGCCGCGGCGCGGTCGTAGCTGGCGTCGTCGTTGGTGGCGCCGCCGAAGACGGTGTCGCGGTACAGGCGCTCGACGTTGAGGTACGGGTTGCCGGTCCACCAGGCTTCCCACATCCAGATGCGCGCGTCGATGCGTTTGGCGGCGCTGCGGCCGGGGAGCGCAAGGTAGACGGCGTCGGCTTTAACAGCGCCGAGCGTGGCGGTGAAGTCGCCGCGGCGCACGGTGTTGCGTTTGCCGTTGTCGGCGATCCAGCGTTGCGTGTCGCGAATGTAGTTCCAGGCCAGTTCGCTGGGTGGAATGTCGATCATCTCGTCGGGATGATGCGCTTTGAGCAGCCAGTGACAGAGCACGTGCCACAGTCCGATGACGGCGATGCCGGTTTGTCCGTCGCTGCGCAGCGCGTGCACGTTGGCGTGCCAGACGCCAAGGTACCGGCACTGATCTTCGCTGAAAAAGACCCCTTCCCAACCGCGGAAGAGATCGGTGGGATAGATGCGGCCGGGGAGCATCTCGACGACGGACGCGACTTCGGCGTCGCGCAGAATCGTGAAGTCGTTGAGCACGATGCCTTCGCCGGCGCGCACGAACCATTCGAGCAGGTCGCCGCCATGCGCGGCAATGCCGTGGCGTTTGAGCACGTTGAGATGCATCGGCAGGCCCATGAACGGGTCGACCAAGCTCGTGATGCCGCGGGCCTGACAGAGCTCGAGCAGACGCGTGCCGGAGATGCGGCGTGTCGTTGCGGGAAGATCGATCACGGTGCTTCGCTCAACAGCGCGAGGTACGCGCGCGTGATCTCCGGTGCGAACTGGGTGCCCGATGCGGCTGCGAGGCGGCGCGGAGCGTCGGTCGTGTTGAGCGCGTCGACGGCCGCCAGCAATGCCAGCAGGTTGGCGAGCAGGTCGGCATTGCCGTCTTCGTGCCAGGTCGCGGACGCGGCGAGCGGCTGCGCATCTGCTGCGAAGCCGGCGACCGATCCGGCGATCGCGCCGGCGCGTTGCGCCAGCGCGGCGCGGCTCTCGCGCGCGAAGAGCGAGAACGGATCGAAATCATCGTGCGGAACCGGTTCGGTCGCGCGGCCGAGCGCGAGCAGGTGCACCAGACGCGCAACGCGATCTTCGTCGAGTGCGAGGCGCTTGGCGAGCGCGCGGCCGCGCGTGGCCAGCCGTTCGCTGCGGCCTTCGGTCTTTGCGTCGCGGGCGTCGATTCTTTGCGCGAGCATGCGGATCGCGGAATCGTCGTCGATCGCGGGGAGCGCGGGCGCATGCGGTTCGTCCCAGTCGCCGGCGACAACGAACTCGCGGAACGCGCGCACCAGCTCCACTGCGAACCGGCGGCCGCTCTCGGCGGCCAGGCTGAAGCTCGCTTCCATGGCGTCGCGCGGTTCGTCGGGATCTTCGATCAGTTCGAGAAAGGCATGGGCGATGCCGAGCCCCGCCGCGTCGGACGGGATCCCGTCCCAACGCAGACCATCGGGGAAGCCGGTGCCGTCGTCGCGCTCGCGATACCAGCGTGCGATGTCGGGCGCATGCGAGGGCAGGCCGGGAAAGGCGGCAATGATGCGCGCAGCGTGGAGCGGTGCATCGGCATAGGCGAGCGCGCGTTGCTGCGCGCCGACGTCGGGCGGCAGCGCGACCGCGACCAGCCCGATCTCCGCCAGGGCGCCGGCGACCCAGCTCGCGGCGACGGCGTCGTCCTCGCGGCCGCGATGGCGCGCGAAGCGTGCGGCGACGGCGGCACGGCGTCGGCCGAAGCCGAGCCGACGACCGGCGAAAGCGTCGCCGACCGCGCTATATAACCCCAACGCGCCGCCGGCGAGATCAACAGGAACCGTCATCCTCGCCGGACGACGTTCACCGCACCGTGCCGAAACCCTCACTCGCCGGCATCGAGAGCGCGCGCAGCGGGCTCATCGATGCGATCGGCAACACGCCCTTGGTCGCGCTACCGAAGCTCTCGCTGGCGATCGGCCGGACGATCCTGGGCAAAGCCGAGTTCCTCAACCCCGGCGGTTCGGTGAAGGACCGCGCGGCGTGGGGGATCATCGAGGACTTCGAGCGGCGCGGCCTGCTCGCACCCGGTGGGACCGTCGTGGAGGGAACGGCCGGCAACACGGGGATCGGCCTCGCCCTGGTCGGCAACGCTCGCGGTTACCGGACCGTCATCGTCATGCCCGACGATCAAGCGGGCGAGAAGTATGCGTTGCTTCGCACGTTCGGCGCGGAGCTTCACGTCGTCGCAGCGGCGCCGTTCACCAACAGCGAGAACTACTATCACGCGGCGCGCCGCATCGCCGAATCGATCCCGGGCGCGGTCTGGGCCAACCAGTTCGAGAACACTGCCAATCGTGCCGCGCACGAAGCGACGACCGGGCCCGAGATCGTCGCGCAGACCGGCGGCGAGCTCACCGGCTTTGTCGCGGCGGCGGGGACCGGCGGCACGATCGCCGGCGTCGGTCGCGCGCTGAAAGCACACGATCCGCGGATCCGCGTCGTGCTGGCGGATCCGTACGGTTCGGCGCTGTTCAACTACATCAAATACGGCGAGCTGGTCGCCGAAGGCGACTCGAACGCGGAAGGAATCGGGATCAAGCGGATCACGGCCAACTTCGACGGCGCGCCGGTCGACGACGCGCTGCGCGTCGACGATCGCACGCTGGTGGAGATGGCACACTGGTTACTGCGCAACGAAGGGCTGTTCGTCGGCGGCTCGGCGGCGCTCAACGTGGCGGCAGCGGCGCGCTACGCGCGCACGCTGCCGTCCGGCAGCAACGTCGTGACGATTCTCTGCGACGGCGGCGAGCGCTATCGGTCTCGGCTCTACGACGCCGATTGGCTGCGCGAGAACGACGTCGTGCCCTCCGCGCAGGACCTGAGCTTCTTGTGAGCGAGCACAAGCTCTCGCACGTGCGCGAGGACGGGTCACTCGCGATGGTCGACGTCGGGGCGAAGCCGTCGACCGCGCGCACCGCGCGCGCCGAAGCGCGCGTGCGGATGAACGCCGCCGCGGCGGATGCGCTGCGCGCGGCGACGCTCGCGAAGGGTGACGCGTTCGCGGCAGCGCAACTGGCGGGGATCATGGCGGCGAAGCGGACCGACGAGCTGATCCCACTGGCGCATCCGATCGCGCTCGGGGCTGTCGATGTCGCGTTCGGCTGGGACGACGCGTCGACGCTGCGCATCACCAGTCGCGCGACGACGGTCGGGCCGACCGGCGTCGAAATGGAAGCGATGGTCGCGGCGAGCGTGGCCGCGTTGACCATCTACGACATGTGCAAGGCGCTCGATAAGGGGATCGTCGTCGAGCAGGTGCGGCTGATCGAAAAGACCGGTGGCAAGTCCGGCGACTGGACGCGTGTGCAATGAGCGCGCACCCTGTCGCCGTCATCGTGCTGTCCGATCGCGCCCATTCGGGCGAACGCGCGGACGCGTGCATTCCGGCGGTCAAAGGTGCGCTGCGCGGGTCGCGTCTCGCGGTCGACGACGAGCGCATCTTGCCCGACGACGCGGCGGCGCTGCAAGCGGCGCTGATCGAGCTGTGCGACGGCCCAACGCGGCTCGTTCTCACGTCCGGAGGAACCGGGCTCACGCAGCGCGATCGCACGCCGCAAGCGACCGCGGCGGTGCTCGATTTCGAGGTGCCGGGGATCGCCGAAGCGATGCGCGCCGCGTCGCTGCGCGTGACCCGCTCGGCGATGCTTTCGCGCGCCGTCGCCGGCGTACGGAACCGCTCGCTGATCGTGAACCTGCCCGGCAGCCCGAACGCCGTCCGCGAGACGCTCGAGGCGATCCTCGACGCGTTACCGCACGCGCTCGACCAGCTCGCCGGCGTCGCAACAGATGCCCACCCGCCGGGGTATCACCAAACGTGACGTTCAACGCGGCGCAGTCCTATCTGCTGGGACTGATCAACGAGAACGCATCGCGGCGGATGCCCAACCGCCTCGATCGGATCCATGCATTTCTCGAGGCCCTCGGCAACCCGCAGGACCGCTACCCGACGATCCACATCGCGGGGACGAGCGGGAAGGGGTCGACCGCGACAATGATCGCCGCCGCGCTCGAAGCGTCCGGGCGCCGAACTGGTCTGCACACCAAGCCGCATCTCACCAGCGTGACCGAACGCGCGCGCATCAACGGCGTCGCGATCCCCGAGGATGAATTCGGCGATCTCATCGGCGAGCTCCAGACCGCATCCGATCGCATCTCGTACGAGCACGGCCGCGCGACGTACTATGAGATGCTGCTCGCGCTCGCGTTCGCGTGGTTCGCGCGCAACGAGGTCGACGTCGCGGTGATCGAAGCCGGCGTCGGCGGAACGCTCGACGGCACCAACGTCCTGCGGCCGCGCGTGTCGGTCATCACCAACGTCGCGCTCGACCACACCGACATCCTCGGTGAGACGGTCGAGGAGATCGCGCGCGACAAGGCCGGGATCGCGAAGCCCGGCATACCGCTGGTGAGCTTCGTTCAGGATCCCGCCGCGCGGCGCGCGATCGAGATCGGCTGCGCCGATGCCGGTGCGCCGTTCATTTCCGTCGCCGACACGGTGACGATCGAACCGCGTAAGGGTGAACGCTACGGTCAGTCGTTCGGCATCGTCACGCCGGTCGACCGTTACGACATCTCGCTGCCGGTGCTGGGCAGCTTTCAGCAAGAGAACGCCGCGACGGCGATCCGCGCGCTCGAGCAACTGGCGGACGATCTGCGGCCGACGCGCGAACAGATCGAAGCCGGTCTCGCGCGGCTCGTGATCCCGGGTCGCATGGAGTTCTTCCCGTCGCATCCCGGCGTCGTGTTCGACATCGCGCACAACCCCGACAAGGCCGCGCATCTCGCGCGCGCGCTCGGTGAGACGTTCCCGGGCCGCCGCTTCGAATTCGTCATGGCGATCGGTGACTCGAAGGATGCCGCCCAGGTGATCGAGCCGTTCCTCGCCCTGCAGGGCACGTTCACGTTCACGACGTTTGCGGCGGCCGGCCGCACGTCGTCGCGACCGCAGCGTTTGGCGTCAATTGCCGACGGGATGGGTGCTTGGGGTCGCGCGATCACCGATCCGGTCGAGGCGTTTGCGATCGCGCGGCGCAACGCCGATGCGGACACGATCGTCGTCGTCACCGGCTCGACGTTCGTCGTCGCCGAGTTGCGCGAGTGGTGGATGGCGAACGTGCAGTCCAAGTCGAACGTGTGAGCCCGCGCGAAGAACGCGTCGCCGGCCGCGACCGCGGAGCGCTGCGCGTGGCAGGGCGCGCGCTGCCGTGGGGTGCGCGCACGTACGTCATGGGGATCGTCAACGTCTCGCCGGACTCGTTCTCCGGCGACGGCTCACGCGACGCGGCGGCCGCTGTCACGCACGCGCTCGAACAGCTCGGCGCCGGCGCCGATCTTATCGACATCGGTGCCGAGTCGACGCGCCCCGGTTACCAGCCGATCGACGCTGCGACCGAACGCACGCGGCTGCTGCCGGCCGTCGGCGCACTGCGCGCGTCAGCACCCGACGCCATCATCTCGGTCGATACGTTCAAAGCCGACGTGTTTCGCGCCGCGCACGCCGCCGGCGGCAACGTGCTCAACTCGATCTGGGGCGCGACGGACGAGTTGATCGCGGTCTGCGTCGAGACCGCCTCGCCCATCGTCGTGATGCACAACAAGGCCGTCGGCGTCTACGAACGCGATGTCGTGGACGAAGTGCTGGCGTATCTCGATGAGGCCGCGCAGCGCTGCGTGCGCGCCGGGATCCCGCCGGAGGGGGTCATCCTCGATCCGGGAATCGGCTTCGGCAAGCTGCCCGAGCACAACATCGCGGTACTGCGCGCGCTCGAGCGCTTCGTAGCGCTCGGATTCCCGACGCTCATCGGCACGTCGCGCAAATCGACGATCGGCAAGCTGACCGGCCGCAGCGTCGACGAACGCGCCTTCGGGACGGCTGCAACGGTCGCGCTCGCGGTCGCGGCGGGAATCGACATCGTGCGCGTGCACGACGTTGCCGCCCAACGCGACGTCGTGCGCGTAGCCGACGCGATCGTGCGCGGCTGGCGCCCCGACGGCTGGACCGAACGCCTGCCATGATCCGCGCGGCGATCGGCCTCGGTTCAAACGAAGGCGACGCCGCAGGCCACGTTCGCGCCGCATTCGACCGTCTCGCCGAGGCCGGCAGCGTCATCGCTCGTTCGTCCCTCTATGCGACGCCACCGTGGGGCGTCACCGATCAGCCGCCGTTCGTCAACGCTGCGGCGCTGCTCGACACGACGCTGACTCCGCACGAACTTCTCGCCGCACTCCAGCGGATCGAACGCGAAGCCGGTCGCGTTGCTACCTACCGCTGGGGGCCGCGCGTTCTCGACCTCGACATTCTCGCCTTCGGCGACCAACGCATCGACGAGCCCGACCTGACGATTCCGCACGCTCACCTCGCCGAGCGCGCATTCGTGTTGGTCCCCCTTGCCGCCATCGATCCCGCCTACGTTCCGTTGCGCGATGCCCTGCCGCCCGGAGAGCGAGGCGCCGTCGTCGAACTCGCCGCGCAATGAGACGCGTCGCAGGCCTTGCCGGGGCCGCTCTTGCCGTGAGCTTCGCCACGCTGCCCGTCGCGGCGCGAGCCGATCTGTTCTCGTCGCTTTCGTACGGCGTGCGCGCCAGCACGATCGGCGACGGAATCACGCTCGAAAAGCCGCTGCTCTACAACTTCAGCGTTCGGGTCACGACCGGAACGCTCAGCGTTACGAGCCAAACCGCGTACGATCGCACGTCATATCTCTCGACGCAGCACTTCAACAACTTCGGCGTGATCGCCGATTTCCGCCCGTCGGCCGGGCGCTATCGCATCAGCGGCGGACTCGTCTTCGGCAACGACCGCATCGATAACGTGTCCAACCCGACCGGTCCCCTCATCAACGTCGGCACCGGAACGTACCCGGCGAACGGCGTCGGCCAAGTTCTAGCACGCGTCGCCTTCAACCACCCCTCCATCTACGCCGGCGTAGGCACCGGCGCCGGAATAGTCCGCGGCCTAGCCCTCGACATCGACGGCGGCATCCTCATCCGCAACGGCACCGCCAGCACCTCCGCCACCGGCCCCCTCACCACCAACCCCGCCTTCCAAGCTGATTTGAACCGCCTCGGCGGCGAGCTCCGCACAAGAATCATCGTGCCGGTCATCAGCCTAGGCCTCGTCTACCGCCCCTAACAATGTGCTTTCTGGAACAGCGGAAAGCGTCGGCTCGCGCGCTGTGGTCGCTTTATTTCAAGCTCAGTCACCGTTTGTGGCGAAAACGCACAAGCTGCGCCGTATGAAGTTGCAATAAGTCATGTTGGGAACCACCTGGTACGCGACACAGTCAGAATGGAACCGCTGACGATCGGTTTCGGTCGTTACTAGATGTGAAATTGCCAACTTCCGACGCGCAGCGTTACTCAGCCATACCGAAAGGCATCTTTAGCGTCGAGCTAGATAATGTCGCGTCGGCCTATTGGAAGCGTCCTGACATTCCCGAAAACCAGAGCCAACAACGGCAGTATGCCTCTGCGCTCGCCAAAGCGTACGAAGCTCTGCTCGTTTCTCCGCGCGTAACGTTCAAAGTATACGGCGAAAATGTTGTACTCGCATGTTTGACGCGTTTCTTCGGACCGAAAGTGATGGAGCAGCTTCTCGACGATGGCACCATCGATTTTGTATTATGGAAAGATCAGGTCGTCGGCGTAGGATCGGTTGATGTCATTCGTTCGGGAGTTCAGCCGATCGCTTCTATGGCACTTAGCTCGAGCGTTCATTGTGACCCAGAGGCGTCCGTACAGGCAGGGCTTAGATGGTTAACAGATCAGGGTTACGACCGCAGGCAACTACGTAGCCTCACACGCCGGGCGCAGAAACGCACGTCTCCGACACCGAATGACGTGGCAGCTGAATCCGTCGCCGCTACGATGAAGGCGTTTCACGCGGGTTCGTTTGGGAACGACACGACCCCGGAAGGCATGGTGAACAATAGAGCGCTGATGCTTTCTACGGCGAGCCATCTATTTGAGGCTTCGGTTCTGGCTGAACGCGAACTGGACTTACACGAGGGCGCCGAAACCTGGGGGGCCATGCTGCGCATTGCTAGCGAACTGCGCTCCAGTACTAATGTGCCACTCGTAGCAGAAGCGATCTTACGTGAGGAACAGGTACCAGCGATTCAAAACCTCCTATTTGCGAAAGTGCTGCTCCCGGCAGACATAGTTCGGCTACGCGGCCGAAAGGAGATCGCTGAGTTCCAAGAATGGCTTTGGACTCAACCAGATCCCGCTGATAGTGAAGCCGTGCTCGCCCGGTATCGCGACCTCATCCTGAAGGGCGTTCGCGGCCGCGAAAACACATTTCTTCAGAACGTGCGTTTGTGGGGCCTGAGCGCGTTAGCTGCGCTGCTGGGCGACACTGCTGCTCAAGCAGCGGGAGCCGGCCCGCTGTCGCACGTTCTCGGTATGGCCACTGGCTTAGTGGCGAATACAGCGGTGGGCGGCGTCCTCGCGGAAGGCGACAGGATACTCGATCGTATCTTGAGACGAGATCCCCGGCGTTTCGCGTCAAAACTTCGCGATGAAGTGATTCTGGCCAGCGGGAACGATAGTGCGACTTCAGCGCGTTCGTCAACAGATGACAACTAACGACGGGGAGCCAAGAACCAATATTTCGTGCGGCGTCGTGGCTGCAGCCCATTGATCGGCTAGAGCCTCCGTGCCGTTGAGATATCGTTAGCCGCAAATGGCGAAGTAATCGAGCTCGTATAGGAAAGAGTAGAGTGTCTGCCGCAAGAGCGCCGACGCTTTCCGCCACCATCGCATTAAAAACCCCACTCAAGAACGTCAGAGAAGAAGAGCCAATCCACCGCGGCAGGCAATAGCGAGCACCTCGCAGCGCACCAACCCGCGTGTCCGGGCAACTCCAGAGTCTGCTTTTTATTTTTCTTGCACGGCATAACCATCATGCCAGGCGGCGGCGCGGGGAGCACAGTGCTGCGCAGGGGCGTTGCGGAGTTCGCGAAGCCGGGACGGCGAGAGCGAACGTAGCACCGAGCGACTGGAGCCGCAGGATGCGGCGCAATGAGCGTCCCCGGCGCAGCACTGTGCTCCCCGCGCCGCCAAGCGAGAAGGCTCAGCGAGCAGCCAGCACCGGCTCGTAAACCCTCTTCGCCACAAACACATCAAGCAAGTCCCGATCGATCTTCCCGCGATCCGCAAACTCCCGATTCAGAATGTCGATAGCCCGCTCCACCGACATAGCAGCCTTATACGGCCGATCGTTCGCCGTAAGCGCATCGAAGATATCGCTAATCGTCAACATTCGAACCTGCGGCACGATCTCGACACCCTTGAGCCCCCGCGGATACCCCGTCCCATCAAGCTGCTCATGATGCCCATACGCCAACTCCGGCACATGCCGCCACGGAGTTTTCTTCCACGGTATCTCACGCAGGAAGTAGAACGACTGCGTAACGTGCTGCTCCATCTTGCGACGTTCTTCCCCAGAGAGTGACCCCCGCGGAATGCGCAGGAAGTCCAGCTCCTGAGCATCGAGCAACGGCCGCTCACCGTCGAAGTCCCGATACGTCAACGGTGCCAGATCATCGAGGACGTCGCCAACCTCCATCGAGATGATGCGCGGTTCGTTGGCCTGTTCAACCTGCGCCAACAGCTCGCGCAATCGTTCCTGGAGCCATGCGTCCGACGTCTGCTCGATCGCCAGCAGGAAGCGCAGCCGGATCGTATCGATCCGCCCATCCGGCAACTTCTTGGCCTTGCCGAAGATGTATTCCGGTACGGCAACCTTCCCGAAATCGTGCAGCAACGAGGCGTAGCGCATCTCACGGAGCTGATCGCGATCGAAGTGCAGATCCGCGAAGATCCCCGTCTCGATCGCATTGACGGCCTCCGCTTGCAACACGGTGAGATCGGCGACGCGCGACGAGTGACCTTGGGTGGACTTGTCGCGCACCTCAATCGCCTTCACGGATGCGCGCACGAACTGCTCGAACAGATCTTCGATCGATTCGAGCAGCGCCTTGTTCTCGAGCGCCACGCCGGCCTGAGAGGCGAGCGACGAGAGCACCTGCTCGTCGCGCACCGAGAACGGCCCGACGACCTCCTCGGTATGCGCCGGCGAGGTGAGCCGCATGCCGAACTCGGGCTTGCGGTTGATGAGCATGATGACGCCGACGATCGTGT
>Ga0182024_10021253_pt1 | contig 11787 bp, 9 predicted proteins | sample P32metaG_FD_120480 | JGI IMG/M metagenome (GOLD analysis project Ga0182024, IMG submission 120480) | Permafrost microbial communities from Stordalen Mire, Sweden - P3-2 metaG (Illumina Assembly) | ecosystem: Environmental > Terrestrial > Soil > Wetlands > Permafrost | place: Sweden: Stordalen... | reverse complement strand
GGCGCCGAACGAGCCGGCGCGGTCGGTCAACGGCCGGACGGCAGTCGGTGACCGGCTGCGGATCATCATCGCCGACCCCGATCCGCTGGCGCGTCGCGTGATTCGCGACTCGCTGCGCCTCGACGGCGGTTTCATCGTTTCGGCTGAGGCCAAGCACGGCGTCGAGGCGGTCGAACTGGCCGTGCACTACCGCCCTGAGCTGGTGCTGATGGAGGTTGGCATGCCAGGCCTCGACGGGATCGGAGCCTGCCGCGAGATCACCACGAAGGCGCCCGAGGTGCGCGTGGTCATGTTCTCGGTGCCCCAGGATCGCGAGGTCGAGCTTCGCGCGCTGCGCGCCGGCGCGGGCGGCTTCCTGTCGAAGAACGCCAACATCGAGGCCGTGGCACGCGCGCTGCGCTCAGTTGCGGAGGGCGAGGCGGCGGTGACCCGCTCGCTGACCAGCCACCTCGTGCAGCTGCTGCGCGGCACGGCCGAGAACGGCACCGGCATGCGCCCGGTCAAGAGCCCGCTGACGACGCGCGAGTGGGAGGTGCTCGATCTGATCTGCGCCGGCGACTCCACGCGCGAGATCTCGGGCAAGCTGTTCCTCTCCGAGGACACCGTCTACAGCCACACCAAGAGCATCCTGCGAAAGCTCGGCGTGCACTCCCGGGTCGAGGCCGCTGTGGTCGCCGGCCGGCTGCGCCAGCCGAAGCTCTCCTAGCGGGCCTGCCGAATAGACTCCGGCGCTCATGCGCGTCGGCATCGTTGGTCTGGGTTACGTCGGCCTGCCGCTGGCCGTCGCCTTCGCTGCCGCGGACGTCGACGTCCTCGGCGTCGACGTCGACGCACGCAAGATCGATGCGATCGCGGCCGGCCACTCCTACATCGAGGACGTGCCCGATGCCGCGCTCGCCGCGGCAGCCGGCCGGTTCGAGGCCACCGGCGACTACGCCCGGCTCGCCGAGGCCGACGCGGTCCTGATCTGCGTGCCGACGCCGTTGACGGCGAATCGCGAGCCCGACCTCGCGCCGCTGCTCGGCTGCGCGGAGCAGCTCGGCGCGATCCTGCGCCCCGGAATGCTCGTGGTGCTCGAATCGACGACCTACCCGGGCACCACCCGCGAGCGCGTCGCGCCGCTGCTCGAGCGTGGCGGGCTGCGCGCCGGTGTCGACTTCAACCTGGCGTTCTCGCCGGAGCGTGTCGATCCCGGCCGCACCGACTTCACGCTGGCCAACACGCCGAAGGTGATCGGCGGCCTGACGGTCGCCTGCGGCGACCGCGCCGAGGCGCTTTACGGCCTCGTCTGCGACAGGCTGATCCGCGTCGCGACACCCGAGGCGGCGGAGCTGACGAAGCTGCTCGAGAACATCTTTCGCGCGGTCAACATCGCCCTGGTCAACGAACTGGCGCTGCTCACCGACCGGATGGGGATCGACATCTGGGAGGTCATCGACGCGGCCGCGACCAAGCCCTACGGCTTCATGCGCTTCGAGCCCGGGCCGGGGATGGGCGGTCACTGCCTGCCGGTCGATCCGTTCTATCTCTCGTGGCGCGCCCGCGAGTTCGACATGTCGACCGAGTTCATCGAGCTGGCGGGCAAGATCAACCAGCAGATGCCCTACCACTGCGTCGCCAAGCTGCAGCGGACGCTCAACGACCGCGGACGCGCGGTGCGCGGCGCGCGGATCGCCGTGCTCGGCGTCAGCTACAAGCCCGGCGTCGGCGACGTACGCGAATCACCGGCGCTGAAGATCATCGAGCTGCTGCGCGAGCTCGGTGCCGACGTCGCCTACCACGATCCCTACGTCGGGGCGCTGGAGGCGCTCGGGCTGCGATCGACCCCGCTCGAGGAGGCGCTCGCGGACGCCGATCTGGTGCTGATCGTGACCGCGCATCCGGGGATCGACTACGAGGCGATCGCTTCGCGCGTCGCGTGCGTGCTCGATCTGCGCGGCGTGGTCACGCCGGTCTCCGCCGACTCCCGCGTCGTGCGCCTGTGAGCCTGCGCGCCGACCCGCGCGCGCCGGGCCTGCACGTGGGCGAGGGGGTGTCGATCGGGGAGGACGTCGTGATCGGGGCCCAGGTGACGATCCACGACGGCACGACGGTCGGCGCCGGCTGCGTGATCGAGGACGGCGTCGTGCTCGGCAAGCGGCCGCGGCTCGCGCGACATTCGAGCGCGCCGCGGGGCGAGCTGCCCGGACTGGTCCTCGGGCCGCGCGTGACCGTGTGCTCCGGGGCGATCGTCTTCGCGGGGGCGCGGATCGAGGCAGACGTGATCCTCGGTGACCAATCGTTCGTGCGCGAGCGCGCCGCCGTCGGCACGGCAAGCGTGATCGGCCGCGGCAGCGTCGTCGATCCGGGCGTGCAGATCGGCGCGCGCGTCCGCGTGCAGACCGACGTCTATCTGACGCAGGGCAGCGTAGTCGAGGACGATGTCTTCGTCGGGCCGGGCGTGTGCACCACCAACGACGACACGATGGGTCGTCACGACGCGAGCTACGAGCTGCGTGGAGCGCTGCTGCGGCGCGCCTGCCGCGTGGGCGGCGCAGCGGTCCTGGTTCCCGGCGTCGAGATCGGCGCGGAGGCGTTCGTCGGCGCCGGGGCGGTCGTCACGCGCGACGTGCCGCCGCGCTCGCTCGTGGTCGGCTCGCCGGCGCGCGAGCTGCGCCGCGTGGGCGACGAGGAGCTGCTCGAGCGCTGGCGCTGACGCCGAGGCCGGTGGTTCCGCGCGACTACTCGAGCCGCGGGCGCAGCGCCGCCAACACTTCCACAGGGACGGCTCGCAGGGCCACCGCGGCGATGGCAAGAGCCGCGGTGCCGATCAGCGCTGCGGGCACTGATGAGACCGGTGCTGCCAGCGCCGCCCCGAAGCCAACCGCGAGCGCCAGGGCGATACGCGCCACCAGCCCCAGCTGTGGCCGAAGCTCGGCATTGGTCACGCTCAGCGACAGGCCGTACGCGCTCGCGAGCGCGACCTCGAGCGTGAGCGTGACAACCGCTGCGCCGCGCGCACCATGCGACGGAATCAGCAGCGTGCAGAGAACGACCGCGAGCACGACCATGCCGACGCTTGTCCCGATCAGCAAGCGGTAGCAGCGCAATGACAGCAGCGTCATCGCAAATACCGCCGCGATGAACGTCGCGATCACGCCGGTGCCGAGGATCCGCAGTACCGTCGCCGATCCCGGGAAGCCCGAACCGCCCAGCACGTGAACGGCGAACGGCGCCCCCGCCACGACGAGCAGCGACAGCCACCCGCCGAGCAGCAGGTTTCCCTCGAGCAGTCGCTGCATTGTGTAACGCAGACGTTCGCGGTCGTCCCGCGCCGCGCGCAGGAGGATCGGGAACGCCGAGCCGACGAGCAGCACGGGAATGCCGTTGACGACGCTGAGGATGCGAAACGCGAGGCTGAACACGCCGGTCTGCTGCGCATTCGTGATCACCGACATCGCAACCACCACGACCTGGAAGTAGATCGTCCCGAGAGCGGTCGCCGCGGCGAACACGGCCGAGTCGCGCAAGAGTGCCCGCCAGCGTCCGAGGTTGAACGCGGGGCGCAATGTCACCTGGCTGCGTACCAGCGCGGCGGTCAGCCCGAGGCTGACGGCGTAGGCCAGCACGGCCGCGGCGAAGAACGGCAGCAGCGGCGCGCCGATCACGACCAGGACGACGAGCCCGAGCGCGGTCACGGCCGGGGTGAGGAAGTCGAGCACGGCGAGCCACGGCAGCCGCAACGCGGCGGTCAGCGGCACGGTCAGCGTGACCTGAAGGTTTGCCAGGACGAGCCCGATGGCGGCGACTGCGGTGCCCTCGACCACCACACGCTGGTAGCCGACGATCAGCGCGAAGGCGATTGCGCCGCCGCCGCCGAGCGCGCTCAGCGCGATCCGGATCCCGATCAGGCTGCGCATGAACTCGCGACGCTCCGGACCCGGCGCGCCCGCGAACTCGCGCACCCCGAGGCTCGCGGTCCCGCCCTCGGTGAGTGCGGTGACGATCAGCATCAGGGAGGTCACCACGACGTAGCGCCCGTAGTCGCGGCTGTGCAGATGGCGCGTGACGAACGGCAGCACGGCGATGCTCGTCGTGATCCCGCCGACATATGCGAACACGCGCACGGCTCCGCCGCGTAGGAACAGTGCTCCGGCGGGGCCTGCGGCAAGCGGGTCGCCCGCGCTCTCCGGCCATCGCTCGGTGGTCGGCGCCATTTCGCGAGTCTGGCAAACGACGCGGTCGCGAGTTCGTGACAGTGGCAACTAGACTGTTCGAACCGTGAGCTCCCGCGCGATCGCCCGCCGCCGCACCGCGTGCCCGTGAACGGCTCGCGCGTGAGCGTCGGCGTGGTCGGGCTCGGATACTGGGGACCGAACCTCGCGCGCAACTTCTCCGCGTTGGCGGACTGCGAGCTCGCCTGGTGCTGCGACGCCGATCCCGAACGCCGGGCGCGCTTCGGCGATCAGTTTCGCTCAACACGCTTCACCGGCGACCTCGACGACCTGCTGACCGATCCGGAGCTCGACGCGGTCGTGCTCGCCACGCCGGTGCCGACGCACGCATCGCTCGCGGTGGCAGTGCTCGCGGCCGGCAAGCACTGCTTCGTCGAGAAGCCGCTGGCGCAGTCGGTCTCCGACGCGGAGCGCGCGGTCGCGGCTGCCGCCGACGCGGGGCGCCTGCTGATGGTGGGTCATCTGCTCGAGTACCACCCGGGCGTACGCACGCTCAAGGAGGTCGTCGACTCCGGCGAGCTGGGCGAGCTGCGCTACATCTACGGCAACCGCCTGAACCTCGGCCAGCTGCGCGCCGACGAGAATGCCCTCTGGAGTCTCGGCGCACACGACGTCTCGGTCGTTTTGGCGCTCGCCGGCGAGGAGCCCTATGAGTTGTCGGCACGCGGCGAGTGCTACATGCGCGAGGGGATCGAGGACGTCGTCTTCGGCTTCCTGCGCTTCCCCTCGGGGCTCGCCGCACATCTGCATCTGAGCTGGCTCGATCCGCACAAGGAGCGACGCTTCACGGTCGTCGGCGCCAAGCGGATGGCGACCTTCGACGACATGGAGACCGAGCGCAAGGTGACGATCTACGACAAGGGCTTCGACGAGAAGAGCAACAGCTACGGCGAGTACATCGCGCGTGCCGGAGAGATCCGCTCACCGCTGGTCCCGAACACCGAGCCGCTGCGGCTCGAGTGCGAGCATTTCATCGAATGCGTGCGGGAGGGCCGCACCCCGCGATCGGACGGCGAGAGCGGCCTGCGCGTGGTGCGGATCCTCGAGGGGCTGCAGCGGGAGCTCGACGCCAACCGGCGTTCAGCCGTGCTCTCCGGCTGAGGCCAGAGCCGTGCGTTCGCGGCCCTCGGCCGCCGCACGAACCGCCTGGGTGACCTCCGCTGCCTGCTCGGCGCCGAGCACGGCGCTCATCGGGATGGCGAGGTGCGTTCGCGCCGCCTCCTCGGTGGCGGGCAGCTCGACCGCCGGCCTGTACGGGCTCATCGCCGGCTGGCGATGGATCGGGATGCGGTAGTAGGCCTTGCTGCCGATGCCGGCCGCCGACAGCGTCTGCTCGAGCTCGTCGGCCCGTTGGTCGCGCACGACATACAGATGCCAGGCCGGATCGCAGCCTCCCACCGCCACGGGCAGTGCCACCAACTCTCCCAGCCCGGCGGCCGCGTAGTGGCCGCCGGCGGCGCGGCGCCCGTCCGCCCACGCGTCAAGGTGGGGGAGTTCGACGCGCAGGATGGCAGCCTGCAGCTCGTCAAGGCGCGAGTTGTAGCCGATGTGGTCATAGGTGACCTTGTCGCGGGAGCCGTGGAAGCGCAGCATCCGCACGCGGTCGGCGAGCTCTGAATCCGAGGTCGTGATCGCGCCGCCGTCGCCGAAGGCACCGAGGTTCTTGGACGGGAAGAAGCTGAACGTCGCGACCGTGCCAAGCGCTCCCGGCCGGCCGCCGTCGCTCGTCGAGCCGGCCGCCTGTGCGGCGTCCTCGAGCACCGGCACGCCGAGCGCCTCGATCTCCGCGATCGGCGCGACGTTTCCGAACAGGTGGACGACGATCACCGCCTTGGTCCGCGGCGTGAGCGCGGCGCGCACGGTCTCGGCGGTGACGCAGAACGTCTCGAGGTCGATGTCGCAGAACACCGGGGTCGCGCCGGTGGGCGGGATCGCCTCCGCGCTCGCGTAGAAGGTGAACGACGGCACGATTACCTCGTCGCCTGGCCCGACGCCCATGGCGCGCAGCGCAATCGTGATCGCGTCGGTGCCGTTCGCCACGCCGATTGCGTGGCTCGCACCGACGTAGTCGGCGAACTCGCGCTCAAAGGCACTGACGTTGGGGCCGAGGATGAACCGCGAATCCTCAACCACCTCGCCGATCCGTTCGAGGATCTCGGCCCGCAGCGGCGCCAGCGGGGTGTGGGTGTCGAACAGCTCAACCGGCATCTGCGGAGGATATCGACGGCACGGGCGGCCGCGGCCAGCCGAGGTCCAGCGGCACCCGGTGGACCATCTACGCTATTGGCGTGATGGACCGATTTCGGGACAGCGGGCAGAGGATCTCGGCGGCCTCGACGGCTCGCCCGCCGCGGTGCTGATCGCGTGTGCGGGATAGGCGGCGTCGTCGGCGGCGGCCCGGCGCCGCCCGCGACCCTTGAGCGCATGGCCTCCGAGATGGCCCACCGCGGCCCGGACGGCCAGGGAACGTGGTCGGACGAGACTGCCGGCCTCGCGTTTCGCCGACTCGCGATCATCGACCTCGACGAGCGCTCGAACCAGCCGATGCACCTCGGCTCGCTGCACCTCGTGTTCAACGGCGAGGTCTACAACTACATCGAGCTGCGAGCGCAACTGCGCGACCTGGGTCACGCCTTTCACACCGAGGGTGACGCGGAGGTGCTGCTGCACGCGTGGGCGCAGTGGGGCGAGGGGGCGCTCGATCGCTTCAACGGGATGTTCGCGTTCGCAATCTGGGACGCGGCGGCGGCCGTGCTCACGCTCGCCACCGACCCGTTCGCCGAGAAGCCGCTGTTCTACCACCGCCGCGGCGAGCGGCTGACGTTCGCCTCCGACGTGCGAGCACTGCGCGCGGCCGATCCCACGATCGGCATCCCCGACGAGCGCGCCCTACGCGACTACGTCGCACTGGCGATGATGCCCGCGCTGCCCGCAACCTTCTTCGCCGACGTGCAGCGGCTGCCCGGCGCCCACCTCGCGCGGTTTCGCGACGGCTCGCTGGAGCTCCACCGCTACTGGTCGCCCCGCCAGATCGACGTGCCGGCGACACCGCGGGAGGCGGCGGCCGAGCTAGGCGAGCTGCTCAGCGACTCGGTGCGGCTGCGACTGCGTAGCGACGTGCCGGTCGGCACCTCGCTGAGCGGCGGGATCGATTCCTCGGCGATTGTCAGTCGTTGCGCGCGGATCGCTGGCGATCATCGCCGGCACGCCTTCACCGCCGCGTTCGACGGCTTCGCGCGCGACGAGTGGCGCTACGCGAGCGAGGTCGCAACAGTCGCCGGTGTCGAGCGCCACCACGCGGTGCGCCCGACGGTCGACGAGCTGCTGCGCGATCTCGAGCGTCTCGTCTACGACCAGGAGGAGCCGTTCGGCAGCACCAGCATCTATGCGCAGTGGCGCGTGATGGCAGCCGCCCGTGAGGCCGGGGTCACCGTGATGCTCGACGGTCAGGGTGCGGACGAGCTGTTCGGCGGCTACGCGGGAAGCGACGGATGGGCGCTCGCGAGCATGGGCTGGCGGGCCGCGCTGTCGGGTGTCATCCACGACCGCCGGCTCGCGGCGCCGCTCGCCGTCGCGCTCGGAGCGACGCGGGCGCCGCAGTCGCTGGTGGCTCGCTATCGGCTCCGGGCCGCCTCGCCGTATGTGTCCGTGCAGGCGGCACAGGCCGCGGCCAGTGAACGCGAACCGGAGCCGACCTGGGCGCCGAACGGATCACCGCTTCGGCGGGCGCTGCTCGCGCAGGCGTTTCGCCTCAGCCTGCCGCAGCTGCTGCGCTATGCCGACCGCAACAGCATGGCGCACTCGATCGAGTTGCGGCTGCCGTTTCTCGACCGTCGCGTCGCCGAGTTCGCGCTCTCGCTTCCTGCGGGCCTGCTCTATCGCGACGGCTATCGCAAGCAGGTGCTCCGCGATGCGGTCCGCGGCGAGGTGCCGGCCGACGTGCTCGCGCGACGCGACAAGGTCGGCTACGAGACGCCCGAGGAGCACTGGTTCGCCACGGCGGCTGGACGCGATCGCGTGGCCGAGATCCTGCTGGACCGAGACGGCCGAGCGGGCGAATGCTACGACCGCCAGGCGATCGAGCAGGACCTAGCCGCCGGCGCGTGGCGCGACGTCCACGCCGTCTGGCGCGCCGTCAACGCGGAACTGTGGTTGCGCGCCTTCTCCGTCTCTCCGGTCGCGGTCGGTTCCTGAGGTGCCCGCTCGCCGGATCCTCGTGATCACGTACTTCTACCCGCCGTCGACGGCATCCGGAGCGAACCGCTGGGCGTCGATGGTACGCCACTTCAGCGCGCTCGGACATCAGGTGTGGGTCGTCACCAGCGCCAGCACAGGGGTCCTGCCCGACGACGGCGAGCGCGGCGTCATTCGTGCCGTCGACCTGGCCACCTCGCCCTTCCTGCGTCGCGCCCTGCGACGTCCCGCCCTTGCGCGGCCGGGCGCTGCGCCGACCGAGACCCCCGCGCCGGCACTCCTCACTCGCGTGCTCGTTCCGGACTCGCACCTCGTGAGCTGGGCGCCGTTCGCGCTGCAGGCGGCGTGGAGCGCGATCGCACTCCACGACATCGAGTGCGTGATCACGAGCGGGCCGCCCGACTCGGCGCACCTCGCTGCGCTGATGCTCGGCCGCAGGCGTCCCGCGTGGATCGCCGACTTCCGCGACGGCTGGACCTTTCAGCCGCTGGCCGCGAAGTGGCCCACCGTCGCGCAGCGCCGGATCGACGCACGACTCGAGCGGATGGTCGCGCGGGCGGCGCAGCGGACGATCGGCGCGACACGCCCGATCGCCGAAGACCTCGCGCAGCGGCTCGGCGCGCGGGCCCGCTGGATCTCCAACGGATGGGATCCCGAACTCGAGTCCGACGTCGCCGCGGCATCCGGGCCCGCCGTCGCAGAGGACGGTTGGGTCACACTGGTGCACACGGGTACACTCAACGGCGCCGCCGCCCTCGGACCGCAAGGCCGCGACCCGCGCCCCCTGCTCAGAGCGTTGCGGGCGTTCAACACAGGCGCGGGCGACGGTGGCCGGCGAGTCCGGCTTGTGCTCGCCGGCCGGCCGACCGCCGACGACACCGCGATGCTGGCGGAGTCGGGACTCGGGGAGGCGGTGCGCCACCTCGGGCTGCTCACCCGCGCCTCGGCTGTGGCGCTGCAGCGTGATAGCGACGGTCTGCTGCTGATCACGGGCAGCAATAGCTCCGAGGCGACGGGCAAGGTGTTCGAGTACCTCGCCGCAGGACGCCCGGTGATCGCGGTCGCCGGCGACAACGAGGCGGCTCGGATCGTTCGAGCGACCGGCACCGGCATGGTTGCGGCCCCCGACGACGAGGCCGGGATCGCGGCGGCCCTGCAGTCGCTGGCAGATGGCAGCCTCGCGCGCAGCTACGCTCCCCGCGACCTCGAGCGCTTCAGCTATCCGGGCCTGGCATGCGCCGCGCTCGAGCTGGTTGAGGAAGCGATCGCGGAGCGCGGGCGCCGCTAAGGGACGGCACGCGCACCGGTGGTCGCCGGGCGCCTCGCGACGGCGTGCAGCGTGTCTCCCTCGCCGAGCAGGCGGTCGAGCGCCACGACGAGCGGAAGGCCCAGCGCGCACAGTCCGGTCGCGACCCGCAGGCCGATCCCGTCGGGGAACAGGCAGCGGCCCGCCACGAGGTACTGCAGCGACGCGGGCAGCCCGACGGTGCTCGAGGAACGCGCCAGCACCACCTCGTCGAAGCCGGCGGTGCGCAGCGCCCGTTCGAGGGCGGGGCCCGCGAAGTGGACACGGTGTCGGGGAAGGTCCAGGTGGTACCAGGCGCCGCCGAACAGGCGCCGCTGCCACGAGCCGAAGTTCGGCACGCTGACGAGCACGAGGCCGCCGGGTTTCAGCGCCGCATGCACGCGCTGCAGATCTGCGACTGGATCGATTGTGTGTTCGAGCGAGTGCTCGAACAGCGCGAAATCGTACTCGGCGCTGTCGAGCTCGATCGTGCCAAGGACCCCCTCGCGAGCGTCGAGCCCGCGCGCTCGGATGTGTGCCGCCGCCGCGGTTGACGGCTCCACCGCGGTCATGTGCCAGCCGCGTGCGGCGAGCATCGCGGAGCTGTCGCCGCGTCCGGCGCCGACATCGAGACCGCGGCCGGGCGGACGGTCGCGCAGGACCACCAGCGGCGGGCGTCGCCGGGACCGACGCCCCTGCCACCTCCGGATCGCTGTGGAGATCAGCGCGACGATAGGACGGTCGAGCTGGGTGTGGGGGCCGTATCCCGGCGGGTAGAACGCCGCCAGGTCGCCGGGGCTCACAAGCGGCAGGGTGACGCCCGCCCCGCACTCCGTGCACACTGCGACCTCGAAACGGCCGGGCGTGGCGTTGCCCCGGTCCGCCGACGCGATCCGCGCTGCCGGGAGCGATGTGGAGCAGATCGGACACGCGACCATCGACGCTCGCACCCTACCGTCCGCGCGGTTGCGGGCGTGATCGCGAGGAGTCCGGCAGTCCCTCCGTTGCTCCACATCCATAGTCTGCACGCCATGCACCCACACCTCCTCGACGTCCTTGTCGATCCCCACACCGGCTCGCGACTCGCGCTGGAGCCCGACCCCGTCATCCTCAACGGCGAGGTCACCGCCGGCGGTCTGGTCAACGACGCCGGGGCGCGCTACGAAATTCGCGAGGGCGTCGCGCGGATGGTGCCCGAGCAGGACTCCTCGGTGACGGTCGACGCGGGCGCCACGCAGCAAAGCTTCGGCGCGAAATGGGAGCAGTACGAGGAGCCCGAGAAGGACCAATTGGCCGAGTTCCAGTATCGCTGGTTCGACGAGCGATTCGGCTTCGCGGGCGACGACGGACTTTCCTCGTTCCTTGCCGGCAAGGCCTCGATCCTCGACGCCGGCACCGGGCCGGGATTGTGCGCGGCCCGCTGCGCCCGCCTGAGTCGGGCGCCCGTTGTCGGCATGGATCTCAGCGACAGCGTCACCGCCGCGCGCCGTCGCTACGCTGCCCAGCAAAACCTCGACTACGTTCAGGGCGACATTCTCAACCCGCCGTTCGCGCCACGGAGCTTCGACTTCGTGGTCGCCGATCAGGTGCTGCACCACACCCCGGACTGCGTGCGGGCGTTCGCGACCATGGCCGAGCTCGTAGCACCCGGAGGACAGCTCGCCGTGTACGTGTACCGCAAGAAGCCGATCATTCGCGAGCTCGTCGACGACCATGTGATCGATCTCACCGCGCGTCTGACGTTCGAGGAGTGTCTAGATCTCAGCGAGCAGCTCACCGAGCTCGGGCGAGAGCTCTCACGGACCGGCGCCACGGTCACGCTTGAGCGCGGGGTTCCGCTGCTCGGTATCGAGCCTGGTGAGCACGACGTCCAACGGCTGATCTACTGGACGATGCTGAAGTGCTTCTGGAATGAGGACCTCGGCTGGCACCAGAGCGTGATGGTCAATTACGACTGGTACAGCCCGGTCTTTCGCTCCCGTCACACCGAGGAGGAGGTCCTCGGCTGGTGTAGCGACGCCGGTCTGGAGGTCGAGCATCTCAACGTGATCGAGAGCGGCATCAGTGTCCGCGCGTCGCGTCCGCTGTGACTAG
>Ga0182024_10021252_pt1 | contig 11787 bp, 12 predicted proteins | sample P32metaG_FD_120480 | JGI IMG/M metagenome (GOLD analysis project Ga0182024, IMG submission 120480) | Permafrost microbial communities from Stordalen Mire, Sweden - P3-2 metaG (Illumina Assembly) | ecosystem: Environmental > Terrestrial > Soil > Wetlands > Permafrost | place: Sweden: Stordalen... | reverse complement strand
TCCTGTGGACAATCCTCCGGCAACGCAGACGGTCGAGATGCGCCCGGCCACGGAAGCGAGAGCGGTTGGCAAATGAGCCTCGGTTATCTGACGCAAATAAATCACGCCATGCAAAGGCGAAGGTTGGAACGCCGGATCGGGATCGTGAATCAGCGTCCAGCCCAGGTGATTTTTCGGCGGCAGCCAGACACGATGACCGAGAGCGTGCGCCATGTCGCGCGCTTCGGTGATCCGCGCTGAGACAGAAAGCGGACGCGCGGGCTTTCTCTTCAACTGTCGCCAATGCGTTTCGAGCGCGCGGGCGAGCTTCCGGCCCAGCGAATCGAAATCCGTTCCCGGCGGCACGTAGATGGCCTGCGGCGAGAGACAGCCAAGTTGGTCGTAAGTGAGGACATCGACGGCACAGGCGCGGGCGTGGCTCGGTGTGAGGCGGTTCGGATTGGTCAACCAGAGCAGGCTGACCGCGTGGCCGTGAGCAATGAATTTTTGATTCCAGCGTAGGAGGGCGCGCAGACCTTTCATCGTGGTGTCTGAGCCGAAAGCGACGACGGCATCGGCTTGATGCAGGAGATCGACGTCGAGCGTGCGATGCGTTCCCACCAGCTTGCGCAACGGCGCGGGCAGGCCGCGAATAAAATCGAGAATTTCACGACGCGCGCTTGAGTCCTCGCGGTCGCCGGGAAGTTTCATCACGTTGCGCGCACCGAGCAAAAGACCATGCGCGAGACTCGTCCACGCGGAGACGGCCAGATTGCCCGCGCAGATGTGGTAGATAATTTTCGGCGCGCGGGCGCGCACACACGTGTGTCCGCGAATGCCATTACGCATGAACCAGCCATCGAGCGCATCGGCATGGCCGAGTTGCGTGCGCAGCAGGCGCAGCAATTCCGCGCGCGGAAAAAGGCGCGGATAAGCGCGGGCAAGAAGATCAATGCGTTGTCGCGTGGTCATGGTGTTATAGAAAAGGTGCGTGCGGCGATGTCTTCCGCGCTCAGGGAACAGCCGCGCGGTTCCGTCCGGGGCAGGCGGCCAATAAGCAGGAATCCACGCGCCGTCCGTTCGGCCACGTCGAGCGTTTGCAGCGCCAACACCGAGTCGGTATTGGCCAGATCGATCCAGCGAATAAGCCCCTGCTTTCCGACCTGGACTTCGCGGCCCGTGGTGGGATCGCAGACCAAAACCCGCGCCCACGGCGGCGTGTAATGCAGGCCGTTCCTGCCGCGTGCGTAGGCCTGGCTGGAGAGTTCGCTCATGCCATATTCGTTCCAAATCGCGTCGTCGCGCACGAAAAAAGTCCGGGCCAGTTGCGCGTAGAGTTCCGTCTTGGAAACCTCGCAGCTGCGCCCCTTGAAACCTCCCGTTTCGAGCAGCCAACTCCCGCGCGGAAGGCGCAACGGCGGCAGATTGGTCCACGCGTCGATCAGGTGAACAAAGCTGAATGCCGTGCCGCAAATCGCGATTGGCTTGCGCGCCTTGATTTGCGCAATCAGCGTTTCCCGCAGGCGCGTGAATTCGAAATGCCCATGGCGAATCCAAAAGCGAGGACCGGTTTGGCGCAAAGCTTTTTGCCAAAAACCAAACATCGCGCTGAGCGACGAATAGGTTGCTTCCGTCGGCGAGGGTGTGAGGAAATGAAGCTCAACGTCCCGTGAGAAAAGCCCCGCCCGGCGCGCGCCCTCGACCGAAACCGCGCGGTAAATGTCCGTGCTCAGCAGATGTTGGCGTCCCGGCTGACCCGTCGTGGTGCCGCTGGTTACGTAGATGGCCTCGGTGGGAGTCGAACCATGGGCGTAGAGCAAGGTCTGCTTGAAAAGCTGTTGCGGGACGGCGGGGATGTCGCGCCAGGAAGTTAGGTTTTCCGGCGTGACCCCATGCGCGAGGCAGAGGCGGCGGTAGGCCGGAACGTGCATGAACTGCCATGCGAAAAGCTCCCCGGCGAGTTCGTTCCATTTCGCCTCGTTGATCGGGCCGAGCAACTGGCGGGTCCAGGCGCGGCGGACGGCAGGCTGCGCGAAATCGTGGGGAAGAGGCATGGGAAATCAAATTAACCAACGGTGCGTGAAAGACAGTAACGAAATTACCATCCCGCCAAGGCGGGACCAAATTAACGGAATTTAGACAGGAGGGACATGAAGGACATGAGGTTTACGATGTGAAATTTTACCTTCATGTGTTTCATGTAACTCCTGTCTCGAACTGCCTTTCAAAAATCCTGTAAATCTTGTTAATCCTGTCAAAATTCGGTTAATCGGGTTCCGATTGCCAGCGGATCAGGTTGAGCTATGATGAAGGCTATGGATTTTTTGCCCAATCAGCTTTGGTTACGTGATCGCGACGACTCACCCGAGAAAGAGGAGAAGAAGGAGAAAGAGCCCAAGTACAAGCTTGAGGAAAAATTTCTCGAAACGCGCACCATCCTCCTTTTTGGCGAGATCACCCAAAAGGTCGCGCGCGAAGTCTGTGAAAAGCTCATCCTCCTTTCCGCGCTCAACGACAACGACATCAAGGTCATCATCAATTCGCAGGGCGGCCATGTTGAAGCAGGCGACACCATCCACGACATGCTCACCTTCGTGAAGCCCAAGGTCAAAATTCTCGGCACCGGCTGGGTGGCCAGCGCCGGAGCGCTCATCTTCGTCGCCGTCCCGACAGAAAACCGCTATTCACTGCCCAACACCCGCTTCATGCTCCATCAACCGAGCGGCGGCGTCGGCGGCCAGGCCAGCGACATCAGCATCGAGGCGCAGGAAATCCTGAAAATGCGCGACCGGCTCAACAAGATATTTTCCGTCCAGACTGGCCAGCCGGTTGAACGAATCGAGCGGGACACCGACCGCAATTTCTGGATGAGCGCCGATGAGGCAAAAGCGTACGGTCTGGTCGGCAAAGTTATCACCTCCCAAGCCGACTTTTGAGGATGATGATCCAGTCTTGCTGAGGAGAGTTGGCTTGTCTCCCTGCCTGAAAAAGCGTAAGGTATGGAAACTGCTTTCCTCTCTTATGCTCATTTCTAAGCCATTCCCTCGCCGCTTGCTTCTCGGCTTATGCGTGGCCGTACTGAGCGTCTTTCCGGTCTCGGCGGCGGAAAAAATGGGCATGCCCGATTTGGGTCAGGAAGAGCAGACCTGTCTTCCCACATCCATGGCCAACCTGATCGTCTGGTTTGGTACCCACGGTTATCCGAAATTGATCGTGCCCGGCGACAGTGCGGACGACGGTTATATCCACACGGTGCACGCCCTCATGACGGCCACCAACGCGACTTACCAATTGGGCACCCGCACGGACGCCATCACCTACGGAATCGAGCAATACATTCGCAATGCCGGCTATAGCTGCGACGTCGAGTACCGCGGCTTGGACTGGAGCCAGGCGAAGTACCCGAACATCGTGGCGGACCCGGATGGCGACAAGTACAAGCAGGACTTCAAGACACCCAGTCCTTTCACCCAGGATTGGCTCAATGAAAATGACGATCCCAACAAAGGCTTCATTCTGCTCCTGGCCTATATCAACTTCGACCGGGCGACGAACACCTTCCATGATGCCTTCAATGCCGGTCATGCCGTCACCCTGGTCAATGCGGAACCCGACATGATCCTGATCCACGATCCCGCCCACTACGACGACGAGCCGGGCCGTAAAATCCTCACCCCGGAACTCCTGACCGGCGGGACCTTCCAGTTGCCGGGATATAGCGCACCCGTATCGGGCCTGCTCCTCTTGAGCGGATCGCTCATGGACACTCCGCCCGATGCGGGGATCATGCTCACCGGCGCCGTCTGCATCACCATGCATCCGGCCAGCGAAGGCACGAAGATCCTTGGCAGTGCGTTGGGCGTGCCCAGTGCCACGGTCGGGGCAAGTGGTTCCAATACTCCTGCTGCTCCTTCGTCCGCGCACGCGGCTCCCGCCGCACCGGCGGCGTCACCCACCACGAGTTGGGCGATGTGGGTCTTCGATCTCCTCTTTAAGAAGTAGCCGCTCTCTCATCCCTTTTCCCCTTGGCCTTTCGACCCTGAGCCGGTTACATGGGTTCCTACATGAAAGCCGTCATTCTTGCCGCCGGGAAGGGGACCCGCATGGGCGAACTCACCGAGAATCTTCCGAAGCCGATGCTCGACGTCGAAGGCAAGCCGGTCCTCGAACACATCGTCGAGGGCCTGCGCGATGAGGCCGGGATAAGGGATTTTTTCATCATCACCGGCTGGTGCGGAAATGTCATCCGCGACTACTTCGGCCATGGCGACCGCTGGAAAGTGAATGTCAGTTACGGCGAGCAGGTCGTCCAGGACGGCACAGGCAAAGCGCCCGAATTGGCGAAAGACTGGGTTGGTCAAGACCGCTTTCTCCTGACCTATGGCGACATCCTCCTGCGTCCGCCCACCGATTACAAACTCCTGGTCGATGCGTTCAAAGAAGACGGTGTGATCGCAGTGAAAAAGGTGAAAGACGAGGAGCTATCCAAGGGCGGCGCCGTCGTGCTCGATAAAGCGGGCTTCATGATCGATCTCGTCGAAAAAGGTGGTTCCGGGCAGGTTCCAGCCAATGCCTATTATAACGCGGGCATCTATCTTTTGACTCCGCACATCTTTGACTACACCGCCAAGCTCGAAAAATCTCCTCGTGGCGAATACGAATTCACCGATGCGCTCAAGGCCATCGTCAAAGCGGGCAACCGCCTGCGCGGTGTCACTCTCCGCCGCGAATGGGCCGACGTCCGCGATCCGTCGGTGCTGGCCGAACTGAACAGCCGCGCCAAGATTTAACGCAGCGTCGGCTGCAAAAATATTTCTTGCTTACTCGCGGATTAGCGATAATAGTTAACCAGATGGTTAACAATTACCCCTTGTCCCTCGATGCGACTTTTTCGGCCCTGGCCGATCCGACCCGCCGTCGCATTCTCGAATCGCTTTCGCGCCAGCAAATGCGCGTGACCGATCTGGCCGAGCCGTTTGCCATGTCGCTGCCCGCGGTTTCCAAACATCTTCGCGTGCTCGAAGAGGCCGGCCTGCTCAAGCGCCGTCGGATGGGCCGCGAGCATCATATCGAGCTTGAGTCCGCGCCCATGAAGGACGCCCAGCGCTGGATCGAACAATATCGAAAGTTTTGGGAGGGATCGCTGGATGCCCTCGCCGAATACCTTGAAAACCCAAACAAACCCATAACCAAAAAAAGGAAAGGAAAAAAAACATGAACACGACCACACTCCAACCCCTATCACTAAAAGTCTCCCGGCTCATCAAAGCGCCGCGCGAGCGCGTCTTCGCGGCCTGGATCACGCCATCCGATGTCGTCCGCTGGCTCGGCGGAGAGGAATGCCATATCGAGAAAGCCACCATCGATCCTCGCGTCGGCGGCGAGTATCATTTCAAGATGAAGGGAAGCGACGCCGGCAAGCCGGGTATGTCCGGTATCTTCCGCGAGATCAAGTCGCCGGAGCGGTTGGTCTTCACGTGGATGACGGGCAGCTGCGATGAGGAGATGGCGCGCGTCGAGACGCTCGTCACGGTGGAATTTACCACGCAGGCCGGCGGTACGCTGGTGCAACTCACCCACGAAGGCTTCCCCACCGAAGAGGTCCGCGAGAAGCACAATTACGGCTGGACCTGCTCGTTCGACAAACTCGAGAAGCTGGCTTAGGTCCTGCCTTTCGATTAGCCTCTTCCCATGAATCCCGACTGGGAAGAGGCGATCGAGGGCTGCCTGGGCTATCTCGCCACGGAGAAAAGCCACGCGCTCAATTCGCAGCTCATCAACCGGATCGCCCTCGAATCCTTCGCCGCGTGGATGGACAAGAATCATGCCGCGTTGGAACCGGGCCTGATCGTCAGGGAGCACATCCGCGCCTACCTGCGCGCACAGCGAACGGAAAAGCATCTCGCTCCCTCGTCGATGAAAATCATTGTCATCGCGCTGCGCCATTTCTTTGCCCATCTCAAACGCGAGGGCCTGATCGAGCACGATCTCCTCTCCGCGCTCGATCTCCCGCGCCTGGATCGCCTCCTGCCCGAAATGTTGAGCGAAGCCGACGTCGCCCGCCTGCTCTCGTTGGAACTACCCGAAACGCCGCTCGGTCTGCGCGACCGCGCCCTCATGGAAGTGCTCTATGCCAGCGGCCTGCGCGCGGGCGAAATCGTCGGGCTGCGCCTGGAAAGTTATCTGCGCGAGGAGAAACTCCTGCGCGTGATCGGGAAGGGGAATCGCGAGCGAGTCGTCCCGGTCGGGGAAAAAGCCGTCGCCGCGCTTGATCGCTGGCTGGCAAAAGGGAGGCCGCTCCTGGTCAAGCCGAAGACTGGCGGCGAAATCTTTCTCGGCGAACATGGTCGGCGGCTGACCACGGCGCGGATCTGGCAGATCGTGCAGGAAATGGCGAAGCTGGCCGGGTTGCAAAAAAAGATTTGGCCGCATCTCCTGCGCCATTCATTCGCCACTCATTTGCTCAGCCACGGAGCCGATTTGCGCGCGATCCAGGAAATGCTCGGCCACGCGAGCCTCGCCACCACGCAGGTTTACACCCACGTCGATCAGGCTCGGCTCAAGCAAATTCACCGCCAGTTTCACCCGCGCGCTTGATTACAAATTTATCCGTGACCGCGCAAAAGCCCCATTCTGTGCTTATATTGGGTATCCGTTTTTTTTCGGTAAGTCCGTTCGAAAATTTATGAGAATGAGAAACTTTGATGATGCGTTTACCAATAAAAGTGGGCTAGGCAACACGAGGTTAGATTATAGCAACCGATGATAAGTAAGCCCGTTTGACAGGCCTCGAATTGGTGTTAAGTAAAAGATAGCCTTAAAGATGCAAGTTATGGCGATCCAAAGCAAAACACGGGATGGTGAGGGGACGCGAGTGACGGTTAGTTTTTCTGATTCAATCGACCTGATTAAGGATCAGGTCCATTGGTCTCCCAAGGGAGTGAGCCTCCTCACGAAGTGGCCGTTTCGGGTGGGTGCCGAAGTTGAGTTCGCTTTCGATCACCGGGGCGAAAGGCATTGCTGTACGGGAGTTGTCGTGGCCTGTCACCCGCTTCGCCGTCCGCTCGGATTTTACGAGATCGTCCTCTTTTTTGTCGAGACACCCTGTTCCAAACTGCAGAAAGCTGCGTGTGCCTGCCGGCTTGCCCACGAGCAGCAGCTTGCTGAGCAAGACGGTGCCTCATCAACTTCAGACAATCATGCGATGGACGGGGCCTCCCACGATGGCGTTGGGGCATCATCCCGTGCTCGTTCGGCGCATTCCCGCCGTTGATTATCGGGAGGGTTCGCTTCCGACCTGCCCCTGAACTGGAGTGACAACCGGAGCTTCCTCTTTCTTAAGATTCGCCAGCGAGCGGACAATGACTTCAGCCGTGCGTTGCGCCGCGCCCAGATTGGCTTGGAAGGTGGCCCTGGCACGGTCGCCCAGCTCGCGCCGGATTTCGTCGGAAGAGAAAAGAGCATGAAGGCAATTCGCCAGTTCGAATTCATCCGTCACCTGGACAACCGCCTGCTGATTGATGAATTCGCGCGTAATAACCTTAAAATTTTGCATATTCGGCCCAACGACGATCGGTACGCCGACTGGTGCGGCCTCGATAAAATTCTGTCCGCCATGACCGCGCAGGCTTTTCCCGACGAAAGCGAGCGTGACCCGCTTGTAGAGGGAGCTGAGTTCGCCGGTCGAATTGACGACCAGCACGTCGGGCATGCTTCCGTTGCCCAGCGGGGCGGTGGCTGCGGCGAGCTGGGTGCGGGTCACCACGCGCAGGCCCATCCGGTCGCACATGTCCCGGATCGCGGCGCCCCGTTCAGCGTGGCGGGGAGCAAGAACCAGCCGCAATTGGGGCCATTCCTCGCGCAGTTCCCGGTAAATGCGGACCAGCACCTCCTCCTCGCCGGGATGCGTGCTGCCGCCGAGAAGAATCGTCTGCTTGTCACCCCAGCCGGTGCGGTCCCACCACTCGCTGATATCCTTTTCCGTCGCCGTATCGAGCGCGGCCACATCGTATTTCAGGCTGCCCAGATTGAAGATGCTTTCCGGGGCGAATCCGGCCAGGGTCAGGCGCGAGACATCGATTGAATCCTGGGCGAAGACGAGATCGATTTCCTCGAGTAACGGGCGGACGAGCCGCCGCAGACGGCGATAGCGTTCCTCGCTTCGATCGCTCAGCCGCGCATTGACGAGATAAATGGGAATGTGCCGCCTCTTCGCGCACCAAAGATAGTTCGGCCAGATTTCCGATTCGATCAGGATGAGCGCCTTGGGGCGGATCACTTTGAAGGCATGAACCACGCTCCAGAGGAAATCAATGGGATTGTAGATGATCGAAGTCTGGGCGTCTTCGAGATGTTGTTTCGCCACGGTAAAACCGGTCCCGGTGGTGGTCGAGACGACGACGCGAAGGTCGGGCCGCATCTCGCGCAGGCACCGGATCAGCACGCGAGCAAGCTTCACTTCACCGACGCTGACGGCGTGAATCCAGAGATCCGCGCCGGGCGCCAGCCGTTTGCGCGCCTCCTTCGAGTAGAAGCCGAACCGCTGGCCGAATTGGGGCAGAAGCTTCCCGCGCCTCCAGAGCGTAAAGAGGAAATAGGGCCCCGTGATGAAGAAAAACGTCATGAAGCCGACGTTGTAGAGCACCTGCAGGGTGAATTTGATGATGGCTTTCATTTAATGGAAAATGGCGTCTTGGAAATACTGCCGACCTCGGGTCTCATGCTCTTGGGTGCGCGCGATCATAAACACGTTTCAGCCGTTCAACCGAGACCGAAGTGTAAATTTGCGTCGTCGTCAGCTGGCTGTGGCCGAGTAATTCCTGCACGCTGCGCAAGTCCGCCCCGTGATCGAGCAAATGGGTCGCGAACGAGTGCCGCAACTTGTGCGGCGTCAGCTTGGCATCGAGTCCCGCCGCGGCCAGATAACGCTTCAGGGCGAGTTGCACCGTCCGCCCGTTGAGCTGCCGCCCTTGCGCTGAAACGAAAAGCGCATCGGTGTCAAAGGGACACGCGTCGAGATACGCCTCCAGCGCGCGGACGGCGGGATTTCCCAGCGGGCAAAGCCGTTCCTTCCTGCCCTTGCCGATGACGCAAACGGTTCCCTGGTGCAGATCGAGATTGCGCCGCTGGACCTGCACCAGCTCCGAAAGACGCAGCCCGGCGCTGTAAAAAAGCTCGAGCCAGGCAATGTCGCGCAGCATCTGCCAGTTCTGTCCGCTCCGCCGGTCCTTCTTGCGTGCGCCAGCCGCCAGCCGCTTTTCCTCCATCGTCCAAATTTTCCTCGGCGCATCGAGCAGGGCCGCAATTTGCTCCTGGTTCAGGAAAACCGGGAGGCGCCGGGGCAGCTTCGGCAGCGACAGGTCCGAGACGGGATTCAGCTTCATCTTCCCTTCGCGCACGGCCAGCTTGTAAAAAGTGCGCAGGGCCGCGAAGCGAAGCCGGACCGTGCTGGGGCCAAGTTGCTGCGCGCGCGCCAGGCGGTAGAGATAGGCCTTGAAATCGGCGGGCTTCAGGTCCCACCACGATTTGTCGGGGACGGTTGTCTTGAAGTCGAGCAGCGCCTGGCGGTAGTTGCGAAGCGTATTCGGTGAAACGCCGCGCCCCTGTTCGAGTTGATGCAGGAATTCCGTAACCGCCCGGTCCTGGTTATCCGGACGGGTCGAGGTGGAGAGCGATGGCATGGCGTGCAACGGGTGAGAATAAAAGGGTGTTGCGCGATAAACCATCTTTCTTTTTGTGGCCACCTTTAATGTAGCGGCGGGCTATGACCGCCGTTGGATTCCGAGAGCACGCATCACTCAGGCATCGGCGGTCATAGACCGCCGCTACATAAGACGCTACCGTTCTCCCCATGACATTCCTCGACTGGCTCGGCCTCACCAACGCGGGAAAACCGCTCGCAGTCGGCGATACCGCGCCCGATGTCGTCTCACGCGATGAGCAGGGCCACGAAGTTCGCCTCCGCGACCTTTACGGCGCCGGCTTCACCCTGATCTACTTTTATCCCAAAGCCGACACGCCCGGTTGCACCGCGCAGGCGTGCAGTCTCCGCGACGACTTCGCGCAATTGCAGGAGCGCGGCGTGCGCGTGGTCGGCGTGAGCGCGGATGGTCCCGAAGCGCAACTCCGCTTCAAGAAAAAGTACCACCTGCCCTTCGTTCTGCTTGCCGACCGGGAGCGCATCGTGGCAAAGGCCTTCGGCGTGCCGCTGATACTCGGCATGACCCATCGCCAATCGTTCCTTATCAAAGGCGGACGCATTGTCTGGCGCGACCTCAGCGCCTCTACGCGCGCGCAGGCTCAAGACGTCCTTCAAGCCATCGAAAAGCTGTGCTGAATTCCGTCACTGTCTTTACAGCCTCTCGACATCCCAATGATGCGAGACCGAATCGTTGGCGTCGTCGGCGTCTTCGCTGAACCAGAGATTCGGATTCTGGATCCACTGGACATGGGCGTCGGATTTACGGGGCGTATCGAAATGGAAATCGGTATCCACATGCCAGGCGAAGAAGTAGCCCGGATCGCGCCCGAAGAAATTGAGATCGGAATAGCCGGGCGTTCGCAGAAAGGTCGAGGAAATATCCTCCGGTATCCAGCCGATCTGCGGATCGAAAAATTCAGCGATGACATGCGCCTGGCGGCCGTCCATCAGCGCGACCGTGCCATCGGATCGCTCGCGCGCCTTGAAGCATTGGCCGACCAGCAGCCGCGCGGGAATCCTGTTCGCACGGCAGGCGGCGGTGAAGACGAGGGAAAATCCGCCGCAGTCGGTCCGCAATCGTTGACAGGCGGCAGCGGAAGTCCAGGCGCCGACCGGCGGGTAGGTATAACGGCCATGCCTCTTGAAATAGGCATAGAGCCGCTGCCCGAAGGCCACGGGCGATTCGTTGTCCGCGCGTCGCAGGCCCGAGGAATCAAGCCAGTCCTGAAAATCTCCGTCCTTCCAATTGATCGATTCGGTCGAGGCGAGAAATTCGCCCAGTCCCGGCGGATCGATCGATTTTGCCGACGCCGCGGGCGGGCCGTCGACGAGTTGCCGCGTTTGGAACACCCCGGTGATCTCGACCCGCCAATGAACCCGGCGTTCATCGCCGCTGGCGTGGTGGAGTGTCGCGGTTAGGATGCGATGCCCCTCGGCATCGGTTTCGACCTGGCCCTTAAGCGTCGAGCTGAAGCTCTCGATATGCTGCGCTCCCGTGTCCGGCGGGATCGGAAGGTCCATCACGGCACTGTACCCCCCACCCTCGGGCCAGACGAAAGAGGAGTCGTAGGTGATCCGCAAGCGCTCGCTGCCCGTGATTTCGATGTGTTTCAGCGGCGGGTCCGTCTGGGCATGGAGCCAGCCCGACACCCATCCGCTGAAGCCCATGAGGATGATCAGGCCGACGGCGCGGAGGGGGTAGGGAAGCATGAAACACATGACGGAAAGGAAGATGCACGATTTTTTGAGAGGCGAAACGCAAATAAGCCAGCGGATTGCCCTAATCGGGTGTATAATCAGGGCAATCGTCAGAGGTAGTGGGGCTAACCCTCGCCCTTTTCTATTGTACCAATCTCAGTTCCTGACTATTATCAAAACTTATGCATCGGAGCTTTAATATATCCCTTCCTGGCATCCTTTTTATCATGCTTCATGTGGCATGTCTGGCTGTGTTCTGGACCGGGATTACCTGGGGAGCCGTGGCGCTTTGCGCCTTTATGTTCTTTACCCGTAAGTTTGGGATTACCGGGGCCTTCCATCGCTATTTCTCACACCGCAGCTACAAAACCAGCCGTCCCTTTCAATTTTTCCTCGCGTTTCTCGGTGGC
>Ga0182024_10021251_pt1 | contig 11787 bp, 16 predicted proteins | sample P32metaG_FD_120480 | JGI IMG/M metagenome (GOLD analysis project Ga0182024, IMG submission 120480) | Permafrost microbial communities from Stordalen Mire, Sweden - P3-2 metaG (Illumina Assembly) | ecosystem: Environmental > Terrestrial > Soil > Wetlands > Permafrost | place: Sweden: Stordalen... | reverse complement strand
CGCCTTGGGTGAACAGTCGTTGCGTCAGGGGCGTACCCACCCCAAAACCAACCTGGGTGTCGCCTAGGTTGGCTCCCATGGACTGAGTCACCAGATCGTGGAAGGAAACCTCGCTGGCCTTGAACCCTACCGTGTTCAGATTCGCGAGATTGTTTCCCACCACGTCAATCGCGGTAGAACATGCGGCTAGTGCCGAAAGCGCCGTTGAAAATGATGTAAACATGAAGTCTCCTTTATGACTGGGAGGTTGCGCTCGTACTGCTGGTCTGATTCGTGAGCGAACCCTTGATAGAGTCCAGATCTTCCCGCATCTGGACTTCCTGTTCGAGCGAGCTGAATTGTGCTAGCTGGGCGACAACTTGTGTCCCATCCTGCGGATTCGTGGGATCCTGATTCTGTAGCTGCGCAACCAGCAGCTGAAGAAATGTATTTTCATTCACCAGCGCGTCAGCGCCCGACGACGCCGAGGTGGTTGCCGATGATGTATTAGCCGATTGCGCTGAGGCAAGTCCGTTCGCCATGTTCACGGTTGGCGTCATTCGTCTTCACTCCTTGAGCCTTCTTCCGAAAGGGTCTCTTCAAGCTGGCTGAGCCAATGGGGTCGCGGCCTCCCGTCGGACTGATCTTGTCCCTGCGGATTTTGCCGCCCTCCGGCCCACGATCCGGAATGGTTAGGAGCGCCTTGGCGGCTCCCGGAACCTAGCGATTCCCCCATTGCCGCCGCTGCCGGATGCGCACCCGGAATCCATGCTTCGGTCTTAAAGCCGCTGTGGCCCAGCCGATCGACTAAGTCTCCCAAGTCGGTTTGCAGCGACTTGGCCAATTCGCGATCCGGCGTACGAACCGCGACGTCAACCTTGCCTGCCCTTTCAGTAAAAAGCACATTCACTTTACTTGTTCCAGCGGTTGCCAACTGGAACGCAATCTGCCGCGCCGGCTGGGACGGAAGAATGTTGGGCGCTTCCGCTTCGGGTTCTAGAGCCGTTGCCGACGCGGCACGCGTCTCATCGGGATGGCCCTCGGATGTGCGTGTTGCCATGCCTCCAGATTGAGGAGCTAAGATTTCTGCCGCCCTCTGGCCGGCAATGTGGCTCCCTTCTAAAAACGAGATAGCCGCGTTGAGTGGCGCTGATCTTGATTCCTTCGTAGCCGCCTTGGTCGGGTTCAGATTCTGGCTGAGATCGAGTGGTTTCTGCGGCTCACTCGGTTGCCTCTGGTGCTCCTGTTGTCCTGGAGCGCTTGCTAAACGGCCGTCTTTGTCTACTGCCGCCGTCCGACTTACACCAGTTCGGTCTGGCGTAAATGCGGCCGCTACTGCCCGCGACCTTAGGGCTGAGGCTGGTGCCGCTTCCAATCCTGAATCGGCACCGGACTGGAGGATCGCCGCGGTCAAAGGGGTAGAGGCCGAAATCGAGCTAACAGGAGCGACGCTTCCGGTAATCGTCGGGAAATTGGACGACGACGGGTCGTTCGTGTCTGCTTGCCCGGGCGGTGTGAAGTTGATTGCTGACGCCGGATTGTCTTGTTTCGGAGGCGATACAAAACTGGCTTCTAATGCCGGCCTGGGACCGGACAAGTCCACAACGTTCCGGGGATTACCTTCGCTTGAATCAGCGCGCGAAGGAGGTGAACTGGTTGCACTATTCTGCCGCAGAACGTCAGAGGCCGCCGGAGTCTCGGGAATGCTTACCTCATCAGCGGCCCCTCGATTCAAAACTGGTTCCATCGAGGAGGCGCCAGGCACCGGAATCCCGTGCTGATCTTCACTTGGCATAACTATAGGAAGAGACTTGGAGAGGTCTAGCACTGGAAAACCCGCCTTAGGCGATGCCTCGACCTGCGCAACCGGGTCCGGAACCTGTGCAGGTTCCCGCGAAATTCGAAGGGTAAACGCGATGTTGTGGTCCGGATCGAGCGGCACGTTGACCGGTGTTGCGGCGTTCGACTGATTGCTAACGATCAAGCGCCCCCCGGCCTCAAGACTATACCCCGGGCTCCGCATACCGCTCGGCTGAAGGGCAACAGAACTGGCATTCAATGCTAGCGAGTGCGGGTTCTCGCCGAGCATCGCGGCCGCCGCTAAAGCTGGTAGCTGAGCAGCCGCTGGTCCACTCTCCTGCTGGTCCCTCGGGCTTGGCGTGCTTTTCTTCGCTCCGGCTGCGAACTGGGTGCTGCTTTGTCGGGTGAAGACAGCAACCCGATTGTGGCCGGCTCGAAACACTGTTGACAGCAACGGTGGTGCACTTTTATTTAAGATTCCATCCAATAACGACGAGAAGGCTCCTAGTGCACCACTGGCCACGCCGGTAGCCTGGCCGACGGCGCTATCCAAAGGAATTACCGGAAGCGCTTGCGGAATTGTGTTGGTAATCTCAATGCCCCCGATATTCACGCGAATATCGAAAGCATCTAGGAGGCCAGTCTCGCATCAATAAAGTTGCGCACTTATCGCAGCCATGCAGATAAAGAATTGGCGCAGTGGTGTTTCTGACATTTTTTTGTCACAGCGATTCTGCCCACAACGTACTCATCGTGCGGTTTTGAACCAGTATGAGGCGCCTTGAAGAAGGTCCCTGAATTGCCCATGCTCTTGCGGAGTTCGCCTATGGATCCTCTCACCAGCGCAGCCGCCGGAGGAATTCGAGCACGGATGGAGAGTCTGGATCTGCTAGCGAACAACATAGCCAATGCATCCGCCCCGGGTTATAAGGCCGATCATGAATTCTATAGTGTCTATCTATCTTCTGAAGCTGCTGATTCACCCGAAGGGACTACTCCGGCCACGCTTCCGTTAGTAGAACGCCAGTGGACCGATTTTGCGCAGGGTTCCTTGACGACTACCAGCAGCCCGCTCGACCTGGCTTTGAACGGATCGGGGTTCTTCGTTGCAAGCTCGCCCTCCGGACCTGTATTCACCCGCGATGGAAATTTCCGTTTGTCGACTGAATGCGGTTCAAGACTCGGGCGGGAAACCGATTCTCCTCGACGCTACCAAACCCGTTGAAGTGGCGCCGGACGGTGCAATCCGCCAGGCCGGTGAAGATATTGCTCAGCTCGCAGTTGTAACTTTCAAAGATACTTCCGCGCTTCGAAAGCGGGGCAACAACTATTTCCAGGTCGATCCTTCCAGCTTGCCGCCGGTTGCCGCCAGCCTTACAGAAGTGCAACAGGGGAAGCTCGAGGCGGCCAATTCCCAGCCTGCAGAGTCCGCCGTTCGGCTCGTGAATATCCTTCGGCAGTTCGAAACGTTGCAGAAGGTCATGAACATTGGAGTCGAAATGAACCGCAGCGCGGTTCAAGAAGTAGCCAAGGTGACGCAATGAGTACTTTGGAGGCCCGCGGGGCGGGGTTCGCGCCGGAGGTGGACCGAGCCGAATGGCCTTGGCGTTTCGAATCAGCGTATCCGGTGTGCGTGAATGCTGGTGAAAAGATTAACGAATTAAGGATGGGGAAATGATACGAGCACTGTATAGCGCCGCGAGTGGAATGAGTGCGCAGCAAATGAACGTCGACAACATCGCCAACAACTTGGCCAACGCAAACACCAACGGCTTCAAGATGCGCAGAACGCAATTTCAGGACCTGCTCTACCAGAGCTTCGTCCAACCAGGCGCGGCCGCGGGTTCGCAAACCATTGTTCCGAGCGGGCTCCAAATCGGGCTAGGGACACGCCCGGCTTCGAATGAAATTATTTTTTCGCAGGGGAATTTCCAGGAAACGGATAATCCCCTGGACCTGGTGATTCAGGGAAAAGGCTTTTTTCAGGTCCAACTTCCGAACGGCGAACTGGCTTACTCGCGCGATGGAGGTTTCCAGTTGGATAAGGACGGCAACATCGTCACGGCCAGCGGAAATCCCATCCAACCTTCGATTACGATTCCAGCGCAGGCGCAGAGCATCACTATCGCCGCCGACGGCACGGTAACTTACACACAGCCTGGGCAGACTACCTCACAGGTGGCCGGTCAGATCCAGCTGGCTAATTTTGCCAATCCCGCCGGACTCAATAGCATCGGGCAAAACTTATTCCAGCAAACCGACGCTTCAGGGGCGCCGGTGGCGGGAAATCCGGGAGGGCAGGAAGGCAACGGAACGCTCATGCAAGGCTATGTGGAGGGTTCCAACGTGAGCGTGGTTGAGGAATTCATTAACATGATCGTCAGCCAGCGGGCCTATGAGGCGAACTCCAAAGTCGTCAAGACGGCGGACGAGATGTATCAGATGGTCAACAACGTGACCCAATGAGAACGGTTCTCATTTTAGCGGCGTCCCTATCCTTCCTACAAGCTGGTTGCATTGCCGTGTCTACCGCGCAAATCTCGGCGGGCGACCTCGCCGGTGCCATTCCTCTCTTCCATTCGCTCGATCCGGCAACCGTGCTTGGTTATACGCCACTACCGGGGATGCAAAGAATGTTCACGAGCCGGCAGCTGACTTTAATTCTCGAGAAATATGGTGTGGGCGATCCGTCCAGTAGCGCCGTTCCGGATCTCTGCGTTGAGCGCTGGGCGGTGCCTATACTAAGCTCCAAGATGAAGGAGGCGCTGGTTGCGGCTTTAGATATCGTCGATGCCGATATCGACCTGGTCGATTTTAGCAGGCAGCCGCTCCCGCCCGGTCGGCTCGAGTTCCGGCGGGAAAATCTAATGCGGCCGCCGGTTCCAAACGCATGCGTGATTTGGAGAGGAAGGTTGCTGTACGACGATCGCCGCAGCGCCGCCATTTGGGCTAGCCTGCGAATTTCCGCCGAACGGCAGCGTGTCATTGCGACGGAGAACATTCGCTCTGGCGCGGCCATTCGCGCCGACGAGGTCCGGGTCATTACGGAGCGCCAGTTCCCCGACTGGGGGGCCACGTTCTCTTCAGCGGAGAAGACCATTGGGAAGTTGGCGCGCCGGTCGATCCAACCTGGAGACCGATTGGTGCCCGGGATGCTCGAGGATCCGCCAGAGGTCGCAAAAGGAGAAAACGTTCACGTCCAGGTGACCGCAGGACTCGCGCGTTTGTCGCTGGACGCGGTCGCTCAATCGGCAGGAAAGAAGGGCGATACTATTCTGCTCCACAATCCTTTAAGCGGGCGGAATTTTCGAGCGCTGGTCACAGATCGGGGCGAGGCCGTCGCACAGCCTCCAGGAGCCTAATGAAGCGATTCTCGTGGGCGCTGGTGACTGTAGCGGCGTTGGCGGTCCAACTGCCAGGAGGGCAAAAACATCCGGCCCAGCAAACGCCAACGCTCGAGCAATACGTAGAACAGGTGAATCAGCGATCCCATCAGTCGTCGAGCGCATCTCCTGGGTCGCTCTATACCTCCAACGGCCGTCTCGCCGACGGCTTTCGCGACGTGCGCGCCAGCCAGATCTCCGATCTAGTGACGATTGTGGTCTCCGACAGCACTTCGGCCGTGTCCACGGGCGCCACGAACACATCGCGGAAATCCAGTGCCCAGGCCTCGGTCGCCTCGCTGTTTGGACCCAAGAGCGCCACTGGCGCCTTAGCGAACTTGGCCAATGCCTCCGGCAATACGCAACTGCAAGGGCAAGGCACCACCAGCCGCGGCACAACGCTCTCCACCACCGTGACGGTCGAGGTCACCGACGTGCTGCCGAACGGGAATCTCGTCGTGCAAGGCCAAAAGGAGATTATGGTCAATTCTGAAAAACAGGTCATCACCGTGCGTGGGATCATTCGCTCGGATGATCTGAGCGCTGCCAACTCGGTTCCATCCGACCGCGTCGCCAGAATGGAGATTCTGGTGAATGGAAAAGGCGTAGTCAATGACGCGGTGAAGCTGCCCTTCATTCTCTATCGCCTCCTATTAGGGCTGCTACCGTTCTGAAACATGAATTACCGTATCACTACCTTTCTATGGTTGATCGCGTCGCTCGGGGCAGCTTCTGGCGGCACACGCTTGAAAGACCTGATTTCGATTGAAGGCGTGCGGGATAATCAATTAGTCGGTTATGGTCTAGTCGTGGGCCTGAACGGCACCGGCGACAAAAATACGACCTTTTTCTCGACCCAGAGTCTCACGAATCTGCTCCAGCGCATGGGCGTCACTGTCTCCCCGACGCTCGTTCTGGTCCGGAATACGGCAGCCGTATTGGTCACCGCCGATCTGCCGCCGTTTGCACAGCCGGGAGTCCGCATGGATATAAATGTGGCCGCGATCGGCGATTCGACCAACCTTCGAGGAGGCTTGTTGGTGTTGACCGCGCTGAAGGCCTCTGACGGTCAGGTGTATGCGGCGGCGCAAGGTTCGGTCGTAACCGGGGGATTTGTGGCCGGACGGGGAGGCAACAGTCAAACCGTCAATCACCCCACGGCGGGACGCGTACCCAACGGTGCCATCATCGAAAAAGCCGCGCCCTCAGTAGAACCGTCGGGCCGCATCAAGCTGCAACTCAAACGGGAAGACTTCACAACCGCCGCCCGGATTTCTGACGCTATCAACCAGCGATTTGGCGGCGAAAACTCTCCGGCCGCGAAAGCGGAGAATCCTGGGCTGATTTCGGTGGTGCTGCCGGCGGCTTACAAAGGCAAAGAGGTTCAATTCCTCGGCGAACTCGAAAATTTAGCGGTCGATCCGGACCGTGCAGCCAAAATCGTAATCAACGAACGAACCGGCACCATCGTGATGGGCAAGGACCTGAGAATCGCGCCGGTCGCCGTTCTGCACGGCGGCCTGACGGTGGAAATCCAGACTAATCTGAACGTCTCCCAGCCTGGTCCGCTCTCCGGGGGGCAGACCACGGTAGCGCCGGAGGTTACGGTCGTCGCCAAAGAGGAAAAAGCTCGCAACGTGATTCTCAAGCAGGGCGCCAGTGTCGAGGAATTGGTGCGGGCCTTGACTGCCATTGGCTCCACGCCGCGGGATATAATCGCGATCCTCCAAAATCTCAAGGCTTCCGGTGCACTCGACGCAGACCTGGAGGTTATTTAAACTTGCGATGAGACCGCTGATTGCTCCTCACTCGAACCTGGCTGCGCCATCGGCCGGTTCGAATCCGAAACAAAACCTGGCGAAGATTAACCAATGTGCCAAGGAGTTCGAAGGAATGCTCTTAGAGCAAATGCTGCGTTCGGCGCGCGAATCCGGCGGCGGCGGCTTGACCGGCGACGGCGAAGACGATGACGCCAATTCAACCATGCTGGAAATGGGCGAGCAGCAGTTCGCCCAGGCCCTGGCCTCTAGCGGAGCTCTCGGTATCGGTAAGATGGTGATAGCAGGACTGACAAAAAATGCGGATAGATGATCTGAATCGGACGCCGCTCGCTCAAGGCGCGGAAAAACCGGACGCGGCGGACCCCAAGCGCGGGTCAGAAAAAAACCCGAATGCCGCCGGCACCACAGACAGCGCAGACGTCTCAGAGCTTGCTCACGCTCTTGCCGCACCCGATCCCAAACGAATCGAGCAGCTTCGCGCGGCCGTGGAATCCGGAGCCTACCAGGTGTCAGCGGAAGCGGTGGCTCAGGCCATTGTCGACGCCCATATCGGCGAATAGCAGCGCCGATATGGCAAAACGCTGAGTACTACCGATGCGCTAGCACGCGCAACTGGTCGGTTGATAGAGGTCGCTGATCGGACCGCGTTTCGTATCGTCAGGCACCCCTTCCGGCTGCCTGCGCGCCAACGTTGTCCAAGCTTCGAGCAGTGTGGCCACAAGTTGCTCGGCTTCCGCCAGCGGCGGCTCGCATTGTTGGCTGTTGGCTTGAATGAGAAGTCTTTCGATGTAGCCATACAGCCGTGCCAGATTTCGGCTCAACTCTCCACCTTGCTCATAATCAAGCGACAGCGACAAGTGGGTGATAATGGCCATCGCCTTGGTAATCGCTCGTGACCGGGCACCGATGTCACCTAATCGGAGATACCGCTTGGCCGAAACGATCGACTCCAGCGCTCCCCGGAAGAGCAGTTCCACCAGTTTCACGGGGCTTGCCGACAGAACCTCGTCCTTGAAATAGTTTTGATAACCGTTGGTACGCATTCTAAAACTACGTATCGGCCGCGGCCTCGCCAGTTTGCGCTGAACTAGAGCCGAAACTTTGCGCCAGGTTCAGGACATATTGTGGAGGCACCTGGAGCACCACCTCGTGGGTCTCGCGGTTTTCCACTCGTATAATAGGCCGATGTGTTTGCCGGTCCACTGACAAGACCAGCTGATTCTCACCGAGCTGGCCGCTTTCATTGACAGACTTCATAGCTTGAACCAATTGCCGGCGCTGCCCAACATGAGCCGGATCTAAGTAGGCTGACTGCGGAGCAGAAACGCCGCTGGGTTTGATAGAAGAGATATCCATCTCGTATATTCCTCTGTTGAATTAACTGTTTTAAATCATATAGATGCACAGTACTATTGATTCCGTGTACAAAGGCTTGTACACTGCACACATGCCATTGACTTTATACCGACGCCACGTCAAGTCTTGCAAAGTGCACCAGGCTAAGCTGCCGACGCGCGCCAAGCGCCTATATAAGGACTGCGATTGTCCGATCTGGATGTACGGGCACAACGGCGCGAAGCGGGAAAGCACGGGCCGCACCGATTGGAAGGAAGCCGAGGCGCTGCGCGCGTACATCACGGCCGGCAACAAGGATGAGGTTGTACACGGCGTGCGCCTAGGCGAGTGCGTAGAGCTGTACCTGAAGTCTCGTAAGCACGAGCTGAGCACGGTCGCGTACAAACAATACGAGCGTTATTTGGGAAGGTTGCGGGATTACTGTGAAGGGCGTGGGATTTACTTCGCGCGGGAGCTGACAGCAGGGCTGCTGGAACGGTTCAAGATCGAGGCGTTAGCCAAGGTCTCGGACGGCACGAAACGCTGTGCGTTTGACCGGGTGCGTGCGTTCTTACGCGATGCATTCCGTTTGGACTGGATTGAAATTGACCTGGCAAACAAGGTCAAGCGCCACGCGACCGTCACGGAACAGACTGAGCCATACAGCGACGACGACGTAGAACGCATCATGCGCGGCGCGTTGAGCTTAGATGCACAGATCAAAACAGGCTACAGCGGGCATCCTGAGACGTTTCAGTTGCTATTGCAGTTGATGCTAGAAACAGGGATGCGTGCCGGCGACGCCATTCGCTACAAGCCGTCCGCGTGCACTGAGCACGAAAGCAAACGCATTTGGATGTATGCTTACCGTCCGCAAAAGCAGCGGCGCACGGCAATACAGAAAGAAGAGGAAGCGTACATCCCGGCCGCACTCAAGCGTGCCATCGACAAATGCGAATGGCTGTCGAAGGACATGCCGTTCTACTTTGGTGCGGGTGAAAATACTGCGTATTTGTGCCTGTGGAAATGCATGCAACGCATCGGCCGAGACTGTGCGGTGTTCGATTGCCGCCCGCATCGATTCCGTGACACGTTCGCGGTTCGCAAGCTACTCGCCGGCCATCCAATCGGCGATGTATCAAAGCTTCTTGGTCATTCGAGCGTAACGATCACGGAGCGGTATTACGCTAAGTGGGTCAGCAGCCGCCGCGATAGGCTTAGAAATCTTGTTGCAGCGGAGTCGCGCGCGAATACGTAGCACGGCGCTTTCAGGGATACGCAAAGTCCAGTATTCACGCTTGCCTGTGGCTGCACCGAAGCGAAGCACGTCCGGTTCGTTCTCGAAAAGCGCGCGCACGGTGTTCACGCTGTAACCTAGCCGCGCGGCCACTTCTTTGACGCGGTAGTGTTGTTCAATGACGCCCTCAAGGGAGCTGGCCGCTGCCGGCCGCTGCCTGCGCGGGGGCTTAGCCACTGCTGGCGCCTCAGCGCGCTTCGCCGGCGCCGGCCGGCCAGGCGCAGACTTGCGGATGCCGGGCAGGTTCAGGTCGCGTAGGGTGTTCCTTAGCCCTGCTTGCTTAGCGAGTTCGCGCAGAGCATTAGACATATTCAGAGTGCGCAGCTAACACACGATGCGTTGGTTGCTGTTCTGCTGCTTCGCCGTCGCCCAGCGGCAATTGTCTGGTTCATAATCACCGTCATTGTTGATGCGGTCAAGAGAATACAGGTGTGCAGGCTCAGGGCGGACCCACATATCGTTCAGGAACGCGAGAAAGCTCCGTTCCCAGCGCGCGCAGACCGCGATACCCCGGCCGCCGTAGTTGTGATAAGCCTGAGCCTTCGGGTTGTTGCAGCGGTGGATCATCGCGTTCCAGATACCGTGCAGAAGGTCAAGTTCGCGCTTGTTGGGCCAGATTGCGGCGAGGGATGAATATTTCACGAGGTCTTTCTTCCGCAGCTTCCAGGCGTTTTGCTTATCGGCTAGCCCTGCAGAGTCCTGAGGGGGGCGGCCGTTGTTCTGTGGCACGTCTGCGCTGTCTACTTCTCTCAAGTTCGCGCGCTGATTGTTCAGGGTGTCAAAATCGCGACGTTTGACGGTAACACGGGGATCAGTGACACCTAGAATCATTCGCGGCATGGAAACACAGCTATAACGGCCGTCGCTACCACGCACGTTAGTGTGTACCTCATAGACAGTGCCTGTGGGGCCAACACGCGCGCGCCAGATGTATGTGCTTAACCGCTCGTAATCCGCATCATCCACCAGTGCGACATACTGGCCGCCCTGTAATACAATCTCTTTCATTAGTATGGTCTCCGCAGTATGGTCTCCGCGCCATTGACAACGTTCAGGGATAGGGATACGATGCTACCGTGCTTGTGAAGGATTCACGTTTCGCCGCCCGCGTGGGCGTTCCCCGCGCATTAAACGCTTTTCATGCCTGCTTCCTCACGCTAAGCCACTCTATCTAAATTGGTTAACACTCATAAGTGCCGGTTATGGTACTATTAGTGCAACTTATATTTCAAATCGGAAAATCGCGCGCGGGAGTCCGGTGGCATCGCCCGCAAGTTTTTGAATACCTTGAACACCCCCTATCCAATTCATTGCAAAGGCTTTAGCAATACGTATGATTTTGTTGATATGTTATACCCACGGGGGTATTGGCTAATGCTTGACGTAGCGGCCTGACAGGCAACCAGGCTGCGCTCCCCTCACACGGAGCTTTGACCAATTGACCGGCGTTGACCCGGGTGTTTTCAAGTATGGTCAATGCACCGGGCCAGGTGGTCGATGCAACTGGCCTGCTGGGCTGTCCAGGACCAAAAAAGCCCAAAAAACAGCCCAATAGAATCTGAGGTTTACAAGCACAAAAAAGGGCCTTTTTCTATTAGCTCCCTTACAAGGCCCCTGTCGTGGCATGGTTGATAGGTAGTAGACATCCCCCGGGCTTCCACACCGGCCTTAAAACGCCTCCTACAGCGCGGCCCACCTGGCTATATTATTGAACATACGTGGAAGTCATTGAAACTACGTTGTCCACTGGCGCCTCTTGGATTAAAGTACCCCTGAAGATGCCGGAAGACCTGGAAAAGACGGAACCGACGAGAGGCCAGGTGCCGCCACGGGGTGGGGCATCCTGCGGAACCCAACGACGCTGCGGAACCCAGCGGGCCACAGGATTGCCACTGGGGGGAGTAGATTTGTGGTCCTATAGGTTCTTAGGTGGGCTTCAGGCGTTAGGACAGTGGCTGGGCTTACAGAATATAAGGAGTACTCTAGTGTCTACTACTTACTATGGATAACGCACTCCTACTAACTCCTATATACATTGGTTGGTACTCTATATATACATAGGGTACAGTACCCTAAGCGGTTCGCCTTTTGTTCGCCTTTACCGCCAACCAAGACCGGATACAGCACCAAGATACCAGTGTAGTCGCCGCCGCGCTTGTTGGAGGCGAAGTAGGGCGCGTGCCGCCGCGTCGTCCAGGTGCCGATACTTGTT
>Ga0182024_10021250_pt1 | contig 11788 bp, 14 predicted proteins | sample P32metaG_FD_120480 | JGI IMG/M metagenome (GOLD analysis project Ga0182024, IMG submission 120480) | Permafrost microbial communities from Stordalen Mire, Sweden - P3-2 metaG (Illumina Assembly) | ecosystem: Environmental > Terrestrial > Soil > Wetlands > Permafrost | place: Sweden: Stordalen... | reverse complement strand
ATAACGCAGGTCGCCTTATTTTGCTTGCATCGACTTGATGTAGTTCGTCAGGTTTACTATTCGAATGCTAACAAGCTCAGGATCCGTTCCGCGAATTGACGCGAAGAGTGGCCCCCAAATCGGCATGTCCGAGTCTCCATGAGCGGGATATTTGACGCCGTTTCGGAGAACGTCCTTGACATATTCGTCTGGGAATTTCCCTCCGTGGCGCTGGGCAAGAGTTGTCAGGTCCGCCGGCAACGTCTTTAGTTCAGTGGCCAGCGGGCCGTGGCCCTTTAAATCAACTCCATGGCAAACGGCACAATACTGCTTGTAAAGCTGCGCGCCGGAAACCGGATTAGTGCCCGGCAGGTGCGCAGCTGTTTGGTCCTGAAACTCCGCCATCGCGGCAATGCTAGCGAGCGATATCAGCATGACGCACGACATTACGACGCTGCGAATCGTACGTATGGCCATTAAAGCCCTCCCGCCGAAAGTCAAAACCTCCGGCCTCTCTGAAGGAAGCGTGTCCCTCGTGTATAAACCACAGCCGTTTCCCGCTGCTCTGACTAGCGGAGCGAGCAACGTGAGATGCACCGTTGTAATAGCGACGGCGATTGCCGAGGACGGAGAATATATTTTACGCTGGCTGGCGCAGGTGCTTTCATTGCCGCGTTGCCATCTGAGTTGCGTGTTCCACTGTTACCAACACCGACAACCTGAGAACGGTTGCCGCTGCGGTGTACCTCACGGGCGCTTTCTTGTCCTTCATCAGCGGGATGATTCGCCCGAGAAAGCTCGGATCGCCATGACGCGCGATTGCAGATAGCGCAGCCACTCGCACAGTCCAGTGCTTATCAAAGGCCGCCTTGATCAAGGCTTCACCGATCCGCGGATCCGGATCGTTCGCGAGCTTTTTCAGCGCGTTGACCCGCACGGGGGAACCGTAGTCTTTCGATAGCTCTTGCGTCACCATCCATCCGTATCCGGCGTAGGGCGCGAATCCTATTCCAACTCCCAGTGCGAGGAGCACCATCGCTCTCTCGTCCGCGATCAGTCTTTTTTTTTCGCCGATCCAGTTTTGGCCACTCTTGCGTTCGCCCGTCAATATCTCGTAATAGACATCGTACCCGGCAGGATCTCCCAAGGAGAGCAACGAATCGGCAGCGGCAAAGAACACTCGATTGTCTTTGTCCGTCAACGCTTCTTTCAGCACGGGAATCGAAGACCGGGCATCCATCTGGCCGAGAGCAGTGGCCGCAGCGGCCCGAACAATGGGTTTCTTATCGCTCAGGGCTCCTTCTGCTGATTCGATCGCCTTGGGATCATCTCGGATGAGCCCGAGTGCCGTTACCGCGGCGGCGCGCCTGTTTGTGTTCTGATCACGAAGTCCATTCTGCAGTATGTTCCAGGCGTTTTCCTGTGCCGTCTGCGGGAACGCGGCGCTGCAACCCAAAAGGAACCAAACCATGCCAAGAAATATTCCGCCCGCTCGAATATTGTGTGCGCCTGAAGTACCTCTCCGCATCTGCTTCGATCTCCGCTTACATCTTTGCGCGCTCCCACTGGCGTAGCTGTGACTCAAGTCACAATATGTTGTGACGGAGGGCATGTCCGCACGGAAGTCCCATTGAAGCGTCACTTTAAGCTGAGATGAACCGACGCACGGTTGTGGCCGAAATCACGGTTTAGTGTGACCGCTCTCACTGCGGCTCTTGGGAAAGGAGCGCAGTCTAGCGTTGTCAAGAAGGAACAGCCCAATGCTCGTGAACCAACTGATGTCCAGACACGTTATCAGCTGCACTCCGTGGGAAACGGCAGAGCAGGCGGCTAGCCTGATGAAGACACACCAGATTGGAGCGATCCCCATAGTTTCGGACAAGCGGGATCCATTGCTTGAGGGAATCGTGACCGACCGCGACTTGTGCTCCGGCGTGGTCGCGAACTCGAAGATCGCCCACGCTGTCCGCCTCGCAGAACTGATGAATCGCGTCCCGGTAACCTGCCAGCCTGACGACACCGTGGAGTTCTGCGAACAACTGATGCGCGAAAATCAAGTTCGCAGAATCCCCGTCGTGGACCAGCGCGGTCGTTGCATCGGCATCGTGGCGCAAGCCGACATTGCGCTTCATGCCCCTACCCTGGAAGTTGCGCAGACCATTGCTGAAATTTCCAAACCCTCGAAGGCCGTGCCGCAACCATCGCATGTCGAGGAAAGTGATTTTTATTGTGGGCAGCCGCACGAGATGGACGAAATCCTATTGTTGAACCGGCGGCGCAAACGGCGCAGGCAGGAGGTGCGGACATGATTTTCACGAATCGAACAGAAGCCGGCAGAGAGCTGGCCCGACGCTTGACCAGATATGCGAATCGTCCCGACGTCATTGTTCTGGGAGTTCCGCGTGGGGGAGTCCCTGTCGCGTTTGAAGTTGCGGCTGCTCTAAGAGCACCGCTGGACATTTTTGTGCTGCGCAAGCTTGGCGTCCCCGGACACGCGGAGCTGGCATTCGGAGCGATTGGAAGCGACGGCGTCCGCGTTCTTGACCCTGACGTCATCAACGGTTTTGGCTTATCCCAACTGGATATCGAACTCGTTACCGTGGCAGAAAAACAAGAATTGAAGCGCCGAGAACGCACATACCGCGGCGCGAGCCCCGCGCTCGATGTAAACGGGAGGATTGTCATTCTGGTTGACGATGGCATCGCTACAGGCTCCAGCATCCGCGCTGCGATTCGCGCTATACGCCAAATGAATCCTGCGCGCATTGTGATCGCGACTCCTGTGGCTCCTGCTTCGACCTGTAATCGTTTGAGATCCGAGGTTGATGAATTGGTCTGCGCGGAAACGCCGGAATACTTTTACGGAGTCGGCCAATTTTATGAAGACTTCTCGCAAGTCTCCGATGAGGAAGTAAAAGAATTGCTGGACCGCGCTGCTCGCCGATCCGGCGCTCCGGCGCAGCAGGACGTGATCCCGGCCTCGAAAGGAGCATGCTCATGATTCCCGGCCGAATATCCAATCAGAATGGCATCGAGAGCGAAGTTACCATTGAATGCCACAAGATAGTCCTGCATGGAACCTTGGTCATTCCAGAACACTGCACGGGCATTGTTCTTTTTGCTCACGGAAGTGGTAGCGGCCGCCGGAGTCCGCGAAACCGCAACGTTGCGCAAGTCTTGCAGGCCCAGGGAATCGCCACTCTCCTTTTCGACCTATTAACGTGGGCCGAAGAATCGGTGGACCAGTTTACGGCGGAACTGCGATTCGACATTCCGTTTCTGGCAGAGCGGCTAATCGGTGCCACCCATTGGCTGATGCGTCGGCCGGATTTACAGAACCTCGCGATCGGCTATTTCGGCGCGAGCACCGGAGCAGGTGCAGCACTCGTGGCGGCTGCGAAACTCCCCACAGACGTGGGTGCAGTGGTTTCTCGCGGCGGCCGGCCCGACCTTGCGGGAGATGCTCTCCGCTCCGTCGTCGCTCCAACGTTGCTGATCGTCGGCGGAAATGACGAGCCGGTGATCGCTATGAACAAAACGGCGCTTGCCACGCTCAAATGCCGAGAAAAGATGCTGGTCATTATTCCAGGCGCGACGCACCTTTTCGAGGAGCCTGGAACCTTGGACGAAGTTGCCCGCATCGCGGCGGCCTGGTTTACCCAACACCTTACGACAGCGAGCCGGGACCAAGTTTCTGCCGGACATCAGGGATGAATTCTCTTCACAACAACGGTGCGACGATGCCAATTCACAACGACCGCGCAGCTCTAGAAGCAATCCGCCAGTCGGCTCATAGACTCACAGGTGAACCCGCTGACTTCGATCCCTTACTCAAGAGGGTCGGCGACGCTCGATTCGTTTTGATCGGAGAAGCCTCGCACGGCACCCACGAGTTCTACCGTTTGCGAGCGCAGATCACCAAGCGCTTGATAGCAGAGAAGGGATTCAATGCAGTGGCCGTCGAAGCAGACTGGCCGGATGCGTATCGCGTCAACCAATTCGTTCGCTCAGAAAGCGAGGATCGCGACGCAGTGGACGCGCTTGCGGGTTTCGAGCGATTCCCCGCATGGATGTGGCGCAATGCGGACGTCCTCGATTTCATCGGTTGGCTGCGAAATTACAATGAGCACCACAATCGGACGCGCGCGGGTTTTTACGGATTAGACCTCTACAGCTTGCATGCTTCCATTCGCGCCGTATTGGATTTCTTGGATAAAGTTGACTCCGAAGCGGCACGCCGTGCTCGTTATCGTTATGGCTGCTTCGAAAATGTCGGCGAGGACACGCAAGCATACGGATACGCGGCCAGCTTTGGCCTGGGAAAGAGTTGCGAAAATGAGGCCGTCAGCCAGTGGATGGAAATGCGCCGGCGTGCTGCCGATCTTTCGCATCGCGATGGTCGTGTTTTCCCAGACGAATTCTTCTTTGCAGAGCAGAACGCCCGCTTGGTGAAGAATGCTGAGGAGTACTACCGTTCGATGTTTCGCGACCGAATCTCCTCGTGGAACCTGCGGGACACTCACATGGCCGAAACGCTCGATGCGCTTGTGCAACACCTCGGGGCTAAAAACGCAAAGATTGTCGTCTGGGCCCACAACTCCCATCTGGGAGACGCCCGCGCAACGGAACTGGGTTCGCAAGGTGAATTAAATTTAGGGCAGCTTGTCCGTCAACGCTATGGCAAGGAAGCGTTACTCGTCGGTTTCAGCACTTTCACGGGGACGGTGACTGCGGCATCCGAATGGGATGGCCCTGCCGAACGCAAATATGTCCGACCGGCGCTGCTCGAGAGTTACGAGTCGCTCTTTCACAGAGTCGGGATTCCCAATTTTCTACTGTTGCTCGGTGACGACCAGAAAGCGACGCGTTTGCTGCGGCCGCCACGTCTGGAGCGCGCCATTGGGGTGATTTATTTGCCGCGCTCCGAGAGGGTCAGCCATTATTTCCACGTCCGGCTACCGGATCAGTTCGACGCGATTTTGCATTACGACGAAACTCGTGCCGTCGAACCGCTGGAGTGCGCGACGACTTGGGTCCACGGCGAGGTCCAAGAAACGTATCCTTCGGCGCTGTAGCCTTGCGTGTTCGCGGTCGCGGTTCGCGCAACAGGATCTACAAATATTAATGGGGCCAGGAATGGGAATCCGGAAGGACGCAGATCAAGCGGTTTCGAAACCTGCGCAAAAGGAGCAAGACTATGACTGAGAAATCTACTGCAACACAACGTGCGACTGGATCGACAACCTTGAAAGCTGAAGAAGTAATGCAACAACCCGTCATCGCGGCCACACCTCGCGCTTCGCTGAGGGATGTAGCCACGCAACTCATCGTCAACGAAATTAGTGGAATGCCGGTCGCTGACGTGGATGGACGCGTCGTCGGCGTGATCACAGAAGCGGACATTATTCGAGCCTTGAACGAAGGAAAGCGGTTGGAGAATTTGACCGCGAGTTCGGTGATGACGGGCCCGCCCATAACTGTGGATGCGGAAACGAATCTCGCAGACGTGATGAAGCGCCTCGAGGAACACCGCATCGTTCGCGTACCTGTTACCAGTCAGAACAAACTAGTGGGGATCATTGCGCGGAGAGATGTCATCCGAGTTGTCCTCGAACCCGAATTCATCGCGTTCGGCGAATAATAGATTCAACGATGGTAGCAACGGGTCGCGATCGGAAGGGTAACGAAATATTCGTCCTGAGTGCGAGACAAGGAGAATGACGATGAAAGTGAGAGACGTAATGATGGGGACGCCGGCTAGTTGCACCTCGGAGACTAACCTGGCCGCCGCAGTCGAAATCCTATGGAACCGGAACTGCGGGATCCTTCCGATCGTGAATGCCCACCAGGAGGTAATCGGTGTAGTGACGGACCGCGATATCTGCATCGCTCTGGGCACTCGGAACCGGCCCGCAGGCGAAATCCCAGTTAGCGACGTCGCCTCCGGCAAGGTTTTTGCCTGCCAGCCGGACGACGACATTCGTTCAGCCCTAGTAACAATGGGAATCGCCAAGGTCCGGCGCTTGCCGGTGATTAACGCCAAACACAAGCTGGAAGGAATCCTCTCGATGGATGACGTCGTCGATCACTCCCATGCGAGAATCCCGGGAAAGACAGCGGAACTCTCGGACGAAGACGTGGTAGACGCCCTCAGAAGGATTTATCGCGCCGAGCTCCCAGAAGTGGCGCAAAAGAAAGCCGCCACAGGAGCTTGATAAGAGCGGAGTGGCGTGCGCTCCTAAGTTTCACAAAGGGGAGAATCGATTCGTCGGACAACTTCGCAAACTGCACTCGAAAATCTCAAGTAAGAGCCGCGTCCCGAATCCAGCGGTCTATGCGCAGGGATGCCGATTTCCCCGACTCCACGGGGTCAGCCCGCCCTAAATCTTTGTTACGGAGCGGGAATCATTCGTGACCAGACCGCGGCAGCGACACCGGCAAGACCGATGCCGACTACAGGGGCGCTGGGCCAAGGGTCGGCGGATCAGGTCACCTGTCTGTGAACTATGCACCCGTCGCGGGCAAGCCGAGGTTCGTGTGCCAGCGTGATGTGGTGTAGGATGGACGCTGGTATTTCGCAGCGGATTTTTGAGAAGGCCTCGCTTCCCGCCGATGATCGTACAAGGCTACTTTAGGATCCTTAGCTTCTTTGACATTGCCGAAGCGATTGAAATGGAGAGTTTGCGCGGCATTCTCGGCCCGGAAGCGGCACCGTGCCCGCCGGCCTTCAGTCACCGCACTCCGGAATATCCTCAGGCGCAGCATGCACCGATTGTTGAATCGATGGGCCCTGTTGCACTTTCGACTGGCGAGAATCTGAACGCGCGAATTAAGTATTACTGGTTCGGCGTGGTAGGCGTTGAGCTTACGACGGGGTTCGAATGTGACTTCGATTCTCTGAGTACCCAATCCTATCGCTGGATGAACGCGCCAGAGGTCGAGGAGGCCGCAGAGGCGGTGTTGCGGCGCCGCTTGGAGCATTTTCGACCTGCTCTGATCAAGCCATCACCAAAATGGCTCGATGAAGATTATCTGGTCATCGACATTGAGTCAGCGCATCACCGTGACGGGCGGCCCGCGACCGCCGTCGAAATGCTGCAATCGTATGCCGATCAGATCACGCAACTCGTGCGTGGTGAAGTGACGGCGCTCTCGGCAGCCGAGCGTGATGAAGTCGTGCGGTCTGCACTGTCTTACTACCCCAACGATTTAGTGGTGGTCGGCTGGGCGGCGGCGCTTGTATATGACAAACCCGAAGCCACGCCCGCCGCGATCGATCTCCTAGAATACGCGAACACCCAATTGCTGGAGTTTCGTTACTACGACGAGCTGCTTACGAACTTGCTCTCAAATGTTTACAGCTCGCTCGAGGGGCACGAAAGCTTTCTGTCCCATTGGCGATTAGGCCGGCGCGCCGGGCGTTTAAATCGAATTCGCCTCGATATCATGGATTTGGCGGAGAGAACCGAATACGCGGTGAAATTCATCAGCGACACTTACTACGCTCGGGTTTACGGCATCAGTTCAGTAAAAATCGGCGTTACCGATTATAAGACTCTCGTGAATGAAAAATTAAAGACGGCCGGGGAGCTTTACGAATTCATGGTCGCTCAATTCAATGAGCGCCGCATGTTCGCTCTGGAGGTAGTTGTGGCGGTGCTCGTGCTCCTCGACGTAATTCTTTTGCTGCGCGGTAAATGACCGGCACCAGAGTGTCGTGAACGTTCAAGTCGCGTAACCAATAGCTTCGGTGCTGGAACCAACGTTTCCAGTGCCAATCGCGGCGCAACTATAAAGTTTAGAGTGACGGCGCACAGGGAGTCGCTTCGCATCGGTGGAAAATGCAACAAGACCCGGGCGTTCCAAAAACCTCTTCGAAGCGGCCGCCGTAAATTGTTCAATTAGCACACTTGGAAACTGCCCCATAGCGCGTTCCGAAATCAGATGTTTCTGGAATCACTGTCCTGTCGCGTAGCGAAAATTTGGTCGAGGCCTACTCTAAACTTTAGAGTTGGTCGGGTTAAGTACGGTCCCGTTGACTTATTGGACTGCCGAAAAATATTCTCCGCTCAGGAGGCCGGCTGTCCCTTCATAGGACCGCGAGCCAATTTGGATACGCGACTGCCAAACCGACACTTCGATGTACTCACTCATGAGCCGCTTTGGTGAACGGCGGAGTTTCCGCGCTTCCACTGTGAAACGCACTGTCCAGGGCGAACCTTCGCCTGGAAATGCAATGACCGTCGTGTTGCAGCGGATGGAGAAAATAGAGCCATCGAAGCTGAAAGACGTCAAGCTGTCGTCTGGTAAGGACGCGAGATGCTTGCCCATGGTTCTCAGCGCCAATCGCAACCAGTCCCGCTGGATTGTGCAGTGTGGACGTGCTTCGAACTCCGCTTGGGACGTCACCCACGGCAACAATCTCCGGTTCTGCCTTGCTTCGTTAATCCAGTCTACGTCGCGGGCGGGCCTGAAGGTACGACCGTTAGAATGCTGGTCGAGATTCCAAACAATCCAAGCCGCGCATTGCTTCAGCGATTCTATTCGGCGTGGCAGCTCGAAATGTACTTCAGCTACAGTATCCCGCGTTGCCAGCACGCCCGAGAAGAGGACGATTTCACCAGAATACGGGCTCACCACGGCAGCTGCCAAGAGCTTGAGATTTCCAAAGTCAAGACTGAGGCGAGGACGGATGTCGGAGAAAACCACTCCCGAATCGGGTTGAAAGCCCAAGGATGGAAGCATATTCCACGTCCGAATCGTGGCCTCGTTCATCGCTCCGCCTTCTACTCACGCCAACTCGATGTCAGCCGCAAGGCAACGAGAATCGGCGATTACCTTCTCTTGCTACGAATCGAGCGGTCGATCTGCTTTCAACAATTCACGCACCCTCAGCAACCGAATCCCCTTACCGTGAGCAAAGTCTCGTGCCGCTTTGCTGAATCCGTTAGTTGTGACCAGCCATGCTTCACGAGTATTTCGGTGGATCATCGTTCCGCAGAGATCGCGAACAGGAACAGGACCGATAGGATTTTTATGTGCCTTGCACTGTACGATCGTTTCGCGCCCGCCTCGGGACAACAGTAAATCAACCCCTCCGTCTCCCGCACAACCGGTGTGGCGGACGACGTACCCGAGTCTTTCGAGGGCGATTGCGAGTTCAATTTCAAATCGCCGTCCGTCTAGAGTTTGCCACCAGAATTCTTGCTGCCGAATCCATCGAAAAATTTTGACGTGATAGTCCGCGAATTCCCGCCGATACCGGACGAACTGACGATAATCCGGTTGAAAGCGCCTTCAGATCGAACCAAAAATTGCGAGAGCCACCGTCACGAGTATTGCCACACCGAACAGGTAAAAAGAAAAGCCAAAGAGCGCGATTAGTGCAGTTTGCGCTAGGGACTGAGTGCCTTGATACGCGACAACGCCGCCGATTAGCAGCACGGCTCCGTGTCCAGGCCAGAACCAGCGATTTTCCCAGATCCTGCTCGCCGGCAGCGGATCACGAAGGATACGAGCCCTTTCACACGACAGGCCGAAATCCTCTGGCTCCAGCTGTTTCGGCTTTCCGCTCGTTGACTCCGCAATTTCGAGATCAATTTCGTGTGACACCTGACGCCGGAGAAACCAATCCGGATTCGACCCCTCTGCTCTCTTCGCGGTCAGAATAGGGACCCGTAATCCCATTCGGTGGTGCCCGTAACGATACTACGACAGACTGCCCCTTGGACAGACCCCCTAAGTGGCCACGCTGCGGAAACAATTCGGCACGCGATTGGGCCAGATTCGAGCGCAACGTCGCATGACTCAAGAGCGTTTCGCGGAAGTGCTCAATCTGTCAGTGGACTTCCTCAGTCTGATGGAACGAGGAATCAGCGCTCCTTCGTTTGAGACCCTCGAGAGAATAGCTAGACGTTTGAGGATGCCAGTCGCCGACCTTTTCACCTTCAACAGTAGTCTTCATACGTAACGTCGCGTGTCATAGCCGCATCCACAGGTAGCCGGCTGCGATGATGTATTGCACTGCGCGACACTGCACTCGCATTTTTCTCGCTGGGCGATTACATCGATCAATACTCCGGGCTCAGTTTGGCTCGTCTGGTGGAGATAGTTGCGACTCCTTGAACTAGAGTCGAAATCCGCGTAAAAGAGATACTCTGCGGGCTAGTAATAAGAATGCAAAGGGAGCTCTAGTGGCCGACGGCATCTTTGTGGGAATTAACGAAGCTAAACTCTGGAACATGGCGGATGCGCTTCGGAACAACATGGACGCGGCGGAGTACAAACACGTAGTCCTCGGTCTGATCTTTCTGAAATACATCTCAGACGCCTTCGAAGCCAAGCATGCGGAACTCGAAGCACAGCGCGACCAGGGCGCCGACCCAGAGGACCCGGATGAATATCGTGCGGCGAGTATTTTTTGGGTGCCGAAAGAAGCTCGCTGGGCGCACCTGAAAGATAGCGCCCCACAACCGAAGATCGGAACCATTGTTGACGAGGCGATGACCGCTATCGAGCGGGATAACCCTTCGTTAAAGAGTGTACTGGCAAGAGACTACTCGCGTCCGGGCCTGGACAAGCAGCGGCTCGGGCAACTCATAAACCTTGTCAGCGACATCGGCCTTGGGAGTCCAGCAGACCGTGCCAAGGACGTTTTGGGCCGAGTGTACGAATACTTCCTTGCGCAGTTCGCGAGCGCCGAAGGCAAAAAGGGCGGACAGTTCTACACGCCCGACGTTCTTGAGTCGCAGCTACTCGAAAAACTTCAGCGGGACGTTCTCGCTCCCGCAGCGATCGAGTACGTTTTCCGGCGACTTGAACTCGAACTGGGGAAACAACTCAACCGCATCGACAGCAATCTCGAAACCATGCGACGCCGTAAAGCGCAACTCGAAGCGGAGCTCGAAAATCTCACCCGCGCAGTTGCCGGCGGGTTGGACTCAGCGTCGATTCGTAAGGGGATCGCCGAGCGCGAAGCGGAAATCTCCACGCTCGCAGCGAGGGTGTTAGGGCGCACGAAGGATAGCGTCGGTACTCAGATTCGTGATCTGCGAAAATTCGTGCTGGCCAGCGTCGGCGATTTTCGCGCGCTCATCTCGGCCAATGATAATGCCGCGGCAACGCGGATGGAGCTGGCAAAACACGTCAAAGAAATCGAGTTGCTGCCCGGAGACGGCGGCACGATTAAATACAAAGGCCAATGGGCTCTATTGGGTGACGGAGATCTACTGCGCAGTTGGGATGGTGCCGAGGGCCAGAATCGGACTGGCTACGCCGGCCTTTTCAGGGCCGCGCTCTACCGGTGAGCTACCTCGGCACCGGTGCGTCAAATGATTCTACGGAAAATTCGGCGGGGTGACAAACGAAAACGGGGTTTGACGGAGCGGAAAATGGCGCTTGGTAAGGCTGCAGAGTTCCAGAGATTTGCGCAGAGAACACGGAGGAAAAGCGGAGGCAAATCTGAGAAAGACCGAGGCTTGCATCGCTGAGACGCAGAGAGCGCAGAGAAAGGCAACGGCAAGGGTGCGACACGCTGACATCGCGGCAAGCTGGGGCGCAGCCCTTCGATCCCGCACTGCGGGATCTCAGGATGAATCGCCCTGCGGGGCGATTCACAAGCAGCGCCCCTACCGATTCAACAACTCGCTGCGGGGATGCGGGGTCGGTGATGTGGCGTCTAAACCCCCACCCTTCAGAAAGAAGCTGTGAAGAAACGTCTCGCGCAGGTTGGTTTTTGTGACGGGAGAAAGATTTTGTTTTTTTGGCCTGTGCGGCTGGTTTCGATTCCGTCTTTTCCTGGCCCTGCGGT
>Ga0182024_10021249_pt1 | contig 11788 bp, 9 predicted proteins | sample P32metaG_FD_120480 | JGI IMG/M metagenome (GOLD analysis project Ga0182024, IMG submission 120480) | Permafrost microbial communities from Stordalen Mire, Sweden - P3-2 metaG (Illumina Assembly) | ecosystem: Environmental > Terrestrial > Soil > Wetlands > Permafrost | place: Sweden: Stordalen... | reverse complement strand
GGGCGGCAAGCTCGACATGGAGATTGAGATCTCCAAGGGCCGCGGGTACGTGCCGGCCGAGGAGCTTCGCGCGCAGAGCCACTGGCCGGCGGGCTTCCTGCCGGTGGACGCTCTGTTCTCGCCCGTCGTCAAGGTTCACTACGACGTCGAGAACGCCCGCGTGGGCCAAGTGACCGATTACGACCGTATGATCCTCGAGATCTGGACCGACGGGTCTCTTAACCCCGCCGAGGCCCTGATCCAGTCCTCGAAGCTTCTTCGGGAATCGCTTAACATCTTCATCCCCGAGGAAGAGCAGGCCGCCGCCGGAGAAGGGGGCTTTGCGGAGGGCGAAGGGGCCGAGGGCGCCGCCATGGGCGGAGGACCGGTCGATGCCAAGCTCAAGGAGATCCTCAATCAGCCCATCGAGATGATCGAGCTCTCCTCGCGGGCCTCCAACTGCCTTAAGGTCGCCCGGATCAAGACCATCGGCGAGCTCGTCAGCAAGCGCGACGAGGAGCTGTTGGCCGTCAAGAACTTCGGCAAGAAGTCCCTCGACGAGATCAAGGACCGCCTCAAGGACATGGGCTTGTCGCTGGGCATGCAGATCGGCCAGCCTGCCGCGCCTGCCGCGTAAAGGGTTGTAAGCAACTAAACGGAGTTTTGATATATGGTAAAACAGATGGGCGGACGCAAGCTGGGAGTCACGAGCTCCCACCGGCGGGCGCTTCTGCGGAACATGGCGACCAGCCTCTTCCTTCATGAGAAGGTCGAGACCACGATAGCCAAGGCCAAGGAATTGCGGCCGTTCGCCGAGAAGATCATCACGGAGGCCAAGAAGGGCAAGCACTATATGGTTAGGCGTCAGATCCATGACAAGACCGTGTATAAGAAGCTCTTCGAGATATTGGCTCCGCGCTATTCCGAGCGGCCCGGCGGCTATACGCGCATACTGCGCTTGGCCCCGCGTCAGGGAGACAACGCAACGCGAGGTCTGATCGCTCTGGTATCCTGACAATGTTCGACTTCCTCTTCAGTCTTTTCTCCAACGACATGGGCATCGACCTCGGCACGGCCAATACCCTGGTTTACGTCAAGAACCAGGGCATCGTGCTGCGGGAGCCCTCGGTGGTCGCCATCGACCGCGAGACCCGCAGGGTGCTCGCCATTGGAGCCGAGGCCAAGAGAATGTTGGGCAGGACCCCCGCTTCCATCATCGCGGTAAGGCCCTTGAAGAACGGCGTCATCGCGGACTTCGAAGTGACGCAGGAAATGATCAAGTACTTCATCCGCAAGGTCCACAACCGGCGCTCGCTGCTGCACCCGCGGATCGTCATCGGCATCCCGTCCGGGATTACCGAGGTCGAGCGGCGCGCCGTGCAGGAGTCGGCCGAGCAGGCCGGCGCGCGCGAGGTTTATCTCATAGAGGAGCCGATGGCCGCCGCCATTGGGGCCGATCTGCCGATCTCGGAACCTCACGGCAACTTCATCGTCGACATCGGCGGAGGCACCACGGAAGCCGCGGTCATCTCTTTGGGCGGGCTGGTCGTTTCCAAGTCCATCGACATCGCCGGCGACGAGATGGATGAAGCCGTCATGATGCACTTTCGCAGGAAGTACAATCTTCTCATCGGAGAGACGACCTCGGAGGAAGTCAAGATCCAGATCGGCTCGGTTTTTCCGCTTAAGGAAGAGAAGACGATGGAAGTCAAGGGCCGGGATCAGGCCACCGGCTTGCCTAAGACCGTGTTGATCACCTCCGAGGAGGTGCGCCAGGCTCTCATGGAGCCCGTGCAGCTTATTCTCGACGTGATCAAGAACACGCTGGAGGAGACTCCGGCGGAATTGGCTGCGGATTTGGTGGACCGCGGGATCATGCTCGCGGGAGGCGGCTCATTGCTGAGGGGTCTACCTGACCTCATTCGGCAGGAGACCGAGCTTCCCGTGCATCGGGCCGCGGACCCCTTGAGTTGTGTCGCGATGGGGACGGGGAAGTTCCTTGAGGAGCTCGACCATATAATGGATCGGCGCCCGGACTTCGTCACCTCCTATCGCTATAGAGGCTCTTAAGAGCTCTTATTAGGCGTAGCGCCTAACCGACTCCGTCGCCACCCCGCTGGACTGGGCTATAGCCCGTAACATGCACCGCGAAGCGCGCATTGCCAACTACGTTCTCGCTGCTTACACTGTCCTTGCTTTGACCATGCTGTCGTTGCCACTAACGGCTCCGGTCTTAAAGCTCAAGGCCTGCGTGACCTATGTGCTCAACCCAGTCGCCTATTACGGCGCAAAGGGCAGCGACCGCTTTGCCGACGTTCCGGCCAATATCAAGGATCTCTTGGCGGCCGACTCGGAGAACCGCGACTTGCGAGAGAAAGTCAAACAGGCGCAATGGGCGCGCGCCGAGGCGGATTCCCTTAAGATCGAGAACGGTCGCCTGCGCGCAGAGCTCGGCCTCAAGGCGCCCCAGGTACGCTCTCCGGTCTGGGCGCACGTCATGGAGCGCGACCCACTTCACTGGTACGGCAGCATCATGATCGACGCCGGGAAAAACCAGGGGCTTGAGATCAGCGCCCCGGTGCTGGGGCAGGTCGGTGAGGGACTGGTGGCCATAGGCCGGGTGGTGGCCGTGCGCGCCAATTCCGCGACCGTGCTCCTGCTTACCGACCCGCTCTCGTCCCTGGCGGCTTACGCGACCTCGGCCAGCACCGACAATCCCAAGAGTTTTGAAGGACTGCTTCAGGGGCAGAACCGGGCCCGCATGCTTATGAACTATCTCAATCCAGATGCCTTGGTCGCCAAGGGTGATATGGTCTATACTTCACCGACCAGCGCGACCTTCCCTCCCGACGTGCTGATCGGGACGGTGGCTCAGATATATCCTCCCGACCAGGAGCTGGCTTTCCAATCGGCGGGGGTGGCCCCCGCCGCCGATGCCTCCCGCCTTAAAGAAGTTATGATCCTCAAGCCGCAATCCGAGGCCGCCGCGGAGGCGCCTAAGCTTTCCCAGGTCGCCCCCGAAAGCCAGGACGGCGAGACGCCGGAGTCTAGCCAGTGAACCTCTTGAAGCTGGCTGCGGTGTTCGTAGCGGCCATGGCGGCGCAATGGTGGTGGTCCACCCATTTATCGATTGCGGGCGTGGCTCCCCAATTGCTTCTTGTGTTGACCGTGGCCACGGCGGCGCGCTACGGCCCGCTTTGGGCGATGAGCTGCGGTTTTTTTTGGGGGCTCTTTCTTGATATTCTAGGCGCCAGGCTTTTCGGGGCCAATGCCTTGGCGCTGACTTTGGTCGGCTTTACTACGGGCTCGGTGCGCCGCCAGATCGACGTCGCGGGCCTCGGTCCCCAGTGCCTTCTGTCTTTCTCGATGACCTGGGCTTATTTTATCCTTATCGGGCTTCTCGGGACCGTTTTCGCGAAGACCTTTCTCTGGGTCGGCTGGCCGGTCTTCATCTTCGACCCCATTTACAACTGCCTGATGACGGTCGTTGTCTTCGCGGCCTGGGCGCCGCCGCGGTGGGACCATCACCGATGAGCCAAAAGCATCACGCGCTGCATGAGAGGCTCAACCTGCTGTGGATCCTGATCTCGGCGGCCGGGGCCGTGCTCGGCTTGCGTCTGATCCAGCTTCAAATCCTGGAAAATGTCGAGTACAGCATGGCTGCCGAGAGAAATCGCACCCAGATGATCTATCAGACCGCCCCGCGCGGGCGCATATATGACCGCAACGGCGTTCCTGTAGCGACCAATCAGCCGGCCTTCTCGCTGATCTATCTGCCACCCAAGGTGAAGGAGAAGGCCGACTTAAAGCCGCTGGCGGATGCCTTGGCCAAGCAACTCAATCAAGATCCCGACAACCTGCTGGAGACCCTGCAGGAGGCTGTACGCGAGCAGAGTGTGCTGAGGCTGGCCGAGAATCTACCGCAGCAGACGGCTTTCCGGCTTTGGGAGCTACACACGATCTATCCCGGCGTCTATTTGATCGTCGAGGCGCGGCGGTACTACCCGTACGGCGCCTTCGCCAGCCACCTGCTGGGCTACATGGGCAAAATGGACCCTCGTAGCTGGAAGCAGTTCAAGGGGGAGGGCTATCGAGTCGACTCGCGCATCGGGCGTCTGGGCATCGAAGGCGTTTTTGAGAACGTGCTGCGCGGGCGCGACGGCGGCATCCGAATGGTCGTCGACGCGCAGGGACGCCTGAAGGGCATTTTGGATACGACCAAGTCGCAGGCCGGCAGCAACCTCTATCTGACCATCGACGCGGCGATGCAAAAGGCGGCCGACGAGGGGCTGCGCAAGTCGGCGACCGGGCGTGGAGCCGTCGTGGCGCTCGATCCCCGAGACGGCTCAATCCTGGCGATGTCCTCGGCTCCGGATTTCGATCCAAATCTGCTCTTGTCTCCCGATCCTGAAATTGTAAAGAAGGTCGTCGCCGAACTGCCCGAGTTCAATCATGCTATCGCCGGGGTCTATCCGCCCGGCTCTGCCTTCAAGCTGATCGTCAGCGCCGCGGGCTTGAACGAAAACCGGATCAACACCGAGGAGACGGTTTTTTGCCCCGGGTATTTTGAATTGGGAAAGAATATATTTCTTTGTTGGAATCACAAGGGGCACAAGCGCGTGAACTGGTGGACCGGTTTGGAGCAGTCCTGCGACGTCTACTTCTACCGTATGGGCCTCAAGATCGGTGGAGATTTCATCGAAAAGTATGAAAAGGGATTCGGTTTGGGCCAGAAAACCGACGTCGCTCTCAAAGGAGAGAAATCGGGTCATCTCTTCGGTCCCCAGACGCGCCAAGCCGCCGGCCGGGGCTGGTACGACGGCGACACGGTCAATCTCTCCATTGGCCAAGGAGAGCTGCTGGTGACTCCCATACAAATGGCCGTCATGGCGGCGGCTATCGCCAACAGAGGGACTCTTTGGCGGCCCCATTACACCGACCGCATTGAATACCCCGAGCAGAAGTCGGAGTACGTCCAAAAGCCCGAGAAGATGGGCACGATAACGCTCAAGGATCAGGTCTGGGATACCCTGCAGGCCGGTATGGCCCTGGTCGTGTCTTCCGGCACGGGCGTTTCCGCGCGCATCACCGGGCTCGACGTGCGCGGAAAGACCGGCACGGCGCAAAATCCGGGCGGCGACGACCACGCGTGGTTTGTCTCCTACGCGGGACGTCCCGGGGAGCGCCCGGGGGTGGCGGTGGCCGTTCTGGTCGAAAACGGCGGGCACGGCGCCTCAGTGGCGGCCCCCATCGCTCGCAGCGTTATCATGGCCGCCTATCATCTCGAGGACAAGAACGGCCGCGTCGTGCCTTCGACATCCACTCTTTCGTTCCCGCTGCCCGGGACGCCGAACAGGGTCGGCGGTGGTCTGCCGGTGGGCAATCTCTGATGCCAGTCAAGGTCGAGGCCGGGATCAAGGGACGCGTCGACTGGGCATTCATTCTGGCCGCGGGCGGGCTGCTGGCAATGGGCGCGATCGCCATGCTCTCGGCGGCCAGCCCGCTTCCCTACTACGCGCAGATCGTGCAGCGCCATTTTGCCGCGTTGTCCGTGGGCATCGTGGCCTTCCTTTTCGGCCTCGGCTTCAACTACCAGGTATTCGAGGATCAGGCCAAGGCGATATACGCGCTCAGTATAGCCGCCTTGACCGCAGTTCTGATCGTCGGCTCGGTCCATAAGGGTCACCGCTCCTGGTTCGATCTGCCGTTTATCAGCTTTCAGCCCGCCGAGCTTGCGCGCATCACAATTGTACTGGTCGTTGCGGCGTTCCTGGACTCGCGTGCCCGAAAGATGCGCGATTTTTCCACGGTTCTCTTGACGTTGGCCATCGCCTCACCCGTGATGGCGCTCATACTCAAACAGCCCGATTTCTCGACGACGATCAGCTTTCTGCCCATCTTGCTCGGCATGCTCTTTTGCGCGGGGGCCGACATCCCGCATCTGCTGGCTCTTGTAGGCTACGGGCTTGTGACGGGGCTCATGCCGCTGCTCTTCGTCTACTGTCAGGTGCGCTACCCGCAGCCGGTCTCCGGCAGCCTGCCTTACTTCATACTGCAGACCTCGCGGATGGGGGTCGCGACCGTGGTCGTGTTAGTCGTGGCGGCCCTTCTGTGCGCGTTTGCCTGGCGCATGTCGATCTCTCTGCGGATGCAGGCGCGGGCGGTTTACTTTATCGCCGTGCCCGTCATCCTGGCCGCGGGCCTGGTCTCGGGCATCTTGATCAATCGACAGCTTAAGAGCTACCAGCGCAACCGTTTTGTGGCCTACGTCGCTCCACAAGCCGACATCCAAGGGGCCGCTTATCACGTGCACCAATCCCAGATCGCCATCGGTTCGGGAGGATTGCTCGGCAAGGGCCTCTTCTCGGGCACCCAGGGCCAGTTAGGGTTCTTGCCCGAGCGCCACACGGACTTCATATATGCCGTGGTGGGCGAGGAGATGGGCTTTCTGGGCGCGATGGGGTTGTTGGGACTTTATATGTTACTCATCTGGAGGATCGTCGCGGTCGGGCGCGTCGCGCGGGACCGTTACGGGTTTCTGGTTTGCAGCGGGCTAGCGGCCATGTTCGGCTTCGAGCTCGTGCTTAACGTGGGGATGTGCTTGGGCCTTTTGCCCGTGGCCGGCATCCCCTTGCCGCTGATTTCATACGGAGGATCGAGCCTGGTGATCACGCTGTGGTCGCTGGGCATCGTGGCGAATATTTACTCTCGTCGCTACGCACTTTTATAAGAATCGGAGAACATCATGTCCAATGAAGAAAAAGATTTGAAGGAAGAGGCCGCAAGACCCGCTGCGGCCGTCGAAGCACCGGCGCCGGCGCCGACGCACGCGAAAGAAGAGCCGCGCGAAGCGCCGTCCCCCAATCGGGAGGAAGAATTTCCGTCCGGACCCGTGGCGCCGCACGAGGATGTCCCTCAGCCCGCCGAGGAGGAGCCGCAGGAGGAGGACGACGACGATCAGTCCGACGATGACGACCAAGACGCCGAGGACGGCGACTCGTCTTCCGAGGAACAGACGCCGCCGGCCCCAGAGTCTGCGGTGGAGCCCGGGGCCGCGTCGGCTTCCGGACCCGCGGCGACAGCGGAGCCGGCTCCGCCGGCTCCCGGCCAACAAGCGCCTTCCGGACAGGGGCGCAACGGGGGCGACCAGAACCGCCAGGGCCAACAAGGCAATCGCGAAGGCGGTCGCCGACGTAGGCGCGGACGCGGCGGGCGCGGCGGTGACCAGCAGCAACGCGGCGGCGAGCAGCAGCAGCGGGGCGGGGACCAACAACAGCGCGGCGGCGAGCGGCAGCCGCGCGGCGAGCGGCCGGCTCAACCGGAACGGGGACAGCCGCGCGGCGGTGAGCGCGGCGGCCAAAACCGCAATAAAGGCGGCGATCGCTCCCGGCAACAGGAACGCGGCCATGGCGAGAGGAGCGGCCAGCATGAACATGTGCATCGCGGTCCGGAAAGAAACCCCAAGCGCCCGATCAAAAGAGAGATTCTCGCGAACACCAGCTTTGAAGAGACGCGCATCGCCATCATCGAGGATGGGCGTCTAGCTGAAGTGCTCTGGGAGCGCAAGAGCGAGGAATCCATCGTCGGCAACATTTATAAAGGCGTCGTCGAAAATGTCTTGCCCGGCATTTCCTCGGCATTCGTGAACATCGGCTACGAGAAGAACGCCTATCTTTATATCTCAGATGTCTTGGGAGAGCGCGGCGCGCCGATCGATCAGACGCTCAAGAAGGGCCAGCATATCATGATCCAGGTGGCCAAAGAGGCCATCAGCACCAAGGGTATGAAGGTCACGATGGACGTTTCTCTGCCCGGCCGATTCCTCGTCTTTACGCCCTTTCAAAATTATGTCGGCGTCTCCAAGCATATAGAGGACCCTGTGGAGCGCAAGAGGCTCTCCGAGATCGTCGACCGTCTCGTGGCCGACGTCCTGGGCGGCAAAGGAGTGGTCGTGCGCACCGAGGCCGAAGGGGCCAGTGCCGAGGAGCTCGAGCGCGAGGTGAAATACCTCGCGCAAAGCTGGGCGAGCATCCAAAAGAAGTTCGAGTCGACCCCGCCGCCTTGCCTTCTGCATAAGGACCTCGATCTGACGCTGCAGGTGGCCCGCGACATCCTCTCTGACCAGACCTACGTCTACCTGATCGACAACAAGGAGGCCTACAAGAACATCCTCGAATTTATCGAAGGAATCTCACCTGAGCTCAAGGACCGCGTTCGCCTCTACGATGCCAAGACCCCGATATTCAAGGCCTTCGACGTCGATTCCGTGCTCGAGGATATCCGCAAGGTCAAGGTCCCGCTGCCTAACGGCGGCTCGATCATCATTCAGGAAGCCGAGTCGCTTTGCGCTATCGACGTCAACACGGGGCGCTTCACGGGATCAAAATCCCAAGAAGATACGGTCACCCATACCAACATCGAGGCCGCCAACGAGGTCGCCAATCAGATCCGCCTGCGCAACATCGGCGGCATCATCGTGGTCGACTTCATCGACATGCGCAAGGCCTCGAATCGCAACCGCGTCATGGAGGCCTTCGCCCAGGCCTGCCGCAACGACCGCGCCAAGATTCGCATTCTGCCCATCACGCGCTTGGGCCTCATCGAGATGACGCGCGAGCGCAAGCGCCAGTCGACGGGCACCTTGATCACCGATGAGTGTCCCGAGTGCAAGGGCGCCGGGCGCGTCTTGTCCGGCGAGACGATTCGCATCCGCATCCAGCGCGAGATCTTCGAGATGACCGGCGGCCGGCCAGGCGGCCAGGTCCGCCTCCTGCTGCACCCCCAACTGGCCGAGGTGTTCCGCTCCCAGCAGGCCATGATCGAGAAGAACGTCCAGCGCTCCGTCAAGATCCAAAGCGATCCGCAGTTGCCTTGGGAGGATTACCGCATCGTTCTGGAATGAAGAGGCTTATTTCTGTGCTGGCTTTATTGACGCTTGCGAGCGCGCTTGGCGCCGAGGAGATATCCGTTTCCTTGGCTGGCAAGCCGCGCGATGCGATCTCGGCCTACAAGGTAGGGGAGGCTTATTTTCTCGACTCCAAGCAGGCGGGCGAGCTCTACGGGGGTCAGGTGTACTGGTACCCGGTCTCTGGGCGGCTTCAGATCAGCTTCCGCGGAAGGACCATACAGTTCCTGGTTGATTCCCAGACGGCTAATCTCGACGGCAATCCTTGTAAAATGGACGCGCCCGTCATGTTGAGGACTTCTCAGGCCTACATCCCACTGTCCTTCTTCCAATCCGAGGAGTTTTCTGCCTTCGCCGGCATGGAGAGCGTGTTCAACCCGAAGACTAAATTCCTGAGCGTGGATCGGCGCAGTTCGGTGGGTTCAGTGCGCTGGTTCTCGTACAAGGATGCCACGCGCCTGATCTTGCCGCTCGATAAGCGCGCGTCCTTTGTACCGACGGCGCGCGGGGTGGGCGGTTTGGAGGTCGCCTTCCCGTACGGCACCATCGCCGCAGCCGAGCAGGCCGAGATCGGCGACGGCATTGTGGACCAGTACGCCCTTCATCAGCAGGCCAATTCGGCCAAGTTATCCATCAAATTCGCCAATTCCGACGTTCATTGGCGGGCCCGGGAGCTGGCCGATCCGCGCCGGCTTGTCGTGGACCTCTACCGCGGGCAGGCGCCGTCCATCCCGGTCGAGCAGTCCTTGCCCGCCGCCGCCCCAGCGGTTGCTCCGGTGCCGGCCTCATCGGCTCCCGTCGCGGCTCTGCTCAAGGCGGCCAAGACAAAGAGGCGCATCGTCATTGACGCGGGTCACGGCGGCAAGGACCCCGGCGCCACCGGCCGCGGCGGGACCTTGGAGAAGGACATCAACCTTCTGGCCGCCTTGGAGTTGGCAAAACTGCTCAAGAGCGAGGGGACCTTCGATGTGATGCTCACGCGCAATGACGACACTTTCGTGCCCCTGGCGGAACGCTCCCGCAAGGCCAACGACTTCGGGGCCGACCTTTTCATCTCCCTGCACTGCAACGCTTCGACAAGTTTGAGCGAGAATGGTTTTGAAGTCTACTTTCTTTCCGAAAAGGCTTCCGACCCCGCGGCGCAGAAGCTGGCCGATTACGAAAACTCGGTCGTCGAGCTTGAGGGTAATAGCGCTTCCGACCAGCAGGCGGACATGATCCTGGGCGAGCTCTCGAAAACGGAGAACATCAACGCCAGCTCAGAATGGGCGGCGCTCCTTGCCAAGGACCTGGATAGCCGCGTCGACATCGCCGACCACGGCGTGAAGCAGGCGGGTTTCTATGTTCTGCGCGGAACGCACGCCCCCGCCGTCCTTTTTGAGATGGCCTATATCAGCAATAAGAAGGATGAGGCCAAGCTGCATTCCAAGGCCGTGCGCGGGCGCATCGTCGACGGCGTTTACGCGGGCATCCTCGATTATGCCAAGCGAGAGGGCTGGAAAGAGACCCCGAATTGAGACCAGGATGAACCCAAGAGATTTCAAGCGTCCCATCGGAGTGTTCGACTCAGGCATAGGCGGCTTGACCGTGTTCAAGGCCTTGAGCCGGCATATGCCTGAGGAAAGCCTCATCTATTTCGGGGACACGGCTCATGTCCCCTACGGCTCCAAATCGAAGGAAGCCGTCACGCGGTACTCGTTGGCCATCGCGCGCTTCTTGGTCTCCAAGGAGATCAAACTGCTCGTCGTGGCCTGCAACACGTCTTCGGCCTTGGCGCTGCCCGAGCTCAAGCGCCGCGTGAAGATCCCCATTGTGGGTGTCATTGATCCCGGGGCGCGGGCGGCGGCCGCAGCGACCCGGCGCAACAAAGTCGCCGTGATCGGCACCGAGGCCACGATCGCCTCGGGGGTCTACATCAAGGCTTTGAAAGCCGCCTTGCCGGGCGTGAGCGCGCGCGGGATCGCCTGCCCGCTGTTCGTTCCTTTGGTCGAGGAGGGCTGGTGGGATCACCACGTGACCAGCGAGGTCGCCCGCCAATATTTGAAACCCTTGCGCGGTTCGGGCATCGACGCCTTGATCCTCGGCTGCACGCATTACCCGTTATTGAAGAAAACACTGAAAGGCGTCATGGGACCGTCGATCAAGCTCATCGACTCGGCCGAGCAGACGGCGCTCGAGACCGAAGAGCTTCTCGACAGCCTGCGCCTGCGGCGAAAAGGAGGCCGAGGCAAGAACGAGTTCTACGTGTCCGACGCGCCAAAGCGCTTCTTGAGGATCGCTCGCCTGCTGGGAGTCAAGGCCTCCAAGGTCCGACTGCACCCTTTTGACGCATGATAATGAAAGAATACGCGGGACTCATTAGTTTGGCCAAGGCCGCCATCGACAACGGCTTCTCGCGCGTCGGCAAGCGGCTGGATCCGGGCAGCGCGGCTCAGCGCGCCTTGATGCTGCTGGCCAGCCGTGCCGTGGCCATCGGCAACTCCTTGGTCCTCCTGGCCCAGAATTCCCTCCCCAACGAGGGCCTGCCGCTTCTGCGCTCGCTTCTGGAGATTTCCATGACCATGCGCTGGATCGCGCAGGAGGACTCAGAGGCCCGCGCGAAGGCCGTTATGGATGAAAGCCGCGACGCGGATTGGGCCGGCCTTTGGCAGACGGGCCGGCTGCGCCAAAGGATGGGCGAGTTCGGTTTTCCGGACAGCCTGAACGAGCGCGTACCGATGTTTTGCTACGACCATCTGCACGCAAATGCCCAGGGCCTGCCGTGGGGCCACGTTTTCGACGACAATAAGAACCCGGGCGTGAGCGCTGACGAGCTGCTCAAGATCGCCGCTTTCGCCTCCGGACACGTCGTGAAAGCTTTGGAAGTGAAGTGGCCCGGCCAGTTCGAGGGGGCCGAGCAGTTGT
>Ga0182024_10021248_pt1 | contig 11788 bp, 6 predicted proteins | sample P32metaG_FD_120480 | JGI IMG/M metagenome (GOLD analysis project Ga0182024, IMG submission 120480) | Permafrost microbial communities from Stordalen Mire, Sweden - P3-2 metaG (Illumina Assembly) | ecosystem: Environmental > Terrestrial > Soil > Wetlands > Permafrost | place: Sweden: Stordalen... | reverse complement strand
CTGCGCGTGGCGAAATACACCCAATAAATGATGAAGCCGCCGAGCATCAGCAGCACGCTGAAGAGTAGGCCGTCAATCCCCAGAATGCGCTCGCCCGCACTGTGAAAAACGGAAATCCCCAACAACAAAAGCGGGCAGACTCCCAGTAGACACGCTCCCGCCATCCCGCCAGGCACACGAAAAGGACGATCGAGATTCGGCTCCTTGATGCGCAACGCCACCAGCGCCAGGAATTCCAGCATCACGCTCGCGCCGGAAAGTAGAACGTCGAGCGTGATGAGCCGCTCGAATCCCAGCCCTAGGCATAAAGCCCACGCTGAGGCGCAAGTAACGATCGCCACCCATGGAGCCTGCGTGCGCGGGTACAGCTTCGCGAAAACAGCGGGAAGCATTGCGTCCTGAGCCATCGCAAGGGGCAGCCGGGAGTAGCTCATCACCAGCGCGTTAAACATTCCAAAGGAGCTGATCACGCCGCCAAAAACAAGTGCAACTCGCAGCGCCGGACCGCCAACGAGCGCGGCCAGATCGGCCCAGGAGCCGGTCTCAAATGCCGCGGAACGAATTCCCGTAAGCCGTATCGCCAAAACCGGAAGAATATAGGTGAGCGCGACGATCACCACCGAAAGCAGCATCGCCGGCGGATAAGTGCGCTGCGGGTTTTTCACCTCCGTGGCAACGGTGGAAGCGCTGTCCCAACCCATGTAGTTCCACATCGCAATCAAAATGCCGCCCATCAGGCCCACCGTTGAAGCGCTTGGCGCTGTCGCGACATTTGCGAGCGCGCCCACTTTCAACAGCGATAGCAAAACGATCAGCGCAAAGGGAGCGGACAGCAGCAGAAACAACCACACGGAAGAAATGCCCACGAAGCGCACGCCCGCAATATTCGCCGCCGCACCGATAGCCACAACCAGAAGTCCTGCGAAGAGTCCGCGATGCCCGAGGGCGACCCAGGGAAACAGCCGCGATAGGTAGGCGACCACCAACGTCGGGTAGATGGCCATATCGAAGACGCTCGCCACCAGAGAAAGCCACGCTTCCTGAAAACCCCAGAAATTTCCCAAGCCGCGGCGCACCCAGGCGTAATAGCCGCCTTCATGGGGTAGCGCGCTTGCGAGTTCCCCTACCATGAGAGCGGTCGGCATGCTCCACAAAACCGGGGTGAGCAGCAAAATCAGGATTCCGATGTCATAGCCCGCGCCGTGAATAATATCCTCGGTGCCGTAGGCTCCGCCCGAGACCATAAAGAAAGTAGCGGCCACGAGTGGCCACAGAGTCAGTCTTGCTGATTTTTTCGACGGGAGTGTCGCGTCAGAAGGGCCGGTAGCACCGGCGGTGGTGAAAGCTTTCAATTTCTTTCAAACTCCGTGCGCCGATTTCCCTTTATCGCCGCTGACGAAGCGCGGCAGTCGACGCAGTTCCAGTACGCAGTCGCCAAAATAGTGTGCCGGTCGAAACACAATGTCAGCATAATTCGGTGTCGGAACACGGTGCCAGAATAATGTGCCAGGATAATGTGATTGTCCCGCGATGCAACAAGTATTTGCGCTGAAAGCAGAGAGGCTAAGCGCTTTCTAAGCCCGCGCGGCAGGCATTTTGCGTCTGTTCAGCTTTATCTGTTCAGTTGCATCTATATTGTGGTTATAGCAAACTTTCGGCTTCGGCACGGCTCGGTCCAAGCGGGGCCTGGCTGTCGCGGCGAATCCCAAAATTTCTGCATGCCGCCCGTCCCGGAGACCTCGTGTTTCCTCCGGACACAAAGGCAGGAGTTGAATTAGGGCTATGTTCCTCGAGTTTTACCATCTCCGCCAGCAGCCCTTCGGGGTGACTCCAGATCCGGCATACCTCTATCTGAGTCCCACCCATCGCGAGGCGCTCGATTCCCTGCTCTCCGGAATCAAGGAGGGCCGCGGCTTTTTCGCGCTGATCGCTGAGCCGGGGATGGGTAAGACGACGACGCTCTATCAATTGCTGGACGAGCTCCACGATTCGGCGCGCACCGTATTCCTTTTTCAGACACAGTGCAATTCCCGCGAATTTTTTCAATACCTTTTAAACGAGCTTGGCGTGGACACAAAGGGAATGGACCTCGTATCCATGCACGGAAAACTCAACGAAATTCTATTCGCGGAAATGATCGCGGGCAGGCGTTTCGTTTTGATCGTGGACGAAGCCCAGAACCTCGAAGACTCCGTGCTGGAAACGGTGCGGCTACTTTCAAACTTCGAAACGTCGTACGCGAAGATGCTGCAAATCGTGCTCGCGGGACAGCCGCAATTGTCCGACAAGCTGGCGCAACCTCAATTGGCCCAGTTGCGACAACGCCTCGCGGTGAGGGCGCAGCTCGACGCGCTCTCGGCCGGCGAAACGGCGAATTATGTCGAACACCGTCTCAAGATAGCCGGCTATTCGGGCGCTCCGCTCTTTAGTCCCGAGGCAATGGCGCTAATCGCGAAGCGCAGCCGGGGCGTTCCACGGGCGATCAACCACATTTGTTATAGCGCCCTCGTGACCGCGTGCTCGAAGGGAATGGAAACGGTTCCTCCCGAAATCGTGGATGAAACAGCCTCGAGATTGGGATTCGAAATCGCGCCCGAAGGGCCGGTTCCCAGCATTGCCGCTGAGCTCGTGCACAGCCTTTCGCCCGCCATCGTGGCCAGCGTCGTCGCTCACGCTGACCAGCTTGAAGTCGAGCCACCTGAAGTTGACCAGCCTCAAGTTAACCAGCCTGAACTCGGCCAGCCCGAAACACACCCGCCTGAAACAGCGCCCGTAGCGCTAGCGGAGACGCCGGCCGAAGATGCCTTGCAACCCTGCTTGCAGTCATCTACGCCGGAAGTTGCTTTGCCCTCCGCCGTCGCAGAACCTGCTCAACGAAGCGCGTTCACGCTCACTTATGAACCGGAGAAGCGCTTTCGGTTTCCGAGATGGGCTTCGAGAGCGCTTCTCGTGGCGGGCGTCTTAGTGCTCGGGGGATTTTCTCTCACTGCATTCATGCTCAGGCTCGGCGTATCGGAGGAAGAAAAAACACCCAAAGTTTCTCCATCGCCACAGCCGCTCCCTCGTCCGGTGCAACCTACTAGGACAACGCCATCTGCTGTGACGCCAAACACTGAGAGCGAGCCCGCTAAAGCACCTTTGCCGGCCCCGCTGCAGATTAAAACCGGCAGCTCCGCCAATTACACCGCAAATCCGCAGGACACTGCCCAGGGCCAGGTGATCACCGTCGCAGCGATGCCGCAGCAAACGGTCGAAGACCTGAGTCGCATTTACGTGGGATATTACGATCCGGAATTGCTGGCACAGATTCACGCGTTGAATCCAGAACTGCCGAATCCCATTCAATTGCAGCCGGGGCAACTGATACGGCTCCCCGTGCCTGCCGGGTCATTTCGAAAAGGAAAATCCTTCACGCCAGACGAATAATTCGTCGCGTAAGTCGCTTCCGCTTTTCGTCCCCGGGCAACAACCTGACGCCCCACGCACTCCCGCGCAATTGAAATGAAACCCTTCTGTTGTTTTTGTTACGAAAACAATGGTCCGCGGCGGCGGCCCGAACTAACGCAAGCCGCCGCGTAATGCCGTCTATCTACTGACCCAGCTCCAAAAGAACAAACGAGCCTGCAATGGGCTGCGGCCGGGGCCGTGGGTTATCCGGAGTCGGCGGCGGAGCTGCCTTGAAGTCCGCTGTGACCGTAAACACGTGGTGCGTTTTTGGATCAATCGTCATCGTGCGCGCGCCGAATTGGGTCATCACGTTCGCGACGACGCTATATTTGTCCGGCGAATCTTCGTGAATGATCGATACGAGTCCTTCCCGGCACGACGCGAAGATGAGCCCGGTGCCCGGATCGAAGCCGTCGCCGTCAGGGTCGCCGCCAATCGGCGGAGAAGCGACCACTTTTCCGGAGCTCGCATCCACCACGGCGAGCACCTTGTCGCAGGCCACAAAAAGCCGTCCGTGCGCGTGATCCATCGCCAGAGCAGACGGACCTTCACAGGGAGCCAACGGCCAAGTACCTTTCACTTCGAGAGTTTTTGCGTCGAACTCGAGCAGCGAGCTTTTGTCTTCCAGGTTTACGAACACATTTCCTTTGCCATCGAGCGCGGGCTCTTCCGGCTTGCCATTCAGCATCACCGTGCCCACCACTTTGCCAGCCACCGCGTCGATTGCCGTCGCGTTCGAGCTGCGTCCATTGAACGTGAAGACGCGCTTGGTTTGCGGGTCATAGAGGATCGAATCCGGATTATCGCCGGTGGTCATGATCTTCGCGAGAGGCTTCAGCGATTTCAAATCGAACACCGTAACGGAAGCCTCGCCACCATCGCTGATAAAGCCCTTGCCAAGTTCCGGGGCCAGCGCGATGCCGTGAACCCCTTTTGTATCCGGAATGTCGCCGATTACTTTTCCGGAATTTTCGTCGACCACCATTACGTGCGTGCCGCGCGACAGAAAAATTCGATGCGTATCGGGATCGACTCGCAAGTAATCCCAGCCGCCCTCCCCGCCAACCGGAATGCGGCGGATCACGTGGTAGCTTGCATTGTCGGCCGCGCCCGAAGCGGCCGACGCGGCGCCCTGCGCGAGACACATCAGCGCGGGTATAGCGAGAATGCAGGACCAAGCCAACAATGCTGGACGTCGTATTAGCATGCTTGTTTCTCCTTAGTTAGGCAGAGACTTCGTGCTCACGAGTGAGATAGAACTGAATGGCCGGAGTGATAATCAGCGACAAAACCATGGAAATCAGAATTCCCCCGATCACCGCAATCGCCAGTGGCTGCAACATCTGCGACCCGGCGCCCAAGGCCAGAGAAAGCGGCAGCATCCCTGCGATCGCGGCCATGGCCGTCATCACGATCGGCCGCAGTCGGCGGCGACCCGCCTGAATCAGCGCCTCTTCGGGGGAAAGCCCAATGGAGCGAAACTTATGGTTCGCGTCGAGCAACAAAATACCATTTTTGGCGACGATGCCGATCACCATGATCAAGCCCATGAATGATGAGACGTTAAAACTGGTGCGCGTGATCAGCAATGCCAGAAACACGCCGGAGGTTGAGAGAATCGCGGACGAAAGAATCGCCGTGGGCGCCGAGAACGACCGAAACTCGAATAGCAGCACGAGGAAAATCAACACGAGTGCCAACAAAAGCACTACAACGAGATCGTGAAACGACTTTTGCTGTTCCTGGTAAGTGCCGCCATATTCGACGCGAATGGCCGGCGGAATCTTCAAGTCGTTCACCGCCTTCTGCACGGCCGCAATCCCTGTTCCCAAATCAAGTCCCTCGAGGCGAGCGGTCACTTCCACATCGCGCTGCAAATTTTCACGCAGGATTTCCATTTGCCCGGGAAGCTCCGTCACCGTAGCCACCGATCCAAGCGTCGCAGTGCCCCCATTCGAATTAACGAGCAACGTGTCGCTCATTGCTTCCAGCGAGGCGCGGTTGGCTTCCGGAAAGCGCACGCGCAGCGTATAGGGCCGGTCATTGATAATCACCGGGTTCGTAGTTGGTTCACCATCCACGATGGTCGAGGCAGCAGTCGTTAGTTGATCGACGGTAAAGCCGGCTTGGGCAGCCCTTACAGGATTGATCTGGAAAGATACGGCCGGCCCGCTCGTTGTGGCCTCAATTCCGTCTTCGATATCCACCACTGGTTTATTGCCGTTCACATAGATTCGGCCCAATGCATCGGCAACCCGAGGCGCCCAGGCGGTAAGCAGGTCGACATCGGGAGAGAAGAGTTTGACCACTACGGGTTGGGGAGCGCCGGTAAGATCGCCAATCATGTCTTGCAGCACCTGGGTGAACTCGACATCGAGCTCGGGTTCGGCCGTCGTCACTTTCCCCCTAATCTCGGCAACAATTTCATCAATGCCCCGGCTGCGTTTGTTTTTAAGCTTCACCGCAATGTCTCCGGTGTTGGGCTCGGTGACCGCTGCAAGTCCGAGCTGCAGCCCGGTGCGCCGCGAAGTGCTTTCCACTTCAGGCACCGCTCGGATAATCCGCTCCACGTGATCGAGAACCCGGCTCGTCTCCTGCAGCGAACTTCCCGGCGGCATCACGTAGTCGAGCACGAATCCGCCCTCGTCCATCGCAGGCAGCAAATCGCTTCCCAGGTGGGTGTACGACACGTAAGAAACCACGACGAGGATCGCGCAGAGCGCGGCGAGCCATACCGGGTGCTCCAAAGCAAGGCGCAGCCACCGCGAGTAGAACCGGATGACACGTTCGAACACCCCGCCGCGCAGCGACGCTTCTTCCGCGGCCATCATACGCCGCACTTCGGCCTGCTCCGGAGTTTCTTCCGGCTCCCCTTCACGCCCCTCTTCACTCAACGTTTCTTCATCGTTCACGTTGCTCTCGTTTTCCGAGTGCTTGCGGCGGATCAGGTAGGTGCCGAGATTGGTTGTAAATGTGAGAGCCAGCGCCAAAGAGACCAGTAGAGAGACGCTCATCGCAATCGCCAGCGCGCTGAAGAACGTTCCGGTCACTCCCGTGATGGAAATGAGCGGCAGAAATACCACGATCGGTGTCAGCGTCGAACCGATCAGCGGCACCGTCAGTTCTTTCAGAGCTTTGCTCGTTGCTTCAAGCGGCGCTTCCCCACCGTCGCGATGCAGCACGATGTTTTCAACCATCACGATGGCATCGTCGATCACCAGCCCAGCAGCCGCGGCTAAGCCGCCGAGGGTCATCATGTTGAAGCTTTGTCCCATTACCTTCATCACAATAAACGTGATGCAGATCGCCACCGGGATCACCACGCCCGCGAGTATTGCCGTGCCGATATCTCGGAGGAAAAGGTAAATGATGAAACCCGTAAGCAGCAGCCCGATAAAGATGGCGTCGCGGACGCTCGTGATGGACTCCGTGACGATGTTCGACTGGTCATAAAATGTGCTGATTTGAACGCCTGACGGAAGCGCGGAACGCATATCTTCCATGGCCTGATGCGCTTCGTTGGCGACCTCTACCGTATTGCTGTCCGGCTGGCGGTTAATGCTGAGCAGCACGGCCGACTTTCCGTTGGCAGTCACCACCGTGTAATTCGGCGCCGTCGAGGGCGATACTATGCCGATGTCTCGGATCTGCACCGGCACGTTGTTCGTGTCCTTGATAACCATCTCGCCGATCTGTTCGGGCGTCTGAACCTGGGCTGTCAACAAGCCTAGAAACAGCTGATGATTGCGAGTGAGCAATCCAGGCGAGTCGATCAAATTCGTTTTATTCACCGTGTCCAGGATGTCCTGCAAGGTTACGTGAGAGTGGAGCATCCGGGCAGGATCGGGCGTGATCTGAAACTCAGGCACCTGCCCGCCTTGAACCAAAACGCTCGCCACTCCACTCAACCGATTGAGGCGCGGCTTCAGAGTATAGGTGGCCAATTCCCACAACTGCGTTTGCGGCACTTTCGCAGAAGTGAGGCTGTAGCCCAGGATCGGAAAACTCGCGAAATCCAAACGGTGGGTTTCGATTTGCGCCGTAGCGGGAAGCATGCTCTGCACTCGCGCAATGGCCGCGTTCACTTGCAACAGTGTCTGCTCCATGTCCGCTCCCCAAGTGAAGGAGAGATCAATCTCGGCAGAGCCGCGGCTGGTGGTGGATCGAACATCCTCCAGGCCCGGGACGCTATTCACAGCCTCTTCGATCGGCCGCGTGATGGTTACTTCCATCTGGTCGATCGGCATAACCCCGTTGTCGACACCAATGATAATCCGCGGAAAGTTGGTCGAGGGGAACACCGCGATGGGTATCGAAAAAGCTTCGTAGACGCCCACGGCCACGAGAACGAAGAAAAGGAAGAGAATCGATTTCGAGTGCCGCGCAAACCAGTAATCCGAGCGCGCCTCTGTGTGTTTGCGCCGAGGCGGAGGCGAAGCTGACGCTATGATCGGGCCTGGGGTCTTCGTCTGCATGTCAGCCGTCGCGAAGTTGCTTTTTGCGAGCCGACAGGACAAGTCGCGTGTGAAATGTTGCGATAACAGTTGTCGAGTTATTCATGCGTCCGCTCACTGTTACTCATCCTCATCTTCGTCTGGCATCTTGGGCGCTTGCACCTGAATCTTGGTTTTCGCTAATACGGGGTCGTCCTCGTTGGCAAGTTCAAAAACGCCCACCGTAACCACCCGCTCGCCACCTTTCAGGCCTTCGGTGATCTGCACATCATTGCCGTTGCGAATGCCGGTTTTCACCTTTTGCTTGTGAGGGGTATTGTTCGAATCGAGAGTGATTACTGACGTCACGCCATCGGAGCTGGTAATCAAAGCCTCCGCCGGAATCACAATAGCGTGCGGAACGGTCTGCGCCACCATCGACACGTGCACTGTGGACCCAGGTTTAAACTCTTCGCCAGGATTCGGAGCCTGCACCCACACCTCAACCGTTGTGCTATTTGGATCAAGCGCGGGACTCACGAGCGTCACTTTACCGCTCACCGCTTTACTGCCCGGATTCGAAATCTCCGCGGCATCTCCCGCTTTCAATTGCGCCGCCAACTGTTGAGGTATGTGGGCCCGCGCAATTACCTGAGACAAATCCATTACGGTGAGAATCGGAGAACCGGCGGGAGCCATTTCTCCTGGATAGTACGGTCGATCCGTCACCACGCCGTTGATCGGACTTATGATCTTCGTGTAACTCAGTTGCGCCTCGGCGCCCGCCGTTTTTGCTTTCGCGGAGCTGAGCTGGCCTTCCGCCGCTTTCAGGTCATATTGCTGCTGCGCGGCTTCGTACTGAGTACGCGCCTGCGTGAGGGCAATTTGCGCATCTTGCACGTCTTTGGCCGAGGTAGCTCCCTGCTGGAGAAGAAATTGCCGATTGTCGTAGACCTTTTGGGCCGCGTCCAGCTGCTCCTTGGCTATCCTCAGGTCTCTCGGCGCCTTTTCCACGGCGCTTTGGTACGCGGCCTGGGCCTGAGCGTATCCGCCTTGATTGTCGGCCACCGCGCTGGCGAGATCCTTGTTTTCGAGGTCAGCAAGCACTTCCCCAGCGTGAACCGGGCTCCCGCGGTCGACATAGAATTTGCTGATCGGGGCGGCGATCTTCGGAATCAATGCCGCCTGGTCCCTGGGATACAACACCGCGTCCGCGGCTATTTCGAGTTTGATCGGTTCATTCTCGGCCGCTCCCACCTGCACCGTCACCGTCGGCGCTTCTTCGCTGGCCTCTTTGGTGGCGCAAGCGGACAGAAATGTCCCCGAGATCAGCATGAGCAGAAGGCAGAGAAGCCAGAACCTTTTCCACGTTCCGGGTCGATCAGACCAAGGAACTGAACGATAATCCGTTCTTCGCGGCAGCTCTGCGAGCGCGTGCACAACCCCGCTTGAGCTGCCGCCGTCGTCCGCAAACCGTGCGAGGTTTCCCATGCCTAGAAATTCCCTGTCAGGGTTTGAAGAGTCGCAATCGCGACGCGATACCGGAGCTGGGCCTCATCGTACGCGTTGCGCGTGCCAATTAGCGTATTTTGCGCATCCACCACTTCGAGCGCGGATGATTCACCGGCCTGGAACCGCAGAGTGAGCAATCGCAGACTTTCCGCTGCAAGATCGGCCGTTTGGCGTGAAGACTCCACCGCCTCACGAGCCACAGCGGCCTCATTATAAGAAGAGTAGAGATTGCTCAGCAGTTGGCGTTGTGTTTGCGTCAGCGTGGTGCGCGCCTCTTCCTGCCTTATTTCCGTCTGGCGCACTTTGCTGCGCAATGTTCCCCAGTCCCACACCGGAAAAGTCATTGTAGCCGTAAGAGAATAACCGAGCGTGGGGACGGGTCCGTCCGGAACATGGGTCGCCCAAGTCGAATTCAACGCGAAATGATTCGCCTCAATGCCGTAGTCAGTGTCAATTACAAAAGCGGGTAGAAAGGCGCTTTTCGCTGCGGTAACGTCCAGATTCGATTGGTGCAAGGTTTCGGTCGCGACGCGCAGGTCGGGATTTTCCTTCGCCGCCAATAATTGCACTTCGGGGAAGCCAGGCAGCGGCTGAGCTGAATCCAGATCGTCCACCAGCGTGAAGTTCTCATTCAGCGTGGGAAAAAGCAGCACCGCCAGATCGAGCCTGGCATTCTCCATCGCGAGCCCGGCCTCGTCAAAGGCTTGCTGCTGTTGCCGGAATTGAATCTCAGATTTGATCACGTCGCTGTGCGAATTTTGGCCATTCCCTTCCTGCTGCTGAGCCAAATTATAAAATCGCTTGGCCTGATCCAGCGATTGCTGCGATGTCGCGTATTTCCGCTGCGCAACCGTCAACCCGTAATACGCTTTCGTGACGGTCACGGTTAAACCTCGGCGCGCGATCTCCGCCTTTGCTTTGGCGATTGCCTCGTTCGCGGCGGCGCGATGCAGCCCCGTCATCATGTACACATTGGGCGAAAGGTCCTCGTGTAAAACAGCCCACTGACGGTACACGTGCACGCCGTCATTGGTTACAAATCTTCCCTCACCAATGTCCGGGTTGTTCGTCGCTTGAGTGTTGATGAAGGAAGTCAAGTCGCTGATCGAAGGCAGCATCCCATTGCGCGCCTGCAACCGGTCCTCATGCGCGCTCTTTGCATCCCCCAAAACCGCGAGAAACTGTGCGTCGTTTTTTTGGGCTCGAGCCTGCGCGTCCTGCAGCGTGATCGTCACAGGAGGGGAAGTTTGCTCGGCAGTGCCCGGCTGCGCCAGTTGCACCGAGGATTCGATGGCGCTGGAGGATGCAACTTGCTGCGCGTGCAAGCTGAGCGCCGATAAACTAATCAGGACGCTCAGCATTACGAAAAAGCAGATCGCCCCTAATCCAGCGCACCGCTCTCCAGGGCAATTAACGTGCCCTACGCCATCAACATCGCCGTACACGACCGTCCGCATTCCTTTTGCAGTCATCTTGTGAGCCTTCTTGTGGTGTCCTACCGTCCAACTCCGACCCGCAAATTTTCAATTCCACGCTTCTGAGCAAATCTGACGAACTGGAGCTTACTTCGGTTATGGCCCAAAAGGGAAAAGTTTAGAAACGTCACATGAAAACTACCTGAAGAAAATACGTTAGTTAGAAAGGACGGCGCGAGTGCAGCACGATCCAGCCCCAGCCCGGAGCGCACCCCACTGACTAACGCAACCTAGGAGGTTTATCGCTGTGGAAAACCCCATCCAGACAGGCCTTGACACCGATTCTGCCAGACGTAGAATCGCTGCTGACGCTAAGGCAGAGACGCAACTAGGCCCTTAGCCCCTGCCGATAGCTCTTCACGATGATGTTTCGGAGGTCCGCACAATGTTGAACAACGCACGCCGGATTCAGCCTCCATTTGCAACAGTCCCTCTTCCCGCAATTGGCAAAAAGAACCTTCTACGGCAGCGCCAGCCAGGCGATTCGCGCGCGGTTCGCACTGTCTTTCAAACGATTGTCGGCAAGGATCCGCGCTCTTCGCACGCGGCGAAGCTCTACGCTGCCGTTGCGACTTAGCTAGCATTTCACGGTACGAACTCGCTGAACCGACTGGCCACTCTTGCACCAGCCGCAATCCGATTATTCTGCCTCTCGGCCCCACTTTCTGCGTCTCGTTAAGGATTTTAAGTGAGTGGTCGGGGCGTGGAGATTTGAACTCCAGACCTCCTGCGGCCGAGACAAACGCTAGATAGCTATGTACTTGTCTCGTCTGTATCTTTCGCGCATCTTGTACCACGGTTTATGGTGGTATTCGGCGGCTATGGTTCCCAACTTGGGTCATGTTACAGCGGCCCGTGCCAGGGGCGAATTTCACCTCACTGAGCGTATGTATAGTTTAACTAAAGCTCATGCATCGAGCG
>Ga0182024_10021247_pt1 | contig 11788 bp, 10 predicted proteins | sample P32metaG_FD_120480 | JGI IMG/M metagenome (GOLD analysis project Ga0182024, IMG submission 120480) | Permafrost microbial communities from Stordalen Mire, Sweden - P3-2 metaG (Illumina Assembly) | ecosystem: Environmental > Terrestrial > Soil > Wetlands > Permafrost | place: Sweden: Stordalen... | reverse complement strand
GTGATCAGCTTGGCACCATGCGACCGCGCAGTCAGCGCGATCAGCACGTCGAAGTGCAGGTCGCGCAGTTTGGGCGGTTCGAAGCCCTTGTCGTCTCTGATCTTTGCGAGAATCTGGCCGGATTCAATCCAGTTGCCTGCGGTCGGCGTCAGGATCGGGTGCCTGCGCTCCATCGCTTCCACGGTCTTTCGATCCGCGAGACACGAAACCCCGCGCCAAAGCTCCGCCAGCACCACGGAAGAATTGCGTAGCACACCCCTCAGAGCCAGTAGCCGGTCAAGATGGCGGTTGGTCCGTATCTGATCGACCAAAACGGACGTGTCGAGGATAATCAGCTCACTCATCGTATCCGGCAAACTCGCCCTTGCCACCGTATTTCTTCATAAGGTCCTTGAAATCCTGCAACCTCACAATCTCTTCGAGAGCGATATGAACCGCCTCGGTGCGCGACTTGGCTTTCAGCGCGCGTACTGCCTTATCCGCCAGCTTTGTATCCAGCCGTATCGATGTCAGTGTGACCGCCATCGCCGCACCTCCCGTATATATAGATGGTGCAATGCATATATACAATTGTCAAGCCTTGCGCGGGGACCAGGCACTCATCGTCTTCGCAGCCATGCATCCTCCCGGTGGTTACTTCAGAGTATCGGCGCAGGTGGGGGTAACCGTAAATCGGAAACGATGGCAGCACCCTGACCTGCCCCTAAAGAGCCATTCAATTTGCCGCCATCGTAACCGAAAATAGAGATTCCCGCAGGCAATGGGCTGCCCGCCACTAGAACATTGGCGCTGCGCGGTGGAGCTTCCATCATGCTGGGGATACCTGTACGCCATTTTTTAAAGCATCCGGTGACCGCCGTGGCGGAGATCGCCGCGGATCCGCTTCAATTCTGGCTGACGATTCCGGATGTGTACGCGGCTGAGCGCGAGCGCAAGCGGCCGGAATGCCCCTACCAGCCCGACGCAAATTGGGAGCGGCGGCTGCATGAGTCTCTGGGCCTGCCCTGGCCGTGCCCGGAGACGCAGGAATTCTGGAAGTTATGGCCGGAAGTGGTCAGCGAGCTGAAGGCGAAGGGGATCAAGCCCGGCCCCGAGGGCTTTCAGTGGTGGAACGACGGCGATGCCGGATTTGTGCGCGCGGTGTGGTGCATGACTCGCCACTTGAAGCCGAAGAAGACGATCGAGACCGGCGTGGCTCACGGCATGACTTCACGCTTCATTCTCGAGGGCCTGAAGCGAAACGGAGACGGCCATCTGTGGAGCATCGACCTTCCGCCGGTGGACCGGTTCTGGCGCTCGCAGGTCGGCGCGGCGGTTGGCGAGAGTCATGGGGAGCGATGGACCTACATTGCCGGATCGAGCCGGCGGCGCCTGCCCGAACTGCTGGACCGCGTTGGCGAAATCGACCTTTTCATCCACGACAGTCTGCACAGCGAGCGCAATGTGCGGTTCGAGCTGGATCGAGCCTGGGCCTGCATGGGCGCTAAGGGCGCGTTGGTCGTGGACGACGTCGATGCGAATTGGGGCTTTCAGTCCTTCACGCAGACCTTTCCCGATCAGCAATCCATCATTGCCCAGTCGGAGCCGCTCCACCCCGACCCGCGGCGCTCAGACCAGAAGGGGCTGTTCGGCATCATTCTGAGGCAGCCTGCCCCGAAGGCCTAGAACTTGTAGACCAGTCCCGTGGAGATGAGGCCGAAATTGGTGGGCAGGCCGGGTATCCGGTAAGGGATAAGCGTGGGCTTGGGGCCGAGCAGGGCGAAATAGGAATATTGGTACCCGCCTTCCACGCGAAATGCGAAGTGCCGCGAAAGCGGTGTATCCAGGCCGCCGCCGAGGACGCTTGAAAACGAGGCTGTTTCGCCGGTTGCCTGCTTGGGTCCCCAATTTCTGTTCAGGCCGCCGTCTCCCACCAGGGCTTCAGCGAAAACCGTCTCCCTTCCAAGACGCACGTCGTATTGCCCGCCGCCCAGAATAAAGAAGGATTGCTGCGGAGCGCCCAGATTGGTCCCTCTGTATCCGAGGAAGTCGGCCCTGAACCGCAAGTGGCGCCAGGGCGGAACGGCCACTGCGGCATCCCATCCGTTCAGCGGCTGGCGCGAGCCGGGTATGCCGTTGAAAGAGTTGGAGAGGAAAGCATAGCCACCGTAGACCTGGTAACGCGCGGGGGCCTCGGTTTGAGCGTGCAAGATAAATGGCAGGCACAGCAGCGAAATAAGCCAGAAGATGCGAGACGGCATTCGGCCCTCCGGATAAGGTCGTCCCCTTCATCCTATCTGGTTGGTTGGGCATACCACCAGACTTGCACTTCAAAGCTGCTGCGCGCGAATCAGTTCGACTGCATTGCGCCGATTCTCTGCCCAGCGTTCGCAAGGTCCGCTACAATCCGAGGCGAAAGGAATTCGCAAATGGAGCGTGTGACTGCCGGATGGGTCTGCGGAGTGGCACAGGCGGCGCTGATGCTGGCCGGCGCCAGTTGTGCCGCCGCGCAGACGGCGAACTCTGCCGATGTGAAGCCGTCTCCGCAGCAGGTGGAGTGGCAGGACCTTGAATTTGGCGTCATCGTTCACTTCGGCACCAACACCTTTCTCAATCGGGAGTGGGGCGACGGCGCTGCGGACCCCAAGATCTTCAACCCCACGCAGGCCAATCCGGAGCAGTGGGTCAGGGCCGCAAAGGCCGCCGGCGCGCGCTACGTAGTGCTGGTGGCCAAGCACCATGACGGGTTTTGCCTGTGGCCGACCGCGCAGACGGCCTACAGCGTGGCCGCAAGCCCGTGGCTGGGCGGCAAGGGCGACCTGGTGCGCATGACGGCCGACGCCGCGCGCCGCAACGGCCTGCAATTCGGCGTCTATCTTTCGCCCTGGGATCGGCACGATCCCCGCTACAAGGACGCCGCGGCGTACGATCGCTACTATCTTTCCGAGCTTGAAGAGCTGGCCAGCCGCTATGGCAACCTGGTCGAATTCTGGCTGGACGGCGCGGGCAGCGAAGGCCACACCTACGACTTCAAGAAGATCGTTGAAACACTGCGCACCTATCAGCCCAACACGCTGGTGTTTGCGGATACGGGACTCTTTGAATATGGCGATATCCGCTGGGTCGGGAATGAGGGCGGCGACATTCCCTATGAGAACTGGAACGTGATCGACCGGCACGGATTTCTGCGCTGGCGGCCGGTGGAGGCCGACACGCCCCTTCATAAAAACCACTGGTTCTGGCATCCGAACGATGAAGCCTCGTTGAAATCTGTGGATGAGCTGGTGGCGACCTGGGAGCAGACTGTGGGCCGCGGCGGCCAGCTCATGCTGGGCATCGCGCCGGACGATCGCGGGCTGCTGCCGGACGCGGATGTAGCGCGCCTCAAGGAGTTTGGCGACGCCATCCGCGCCCGGTACGCGAACAATCTTGCCCTGCATCACGCGCCTGCCGATGACAACGCCGACGCCGCGCTCGACGGCAATGCCGACACATTCTGGTCAGCGCCGTCAGCCTCGCATCACGCCGCGCTGGAGGCCGATTTTGCCGCGCCGGTCACGTTCAACCGCGCCCTCACCATGGAATGGCTCAACGACGGGCAGCACGTGCAGCAATATGCAATCGAAATCTGGCAGAGCGGCGCGTGGAAGCCGGTGGCCGCGGGATACGCGATCGGGCACAAGAAGATCGACGCCTTCGCGCCCGCGACGGCAAGCCGCGTCAGGCTGCGCATCCTGTCAAGCTCCGGCCAGGCGCATGTCCGCGAGTTTCAGCTCTTCAACGTGCCAGATGCGCGCTGAGCCATTTTGCGGCGCAGGCGGCTTTGTTCTTCCCGCCGTCAAGGCGCGGGTTTATGATGGGTGGTCACGACGGAATGTCAGTCGAGGAGGCTTGTATGAGCGAGATTGGGTCGGGAATGACACGGAAACAGGGACGCCGCGAATTTTTGAAGGCTGGCGGAGCGGTGACGGCCGCGCTGCTGGCGCCCTCTGCCATGAAGGCCGACACGCCGCGCACACTGCCGGGCCTGCCGTCGAATCCGGTCACGCTGACTGCGATGCCAACCCGCAACCTGGGCAAGACCGGCTACAAGGTGGGCATCTTCTCGCTTGGCGGCCAGGCCGCGCTTGAGAAGCCGAATCACTTCGATGTCGCGGTACCAATCATCGAGCGCGCCCTCGACCTGGGCGTCAACTATCTCGATACGTCGTCGATCTACGGCGGGCCCGATCGCTGGAGCGAGCAGTATGTGGGCCGCGTGATGGCGCATCGCCGCAATGAAGCCTTTCTCGCCACCAAAACCAAGGAGCGCACCCGCGACGGCTCCATGCGCATGATTGAAAAGTCGCTGGAGTTGCTCAAGACCGATCACGTCGATTTGTGGCAGATTCACGACATCGGCATCGAAAAAAACATCGACGAGATCTTCGGCAAGGGCGGGACGCTCGAAGCGCTGATCGAAATGCAGGAGCAGAAGGTGGTGCGGTACCTCGGCATCACTGGCCACTACCGGCCTGACGTGCTGATGGAGGCGATCCGCCGGCATCCGTTCGACACGATTCTGATGGCGATGAACGCGGCCGACCCGCACCACTACAGCTTTAACGAGGAGCTGCTTCCGCTGGCCGTCGAGCGGCAGATGGGCATCATCGGCATGAAGATTCCGGGGCGCGGCCGGCTGCTCAACACGTGGACGCCGCCATCGATCGAGGCGCAGAAGAAGTCGTGGGAAGGCATGGCGATTCAGACCTCGTCGCCGGGCACGCTCACCATGCGCGAGGCGCTCTATTACACGCTTTCGCGGCCGGTGAGCACGGTCATTATCGGATGCGATACGATTGCGCAGCTTGAGGAGAACGTGAAGCTGTCGCGCGAGTTTACGCCGCTCAACGACACGCAGATGGCCAGCCTGGTGGCGCGCGCAGAACCGGCTGCGAAGCCGTCGCTGTTCTTCCGGTTTTATGATCGGCCGACGGATTAGTTAGAACCCCACTGGCTCTCGCACTAATATGGGTGCACCAGGTCCCGACTTTGGGACTTGGGATAGCACGAACTTCAACAAGCATGGTCGTCTGGCATCCACGGAGTCGACTATGAGTCGCTTCAGCCGCTCCCCGCTCATTGGTGTCATCTTCGCTATCGGTGCAAGCTTCGCATCGGCCTCGGCCCAATCCGAGAACGGCTCTTTGTGTGTGGCTCCGTACTCAGTCGAGAGGCCGACAACCTGCGCCGAAGGCCTTTGCGACTCCGGCCCCTTGTCGTTCAAGCTCGATGATCGCCCAGTCGTGTCATGGCCCCGTGTGAATAGCCTAAAGCTGGTTGACCTTGATACCGCCGCGAAGCACCGCGTGACGGTCTATCGCGCGGGTAAGCCTCAACAATCTTTCAGGTTCGTCTATTCATCCTTGAAATCGATGGACGCTTGTCTTTTTATCAATGACTTATATCAGGACGTGCAATTGTGGACCGCGAAAAGCTCGCCGTGGTGCAAGTGCAAGTAGGTCACCCGAGGAAGGCATTCAACGGTCTTGCTTTCCCAGGTCTCAAAATCGAGACCTGGGGCACCCATTTTCGGGCTGGATCAAACGCTCGGAATGGCGGAGCCAATCGCCGCCGCGCTCACAGCCGGTTGATGAGCGACGCAATGCACGCCGCGCCGAAGCCGTTGTCGATATTCACCACGCTCACGTTTGGCGAGCAGGTGTTCAACATGCCGAGAAGCGCGGCCACGCCGCCAAACGACGCGCCGTAACCTACGCTCGTGGGCACCGCCAGCACTGGCGCGTTCACCAGGCCCGCGACCACGGTGGGCAGCGCGCCCTCCATGCCCGCGCAGACGATGAGCACGCGCGCCGATTGCAGCGATTGCTTCTGCGCCAGCAGCCGATGAATCCCGGCCACGCCCACGTCGGCGATCAGCTCCACCGTGTTGCCCATCAGGCGCGCGGTCACCTCGGCCTCTTCCGCCACAGGCAGATCGCTGGTGCCTGCGCAGACCACGCAGATGGTGCCCTTGCCTGCGGGCGCGGCGGACTGCGTGAGCGTGATGGCGCGTGCGGTTTCGTGATACTCCGCGCGCGGAGTCTTGTCGGGCGATTCGACGGCGCGCACGGCTTCGTACATTTCGCGCGAGGCGCGCGTGGCCAGCACGTTTCCGCCCGCCGCGGCCATGCGTGCAAAGATCTGCGCCACCTGCGCCGGGGTCTTGCCCTGGGCAAAGATCACCTCCGGCATGCCGGTGCGCAGCGCGCGATGATGATCGAGCTTGGCGAAGCCGAGGTCTTCAAACGGCAGATCGCGCAGCCGGTCGAGCGCGTCGCCCACGGCGGTGCGGCCTTCGCGTACTTCGTTCAACAGAGTCTCGATCCGCGCGCGATCCATCAGTGTTTCTCCTTTTCGTGAGCGGCGTAGATGCGAAGAGCTTCCTGCATCACCTGCTTGAGCGGGACAGAATGCAGTTCAGCAATAGCTCGGCAGTCTTCATACTCCGCCGACGCGTTGGCTGGTTCGCCCAAAGGCCAGCGCGCGACCTTGATGTGCACCACGCCCCACTCGGTCTCAATCACAACGGACTCGCGCGGGAGCGACACCTTGTTTTCCAGGCGCCAGCGCAGGCCGATGGTAGTGGTCTCGCGAAACAGCAGGTCGCGCAGCGTGGGCACAAGATCGGGCCTACAGAGCACCGTCATCTGCACGCCGGTGCGGCCCTTCTTCATCTGTACCGCGGCGCGATAGACGTCCCACGCGCCCGCGGCCAGCAGCAGTTCGCTCACATAGGCGAGCACCTGCGAAGTGGAATCGTCGATGACGGTTTCAATCACGGCGATGGGCTCGCCGCCGGACTCCTGCGCGGCCTGCTCCTCGCCAACCAGCAGGCGCAGCAGGTTGGGCTCGCCCGGCGTGTCGCGCCCGCCCGCGCCGTAGCCCGCAGTGATCATGCGCATCGGCGGCAGCGGGGCATAGTGCACGTCCAACATGCGCAAAAGCGCGGCGCCGGTGGGCGTCACACGCTCCATGGGCGGCCCTGCTGCGTAGACCGGCGCATCACCCAGCAGCGCAAGCGTGGCCGGCGCCGGCACCGGCAGCGTCCCGTGCTGGCAGACCACCGTGCCGCTGCCGACGTTGAGCGGCGTGGAGAGCCAGCGGTCCACGTTGAGCGCCGCCGCGCCGGCCGCCGCGCAGACAATGTCGACGATCGTGTCTACCGCGCCGACTTCGTGGAAATGCACCTTCTCGACGGGGATGTTGTGAATGGCGGCCTCGGCCTCACCGAGCAGAAGAAATGCGTGAATGGCGCGATCTTTCACTTGTTCGGCAAGCGGCGCCGCGCGGATGATTTTGAGAATCGCAGACAGGTGCCGGTGCGGCGCGTGACCGTGGGGGATGGAGGGTTGCTGAGATTCGCGGTCTCCCACCCTTTCGCCAGAAAGAAGGCGAAAGGATGGGGCACCCAGTTCTGTGTGCTCATGTGCAGTGTCGGGCGTGATCACATCCACTTTTGTCGCGGCCAGGCCTCCGCGCATTACCTTGCGAAGCTCGAGGCGCGCGCCCACGTTGAGTGCCGTAGCCGTCTCCTCAAGCAGGGCGAAGGGGACGCCTGCGTCCACCAGGGCGCCGAGCAGCATGTCGCCGCTTATGCCGGAGAAACATTCAAGATATGCAGTCCGCATCGAGATGTGATTCTAAACTGCCGACTGGGTGCAAAGGAATCTCCAGTGAGTCTTCCTTCGCTGCGGACATTCCCTCAGGGGCTAAAGCCCGCGTTCATTTTGGCGCGTTTGCGGCACGACTGAAGCCGTGCCCTGACACTTCTTGCGACCCAAAATAGTAGAGGATACTGAGACTGCTTCAAGCCCCGTGGTCGTGCCCTGACACTTCTTGCGACCCAAAATGAAGAGCGCGTGCCTCAAAAATGGTCCGGCGGGCGCTCTACGCTCCGCGGCGGGCCAGTGTGTCGGCGGAGAGCAGCGCGTTCATTGAACCAGAGCGGAAGCCGGAGCAGTCGAGCGTGACGTATTGGTATCCGGCCTTGCGCAGCGCCGCGGAAATCGCGTCCATCGTTTCCATCGTCAACGCTCGCGGCAGCTCGGTGCGGGCAATTTCAACGCGGGCCAACTCACCGTGATGGCGCACGCGTAGCTCGCGGAAGCCGAGCTGGCGGAGGCTCTCTTCGGCGAGTTCCACCTGCGCCAGCACCTCGCGCGTCACGGTGCGGCCGTATTCCACGCGCGACGAGAGGCAGGGCGCGGCGGGGCGGTCCCACAGCGTATAGCCGGCCGCCTTGGCGAGCGCGCGAATCTCGAGCTTGGTGAGGCCAGCCTCAGCCAGGGGCGCGAGCACCGCGTGCTCCTCGGCGGCACGCTGGCCGGGACGAAAATCGCGCCTGTCGTCGGCATTCATGCCGTAGGCAATGTGCGTAAAGCCCAGCTCGCCGCCCAGCGCTTTCATGGCCGCGAAGAGCTCGTCCTTGCAGTGGAAGCAGCGGTTGGCGTCGTTGCGCTGGTACTCGGGCCGGTCGAGTTCCTCGGTCGCGATCACGCGCAGCGGCATTCCAAGCGAGCGTGCGAACTCGCAGGCCTGCTCCATGTCGCGCCGGGCCAGGCTGGCGGAATCGGCCAGCACCGCAAGCATATTGGCGCCCAGCACGCGATGCGCTGTTGCGGCCAGGAATGCGGAGTCAACGCCGCCCGAATAAGCCACCATCACGCTGCCGAGTTCGCGGAGCTGCGCCTCGAGTGCGCGCAGTTTCTCAGCCGCAGCGGCGTCGATGGCAGCAGACGCATCCAGCGCGCTCTGCACGGGTTCCCGATCGTTAGGCCTGGTTGAGACAATCGCCGCCATGGGCCAGATTATACCTCTAGTGCTTAGACATTGAGATTCGGCAATGGTTCCGGAGAAGAGTGCGGGCGAGGACGCCCGCACGACAGCCGGTCTGGAGACCGGCGCTACTTCTTCGGCCATTCCACTATCACGCGGTCATTTGATCTCGAGTCGATCTATCTCGAATTGAAACTTCCCCGGCTGCTGCACGAGGATGAAACCGAGCCCCTCAAGGTCGCTGCCGTCGGTCTCGAATTGAGAGATCGGGAACGAGTAATGCTTCCACTCCGGCCCGGCCACAAACTGCGTCATCGGCGGTATCCCGTTCTGGCCGGATGCGGACTCGCTCACAACCACCAGCATGTAGGTCTTGCCGTCGCCCTTGGCCCAGAAGGCGATGTTCTTTTTGTTGCCAAGGTTGACCGGCTGAAAAAATCCTCCGCCCGGCGAATAGATGGCGCCCGCAAAGCTGAATCCCGAACCCGCGATCACTTCGCCGCTGATCTGGAGCGCGCCTTTGGTGTTGTCCGCGCCGGGCTGCACAACCGCCATCGACGATGTGGACTTTCCTCCGCCCATGGTCCCGTCTCCGGCCGCCACCCACGAGCCGAAGTTGGCTGAGACTTTGAGATCGTCGAAGGTGCTGACCACACCGGACTCGGAACCCGGCGGCGGTGGTGGAGGAATTGGACGGCCTGTCTCGCCATGCGTCCCGACAACGGTAAGACGCACCGTGGTGGTCTGATCGGAACTGGGGCCGGCCATCAGCTCGAAGGCTCCCGGCTCCACGACGCGGTGCATGTCGATATTGAGCATCGAAAGCATCTCCGGCGTGACGGTGAAATCGACGGTCCGCTTCTCTCCGGGCTTGAGTGTGATGCGATCGAAGCCTTTCAATTGCATGACTGGCCGAGTGATCGAAGCGACTCTTTGATGCACATACAGCTCCGCCACTTCATCGCCTTCGCGCGAGCCCGTGTTGCTGACGTCCACACTTACCTTCGCCGTGCCTCCCGACACAATCTGCGCCGGCTCCACGCGCAGATTTTCAAACTTGAAGGTGGTATAGCTGAGTCCGTAGCCGAATGGGAACAGCGGCTTGCGCGTGCCGAAGGCATAGCTGCGGTTGGCCGATGGCTTGTGGTTGTAGAAGTCGGGCAGATCGCCCACCGAGTGCGGAAAAGTGATGGGCAATTTGCCGCCGGGGTTCACGTCGCCAAAGAGCACTTCCGCGGCAGCAGTACCGCCCTCTTCGCCAAGATACCAGCCCTCAAGGATCGCCGGCACCTTCTCAGCAATGTAGTTGATTGAGAGCGGCCGGCCGTTGATGAGCAGCACCACCGTCGGCGTGCCGGTCTCCACCACGGCCTTGACAAGATCGTTCTGCGCACCCAGCAGGTCGAGCGAATCGCGATCTCCCAGGTGCTGCTCCGCCCAGGCTTCGCGGTTGGTGCTTTCGTTCTCGCCAACCACGACAATGGCCACATCGGCTTTGCGCGCGGCGTCGGCCGCGGCCTTCACCGAGTCCGCCTGCGTTGCGGGATCGATGAGTTTGACGTTGTCGTCGTACCAGCCGAGGTAGCCGGGCCGCGCGGTGGTCAGCTTGCAGCCCTCTGAATAAACCACCGTCGCCTTGCTGCCCACGCGCGCGCGAATGCCGTCGAGAATGCTCACGCCCTGCCCGGGGTCGCGGCTGTAGCCGCCCAGATGCACGTCCGCGGCGTTCGGCCCGATCACAGCAATCGTCTTCAGCTTGCTCAGGTCGAGCGGCAGAGTGTTCTTGTCGTTCTTGAGCAGCACAACCACCTTGCGCGCCGCCTCAAGCGCAATCTCGCGATGTGCGGCGCTGTTGGTCACGCGCTCCGCGTTGTCGGGATCGACATACGGATCGTCGAACAGCCCCAGCCTGAACTTGGTGGCAAGGATGCGAGCCACGGCTCGATCCACCTCGCTCTCCGGCACAACACCGTTCTTCACTTCTTCAGTAAGGTTTCGATACACAGAGCCTTCCGACAGGTCGTAGTCCACGCCGGCCGCAATTCCCTGTCGCGCGGCATCGGCCATGTTGTATGCGACGTGATGAGTATTCACCAGCATCTGCAGGCCGTCGCCGTCGGATGTGATGTAGCCATTGAAGCCCCACTCCTGGCGCAACACTTTATCAAGCAGCCAGTGATTGATATGCGAAGGAACGCCGTCGATTTCGTTGTAAGACGCCATCACGCTGCCGACGCGAGCCTCCTCGACAGCGGCCTGAAAGGGCACCAGGAAATTCTCGCGAACGATGCGCTCGGAATAGTTGCCCGGCGCAGTATTGGTGCCGCCCTCGGGCTGCCCATGCACGGCAAAGTGCTTGGCGGTCGCGAGAACATGTTTGCGCCCAATTAGAAAGTCGTCACCCTGCAAGCCCTCAATCGCGGCCACACCCATGCGCGATGCCAGGTAGGGATCTTCGCCGTACGTCTCCTCGGTTCGGCCCCAGCGCGGATCGCGCGCAATATCGAGCACGGGCGAGAACACCTGCCCTGCTCCGCGCGCGCCGGCCTCCTCGCCGGCTGCGGTAAACACGCGCTTCACCAGCTTCGGGTCCCACGTGCTGGCCAGCGAAAGCGCCTGCGGAAAGCTGGTGCTGCCGTACTCCATGAATCCATGAAGCGCCTCGCCCATGAACATGGCCGGAATGGCCAGCCGCGTCTTCTCGCGCAGATACCGCTGCACACCGTTGCGCAGGATCGCGGACTGGCGCGGCGTGAACTTGAAATCCGGGCCCTGGTCCTGTTGCAGCGCTTTCCGTGCCGAGTCATCGGTGTAGGTCCCGGTCGGGTCGATGACCTGGACCTGGTTCTCCCATCCGCCGGTCAGCTGGAACACCTTTTCTTCGAGCGTCATTCGCGGCAGCAGATCGGCCACCCGATCCTGAATCGGAAGGCTGGCGTCGCGGTACCGGGCCTTGGCCGGCGAGGCGGCGGGCTTCTCCTGGCTATAAGCG
>Ga0182024_10021246_pt1 | contig 11789 bp, 9 predicted proteins | sample P32metaG_FD_120480 | JGI IMG/M metagenome (GOLD analysis project Ga0182024, IMG submission 120480) | Permafrost microbial communities from Stordalen Mire, Sweden - P3-2 metaG (Illumina Assembly) | ecosystem: Environmental > Terrestrial > Soil > Wetlands > Permafrost | place: Sweden: Stordalen... | reverse complement strand
GACTCTTTTCACCGGCTACGAACTTTCGCACACAACGGAAGTATTCGCTGACGCGGAGTACGCGACGGGCGGTGGCATCGGAACTTCTGTCGGATTAGCAGGCGTCACCGATCTGGATTCGGTACGAACGGTCCAAGGTGTTCCGCTGGCAGCAACTCCGTATCTTGCGCGGCTCATACTTCGCCAAATCATTCCGCTTACCGACGAGCGCGTCGAAGCGGACCGCGATGCGCTTCACCTCGCCACATCTCTACCGGCACGGCGTATGGAATTCCGCATCGGAAAATTCGACGTGGTCGATTTCTTCGATCTAAATTCTTTCGGGTCTGACAGCCACCTTCAATTTCTTAATTGGACCGTGGACGCCAACGGCTCCTATGACTACGCCGCGAACACGCGCGGCTACACGGACGGTGCGCTTCTCGAGTACGACGATCATGGGTGGACGGTGCGTTTCGCCGAGACGCTCATGCCCAAGGTCGCCAACGGAATCCATCTCGACGCGGACATCGCCCGTGCGCGGTCTGAAAATCTCGAGATCGAGGCCCGTGGGACACGAATTGCCCATCGGGACGGCGCCGTCCGCCTGCTCGGCTACGTCAACCACGCCAACATGGGGAACTATCGCGAGGCCATCCAGGATTATCTAGACGGTGATACTACAAGGCCACAGATCATCGGGACGCGCCGGCAAGGTCGCCATAAATATGGCTTCGGCCTGAATTTCGAGCAGGAAGTCGCGCCAAATATTGTGCTGTTCGGGAGATTGGGCTGGAGCGACGGACGCAACGAATCATTCGCCTATACGGAAGTTGATCGCACGCTCGAACTCGGCGGCTTTGCCAAGGGCAGTTGGTGGCATCGGCGCAATGATCGCGCCGGGGTAGCCTTCGTCGCGAACGGCATCGTGGCTGCCCATCAACAATATCTCGCCCTCGGCGGGCTTGGCTTCCTGCTCGGCGACGGCGCTCTCACTTACGGCCCTGAAAAAATATTCGAGGGCTTCTACACCGCGCACCTCTGGCGCGGATTCTTCGCCTCTTTTGATCTCCAGCATATCAATAATCCGGGGTATAACCAGGCCCGCGGTCCGGTCACTGTGCCGGGCCTCCGCCTCCACGTCGATCTCTAGCGCTGAGAAACCCAACGCCCACAACACTAATGAAGGAACCGATGCCAGGTTTCGGTTTCGAGGGGCGACTGTAGATCGTGCGGGACCAGCAACTTCAGCGTTACCTTAACTTTGTCCAGTTCTTCGACGATTTACCGGATCGGTTGATGCGCTTGCGACACGGAATTCGGAGCATTTGACACGCGAATGGTTCCGCATCAATATGTGGCTGCTCGATTCACACCCCGTGGAGAACGAAATGAATCGCCTCCTACTTACAACCATTGCAATCTTTTTGGCAATTTCTTCTTTCGGCATGCCAACCACCGCCCAAGACGACGGTGCCGGAAATGGCGGCTCTGGAAAAATCAATTGGAACCTGCGCGCGCCCTGGGGAGCCGCCAGCGGAAGCGAAGTACGCCTCCCGCCGGAAAAAACCACCTACAAACCTTTCAAGGTTTTTGACAATGTCTACTTCGTCGGTCTTCGCTATGTGAGCTGCTACCTGGTAACCACTTCCGCCGGCTTGGTGCTGATCGATTCGACCTTCGCGCCAACCGCCGACAGTGTGCTCGATAACGTCCGCACGCTCGGCTTCAATCCAGCCAACATCAAATACATTCTCGTGACGCACTCCCACCTGGACCATTTCGGCGGCGCGGGTAAAATTCAGGAAGTCACCGGCGCACGCGTCGGGCTTTCTCTCGAAGACTGGCAGAGCGTTGCCAAACAACAGGCCGGGCCCAATAAAGAGCAGTTCGGCCTGCCACTCACGCAGGATCTCGTTCTAAAAGATAACTCCAGTATCGCGGTCGGCGACACCACCTTTAAGTTCTACTTCACGCCCGGACACACCGTGGGAGCCACGTCGATTGAATTCCAGGTGAAGGATCGCGGCAAGTCTTACCGCGCTCTTGTTCCTGGCGGCATGGGCATCGCGTTCGGCCCCGAATGGACGCCTGTGTTCATCAAGAGCATCGAAAAGCTGCAGGCTCTCGGGCCTTGGGACGTGGTCCTCGGCAATCACGTATTTCTCGCGCCCGTGCCGCTCATTCCCGATGTGGAAAATGGCTTAGCGAGTCGCGGCGATGGCCCCAATCCCGCCATCGAGGGCCCGCAGAAAATCAATGAGTGGTTCGACGCCGTCCTCAAAACCGCCAACGAAAAGCTCGCCCTCGAAAAGGGCGCCCCCAAGCCGTCAGGATTTTAGGGCTTTGGCGGCGAATATCAAATTGGGTATTCGTTCGTGATCTTCACTCCTTCACTTCTGTCATCAGATTTTGGAACGTTCCGGCCTGCGCGGAGGAAATAATAACTGGGGCTGCTATGGCCACTGCTGGTCACTCAATCCATTGCCTGCATTTCGTCCAGTGGTTCTCTGCGAATGTGAAAGGAGAATTCAGTATGAACAAGATCAAAATTCTATCGATTGCGCTATGCGTGGCGGGGCTGCTTTGGGCGCCGATCCTCGCGGCTGCGCCTCAAACGGCTCCAAATTTTACGGGTACATGGCAAATGACGATGAGCGGCGGTGGCCGGGGCGGCAGAGGGCAAGGAGGCGGACAGGGCGGCGGAGGAGGTGAAGGAAGGGGAGGCGGTCGAGGCCAAGGGGGAGGCAATCAAACGCTCAGCATTACGCAGGATGGCGACAAAGTGAAAGTCGACCACAAAACGCCGCGTGACGAACAGACCTACGAGGCAAGTATCTCCGGCAACACCATCTCGTGGACGGAAGAGCGTCAAGGGCGCAATGGCAACTCGAATAAAATCGCCTACAAGGCAACGATAGATGGCGACACGTTGACTGGAACCATGAGTGGAGGACAGTTCAGCCGCGATTTCACGGCGAAGCGATCGAACTGACGCGCTGCTCGTTTCGGCGGATGTGATATCGAGAGAACAGCACCGAGGCCGCTGATTTGCGGTGGCCCCTTCGAACGTTTACGCGGCAGTTAAGAGGGATTACTTCAAAACCCGCACTTAAAACGGCACCCTGATTCGCGACCATTGCTTCCGGTCCAGATTGGAAAGATGGTCTCAAATATGAATGTTGTGTATAACCACCTTAATAATGTTTAATGGGCTCGCGCACGCTGGCCACTGTTATTTGCAAAGTGACCCTCTGGCACTCCGGCGGTTGTAGGGTAGAAAAGACAACCTGCCTGGCGACGATTCAACGTCACGGAGCGAATCTGGAATGCGAACCATTTTACTTTCGGCAATCTTGATAGCTCTCGCTGCGACGATTCCAGTCCCCGCACAAATCAAAAGCGTCACGCCGGTAACGAGCAAAATGCTTCTCGATCCCCCGCCCTCAGATTGGCTGATGCTTAGCCGCACGTATGACGAACAACGATTCAGTCCCCTCAAGCAGATAGACAAGAAGAATGTTCACCAGCTTCGGCTGGCCTGGTCTCGTGGAATGCCTCGCGGAACGCAAGAAACCATTCCAATCGTGCATGACGGAGTGATGTATGTAATTAACCCAGGGGCTGCCGTGGATGCCGTCGATGCTACCAACGGCGACTTGATTTGGGAGTACAAGCGAAAATTACCCGAAGAATTAAAAGGGGCCGCCGAATTTTCGAGGCCCAAATCACTGGCTATATTTCAGAACCTTATTTTCTACACCGCACCCGATGGTTACCTGGTAGCGCTCGATTCGCGCAGCGGAAATGTGCGATGGGAAGTGCAAGATCACGATCCGAAGACGGGCGCCCAGGCCACCTCAGCACCCATCGTGGTGAACGACAAAGTGATTACGGCTCGCTCTTGCAACCGAACTCGCGCGGGGTGCTTCATCGCCGCTCACGATACCTCCACGGGAGAAGAAGTATGGAAGTTCTTCGATACGGCTGCTCCAGGCGAACCCGGCGGCGATACGTGGGGAGGCGTGCCGGTTGATAAAAGAATTGCCTCCACATGGGGGCTTCCCGGATCCTTCGATCCCATGCGTAACCTGATTTACTGGGGCATCGCGAACCCCACGCCTTTTGCACGCCTGAAGAGGCACGATGGCAATGTCGATGCGGTTCCACGATCGGCGCCCGCGGATTTATATAGCGATTCTACCGTTGCGCTGAACCCGGATACCGGAAAACTCGCGTGGTATTACCAGCACCTGCCGGGCGACGATTGGGATCTCGATCATACGCACGAGCGAGTCCTTTTTCGCACGGCCTTCAACCCAGACCCAAAAGCTGTGAAGTGGATCAATCCCACGATTCCTCGCGGTCAAGCACGCGATGTGGCGGTGGAAGTGGCGGAAGCAGGCGGAATCTGGGTGCTTGACCGGTCCACAGGCCAGTTTTTGTGGGCCACGCCATTTCCCTACGATGTCCCTGAATTTCACATTTCTAAGATCGATGTCGAAACAGGAAAGACCTACATTAACTGGGACCTCGTGAAGAAGAAAAATGGGGATCGAAATATCGTCTGCTTCAATAACACCAAAGGGTATTTTCCGATGGCCTATTCGCCGGAAAATAATTCCTTGTACATCCCGTATGTAGACACCTGTGTGGATATGGATGTGGATACGACAACAGACAGGGGCTTTAGAATTCGCGATGTGGTTGTGCGACCTGGAGCTGATCCGAACGCTTTGGGCGGGCTTGCGCGAGTGGACATGTCCACCGGAGTGGTTCGCTGGCGCTATACGCAGCGAGCACCTACCGTCGGCGCCGTGCTTGCGACGGCCGGAGGGCTCGTTTTCTGGGGCGATATGAATCGTCGATTTCGCGCTTTTGACCAGGACAGCGGAACTATTCTTTGGGAAGCGATCGTAGGTGGCATCGTTCAGAACAGCACGATTACGTATGCGGTTGGTGGAAAGCAATACATTGCTATTATGACGGGTGATGGAATGCCCGAGACGGAACTTCCGATGAAGCTGGCACCGGAACTGAAGACTCCCAGAGGGCACAATGAAATCTACGTCTATGCCCTTCCAGCTGAGAAATAGTTGCGCGAGATTTCTCCGATAATAGCCCACATCATTTCTGACTTTCGGCGACCTTAGAGTCGAAGCAGCTGCCCTTTCCCCAAGTCCGGCTAAGACAAAAAGTACGCCATTGTTATTCTCCATTCTGGAGCGTATCCGCTCTCTATTTTTACCCGTCTACGAGCGTAAGTTCTGCGCGTCACACGTGCTTTCAACTGCTGCCCCGCGCATATCAAAATCGGTCTATTGCTCCTGATCTCTCTGGGATTACTTATGTATCTTCGCTTTCTGGGAGGCTACAGGGCTACATATGGCTCTCTGGGCGGCGTAATCGTCTTGCTACTTAGCTTTGACCTAGGCGGAGTAGCGGTGCTGTCGGGGGGTGCGCTCAATGGAGTGATCGAACAGGTGGGCACGCGGTAGCCAACTAGGTATTCAGGTCCGTAACTTCGGCGGGACCACCGAAATAGTGACGGACAGCGCGGCGGCAGATAAAGTCCATCGCTTTAATCTCCCAAAAGCTGTCGAGACTAAAGAATAGAGCACCTGTCCACTTCGCCAAAACTGGCCGACCGCACAACTCAAGGACAGCCGTATGCTCGTAATATCAACAAATTGGGATAAGTAGCTTCTTAAACGCCCGTTGAAATTCTGCAGTTGCCGTCATCGCTGCGGCACAGTGGGCGATTCGATGACGTGTGCTCATTTCGCGATTCGTTTTGCGCGGCAGGTCGCAATGAATTAAATTGCTGAAAGCTCAAATTGTGCCGAGCTCGCGCTGCTTAGTTTTAGAAGCACGGTGCGGTTAGGTGTTTTGACCGCGTAGGATGCACTAAATTGCTCCTGATAGAGAGGGCCACATGCTACGAATTCTCATTGTCGATGACGACGATGCGTACCGCAGCGTTATCAAGGAGCATCTTTCAAACCAGTATGAAATTATCGACACTCCTTTTCCAGAAGATGCCCTGGTCATAGCCGTCGAGCAGGGGCCTGCTGCAGTCCTTATGGATTTGTCGATGCCCGGCTTATCCGGCTTTGAGTTGTGCCAGACGCTCTCTTCGCTCAGTTTCACGCAGCGGATTCCCATATTCATCATCACCGGCCAGGACGAGAGAAATAAGATCTTCTGCCAGAACCTTGGTGCAGCCGGCTATTTCACCAAACCGGTCGACTTCGCGAGGCTAAAAGCCGAGTTGGCATCGGCCCTTGGTTCTACGAAGATTCAGCGCCGCCGCGATCTGCGCGTCCAAATCAGATTGCCGTTGATGTTGAGGGGGAAAAAGAAAGATGGCACGGATTTCGAATCCCGCGTAACAACCGAAAACATGAGCAGCAGCGGTTTTCTTTGTGCTTGCCCGTCCCCGCTTGACGAGATCACCAGCGTTGAGGTCTGCCTCTGCGGCGAACGTGCGCACCGTTTAGGCGACGCGCGCCTAGTCCGAATTGCTGTTCCGGACGCATTACATCTCGACCGTCGCTACGGGTTTCAGTTCACCGGGTTCTGGTCGTCGTCTCTCGTTTCCGCCAGCGCCTGAATTTAAGATTGGAAAAAGCTGAACTGCTCTTTCGCCAGTTGCTCCGCCCACCTTCTGTTTTCTGGGTCAAAAACACAGTGTATTGGTGGCTCGAATAACCCCTTTGCCTTTAATGGGTAGCGCCCTTCGACCATGCCCGCCTGCGCCAAAACCCTTTTCCCTGATGTGGCTGTTTCCAGCGCACCTTCTCACCCGGCCGCTCGAGCTTACGTACTTCTTTTCTTGTAGCGTGAGGTTAGCTTTTCGAATGGTTCTTTCAAGTTAATCCGCTGGTTGCGTTGCCTCTTAGTAAAATTAGGCTAGGTCTCTCCAAATGAAGTATTCAAGATCATCGCTGGCCGTCTTCGGAGCCTGGATTCTGGCTCTGGGAGGCTATTTCGCGGCCTCTGCAGTTCCGGCTGGGAATATTGCCGCCGGAGCTCGCAATTTCATCGAGGGTGTCGTTCCTGTTTTTGCAAACGGATGCTTGCTCTGGAACGCGGCATCGCCTTACCGTCGCCGCAACGCCTTTTGGAAATTGCTGGCCCTTTCTTGCACGTTGCTTCTCTTGGGCCGCCTCCTCCAAATGTACGACGATTTGATTCTGCACCAGCCGGCATCTCATTTCATTCTGATCAACGGCCTTCGCTTTTTACACACGGTCCCATTAATAGCCGCCGCCGCGCTGGCCCCACATAGACGGGACATAAAGGCGCCGCTGCGGCACGGAATTCTCGATCTTTCGCTCCTCGCGATTGTTTGGATCCAAGCCTATGCGTTCGTAGTGATTCCATGGGAGTTCGTTTCGCCCGATCGCAATCTGTTCTCTCAGTGGAATATCGTCACTCTTGCGGTTCAGAGCCTCATCATCATTACCGGCTTCGCCATTTTATTCGCATCGAGTTCCGGCAGCTGGCGGGTTATCTACGGCCATATCCTGGGCGCTGTCACGCTCTATAGCGGCGGTGTGGCTGTTTCACTCATCTACGCACACAGGGCCGTCGCGGCTCCCTTTCAAGGTTTCTCCTTTGTCGCATCCCTGATGTGGCTCGGGACGGCAGGAATTATTGCCGGGAGGCTTCCGATTCCGCCGGAGCCAGCAGAATCCCCTCGGGGCGAGACGCAGTGGCAACTTGCTCTGTCGATGATCGCGGTTCTCTTGTTTCCGTTGCTCGCAGCCTGGACTGCATTTTTCAGCACGGCGCCTGCCAGCGTCAGCAAATTTCGGTTGATCGTCACACTGGCGGCTTGCTTCGCTGCGTCGTTTTTGGTTTTTCTGCGCCAGCTGCTTTCCAGCCGAGAGCGGACGGCCCTGGTTCAGCAGCTGTCGACGTCGCTTGATAACGTCAACCGCCTGCAGACGGAATTCGTACAATCCGAAAAGCTCGCGTCTCTTGGTAAACTGGCGGCAGGAGCGGCTCACGAAATCAATAATCCTCTGGCGGCCATCATCGGATACACGGACTTGTTGCTGGATGATCACGTGCCGCCCGCGCGCTCTCGTTCACTGGCGGAAAAGATTCAGGAACAAGCTCGGAGGACCAAAACTCTCGTGAATAACTTGCTGAGCTTTGCGCGTCAAGCCCCCTCCGAGAAGCAGTTGCTCGATCTCAGTGCGATACTCGATAGCGCCGTGCAACTGCGGCGGCTCGATCTTCACGGAAAAAATATCCGGATCGACCTCCGTACTCCCAACGTGCTCCCGGCGGTTCAGGGCGATCCGAATCAATTGCTTCAAGTGTTCTTTCACCTCATCAGCAACGCCGTGGATGCGATGGAGTCCGCGGCAGGCGGCGTTCTCACCGTCAGTGCGCGCGCGGACAAAGGGACCGTTACTCTGGAGTTCGCGGACACCGGACCGGGGATGAAGGAACCGGACAAAGTGTTTGATCCCTTTTACACTACAAAACCGCTGGGAAAAGGGACCGGCTTGGGGCTCAGTATCTGCTACGGCATTATTCGGGAGCACGGCGGGACGATCGCGGGGTTCAACCGCGCCGACGGCGGCTGCTCATTCCGGTTAGAGCTTCCTGCGGTTCCGGCCTCGCTGCCGCGCCCGTCAACGGCCGCGCTTTCGCAGCGCGCGCTTTAATTTTCTTATCGGTAATTGAAATATGCGACAGGAGTACAAAAGGGGCTACCAGCTGGATAGTTTCCCGTTAGATTTTTTAACCCTCTGATAGCCCCTCTGCCGTGTTCTTATCGGACCGCGGGTTCGTGGGTAACGATAAACGATCCGAGAACGCGACTCGCCGATTCTGCCCCCAGCGCGTTACGCCTTCGCAAATTACTCGACCTGCTTTCGTTACCAAGCGCGCAAGTCTTTTAAAGTGCTCGCAGTCAAATCAGTATTGAAAGCTAAGCCTTTACGTCACGGGCGTATGGCCCTCGTTTTGCTATAATCGCGCGTTATGCCCGAGCCGCCGTTTCGAGCACCACGCTACATCGTCATCGAAGGCCCTGTTCGCGTAGGCAAGTCCACTTTGGCCCGAGCCCTCGCGGAGCGCTTGCATGCTCGCCGGATTTTCGACAGCGAGGACAATCCCTTTCTAACCGATTTCTACGAGGAAAAACCTGGCGCCGCTTTCGCCGCCCAAATGTATTTTCTCTACGAGCGGCACCGCCGCTTGATCGAAGGGCAAATCGAGAGTGAAATGACGCCCGTGGTGGCGGATTTTCTCTTTGAGAAAGATAAGATTTTTGCTTACATCAATCTGAGCAATGAAGAACTGAAGCTTTACGAAAAATATTTCGACATGTTGGCGCCGTCGGTGCCGGAACCAGACCTCGTAATCTACCTTCAGGCCACTCCGCAGGTCCTTCACAAGCGAGTGTCAAAAAAAGGCGAACCCAGCGAAACGGAAATCTCGCCGGAGTATTTAGAAGCCGTTGCAAACGCATACGAACATTTCTTTTTTCGCTATTCCGGTTCGAATCTCCTGGTTGTGGATACTTCAGAAATCGATTTCGTTGAGCGCAATGAAGATCTCCAGGAACTCCTGCGGCGTCTTCGTCAGCCAGTTAAGGGAACGCAATACTTTCTTCCCCTCGGCCAGAGCTGATCCCGCTGGCCCCCATTCAGAAAGGCTGCGAAGCGGCGGTTCTCCTCAAGCGGCTTGGGGAGGTCCGGCCAGCCGGTGCCGCCACCTTCCCAAAGTTCGGTTCAGGGGATGGCTGCGATGGAGAAACGTGAGCACCGGTTCCCTTCTGCTGCCCATTTTTTCCAGAGCGCGGCGGATTCGAAAGTCGCGGCCCGCGGAAACCAGTCCTTTTTCGAGCACAGTAATCGCTTCCTGAGGCCTTCCCGCGGAATGATAGACCTCCGCAAGGTTCAAGTACAGCTGAGCGTGGTTGTGACGGATGGCAATCGCTTCCTGGCAAAGAGTTTCCGCGTCCGCGAATCTTTCTTCGGCCAGCGCCGCGAGCAAGCCGGTGTAGGACAAGTAAAACGGATTCTTTGGTGCGATTCCGAGAGCCCGCCGCGCGTGCAGTAGGGCTTCGTCAGGATGTCCGTCCCGCAAATGTTTTAGACAATCTTTGAAATCCGCCATGCCGGCGTCCGTGGGCGATGAAGTTCCGATCCAATAAGACACAGTCCCCTCCTCCGCCTGCAGGCGCTCTGCAGGGCTGGTAAGGCAACACTAACCCTTCGCTATTGGGAGGAGGAATGGGTCGAAGGTACAGATTTTGTACTAGCACCTTGACTGTTCCAGATGACAGGCGAAAAGAACAGGGTCAGTGCACGAGTTCCGAGGCGAACACCAGCCGAATACCGCTCGCTTGGAGGGAGGAAAGATTTTCGGAAAGCGCTGCAATCGTCTCGGGATGGGGGTGCCCGATAGCAATCGCTGAGCCATCACGAATGGCGTCGCTTACGGCCAAATCAAGCTGGGCCTCGATAGCTTCACGAGTTTGCAGGTCGTCGAGAAAGACTTTTCGCGACGCCGCGGCCACGCCGAAGCGCTCAGCAGCATCGTAGGCCACGGTTGCGGCAGTCGTACGGCTGTCGATAAAAAAAAGTTTTCTCTCACGCAGCGCGGGCATGAGCGCATCCATCAGCGCTGGATCGGAAGTTGCGCGCGATCCTTCGTGATTATTCACCCCCACGGCGTGCGGGACGGTTGCCAGCATCCCGGTGAGCACCGCTGGCACCTCTTCCGTCCGCATCCCCACGCGGAGCTCCCGGCTGTCGGATGCCGCAGCGCCGGAGTTGGCTTCCATGGGGAGATGCAGAAGCACCTGCTTGCCGCGTTGAAAGGCTCCTTCGGCTGTCTCGGTGGAGTAAGGCAGGCCGGGCAACACGGAGATCGTCACGGGAAATGGCAAAGCGATAATCGCGTTGCCGGCTGCGCGATCGTTTCCTAAATCATCGACAATGATTGCAAGCCGCGCGATTTTGCCGTGAGGAACCGCAGGATGAACGCGCGCGTGAAGCTGCACGGCGACACGCACAATATGCGTGCGCTTTCCGTGGAGGCTCAGGTCATAACGATTTACGCCGCCTGACGAGGTTTCGACAATCGACATCCTGTGCCGCCGCGCGATTTCCGAAAAGGCATGATCGAGGCTTTTATCCCGCGAAGCATCGCTCAACGAAAAATAGATGTTATCGACGGGAGGCGCGCCAAAAGGGATTCCGTGAAACGTGCGCGGTTCGGTGTGAACCGTAACGGTTGCTTTATGGCTGGTGGCGTTCTGAGCGGCCGCGACGATTTCCGAGGTGACTGCGTGAATTTGAGAAGTTGTGGGAGATTTTTGCGCACAGCCGGTCAGAAAAAAAAGAGCGGCCGCGAAAGCGATTGCGCCGATTCGGCGCGAGCGCGTGAACAATAAGCTCGCGCGATTCATTGGAGGAATTTGTAGCACGAAGACCGCAGGCCGCCAATAGCGGCTAGCTTTCCTCGTGCTTGAAACAGGAAAAAGCCTAGGCAGCCTTCCGCTGCGACCCGTTGCTCTGAAGGATTTCGATGGCTTTCTTGACCACCGGGTCACTTGGAGAACTTGAAGGAGCCGGTTGATCGTTGGCGGCCGCAGTGACGTCGTCCAGAGAAGGATGCACCACAACGGTGGGGACGACGCCGTCAACAGGGATTTCCTTACCGTCTGGCGTGTAATAATTAGCAATGGTTAGAATCAGCGCCGAACCATCGTCCAGCTGGATCAGTTTTTGCATCGAGGCCACGCCATAGCTGCGATCGCCAACGGTATCGCCTCTATG
>Ga0182024_10021245_pt1 | contig 11789 bp, 11 predicted proteins | sample P32metaG_FD_120480 | JGI IMG/M metagenome (GOLD analysis project Ga0182024, IMG submission 120480) | Permafrost microbial communities from Stordalen Mire, Sweden - P3-2 metaG (Illumina Assembly) | ecosystem: Environmental > Terrestrial > Soil > Wetlands > Permafrost | place: Sweden: Stordalen... | reverse complement strand
CGGTGCCGGTGTGCGGTCACGAACGCCGTGCCTCCGTGGGTCCTGACGAACGCCCGCGCCTCATCGGAGATGACGAGGTCCACGGGATCATCGTAGGCCCGGGTCAGACCTGCGTACGGGTCGGGACCGAATTTGAGTATGGCCGTACTCATGCACTCCTGGTGATCGGCCTTCAGACTCGGGTTACGGCAATGACGGAGTTGCCGCGAGCTCGGATCCGGGTGATCCCGCTCAAGGGCAGGCGACCAGCCGGAGCCTGTTGCCTCAGGGGTAATCGCCGCGCCGACGTTCCGATCGGTTGAGTCGAGCCGGGTACCCTCTGGCGTATGTCCGACTACGTCATCCCTGAACCAGAACCGAAGCCGGTCGACGAGACACTGTCGATGGAACTACAGATTCTCGCCTCCAACGCCGTGCTCCGAGGTCGGCCTTCGGGGGACGAGCAGTGCAACAACTGTCGGTACTACCTCGACGAGACAGCTGACTTCTCCTATTGCTGGCATCCGAAGATCCGCATTCTCGTGGGCGACAATTGGTGGTGCCAATGGTGGGAGGAAATTCCGGCGGTCTAGAGACACCGCGCGGGGTCGGTGGACATCGGCGCCGTTCGCACGCGGCGGCGTGGCCATGGCAGCCTCGCCGAACCGGTGGAAGGATTCGGGCCATGGACAGCGAGCGCATGGAAGTCCAACGCATCATCCCGACGGACCCAGGCGCGATTTTTCGGTTGCTGTGCGACCCGCACGGTCATGTGGCGATCGACAGCTCCGGGATGCTCATGGACGCCACTGGCGTGCCGGCGTCTGCGGTCGGGGACAGTTTTGTGGTTTACATGGACCGAGAGGCACTCAACGACTATCCGCTGGGGCTATACGACGTCACCGTCTCAATCACGACATTCGTCCAGGACCGCGAAATCGCCTGGACGATCCTCGGGCAGATCCGGCCTCCGATCGGCCACATCTACGGCTACACACTCGAGCCGACCGACGGTGGCACGCTCGCCACGTCGTACTACGACTGGTCTTCCATTGATCCTGTTTGGAAGGAACGAGCAATCTTCCCGGTCATCTCCGAAGGTGCGTTGCGAGCGACCCTGGGCATCCTGGCCCGTACGATTGCACGGCGCTTCGGCCTGACCCGCCTTCAGGTTCCTGAGTCTCGTCGATCCCGGCTGCGCTGGCGACCACGAATCGCCTGGTCGAGGACCACCTTTCGGAGCCGTACTGTCTGCGGGGTCACCTCGACGCACTCGTCGTCAACGATGAACTCGAGCGCCTGCTCGAGCGAGAGTTGCAGGTGTGGGCTCAGCCGCTCGAGCTCGTCTGCCGTTGAAGATCGAACATTGGTCAGCTTCTTTTCCTTGGTCGGGTTGACGTTCATCTCTTCGGATCGAGCGTTCTCTCCCACGATCATCCCCTCGTACACCTCGGTCGCGGGACCGACGAACAGCGCACCGCGTTGTTCGAGCGCCATCAGCGCGTATGTCGTCGTCGGCCCTCGACGGTCGGCAACCATCGAGCCGTTTCGCTTCACGCGCAGGTCGCCGTGCCAAGGCTCCCATCCGTCAAAGATCGAATGCAGTACTCCGGTCCCGCGCGTCTCGATGAGGAACTCTGTGCGGAATCCGACGAGGCCGCGAGCCGGAATGCGGTAGTCCAAGCGCACCCAGCCGGTGCCGTGGTTGACCATCTCGGTCAATCTGCCCTGGCGGAGGGCGAGGAGTTGTGTGACCACACCCATGTAGCTGTCGGGCGCGTCGATCGTCAAACGTTCCATCGGCTCATGGAGGGACCCATTGATCGTCCGCGTGACCACCTGTGGCTTGCCCACGGTCAGCTCGAAACCCTCACGTCGCATGGTCTCGACGAGAACGGCTAGCTGCAGTTCCCCTCGCCCTCGTACCTCCCAGGTGTCGGGCCGCGCCGTCGGCAGGACGGCGATCGAGACGTTTCCCACCAGCTCGGTGTCGAGCCGGTTCTTCAACAGACGCGCGGTCAGTTTCGTGCCCTCGGTCCCCGACAGCGGCGAGGAGTTGACCCCGATCGTGACCGCAAGGCTGGGCTCGTCCACCAAGATCGCCGGAAGGGGCCTCGGGTCGTCGGGGTCCGAAAGGGTCTCGCCGATCATCACCTCTTGGATCCCGGCTACAGCGACGATCTCACCGGGACCGGCCTCTTCGGTGTCGACCCGCTCAAGCGCCTTTGATGCGTACAGCTCCGTGATCTTGGCCTTCTCCACCGACCCATCGATGCGGCACCACGCAACTGTGTCGCCGCGTCGCAGCGTCCCATTGTGGACCCGGCAGATCGCCAGGCGTCCGACGTACAGCGACGCGTCGAGGTTGGTGACGAGCGCCTGGAGAGGATGATCGGGCTCGTACGAAGGGGCGGGAACATGCTGCTCGATTGCCTCGAACAACGGGGCGAGGTCGGTGCCCTTCACGTTCGGGTCGGTGCTGGCCCATCCGGCGCGGGCATTGGCATAGAGGACGGGAAAGCCGACCTGGTCCTCGTCAGCGTCGAGGTCCAAGAACAGCTCTTCGATCTCGTGCACGACCTCGTCGATCCGCGCGTCGGAGCGATCGACCTTGTTCACGACGACCACCACGGGCAGGCGGGCCTCGAGGGTCTTTCGCAAGACGAACCGGGTCTGTGGGAGCGGACCCTCGGAGGCATCGACCAAGAGCAGCACCCCGTCGACCATCGCCAAGCCACGCTCGACCTCGCCACCGAAGTCGGCGTGTCCCGGGGTATCGACGATGGTGATCTTTATCGGGCCTCGCTGCACGGCCGTATGTTTGGCCAGGATGGTGATGCCCTTTTCCCGTTCGAGGTCCCCGGAATCGAGGACTCGATCGGCGACGACCTGATTGATTCGAAAGGCCCCGGTCTGGCGGAGCATGGCATCGACCAACGTGGTTTTGCCATGGTCGACGTGCGCCACGATGGCGACATTTCGAAGATCTTGACGAAGCACAGTCCATCCAGGTTAGCGACCCGGTGGGACCGCCAGAACTCCTGATGCCTGGTACTCGTCGCGCAGACACACTTTCGGAGCGGAATGTGAACCTCCGAGGCACCGAGACTCACAGGGAATACCAAATGCCGCGGTGAATCGTCACCCTCCCGTGGCTCGATCCGCGTTCACGAGCCGGAATTGGAAGCTAACGACCCCGCAGAGACTGCGCTTCGAACTGCACGACGGCGTCGTCCAGCGGCAGGACCATGTCGGGTTTCAGGTAGACGTGGCTTTCCGCGACGAGATGAACTGCAGTTCCCCAGGCGGTGAACCCGATGACGTGGCGTGCGAATCGCATCGGGCCCTCGATGATCTTCACCCCGACGACCCCTTGCGCTGTCATGGCTATGCCCGAAGCCTGCATTCGTTCCATCGCTGATTCCCGGGCCGAGTAGAGGGCCTCGGTGAGATTTGTGAGTTCAATGTTCTGGCTTGACTGCCGGATCGCGGTCGCCGCGTCTCGGCGTGGCGCGTAGATGAAGCTTGCTCCGAACGACAACCCGAGTGGAGACCATCCGGCGTTTGATAGCAGGACGAAGTCGCGTGCCGAAAGATCCGAGACAAACGTCTGTCCCGGCTTCTTCCCATCCACTGGACGGACGGCCGTGCCGACCAGGTGGACATCGACGTGGTGCGGGTTGACCTCGACGCTCACCTGGACGCCGACGACCCCGTGCCCGCCGGCCTTGGCGCACTCGCGCCCGAGCCGCTCGGCAGCGGTGTGGACGGCCAGATTGTGCGCGTCCGAGGCGGCACTGATCTCCCCCCGTCCCCACGTCCACACACCGACGGGCACCGAGGTCACGGAGACACCGAACACGAGCTCGACCGGTTCCCACCCGATCGAGTGCAAGAGCAGCGCTTCGTCGATGGTGAGGTCCGACGTGACAGCCCGACCGTGCGGGCCCGCACCCCCGGCGGCCAGCCAGGCTGCGGCGCTGCGCATCTCCGCTCGGACGTCGGTCGGCAACGGGGTGTCCGGGCTCACGACAGTCGGACCGTCGGTCTCGGGGTGGGGATCGGGTCGAAGCCCTTGAACCGGCGAACCCGGGTGCCCCGGAGCGTGCACTCGAGCACCTGGTCTCCCGAACCGACCTCTCGCTCGGCCGTGGTGATGGAGGCGCCGTGAAGCGTGTCAGACCCGAGCTGGCGCCGCACGTGTTCGCGGGCCAACGCGCGGGCCGCGAGATGGCCCTCCGACACCTGTTCGATCTCTTGGGTGGATGTCGCCCCACCCCACCCGTACGTGCCGACCCGACCCTCCATGAGGTATTCGGTCAGGCAGTACGCCCAGACGCGGACCGAAGCGATCCCGGCGATCACCGAGATCGGCATGAATCCGGCCTCGATGAGTTTGGCCAGACGTTGTCCGGCAAGATATGTCGACCACGGTTCGCCGCCCGGCGGAGCCGGGGCGTCTTCGACAACGACCGCGGTGCCGAGTATGTGGAACTCGGTCACGTTCATGTCGGCGAGGTTGTGCGAGGTGTCGGTCACGCCGATGATGCCGTGAGCGCCGACCTCCTTCGCCTCCTCGATGAGACGGCTGTACGCGGAGCCGAAGCCCTGCAGCCATGCCGACTCAACCCACGTTTGCTCGTAGTTCTGTCCCCACGCCCGATGCTCGGCAGAGACGAGGCCGTGGGGGCACCGCCAGCTCTGCGAATATCCACCTTGGCCACCGTCGGTGGTCCCGTATGGCGAGGTGCCCCGCATATAGGGGGACCCCGCTCCGTACCAAGACCACTGCATGGCGCAGAACCCCTGGACCAAGCCGACTGGCCGCAAGCCCATCTGGAGGCACGCGCCAAAGTCTGGGACGGTCAACCCCGACGAGAAGGACCCTGACTCGAGCCGTCTCGCCGCTGCTTCGGGGAGGTCGCGCGGCTCGGTCATCAGTTGTCCAGCGAGATGATGACCGTCGGCCTGGGGAGGGTGACATCGCCAGCGATCTTGGTCACGGCTGTGCCGATGGCCAGGAACTCGATGGTGTGTGATCCCCACTGGTGGGACTTCTCCTCGAGGCGGACCCCGACGATGCCCGTCGCGCCGAGCGCGTTGCCCTCGTCCTGCATTCGTGTCATGGCCAACTCACGGGCCTCGTAGAGGGCTTGGGTGAAGTTGGGGAGCTCGATGTTCTGTCCAACCGAGCCGAGCGTCTGCCCGAGTCCGCGGTGGGCGATGTGGTACACGCAGGTCCCCATCACGAGACCTTGAGGGACGTATCCCGTCTGCATGATCGTCCAGAAGTCCTGTCCGGACAGGTCCGAGGTGAACGGCTTCCCGTGCTTGTTGCGGTATGAGTTCCCGTCTTCGGCTTTCACCGCCGTCCCGAGAGCGATGAATTCGGCAGCGTCGCTGCCCCACTCGTAGTAGTTCACGTCAAGTCGGACACCGACGATCCCGTCCGCACCGAGCTCGTCGGCCTCCTCCTCCATGCGAGTCATCGCGAGCTCTCTCGCGTTGTACATGGCTTCGGTGAGTTTCGAGAGCTCCTGGCTCTTGCTCCACCGCCGGCCCTGTATGCCGGTGTGGTAGATCGACGAGCCCATGACGAAGCCCAACGGGTGGAACCCCGTTTCCTTTACCAGCAGGAATTCGTTGACCGAGAGGTCAGACGTGAAGAACCCGTGCCCGAGTTCCGCCAGTCGGCTTTCGGCGTCCTTGGGTAGATCCGTGGGACCGCTCACGAAGTGCCTCCTATCATGATGTTCTCGAGTGCCATCCGGGTTGTTTCCGACCGTGCCGCCTCAGCCTGGAGTGCTCCGAGCAGGCGCTTGAGCCATGTGCCCATGTCCACCTGCTCGCTGCGAATTCGGATCCCTCCCGAGGAATGTCCGATCGTGCAGCGAACCGAACCACCGTCGACCTCGGCTCGAAGGACGTCGTCTCCGAGCACGACCTGGACGGCCCTGATCTCTTCGGACCTCCGGAGCAGGCCCCCCGGCCTTTCGACCTGGAGCCGACCGCTGAGTGCCGAAGCAAGCTCGCTGACGAGCATCTTCAACATGATGCGAACATCCGTTGCGTTCGAGGCCAGCGCCGAGACGGCGAGTTCGAGGTTGAACCCGTCGTCGGCAGACCCGCTCACCTCGAGGGCGTCGTCTGTCATGGAGAGACGGTTCTCGAGCCCGCGGTCATGGTCATTCGTGGTGCCGACAATCGTTCTCCCAGGTCGCCGCCCACTGTAGAGGCATGCGCCGACGCTTCCCAAGCGGCCCGACGTGCCGCTTCCGGAGCGGGGCGGTCGATCGGAGCCCTGCAGCGATGGTCGTCAGGGGACGAGACGACACCCGTCGGGAAGGCCGCGCACCTTTGCGGCGTGCCCGGTCGCCTCGATCTCGAGACGGGCACCGGCCAGGAAGAGATTCTCGACGTTCAGGGTCCCAAAGTCCTCGGGTACCGACGGGCAACACGACACCACGCCGTCGGGGACGCACGGTTCCAATCCGAGCAAGGTCGTACGGAGCAACCAGAACGGGGAGGCCGAAGCCCATGCCTGCGGGGAGCAGGAAGCCGGGTAGGGGACGGGGATGGGGAAGGTCTCGCGATCGAAGCCGCAGAACAACTCCGGCAGCCGTCCACCGAACGCATTCGCCGCTTGGAACAACCCCACCGTCACCGCCTCGGCTTGTTCCGTGAATCCATATTTGGCGAGCCCGGCGGCGCAGATCGCGCTGTCATGGGGCCACACCGAGCCGTTGTGGTAGCTGACCGGGTTGTATCTCTTCATTGACCTGGCCAGCGTCCGGATTCCCCATCCGGTGAACATCTCGGGGCCGCACAGGTGCTCGACCGTCCTCGCGGCATTTGCTTCCTCGACGATGCCCGACCAAAGGCAGTGGCCGATGTTTGACGTCAGTGAGTCGATCGGGCGCTTCTCTCGGTCGAGCCCCATGGCGTAGTAACCGCGGTCCTCCAGCCAGAATTTTTCGTTGAATGACGCCTTCAGATGCGCTGCCTTGGCCGCGTATTTGGAGGCGGTCTCGCCATCACCCAAGTGTTTGGCGATCTCGGCTCGAGCCAGGAAGGCCGCGAAGACGTATCCCTGGACCTCGCATAGGGCGATCGGCGCCTCGGCAAGCCATCCCTCGGCGAAGTTGACTCCGTCGAAGGAGTCCTTCCAGCCCTGGTTGGCCAATCCCCGGTCGGTAGCCCGCTGGTATTCGACGAAGCCGTCGCCGTCGGAGTCCCCGAACTCCTCGATCCATGCCAGAGCTCGGTCGGCGTGCGATAGGAGCTGTGCCATGACTTCCTCGGACGCTCCCCACCGGTAGAGCTCGCCTAGAAGGACGACGAAAAGGGGAGTGGCATCGATCGAGCCGAAGTAGATCGACCCGACGGGTGTGTCGGCGACCGTCGTAAGCCCGCGACGCATCTCGTGAAGGATCTTTCCGGGCTGCTCCTCGGTGACCTCGTCGACCCTCTCGCCCTGAAGGCGGGCGAGCGTGAGGAGTGTGTTGGTAGCCAAACTCGGATCGACGTCCAGAGTCATGAGCGAGGTAATCAACGAGTCCCGCCCGAACAGTGTCATGAACCAAGGAGCGCCGGCTGCGATCACCGTCCGGTCCGAGTATTCGGGATCGAAGATCTGCAGAGCGCCCAAGTCAGCCGCGCTCCGCATGAATGTCGCGTCGAAGTCGCTGTGTCCAGTACGGACCCGAGGAGTTGTTTCCCCCCACGCACGGAGGCGTTCGCCCGGTGCGGAGTGACCGACCGGGTCGTCACCGCTGTAGCGAAGATCAACAGGCTCTCCGTCTACACCGAGCCGGAATTCGAGACTCGTTCGCCATTCGTCACCCGCCGGCACGACAATGTCTAGCCTGGCCAGGTGCGGAGTCACCTTGGCCTCCGCTGGAAATGCCACGTCGAGGCGGCGAGTCACCTCACCGTTCTCGTACGAGAAGGCCATCACCGACGACGACACGTCGACGGAACGGCGGCCCCGCAACTGGACCCGGTTCTCCTTCACCTCGAAGAGATGGGCAAAGTCCGCGTCGAGCTCGAAGGTGAGGGAACATGAGGTGGGCTCACGTCCCAAATTGCGAATGACGATGTCTTCGCGCATGCCGTTCCCGACGTAGCGGCTCCGCTCAACGAGGACGGTGCTGTCCGATTGGCCGGAACGGGGTTGCCCCCTGGACACGAACGTCGCCGCGAACGGATGACGGGTGATCACCGCGAGGTTCTGAAGCTCCTCGTCGTCGAGCCTGACTCTCCAGGTGGAGACGAAGCGGGTGTCCTCGAAGAACACGCCTTGTGCACCGCTCGGTTCAATGTCGCCGCTCGATGAGGAGATGGAGAATGAGGCGCCTTCGACCAACGTGATCGAGCCGCCGGATGTGTTCTTGACCGTCGGTTCGCCGGCAAAGGTCCATGGATCGTTCACCGCCCGGCCGCCATCGATGGGTCCTTCAAGCCGCGCCGGCTGCGACGAGCTCGTAGCCACCCCGGGCACTGGAGGCAATTGCCCGTTCGAACACGTCGACATGCTTGGCCACCATGCGTTCCATGGAGAAGTCCCGTTCCACCCTCAGACGACAGGCGGTCCGGTCGATCTCTGGAACCCGGCGAAGCGCTTCCACCATGCTCGCGACGTCGGAGCGGATGAATCCAACGACCCCGTCCTCGACGATTTCGGGCGCCGCGCCGAACCGGGTGGTCAGCACGGGAGTCCCGCACGCCAAGGCTTCGATCATGACCATGCCGAACGGTTCGGGCCACGCGATCGGATTGATCAGGCATTCGGCTCCACCAAGCAGCTCCAGCTTGGCTTGACTGTCCACCTCGTCGACGAAGGTGATCTCTTCGCTGAGCAGTGGGCGCACCATGGCCTCGAAATAGGCCCGCTCCTGCGGTTCCCGCATCTTGGCAGCGATCTTCAACGGCATGCCGGCCTGCCTGGCGATCCGAGCCGCGACATGCGGAGCTTTGCCGGGGTGCATTCGCCCGAGGAAAAGCGCATAACCGCCCCCGCCCCGGCCGACCGGGAATCCGGCGAGATCGACACCGTGATGGATGACCTCCGCGATCGATACATCCCGGGCCGTCGAGGCCTGGTGATGAGAGATCGCGATTACCGGGACGCGGCCCGAAACGTTGCGGTAGAGGTCTATGAGGTCGGCATTGAACGGTCCGTGGTTGGTGGTCACGACCGGTAGTCGAGGGAACGCCGCCGCGTACATAGGCCCGACCAGTGTGTGGTCGTGCACGACGTCGACGTCGTCGAATTCGCCGTACGCGTGAGCGACGTGTCGAATCTCGTCGACGCTGCTCCCGGTTCCGACTCCGATCGCATGTTCGAAGACGTGGGTCCGCTCTACGGGACAGGTGCTGTCACCGGTGGTGCAGAGCAGAACATCGTGGCCAGCCCCCTTCAAGCCACGGGCAAGCGTGTCAAGAACGTTTTCGGTGCCGCCGTAGGCGGGCGGCGGTACGGGCAACCACGGGGGTGCCACGATGGCGATGCGCATTTATGCCTTTCTCGAAGCAGGCGCGCGCGGGCTGGATTCGCTGGGAAGCAAAGGCCGATCCGAGGAGACCAGCCGCCCGCCTCCGATCGAGCGGAGGCGCCATGACTGTTGAAGTTTCAAGGCCAGTCTAGGCGCTCAATGCGACCGTGAGATCAGTGACTACCGTGTGAACTCTCGCCTGGGCGTGCTGAGCCCCCAAAATGGCTGGAGCTCATTGACCGCTAGGAACGGACCTCAGCCCGGATTCGGCTCAAGAGGCGCTTGCGCTCGGTGGGCGTCCTCACCCGAAATCGAACGAAGTCCTCGTCATCGATAAGGCGCACGTCGGCGTACGGTCCGGCCAGATCCGAATGGAAGTGCAGGAATGCCCGCGAGCGGCGATAAAAGATCCCGGTCTTGCGCTCGGTAAGTCCGGGAATCTTCCGAAGCTCGACGAGAAGGCCGTCCAGCTCCTCGAACGTCTCGGCTCCAGCATGCCTCATCCGCCGCATCGTATTCAGTTCGCGCTGCCGCCTCATGCCCGCGACGTGGTGGCGCTGATCGAATCCTGATCCATCGGGCAGCGTCGGCGACCCTTCGCTACCGTTGGCCCGTGAACGCCGACCAGGGTGACGGAGCGGGCTCTCCGACAGGTACCCACCACACGACCGAGGTTGTTGAGATCCACGCGCCGTCTTCGAGCGCCGCCAAGCTGATGATGAGTCCGCCGACCCCCGCATGGGCCCGTGACTTCTCGGACCTCAGGTACGAGTGGCGGCGCCTGTTCGGCGAGATGATCGGAACCTTCTTCCTCGTCCTTGTGGCTGCCGGGGCGGGCGTCGTGAACGCCTCGACAGGCGGCTCGGTCGGGCGGACGGCGTCCGTGGTCGCGCCCGCACTCATGGTCATGGCGATCATCCTCGCCACCGGAGCGGTTTCCGGAGCGCACCTCAACCCGGTCGTGAGCATCGCGTTCGCGCTCAGACGAGAGTTCCCCTGGGGTCGTGTTCCGCTGTACGTGGTCTCCCAGGTGATCGGCGGGCTGCTGGCCTGCCTATTTCTCCGCGCCGTGTTCGGGACGGCCGGTGGGCTTGGATCCACGATCCCCGGCCTGCATATCAACGACCCTCGCGCGCTGTTGATCGAAGTGGTGATCACCTGTGGACTCGTCACGACGATCCTCGGCACCGCTTCGGGCGCCCAGAACGTTGGAGCGTTCTCCGCTCTCGCCGTGGCCGGCTACATCGCCCTGGCCGGACTGTGGGCTAGCCCGGCGAGCGGGGCCTCGATGAATCCGGTCCGGTCGTTCACGCCGGACGTGGTGTCGGGGCACTTCGGCCACCTCTGGGTCTATCTGGTTGGTCCGACGGCCGGCATGCTCGTGGCCGTCGGCATCGCGATGGTGCTCAGAGGCCCCGGTGGTGACGTTGTTGCGGCGCGCGCGGCCCAGGGTTCCATCGGAACGATCGTCGTCGAACGTACCGAATCCAAGCCCTCGACACCGTGACGCAATGAAAGGCGGAGTCCTAGATGGCGAAGTCTGACAAGCCGAAGACCAAGAGCATCCCGTCGGAGCACTGGAAGGACGAACCCGACGATCACGACTACCCGGCCGCTGGTGATTATCTCAGTCTTCTGATGGAAGACGATGAGGTACAGGCCGCGATCAAGAGCCTGCACGACGCGCCGATCACCCACCGGAAAGCCAAGGATCTTTTGCGGGCCAGCCGGCTTGGTCTCCTGTCGCCCGAAAATCCCCACGTTGCCTCCGCCCTAGAGAAGGTCCGCCGCGGCGATCGCCTGTCCCCGATACTGGTGGTGCGGGGCAAGGCTGATCAGGACATACCGCTCACCGTCGCCGACGGCTACCACCGCATATGCGCCAGCTACCACATCGATGAGAACGCCGACATCCCCTGCCGAATCGCGTAGGCGCCGGAGACATCACAGCGACAACAACTGGTTCGGACCGAACGCGAAGCTCTGGCGGGGCAAGAGGGCCCCAGTGACCAGCGGCTAGAGCCAATCGGCCGTTCCGTCGGCCCCTCGCAGCCTCGGCGATAGCGGGCTGCTCGACCCGCGTGTGATCCGCATTTTCCAAAGTACCGACCCGGTTGGAGAGCCACTGGGTGGGTGCGGCTCCTCGGGAGCAGGGGTGAGCAAGTCCCCGCTCATCGACCAATTGATGTGCCGTGTTCGTTCCGGCCTCATCGCTGACACCGCGTTCTGGATAGATACCTGACAACTAATTGGTCGCTGAGCCCTCCCGTGCCCGCCAGATTGAGTGTTTCCTTCCGATTGGGTAGTAGTCGACGT
>Ga0182024_10021244_pt1 | contig 11790 bp, 13 predicted proteins | sample P32metaG_FD_120480 | JGI IMG/M metagenome (GOLD analysis project Ga0182024, IMG submission 120480) | Permafrost microbial communities from Stordalen Mire, Sweden - P3-2 metaG (Illumina Assembly) | ecosystem: Environmental > Terrestrial > Soil > Wetlands > Permafrost | place: Sweden: Stordalen... | reverse complement strand
TCCAATCGCTAAAAAGGCTGGTTAAACCGACACCTAGAACGGTGCGATTCAGCCACGATCCTGGTTTTTGTTCTTCAGGCATTTTAAAATTATGGCAGGCAATCGCCGGTTTCCATCCGAAGAAAAACAAGCTTACCGTTCATCGTTTGGCAGCCCGATATAGGATTACACGAACTTTTTCAAGGGTAATCAGTCCGCCATCCACCATTTCATCCAGGCGCGGCAGAATTTTCTCGATACGTTCACTGGTATCGATGACCTCAAGAATAATCGGAAGATCCTGCGACATTCGCAGCAACTTATCGGTGTGATACACGCTGGACCCGCCAAATCCTCCCACTCCGCGCAAGACCGTTGCACCTGAAAAGCCCTCTTTCCGCAACATTTCCACAATGGCCTCGTGCAGCGATTTGCCGTGCCATTTATCCGACTCACCTACGTGAATGCGCATCAGCACTCGCTCGCCTTCAAATTTTTCATGGGTCATAGCCATCTCTCCGCGTGTCCCTAGAATTTGTTAGCCAGCCGAATTCCCGCCACTGACAAAAACAGTCCTGCGACTACACTCACTGCTACGTACGCCGACGCGCGCACCCATTCACCGTCTTCCATCATTTTCGCGGTCTCCCAGCCAAAGCTCGAGAAAGTTGTGTAGCCACCAAAAAATCCCACCGCAATGGCCACGCGCCAGTCCGGCGAAATCACCATGCGGTTCATGGTGAACTGCGCGATCAAGCCAAGAAAAAAGCAACCGGTCAGGTTCACGAGTAACGTGCCGTATGGAAAGGTTCCGCCAGTGCGGACCTGCACCACTCCCTGCAAGCCATAACGCGCCAGCGTGCCGATAGCTCCAAATATGGCGATCAACAAAATCCTCAAGTGCGCTCCAATCCGCGACGTCAAAGACTTCAACGCATGAAGTAGACCACTAAAAACAAAAAGCTCCTGGCGCCGCCTGGCAGCCAGGAGTCATCAGATCCAGAAAAGTTTATCCGGAACGGTTATGGCGAACTCCATCGCCGTAAGATTTTGTCCAGTTTAACATTTTCCACAAAATGCCAAAGTCATTTTCGCCACGCATTGTTGAACCGGGTCGCCGATTCCGTTCAATAGTGAAAGCGGCAGCGTAGCTGGACAAAAATCTCGCGTGGATTCATATGTGGATTCATATAATGGGTGCCGCCAAAGGCAAAACACAGTTCGGCCAGTTCGCGGGCTAAGTTTTTTTGCTGGCGGTCACCCCCTCTGAATAGTCGTAGACGCCCCGACCGGATTTTCGCCCGAGCCGGCCCTCTTGCACATATTGTTTCAGCAAACGGTTGGGTCGATATTTTTCTCCCAGCGTTTGGTGAAGGTATTCAAGGATGCTCAACCGTACGTCCAGCCCTACGAGGTCTACAAGCTCAAACGGGCCCATGGGGTGGTTCAGCCCCAGCTTCAGCGCCTTATCGATATCTTCGGCCGAGGCAATTCCAGCCTCCAGCATTGCAAACGCTTCGTTGCCAATGAGCGCGTTTACGCGCGTGGTGATAAAACCAGGAGACTCCTGCACCAGTACTACTTCTTTGCCCATCCGCCGGCCAGCTTCTGTACAGACATCCACCGTGTTCTGGGAAGTGAGCGGGGTCTTCACCAGCTCGATCAACTTCATCTTCGGGACGGGATTGAAGAAGTGCATGCCAATGCAGCGTTCGCGAGAAACAGTGAGGTCGCTCATGTCGCTGATGGACAGCGATGAAGTATTACTGGCAAAAATCGCGCGGGGCTTTGCAAATTTGTCGAAGATGGTGAACAACTCCATCTTCATTTCCATTTCTTCGGGCACCGCTTCGATGATGAGGTCCGCGTCGCGAATCGCACCTTCCACCGAACTGGCAGTAGCGATCAACGATAATGCGCGATCGCGAATTGTTGCGTCGACCTTTCCGCGGGCCACTCCCTCGTCGAAAGACCTCGCAATCCAGCGCATGCTTTCTTCCAACATTTGCGGGGAAATATCTTCCAGCACGGTGGTGTAGCCACCAAAGGCGGCAGCGTAGGCGATGCCTCTGCCCATGGTCCCGGCACCAATCACCGCGATAGTTTTAATGTCTGAATTCATGACGCGCGCCAACTGCTACTTCACAAGCTGCTTGTAAGCGTCTTCGTCGTAGCCCAGAACAAGGCGTTTGCCGCGCATCACCACCGGCCTACGAATAAGATTGGGCTCTTCCGACATTAATTGGATGGCCTCCGCACGTGTAGGCGGGTGGTCTTTCATATTTCGTGTGCGATACAGCTCGTTGCGCGAGCTTAAGAATTGTTTGTGGTCGTGTTCGCCGATCAGTTCGTTCAGTTCAGCCTTGCTGAGTTTTTGCTTGTCGAGACTGCGCAACTCCAGTTCTGCGCCCAGTTTCTCCAGGTAGGCTTTCGCTTTTCTGCAGGTAGTACACGTGGGTTTTTGCAAAAACTTAATTTTAGCTTTAGGCATGAAAGCTCCGAAAGGGAAGTGGTCAACCGGTACATCGCTAATTTTAGCGCGGGATATAGGTCAGTAGCGAGGTACGTGGGGATCCACATCGGTGGACCATCGCTCAATCCCGCCCGATAACGACTTGGCCTTTTCAATGCCCTGGAACCGCAGCCAAGCCGCGGCGTCCAGGCTGCGCATACCATGGTGACAATAACAAATTACTTCATCCACGCCGAGAAGGCCGCCCACGTTTGCAGCCAAAGAGCCCAGCGGCATCAGTTTCGCCCCTTCGATGCGGCACAACTCGTATTCCCACGGCTCGCGCACATCGACCAGCACAAGTTTTTCGCCGCGATCCATGCGCGTCTTCACCTCTAGTGGAGATATTTGTATTTCGTCCAAGGCCCGATTATCCCTTCAGATAAAAAGTCGTTTTTGAAGCGAGGTGCGCGCGTCACTTGGTATGAAATTTTGGCGGCCGCTTTTCCAGGAAAGCGTTGATGCCTTCGCGGCAATCCGGCGACTTGAAACATTTCAGTTGCTGCTCGACCTCTTCATCGAGGGCTTTCTCAAGTTCTAATTTGCGATTGCCAAATAACGCGGTCTTCATCGCACGAATCGATACGGAAGGAGCATCCGCGATTTTGCGCGCCAATTTCCAGGTTTCCGCTTGGAGTTGAGCGTCTGGAACGACGCGATTCACGATTCGCAAATCCAGCGCGGTTCGCGCGTCAATCATTTCCCCGGTGTAAAACATCTCCGCAGCTTTCGAATATCCAACCAGTCGCGGAAGAAAATAAGTTCCGCCATAGTCTGGGAATAGTCCGACCTTGATAAAGTTTTGCCCAAACGTGGCGTTCTCCGCCGCCACTCGAAGGTCGGCTGCCAAAGCGAGATTCATGCCCGCGCCCGCAGCGGCGCCGTTTACCATGGCGATTACCGGCTGGGCCATACTGCGCATTTTAAGCACCGCATGCATCCCGGCCCGCAAAAGCGGCTCCAGTTCGCTCGTATCGTTATTCTTGCGACCTTCGGCGATGACACCCAGGTCGCCGCCGGAGCAAAAAGCATGGCCCGCTCCGGTGATAATCACCACGTAAATGGATTTATCAGTGGTCAAACGGCCAAGGCTTTCGTTCAGAGCGACAGCGAGGTCTTTGTTAATGGCATTTAGCTTGTCAGGCCGGTTTAACGTCAGCGTGGCAATGCCGTCCTGTTTGGATTCCAGGATTAATGCATTGTGGGTTTGAGAAGTTTGTGATTGCGGTGATTGCGATGGTGCGGGTTGCGTGGCTTCACTCATATTTACGATCCTAGTTTCCCTTTGAAGCTCGTTCCGTCTCGGTTCGCGAGACAAGTTGGGCTAGCTTTCGAAAATGACGCACGCGCTCGCTGTTGCCATGGGGATCCTGAGTATTTGTCTCCGGCAAAACATACACACGCGCGCCGTACAGAAGGTCTTTCTGGAGACCAAACTTGCATTTGCGTTGCGCAAATTGTTCGAACGCCAGTTTGCCGTTGAATGCGATCACATGCGGCGTGTATTCCCCAAGCCGTTGCGACAATACGATGCGCCCTTCCGCAAAGTCTTCGCGCGTCAGGTCCGCAGTCGTTTTTGTGGGTCGTTTTACGAGGTCGGTCAGGCCGATGCCAAATTCGATCACGCGCTTGTCATCGTGATAGTCAAATGGCTCAGGAACCACTCCGCCTTTATAGAGCACCGGCCAGAATTGGTTCACGCGCCCGGCATAGTAATGGCCGACACGCACTGAAGACTCGCTGGGATTGCAGCCCACGATAACGAGCTTCATGCCTTTTCTTAAATAATCTGGAAGTGTTCGCATCCTGGCTACGGTTGTTGGTTCCACATACTAAGCTAGAAAACCAGTCTATTGCACAGTTTACTGCACTGGGGGCCTTCCAGCGCGGATTTCCCCTTAAAACAGGTCCCAGTGTTTCTCAGGCGGGTGGGAAGTGTCAACGGGTGGCGGGGTAATTCCGCCAGCGCAACGGCGTTTTTGCAACTCGGGTGTTTCACCTAGCTGTTTTACGTAGTAGCCCAAAGAGGTAGCTTTCGGCCCAGGCCTTTTTCACGCGCAAGAGCCAGTACCAGCACGGCAACAGCCAGGTCCCAGGAAGCGATTCCGTTGGATTTGAAAAGCGTGACAGCTGTGTCATTCGAACGTTCGGGAATTTTGCCGTCCACAATATCGGCCAGCACTTTAACCGATGACCATTTCGATTCGTCCTGGCTAAAGGCCATGATTAAGTCCCCCGCTTCCTGGCGAGATTGCTCGATGGAATCAACGGCGATCAAGTCCGCGCGTGACACCACCGCCTCATCTAGTTCCTGTTTGTGAGCATGATTTACGCCGATAGCGTTGATGTGCATGCCGGGGGCAATGTCCGAGCCAGTCACAACCGGATGCGAAGCGGTCGTCGCGGTGCATACGATATCCGCGCCTTCGATAGCTTGCGATGCAGAACCTGCGGCGTACACGGGCATGCTGAGACGTTCAGCCATGTCCGAACAAAATTTCTCGCGGCGGGAAACATCGCGGCCGTAGGCGCGCGCCAGTTCCAGTTTTCGCACTCCGGCAATCGCTTCCAGTTGGGTCTTGGCTTGCCCGCCGGTGCCGATAATAGCCGCGACTCGCGCGTCGCGGCGGGCCATGAATTTAGTCGCCACGCCGGAGGCAGCGCCAGTTCGCACCTGGCCCATGTAATCCGCTTCAATCTGCGCCACAAGATCGCCGGTAGCCATTTCGTAGAGCAAAACTAGGAAGCGAATCTTGCCGGCCACGTAGGTGTACTGCTTTTCTGCGACGTACCCGCCAGCATAGTCAGCGGCGGCCATGTAATGATAAAAGCCCTTGGGCAATTCGAAGCGGCGACGCGGCTGAACAACTACTTCACCGCGAGCTTGTTTACGTAAACTTTCTTCGACGGCTTCCAGGGCCATGGCCATGGTGAGCACCGAACGCACTTCCGCTTCATTGATATGTAGCATCATTGAGCTGCTCGTGACTTTTTATTGGGCTTTGCTGAATTGTTAGCCTTACTCGCGCCTTTTGATTTTTTTGGCAACGCAATGGAGCCATCCTCGCGTATCCGTCTCACCACCGTCTGTATCAAGCGATAAACGCGCTCATCTTTGCTACCGGTTTGCGAATTATCACCTGATGAATTCGCGTCCTTGCTGTGAAATCGAAATTCAGGTTCTCCTTTCGGACCAGTCCCGATCCGAACGGGCATTTGTCCGCAAAGATTATTTTCTATGTACGCCGTTTCGTAACGCGTCTTTTTGGAATTCCAGGTATAAACGCGGATGTTGGTGAAATCGCATGGTTGCGAGTCCGGACCACGACTCCCCGCGACCAGGTACTGCGGCTTCGCTCCAGTGATGTCGCTAACCTTATTTAGTTCGAACCACGCCACCGGCCGGACGTTAGCGGAAGCTGTTCCTTCTCTCACGGCGTCCGGCAAGTCCAGCTCCACGAAACGTCCGATGATCCAGCCGGCAATGGGAGAGGTTCGATCACCGGGCTGCGTGGTTGTGGAAGTATCCGGCGTGCGCGGATTGGCTTCGCTAGGCGGCCGGGTAGCAAGTCCTCGAACAAATAGCCACTCTTCTTTTTTTTCGTCTTCTTTCTTCGAGTCTGCTGCAGCCTCGCCGGCAGACTCCTTTTCGTCCGAAGCTTGGGACACGTCGGCGACGGCACGTCCAACAATTTCCACGGGGATGCCTCGCCCGAATTGATACAAGCGAGGTTGGGTGCGGCCTGGCAACACTCGCAGATTGGTGGCCACCTTGGTCCGACCGCGAGCCTGCACCGGCAACTCCTGCGCGTCGCCCAAAAGTTTCGCGCTGCGCTGCCACAACGCCGGTTCCATCAATGATCGCGCATCGATCCAGCCAACCTCGCCGCCGGTGGTGCGCACCTTTACGCTGTCGTTGTGGCGGGCCACGATCTCGACGTGATCGCCATAATGCAGCGCGTTTAGCGGCTCCCGAACCTGCGCGACGCCGCTCCACAAAGTGACGCTACGCTCGCCGATGTAGCCTTCGCCAGCAGCTTCGTGCTTAGGCCGGTAAATCCACGCAGCCACAGCGACGGCGCACAGCAGAGGGATGGCGATCAGCAGCTTGCGCTTCATGAGCAAGCCTTATCGTTGGCTGCGGAATGCGTACAAAAGCCTTGCACAAGAAAACAATTCATAAATGGGATGAATGCTAACGAGAGTCGAATTTAGTGGTTCTGGCTGAGGTCCGTCCCCGACAACTACTCATCATTCGCCCGTTAATCTCTACAAAGATTGTACCTGAATGTCGCGCGACGAGTTTTAACCGGCTGCAAGTGTTGAGTGCCCTGAATTGGTTTCTGCTAAAATGCCGCATCATCGTGATCGGACGAAATAGTTTCAGGACCCCAACTTATGACCAGGTTAAATGCGCTTCAGCCCGTAGGATTGCTGCTTCTGCGGTTGGCGCTCGGAATCATTTTTATTTGGCATGGCTATCCAAAACTCACCCATCCAAGTGCCATGCAGGGATTTTTTGTACAGCACGGGCTGCCTGGTTATTTTGTCACCGTGGCGGGCGTGCTGGAAGTTTTTGGCGGTGGGCTGATTATTTTAGGGTTTTTGACGCGCATCGCGGCATTGCTGCTGGCGATGGAAATGGCGGTCGCGATCTGGAAGGTGCATAGCGCCGGGGGATATATGGCGGTGCACAACTACGAATTTCCCTTGGTGCTGGCGGCCGCGTGTTTCGCACTGGCAACCGTCGGAGCCGGACGAGCTTCGGTTGATTACGCGCTGTTTGAATCAGGCGGGGCGCGGCCGCCGCGGCCGGGAAAACCAAAAGGCAAACCATAGCGCTCTACCGGCTCGTTGTACGAGCGGCCATTTCCATAGGAACCCGAGCCCCTTCGTATCTCACTCTTACGGCGTGACGGTAACTGAATTCGCCGCGATGCGCGCGGGTGCAGGCGGGAGCGCGATCCACAGGATCAAATAAGCCAGGAAGCCAGTCCCCGCAAACAGCACCAGGAGCAGCCACACGATGCGAACCAGCGTCGGATCGAGATCAAAGTATTCGGCCAGACCGCCGCAGACTCCGGCGATTTTCTTGTTGGTGGTGGAACGCGTCAAGCGCTTCGCAGCAGGTGCCGCGTACGCTGGCGGCGCGGGCGCTCCCGCAACCAGGCGGGCGCCGCAGTTGTAGCAGAAATTGGAGTGATCGGCGATTTCTTTCTGGCAATTTGGGCAGATCATGGAGACCCTCCACAGGTCATTCTCAAAGCATAATACGTCTAAACAGGGCAAAAAGTTCCAAAGCTGATGTTATACGTTGGCCGTCAACGGCCCTGTCCGAGAAACCACGGTTCTGAGGCCTTTGAGTAGCCGGCAGCGAAACACAAACGCTGAAAATTCTTAGTATTCCAGCAATTGTTTGACGGCGTTGACCAGGTGGGAAGTCTGAGGCAGGATGACGTCCTCCAAATTGGGCTGGTAGGCGCAGAAAGTGTCCATGGCGGCGACTCGGCGCACCGGCGCGTCAAGCTCTTCAAAAAGTTCATCGGCGATGCGCGCGGCAATTTCCGCTCCGTAACCCCAACTGAGCATGTCTTCGTAAGCCACAATCACGCGATGATTTTTGCGTACCGTAGCCGCGATAGCCTCCCAATCATAGGGAGAAAGCGAACGAAGGTCGATGATTTCAACGGAGGTGCCCTCGCGCCCGAGCTGCGCCGCCGCTACTTCCGCGCGATGAACCAATGCTCCGTAGGTGATGATGCTGATGTCCGAACCTTCGGTAACAACCCGGGCCTTACCAAACGGCACGGTGTAATCGGGGCCAGGATCTTCAGAGCGATTGTACGGCTGGCGATAAAGATGTTTGTGCTCCAAAAACATTACCGGGTCGTCGCAGCGAATCGCGGTTCGTAACAATCCAGCTACATCGAGCGCCGTAGAAGGCATCACCACTCGCAGACCCGGGCAGTGCGTAAAGATCGATTCGCCGCTCTGGCTGTGATACACCGCGCCCCCGGTAAGATAACCACCGATCGCCACGCGAATCACAGCTGGGCATTTAAACGCCCCGTTCGAACGCCAGCGGGTCACGCACAATTCGTCGCGAATCTGCATCATGGCCGGCCAGATATAATCGAAAAACTGTATCTCCGCGACTGGCTTCAGTCCCCGCGTTGCCATGCCGATCGCGCGGCCGACGATGCTGGCTTCCGCAAGCGGTGAATTGAAAACGCGATCGGCGCCAAATTTGCGCTGCAGCCCGGCAGTCGCTTTAAAGACGCCGCCCTTGCCTTTGACGCTTTTTAGATTTTCTTCACGGCTGGCGTCGGCAACGTCTTCGCCAAAAACGGTAATGCGCTCGTCGCGCAACATTTCATCGGACAGCGTGGCCGCAACCATCTCCACCATGGTTTTTGGCGCGCCGTGAAATTGCGGCTCCGCCTCAAAAGCGGAGGAAGTGGGATCGACGTCCGGGGAGTAAACATTTACCTGAATCGAGTCGACGGAGGGTTCCGCAGCGGCCAGAGCCTGATCCGCGGCTTCGCGGACTTCATTGTCGACTTGCGCTTCCAGATCCTCAATTTGCTTTTGATCCAGCAGTCCTTCGCGAACGAGAAAAAGCGAAAATTTTGAGAGTGGGTCGCGGTGCGCTTCTCGTTCGCGCTCTTCAGCTGATTTGTATAGCTTTTCGTCGTCAGAGAGCGAATGCGAATACGGTCGCGTAACTTGCGCGTGCACCAAGGCGGGGCCGCGTCGTTCACGGCAGTATTGGATTGCTTCCTTACACGCAGCATAACTCTCTAGCGGATCGGTGCCATCGCATTCCGCAATGTGAAGACCAGGGAAACTGCCCACCAACTTAGAGATGCTGCCCCCAGCGGTTTGCACTTCCACGGGAACGGAAATGGCATAACCGTTGTCTTCGATCAGGTAAAACATCGGCAGTTTTTTAATACACGCCGTGTTCAGTGACTCCCAAAACTCACCTTCGCTGGTCGCGCCATCGCCGGAAGACACGTACACGATTTCGTTGTCTTCATAACTCACATATTGGCCCAGCGGAGCCTTTTTGGCCTTCGTGAGCGCCTTGGGGCGCTCCTGGTAATAAAGGGTGGCTTCCGCGGCGCCTACGGCCTGGACAAATTGCGTGCCGGTACAAGACGACCGGCTGACGATATTCCACTCCGGGTGCCCCCAGTGAGAGGGCATCTGACGCCCACCGGAACTGGGGTCGTCTTTAGCGCCGACAGCTTGAAGCAAAGTTTCGAGCGGGGTGACGCCGAGCATCAGGCAAAGGGCCCGGTCGCGATAATAAGGATAGATCCAGTCGACGCTAGGCCGGAGAAGCAAGCCCGCGGCGGCGGTTATCGCTTCGTGGCCCGCGCTGGAGATCTGAAAATAAATTTTGTTTTGCCGCTTAAGCTGAATCTCGCGGTCGTCTAGTTTCCGCGAAAGGTACATGGTGCGATACAGACGAACGAGGGTATCGCGATCCAGGCCATGCATTTTTGGGGAGTCAAGCTTGGCAACTTTGATGCGCGTCTGTGACGCCATTCGTGCCGACCTCGCGAAGGGATGGAAGCTGTCTCCTGCGGACCCTTAATTATAGCGGAATTTTCCGTTTCATATCCGGTGCGAAAAAGCGGCCGATAGACGAATTGTTAAGGTTCTTGAGCCACACCGACTTAGGCGATTAATCCAGGTCGCTGAATTGTTTTAATGCTTCCTCGAAGCCAGCCTCGCCCTGACGAAGCACTTTGGGAGAGGCGCTCTTGAACGGCTCTTCCGTAGGGATGCGATCAAGCCACCGCTGTTCAGATAATTTCTCATGGCTGGAGAAATACAGCCGTACTAGCAGAGATACGTTGCCGCTTCCGTTGCCTTCTGAGCCGCTCCCGACGCGCTCTGCTTTCTTACCATGTTTGGATTTAGATTTGGATTTGGGCTTTTCGGCGTGTTTTTCGCCAGCCGCCGTGGCGCCACTCGCGGAATCTTCTTCCTCGTCCGCTTCTTCCGGCCGATCCAATTTGTATTGAAGCTTTTTATCCAGGCGAAAGGCCTGCTTCCAAACGTCGAGCTTGTGACGGGCTTCCTGCGCCTTTTCTTCGTCCGCGCCAAAATCAAAATGCATATAGATGTGAGCCATAGGCCCAAAGTTTGCGACGCGTTGCGCGGCAAGTCAAGGCAAGGCCCAGGAAGGGCCAAGAATCAAACGGTTTTTCCCGCGTTTAAATGCGGAAGGAGCCTGGCTACCTTATCGAAATGATCAGGGCAAAAATTGCGCTGGGTCAGTGCGCTTTTTCAAGACTGGACGGTTGCCTTCAGACGGCGGTGGTATAGCCGCAGGGGCCGATGGAGTCGCGGTTCCTCCCGCGCCAGGCGCTACAGCCGTTTTCTCGCCTTCCGTGTAAGCCTTTTTCAAAAATCCTTCCGCGACCTGCTGCGCCCCGCCGGTATTATCGTTGGTCTGTCTCGCTTTACTGTACTCGTTGACCGCGCGTTCCCGCTGCGCCAGCAAATCAAAAATCTTTCCTAGATAAATGTGGCTCCAAACCTCCGTCCATTTCTCAGAAGGCTCCGGCACAGTTTGCAACGCTTCGCGGAACGCATTCGCTGAAGCCTGGTAATTTTTCTGATAAAAGAACGCTTCGCCCATCCTGAAATTCGCTAGCGGGCGATTCGGCTGGATAGCCAAAGCCCGTTGGTACTGCACGACCGCATCATAATAGCGGCCTTGCTCAGCCAATTCTTCGCCGCGTGCCACCGCCGCTCGAGCTCGCAAATTCGTGCTGGCCTTGAGAATCAGGTTGTTAGGATCGATGCGAATTCCGCCAGGTTTCGGTCGGCCAAACGTTTCCACCGTGAAATCCGATTCCGAGCCAATCACATCGATCGTTTTTAATTCCGGATTGCCTTCCGTATCGATGCGCAATTCCACCGGCATGCGAAAGGTATCCAGCGGCTGTTTGATCTTGCCGGAAATGCGAAATCCTTTCTGCGTGCGATACACGACGTAATCAACGGTAAATTCCGGTATGCCCGTGGAGTTCAGCCACTGCGTAAAAAATCCCCGAAGTTCCGGCGGCGCTTCGCCCTTCCTGACCGACGCTTGCGCATGCTGTTGCGCCATGACCGCGAAGTCCTCGATACGCGCGCTCTTACCTTCGTACTTGGTATAGAAATCGTGCAGCAGCGATTTGAACGCGACGTCCCCCATCTGCGCGCGCACCATGTGAAAAATCATCGCGCCCTTGTTCATCACCACCGAGCGATAGTCCGCGGAGTACGGCGCAAGTCGC
>Ga0182024_10021243_pt1 | contig 11791 bp, 8 predicted proteins | sample P32metaG_FD_120480 | JGI IMG/M metagenome (GOLD analysis project Ga0182024, IMG submission 120480) | Permafrost microbial communities from Stordalen Mire, Sweden - P3-2 metaG (Illumina Assembly) | ecosystem: Environmental > Terrestrial > Soil > Wetlands > Permafrost | place: Sweden: Stordalen... | reverse complement strand
TCGTCGCTTTAGATCAACAACTTGATCGCGCGGCCAACGCTCCTTTATGGTTGAAGAACGCACAAGTGGCTGAATGCGTCAGCCGAATCCTGGTTGCTGGCATGTCCCAATGGCGGTTCTATGAGCTCTTCGCGTGGGTCGTCATGGCCAACCACGTCCATGTCCTTTTGCGGCCCCTGATACCGCTGAGCAAAGCTCTGATGAACATTAAAAGTGGAAGCGCGCGTGCGGCGAATGCGGTCCTCGGGCGCACGGGAAAGCCATTCTGGCAGGACGAGTCCTACGACCATTTCGTACGGAACGATGAGGAGCGGAACTCAATCATCCGCTACATCCACTGCAATCCGGTCACGGCTGGGCTCGTGACCGAGCCCGAAGAGTGGCCCTGGTCGAGCGCGGGATGGCAGCGCATGGCGCTGCCCCACACGCTGCCCCACACGCTGCCTCACACGCTGCCTCACACGCTGCCTCACACTTCCAACCCCACCGACCGCATCAGATCCAACGCATTGCTCCGCTCCACCACTCCTGGCGACAACCTGTAATCAAAGTGCAGCCGCCCATCCTCAAACGTGTCGGCGAAATGAACGTTGGCGGCGCGGCCCGGAAGATCTTCGGCGATATGTGCCAGAGCAAGGTCATGCGTGGTGATCATCCCGATGGCGCCTCGATCGATCAGCGTGCGCACAATGGCGCTGGCGCCGATCCGGCGGTCGTGTGAATTGGTGCCGCTCAACAGTTCGTCTATCAGGAACAGCACCGTGCGTGGCTGAGCCGCCAGGTTCACGATTTCGCGCAGTCGCGTGATCTCGGCATAGAAGCGCGACCGGCCGTCTTGCAACGAATCCTGCACGCGAATGGAAGCTCCTACTATCAGCGGCGAGATGGCCAGGCGGCTGGCGCAAACCGGTGCACCTGCCCATGCCAGCGCGGTGTTCAAGCCCACCGATCGAAGCAGCGTGCTCTTGCCCGACATGTTCGATCCGCTCACGATCAGCAGCCTCAGTTCGCCGCCCAGACGTAGATCGTTCGGAACACACTGCGATTCCGGCATTAGCGGATGGCAGAGCCCGACCGCATCGAACAAACCTCCTTCCACGTCCTTCAGCTCGGGAAAAATGTTGTGAGGATGCTCATAGCTGTATCCGGCCAGCGCGAACAACGCCTCGAACTCACCCACTCCGGCGATCCAGGCCCGAATGTGCGGCCCGGAGCGGAGGCGCCAGCGCTCAATAGCCATGGCGACTTGCGCGCCCCACAAAATGGCCATGGCGATGGGAGTGAATAGAAGGTTGCGTTGCCAATCCAGCCTGGCAACCAAGCGGCGCAAGCGGCCAATCTCTTCCGATGCCACCAGGCTGCTAGCCTTGAGCTCCGCTTGCATGCGCAGCAGCAGAGGAGCCTGGAAAGGTTCGTTCTCAAGGCGCGCGAGCAACTTTCCGAGCAGAGCTAGATCGCGAGACGGCGAACTCACTGAGGCCGAGACCCGCAGCGTTCGCCCGCCCAGGAAGAACGCGTAGCCAAGCTCGACCAGCAACACCACTAGAAAAGGAGTGCGGCTGGTTACCTCAGCCATGTACAGGCCAAACGTAACCGCCACCGCAGCCCCCAGAATGAGCGCGATGAAGCGTGCTCCGTTCGGAAATCGCACCTCCGGCGCTTCCCCCCAGCGAGCCACGGCATCCGTATCCATGGTGGAGCGAACCGCTTCGCCGAGAACGGCCAATTCCTCGCGCAGATCGAGACACGGCTGCAGTTCGGAAACTGCTTCCTGCCGCGCCGCAGCTTCTTCCCGCGCAGCCGGCGCGAGCAGCCAGTGAGCCAGCGCATCCTCGCCGGCGCGCGTTCGAGCCGTCGAAAGCAACTCGAAGAGCGAACCCTTTCCGAAAATGTCGAGATCCTCTTCGTAGAGGTGCGAGGGATTTCGAAATCGATCTCCAGTTTCGCCCTTCCCGCTCCAGCGGTTTTCAAGACGGTCGAGACCACCCTCGTAAAACAGGACCGCGCGGTTGGCGCGCTCCAGGCTCTCCACCACTCGGGCATGAATTACGACTAGGATCAAGAACAAAACCAGGGGAAGCACCAGCCACCAGACCGAGATCACCACCTCTCCAAAAACGAAGAAGCACATGCCGAGGCCGATGATGCCAGTAGCCAGCCGCGCGTTGCCGATCCAGCGAAACAGCTTCTGTTCGCGTATGGCCACCGTGCGGCGCTCCGCCAGGCGGCTTTGGTATTCGGCGATTGGATTCACTGCGATTGGAATCACAATGTTAGGCTAACAGCAGTGGAGCATGGACGAAGGCCTGGTCCGGATTCCCATCACCGATGTGTTCGACCTGCACAGTGTTCCGCCGCGCGATGTGAAGCCGATCGTTGAGGAATATCTTGAGGAAGCGCATCGCGCCGGTTTCAAAGCCCTGCGGATCGTGCACGGACGGGGAATCGGCATTCAGCGCGAGATGGTTCGTTCCATTTTGGCCAAAACGTCATTCGTGGAGAGTTTCGGCGATGCGCCGCTCGAAGCGGGCGGATGGGGGGCAACTATTGTCACTCTGCGCTGAAAAATTGGAACTTTTGCCGCGCCAACGGTGAATATCTAACATCGACCCTATGTCGAACAGTCTGACAAACGGCGACGGCGATCTTCTGCGATTGATCTCGCGTGGCGACGAAGCCGCGTTCCTGGCGTTCTATCGGCGCTATCAGGGACAGGTCTATCGCTTCGCTCTGCAGATGAGCGGCCAGGTGGAAATCGCGGAAGAGGTTACGCAAGACGTTTTCATGGTCGTGATGGGATCCGCCAGAAAATATGATCCGGCACGAGGTTCCATAGCGGCGTACCTTTACGGCGTAGCGCGCAACTTCGTGCTGAGGCGTCTGGAACAGGAGCGGCCTTATCTCACTGTACTGGATGATCCGGACAGCGAATATGCCGATATTGCCGCGGACAATCCGGACGCGCTCGCCGGCCTGACTCGCAATGAGAGGATCGAGTCCCTGCGGCGCGCCGTGCTCACGCTGCCGCCGGCTTATCGCGAAGTGGTAGTGCTGTGCGATCTGCACGAATTGGACTATAACGAAGCGGCTACGGCGCTCGATTGCGCCATTGGAACCATACGATCGCGCCTGCACCGGGCGCGCGCGTTGCTAGCCGAGAAGATGCGGGCTGAAGAGAGGTGTGCGGTATGAACGATAACGATTCGAAACTTCTGAAAGGGTTGCGGGCACTTGCCGCCGATGGGCCGCGCGAAGCGCCTGTATGTGTGGAAGACCGGTTGTTGGGCGAGTTGCGTAGGCGATCGCACGCGCGGCGGCGCAATCGCTGGTTGGGCGTAGCAACTGCAGCCATTGCGGCAGGTGTCTTGATGATGCTGTGGGTTCCGACGGAGCCGGCTGTTCCCGCGCCAAGAATGGCGCCGATTGCGGTGAACACTGTCCAGTCACCGCAGACCCCGCCCAAAGCAGCCATCCAGCCCCCAGCGTATGAACGAGGCGCCGAGGTTGCGATTAATTTCTATCCGCTGCCGGATGCCGATGAGTTGCCTCCGATAGAGAGCGCGACTATTGTTCGCGTTCAGTTGCCGATGTCTTCGCTGCGGCTGATGGGTCTACCGGTGAGCGAAGATCGAGCCGCTGAGTTCATCCAGGCGGACATGTTGTTGGGCCAGGACGGCCTGGCGCGCGGAGTTCGTTTTGTACAGTAAATTCGTTTTTGACCAAGGAGATCAGATATGATTCAGCTTCGTTTCACTCTTGCGTTGGGCGTGCTCGTGGGCACTGTGGCGATCGCCCAGGGGCCGCCCCCTCCCTCTCACGGTGGTGGCGACTTCTTCTATATGCATGCCCGGATGGGCATGGAGAAGCTGGTCAAAGGCGCGCCCTACTCCGCCCAGGCCGTTTCGCAACACACGCAGACCTTGGCTGACGGCAGCCACATTCAGCAATCCACCACGTCCTCGGTCGCACGCGACAGCGAGGGCCGCTCGCGCCGGGAGGAATCCCTCGGTGCGATCGGAGCAATGACTGCTTCCACTGCGTCGCCCAAGGCCGTCTTCATTCACGATCCAGTGGCTGGCTCGAGCTACATGCTCAACCCGGCTAGCAAAACCGCCCACGTGTCCCAACCGAGGAACTACACCCTAGATTCGGCGACGCCTGGCGCAAGCGAGCGGCAGCCCAGAACAGCGCATGCCAGATCAGAGGCCAATCTAAAGACCGAAGACTTGGGCACTGAGACCATGGACGGTTTGACGGTTCAAGGGACGCGGATTACGAAAACGATTGCCGCGGGCCAGATCGGCAACGAGCACGTGCTACAGGTTGTGACGGAACGCTGGTATTCGCCGGATCTGCAAACCACGGTGATGAGCACGACCACTGATCCTCGAACCGGAGTGTCCACCTACAAGCTGACAAATGTTAGCCGCGCTGAGCCGGATGCTTCATTGTTTCAAGTCCCCGCCGATTATAAAGTGACACAAGGCGGCGGACACTCCCGCGCAAGACAGTAGTATGTAGGGCAAGCCTCTGGCTTGCCCCACGGGTTATCCTGAAGCTTCGCCGATGACCCGCCGCCAAGCCCTGTCGCTTCCTCTATTGACACTCCGAGGGCTTGCGCAGGAGACCCGTGGCATGGCATCGCGCGGCGTTAAGCCGCAGCCGCGCGGCAAACCCTCAGGTCTTCCATTCCACGCCCACTTCGTCAACGTAGCTGAAGCCGCCGGCCTCACTGCCCCCGTGATTTACGGCGGCGTGGGCCACGCCGAGTACATCATCGAAACCATGGGCTGCGGCGCAGCCTTCATCGATTACGACAATGACGGTTGGATGGATCTGTTGCTGCTCACCGGCCGCCGTATCGACTCCACACCCAGCCAGGCAACCCTCCGCCTCTACAAAAACAATCGCGACGGAACCTTCGCCGACGTTTCTGAAAAATCCGGCCTCGCCCGCAGCGTGTGGGCCTGCGGCGTCACCGTTGGCGACTACGATAACGACGGTTTCGACGACATATTTATCACTTGCTGGGGCCAGAATATTCTCTTTCACAATAACGGCGACGGAACCTTCGCCGACGTCACCGAAAAGGCGGGCCTGCTTCGCCCCGGCACCCATTTTGGAACCGGCTGCACCTGGATCGATTACGACCGCGACGGTCACCTGGACCTGTTCGTCGCGCATTACCTGGTGTTCGATCTCGATAAAGCGGTGAAGGCTGGCAAAGATCCGGCCTGCAATTGGAAGGGCATTCAGGTCAACTGCGGTCCCATGGGCCTTCCGCAGGAGAATTACCGTCTCTATCACAACAATGGCGACGGCACGTTCACCGACGTCAGCGCAAAATCCGGAATCTCAGCCGTTCCCCGTCCGGGCTACGCGCTAACGGCGGTGGCCGCCGATTTCGATGGAGACGGCTGGCAGGACATTTATGTCGCCTGCGACACGTCGCCCAGCCTTCTGTTCCGCAACAATCACGACGGCACGTTCACCGAAGAGGGCTTGGAAAGAGGCGTGGCCTTGAACGACGACGGCCAGGAGCAGGCCGGCATGGGCCTGGGCATCGGCGACTTCAATACCGACGGATCTTTGGATGTTTTCAAGACGCATTTCTCCGAGGACACGCCGGCTCTCTATCAAAACGACGGCAAAGGATTCTTTAGCGACGTGACCATTCGTGCGGGACTAGGAGTGGAAACCAGGTTCGTGAGCTGGGGCGCGGCCATTCAGGATTTCGACAATGACGGATGGCCCGATCTTTTTTTTGCCACCGGCATGGTCTATCCTGAAATCGAGCGTAAGTTTGCGGAGTACCCTTACAAAACGCCCAGCGTGTTTTTCCGGAATCTGGGAAATGGCAAGTTTGAAGAGCTGCTGGAGCAAGCGGGTCCGGGAATCGCGGAAGCGCATTCCAGCCGCGGCGTGGCGTTTGGGGATTTCGACAACGATGGCGATGTGGACATTCTGATCATCAACCTGAACGAACCACCGTCGCTGTTGCGCAACGATGTTACGGGGAACAATCACTGGCTTAAGGTGCAGCTTATTGGTACAGCCTCAAATCGGAGCGCGATCGGCGCGACGGTGATCGCCAGCTATGGCGCGAGAAAACAGGCGCAGGCGGTTTTGGCGCAATCGTCGTATCTTTCCGTGAACGATCGCCGGCTGCATTACGGGTTAGGCGCTGCAACCACGGCCGACCTGGATATCCGTTGGCCCAGCGGGCATCAGGAGAAGATTGCAAAAGTGGCGGCCAATCAGTTGGTAGTGGTTAAGGAAGGCTCAGGCGTAATTCGGCACGTAGGACAAGCCTCCGGCTTGTCCAATGGGCAAGCCGGAGGCTTGCCCCACCGACTGTAGAAGGAGATTTGCTGATGGACACCTCCCGGCGTCAATTTCTGTTGAGTTCCCTGGGTGCTGCGGCTGCGTTGAGCGTGGCTCGCGCGGCCGATGACCAGCGCCGCTTTACCCAATTCGATCCCCACGCCCGTCACCGCGTCTCGGAGATGAGCGTGGACGAGAAGATCGGGCAGATGACGCAACCCGATCAGATGTCTTTGGCGAGTCTGGACGACATCGATAAATACCACCTCGGCTCTCTACTAAGCGGCGGAGATTCCGACCCCAAATCCGGAAACGATTTGCTGTCCTGGACAGATCTCTACGATCACTACCAATCGCGCGCCTTGGCCACCAAGCAGCGCATTCCGCTGCTTTATGGCATTGACGCCCTGCACGGCCACAACAATGTGATCGGCGCCGTCATTTTTCCGCACAACATCGGTCTAGGATGCTCGCGCAACGCCGCGCTGGTGGAACAAGCTGCCCGCATCACCGCCATAGAAGTGCGCGCCACGGGGATCAATTGGGCCTTTGCACCGTGCGTCACCGTTCCTCAAGATATTCGCTGGGGCCGCACGTATGAGGGCTTCAGCGAGTCTCCAGATCTAGTCAAAGTGCTTGGCGCAGCCGCCACGCGAGGTTTGCAGGGCAAGTCGCTGGATGATCCGCTGTCCGTGTTGGCTTGCGCCAAACACTACGTAGGCGACGGGGGAACTTCTTTCGGAACGGGTCTGCCCCGCGGCGGGAGCCAGCGCTTTGGGTTGGATCAGGGCGATACGCGCATGGACGAGGCCACGCTACGCAAAATCCATTTGCCGGGTTATATCACCGCGATCGCCATGGGCGTCGGAACCATCATGCCGTCATATAGCAGTTGGAATGGAGTGAAATGCTCGGCGAGTCCGCGGCTCCTGACCGGCCTCCTCAAGCAAGAACTCGGCTTCGAAGGTTTCCTAATCTCCGACTACAACGCGCTGGACGAACTTCCAGGTACCCGCAAACAGCAGGTCGCGCAATCCATCAACGCCGGAATGGATATGGTCATGATCACCGACAGATACCGCGAGTACTACAACACCTTGAAGGAGCTGGTGCAGGAAGGCACGGTTCCGATGTCGAGGATCGATGATGCGGCGGTGCGGATATTGCGCGTGAAGTTCTCGATGGGCCTGATGAATCCAGAGGGCAAGTTCCTGGCGGATCGCAGTCTGCACAAGAGCTTCGGCTCGCCCGAGCATCGCCAAGTGGCGCGCCAATGCGTACGGGAATCGTTGGTGCTGCTGAAAAACGAAAAGCAAGCTTTCCCTGTGAAGAAAACCGGCCGCATCCATGTAGCTGGAAAGAACGCCGACGATATCGGAAACCAATGCGGTGGCTGGACCATTACGTGGCAAGGACAGAGCGGAGAACCTACCAAGGGAACCACCATCCTCGCCGGCATCCGCGCTGCGGCCCGTGGAGCCCAGGTTAGTTTTTCGCGCGACGGGAGTGGCGCGGAGGGCGCTGGCATTGGAATCGCAGTGATCGGCGAGAAACCCTACGCGGAAATGCAAGGTGACCGGACTGATCTCCATCTCGACGCCGAAGATGTGGCTGTGGTGGATCGCATGAAGAGCGCCGGCATCCCGGTGGTTGCGGTGTTGATCTCAGGAAGGCCTCTGTTGATCGACGCGATCCTAGAAAAGGCCGACGCGATCGTTGCAGCCTGGTTGCCAGGTTCGGAAGGCGATGGCGTTGCGGACGTGCTCTTTGACGATTACAAGCCCACAGGCAAGCTCTCTTTCACCTGGCCGCGCGGAGACTCCACCAGCCTGGAGCGCAGCGATCCGGGATACAAAACACTGTTCCCATTCGGCCACGGATTGTAGCGCACGCACTCGTGCGTGCCGTGTTCGCACTCTTGCGAACACAAGTGTGTTAAAAAATCCAGGCGTTCATACGAGTGCGTGCGCTACTTCAGCTTGGTAGTAGCCCAGGTCATTTGCATGCCCTCCGGGATGCGGAAATCGCGCCCTTCCATGAAGAAGGTGCTGACGCCCGGGACCTTAAAGGCAATCTCGGTCTCCGAGTGTGTGGTAATGAGATAGCCAGCCACGCCGGCCGTGTTCCGGTCCATGTTGTAGGTGCCGACACCTGGAGCGAGGCCTGGGACCGGCGCCGTCCCGAGCATCTGTCCAATGAACCTCGCGTGATGCCCCGCGAACTCTATGTCGGTGAATTCAAGACCGACCAGATAGTACGGGCGGGGGGCCAATTGTCGCTCCAGCCTTCGGATTCGGCCCAGTAGCAACGCGCCTTTAGGAATGAGATCAGCGCCGTGAGAACGGACCGGTGCCTCGATAATTGCCCGGATACTGTCGCCCACTGCCGCCGTCTTCGAATCAATCGCTTGAGCCATGCGGACAGAGATTTCTAACCCGGCGGGGATTTGGAGCTCCGTCACTGGTGACGCTGGCCTCTCGATCGACGCGGGCTTGTTGAACGACAGCTCGGCCGCCCCACTGAATTCGCGGCAGTGACTGAACTCGATTCGGTTGCGACTCTCCACGCCGCTCAGCTTAGTAGCCGATGTTTCCACGCTCTGCGGAAGCAGCAAATCTTGAGATCGCACGCGCATGCGGGAATAATCCACCCTTTCCTTGATGCTCGTGACACGAAGATCCGGCGGAATATCGTTGGCGACAGTTTCCAGGCGCAGCAACCCCAGGGTTTCCGCATCGGCCCAGAAGGATCCAGTCTCCGAGACGCGCCCGGCACGTCCTTCAATCTGCACGTCCCAACGGCTCAGGTTCAATGGAATTGTGTAATCCCAGCGGAGTGCGCGGTGTCCCAGAATTTCTTCCTCACCGTGCCACTTGACCGTGCTGACGTTATTGAGGAAAACACTCTTGAGGGTGGATCGAAAGCTGCCTGTTGAAATCATACCCGCGCCCACCATATCCGCAACGTCCCGGTCTTCGAATTCTTTGCCGCCAGGCCAGGAATAGAGCTCGCGATCTTTGACCACTGCGACCTCCACGTTCACGGTGTCGACGTGTTGGAAGCGCCGGCGCGCGTCCTTGCGCTCCTCCCGCTCGACGGTTTCCACGCAGGTGTAGTTGTCCAGCGTCTCGAGAGATTTCCCGATTTCGCGTCTGATCTGGGAGAGCTGGATGACGTCCTTCGGTAACTCAGACTGCGCGTCTAGGAGGACGGCGAAGATTAGAATGCCGAAAGCCCTCACACCAAAATTCTACTCCTGGCGCAGGGCGGACACCGGATTGATGCGGATGGCCCGCATCGCCGGAATACAACACGCCACGGCGGCAATCGCCAGAATCATCAGAAATACAGCGGCGTAGGTTACCGGATCGGTGGGCTCAACGCCGTATAGAATTTGTCCCAGCAGCCGCGCGACCATCAGCGCCAGGCCCAATCCAATAGCCGTTCCGGTCCCGATGAGCATCAGCGCGCGCCGTCCGATCATCCCGAGCACTTGCGCCTGGCTAGCGCCGATGGCCATCCGAATCCCGATCTCGCGCGTCCGCCGCGAGACCGCGTAAGCCATCACTCCGTAAATTCCGGTTGCCGCCAAAATCAGCGCCAGAAGGCCAAACGCACCCAAAGCCGATGCGGCCACGCGGGCAGGGAAGAGCGGCAGGTCGAGCTGTTGGGTCATGGTTCCCGTGGAAAACAGTGAGACGGTCGGGTCGAGATCGCGCACTGCATTGCGCAACAGTTGGACCGCTTGCGCCCCGTTCAACTGCGTGCGTGCCACCACCGACGCGTTGGCGCTGTACCAGATTTCGAGCGGTCTCCAAAAAGCAGGGCTCCGATTTTCCGTCAGCGAGATATATTTACCGTCCTCCGCCACGCCGACAATCTCGATGGGCTTCCCGTCCGGCGATAACATGAACCGCTTTCCGATCGGCTCGCCTCCATGTAGCAGTTTTTCGACAAATGCCTGGTTCACCACAGCTACTCGATTGCCCCCCTGCTTGTCCCGGGAATCGAACTCGCGTCCTTTTAGAAGCTTGGTTTCGAGGGTGCGGAAATAGTCGGGCGAGACTGAATAGTAATAGGCAAGTGGCGCCTCCGTGGCCTTAGGCTGGGGCTGGCCTTCAATGTACACGCTGTCCGAAGAACTGCTGAGCGAGAGCGGCAAAGCATCCACCAGCGCAGCCGATTGGATGCCGGGAATGGCCCGCACTTTTTCCAGTAACTGCCGCTCGAACGGCCGTCCGCGAGCCTCACTGTATCCCTGGATGTTGAGATCGAACGAAACGGTCACCGCGCCCTCCGGGTTGTATCCGATGGGTGCATGCAGCGCACGCTGCAGGCTGCGCACCACCAGCACTGAGCAGACCAGCAACAGCACCGACAAACCCACCTGGCTAGCCACCACGTAATCGCGCACATGCCAGCGACGCGATCGTTCAGCCGCCGCTTCGTTCTTCAAAGCCGAAACCAGATCAGTCTTGGTGGATTGCAAAGCCGGTAGCAGGCCGAACAATAATGTCGTCGTCACCGACATCAGCAGGGCGAACAGAAATACGCGCCAGTCCGTCGTGAAATTTGCAAATAGAGGGACGTCCATAGCCGGGCGCCAGGAGGATAGTGCATCCGTAATCCAAAGCACCAGCAGCGCGCCCCCTGCGCCGCCGGCGAGTGCGGCCACTAGATTTTCCGTGAGCAACTGGCGGATTAGCCGGCCACGCTCCGCGCCGATAGCCAAACGGATCGCCGTCTCCTTGCGCCGGTCCGACGCCCGCGCCAATAACATGCTGGCCAGGTTAGTGCAGGCCACCAACAGAACCAGGCAAGAGACGCCGAATAGTGCGGCTGCGAATCCCACCACCGCGCCGCGAAGGTAGTTGCCGGCCAGGCCTGGCGGCGTCAGCATGATCTTCATGCCGGCATCTTCCTTCGGATATTCTTCGGCCAGCTTGCGCGCGACGCTGTTCAAACCTGCTTGGCCCTGCGGCAACGTCACCCCAGACTTGAGACGCCCCACGATGAAAGTGTTCGAGACATCGCGCCGGTCCAGGTAACCACTCCCGCCCTCGAGTTCTTTCTGCATCATCAGCGGGAAGAAAACCTCGGGCGTGTAGAAAAGCTCGGTGCCGAAGAAGCCTTGCGGCGCGACACCCAGCACCGTGAAGTCCATGCTGTTGAATTTCACTTGGCGCCCCACCACGGAAGGATCGCCGCCGAACCTTTTCTGCCAGCAGCCATAGCTGATCACAGCCACAGGATGCCCACCCGGAACCCGATCGTCCTCAGGAAGCAGCAAACGCCCTCGCACCGGCTTCACGCCGAGCATGTTGAAATAATTGCCGGTCACCAGATAACCCCACAGCCGCTGGCTCGCGCCCGGCAGACCAAGACTCGCCGGGAGAATCCGATAGGCAGCTAATCCAGCGAGCACCGTATTTCGATCGCGCATGTCCCGGTAGTTGGGAACGCTGAG
>Ga0182024_10021242_pt1 | contig 11793 bp, 7 predicted proteins | sample P32metaG_FD_120480 | JGI IMG/M metagenome (GOLD analysis project Ga0182024, IMG submission 120480) | Permafrost microbial communities from Stordalen Mire, Sweden - P3-2 metaG (Illumina Assembly) | ecosystem: Environmental > Terrestrial > Soil > Wetlands > Permafrost | place: Sweden: Stordalen... | reverse complement strand
CTGACAGGAGCAAAGCATGGCGAAGAAAATTACCGGTTACATCAAATTGCAGGTGCCGGCGGGGGCGGCCAATCCATCGCCGCCGATCGGCCCTGCGCTCGGCCAGCGCGGCCTCAACATCATGGAGTTCTGCAAGGCGTTCAACGCCCAGACCCAGAAGTTGGAAAAGGGCACGCCGATCCCCGTCACCATCACGGTCTTTGCCGACCGTTCCTTCACCTTCGAGTTGCGCACGCCGCCGGTGTCACACTTTCTGAAAAAAGCCGCGAAGCTCGAAAGCGGCTCGAAGACACCGGGCCGCGACATTGCCGGCTCGGTCACCAAGGAGCAGGTGCGCGAGATCGCCGAGCAGAAGATGAAGGATTTGAACTGCGATACGATCGAGGCGGCGATGCGCATGATCGAAGGGTCGGCACGCTCGATGGGGCTGGAGGTGAAGGCATGAGCTCGCTGGGCAAACGCACGGTCAAGGCGCGCGACGGCGTCGACCGCGAGAAGCTCTATCCGTTGACCGAGGCCGTGAAGATGGTCAAGGAACGCGCCAAGGCCAAGTTCGACGAGACCGTCGAGGTGGCGATGAATCTGGGCGTCGACCCGCGGCATGCCGACCAGCAGGTCCGCGGCGTCGTCAACCTGCCGAACGGCTCCGGCCGCTCGGTGCGCGTCGCGGTGTTCGCCCGCGGCGCCAAGGCCGACGAAGCCAAGGCCGCCGGCGCCGACGTGGTCGGCGCCGAGGATCTGGTCGAGAAGGTGCAGGGCGGCGTCATCGACTTCGATCGCGTCGTCGCGACGCCCGACCTGATGCCGCTGGTCGGCCGCCTCGGCAAGGTTTTGGGTCCGCGCGGCCTGATGCCCAATCCGAAGGTCGGCACTGTGACCATGGACGTCACCAACGCGGTCAAGGGCGCCAAGGGCGGCTCGGTCGAATTTCGCGCCGAGAAGGCCGGCATCGTGCAGGCCGGCGTCGGCAAGGCCTCGTTCAGCGAGGAAAAGCTGATCGAGAACATCCGCGCTTTCGCCGACGCGGTGAATAAATCGCGGCCGGCCGGCGCCAAGGGTCACTTCATCAACCGCGTGGCGATCTCCTCGACCATGGGTCCGGGGGTGAAGGTCGAGCCGGCGAGCCTGTTCCCGAACACATCGGGATGACCTAGGCTCACTGCCGTCGTGGAAGACGTTCCCCGGCGCGTCCGGGTGGGGGTGGCGGACAAGGGCTCTGGCCTTGAGCGAAGAAGTGCTTCGGCTGTTTGTCTCCTCGCCCGGGGATGTCGCCGAGGAGCGTCAGCGCGTCGATCTCGTCGTCGAGCGGCTGAACGCCGAATTCGAATCGCGCGTGCGAATCGAAACCATCCGCTGGGAAACGAGCTATTACTCGGCGCACGAAACGTTCCAGAAGCAAATCCCGGAGGCAGCCGATTGCGACGTGGTCGTCGCGGTATTCCGCGCGCGACTGGGAACCCCCCTGCCGGACGGCTTTCCGCGCTTGCCCTCGGGCGCACCCTATCCCAGCGGGACTGCCTACGAGGTCCTATCCGCGATCGAGAAGCGCAAGTCGAGCCAAAAGCTGCCTGATGTTTACGTCTTCCGTTATCCCGGCGCGCCCTCGGTCCCGCTTGATGCGCCCGATCGCGCCGAGATCGAAACGCAATGGACGCGGCTGAAGGGCTTTTTCGATGACTGGTTCCGCACCCGGAGCGGCGAGTTCATCGCCGCCTTCCAGAACTATTCGTCGACCGACGACTTTGCCGCCAAGGTCGAAGATTGCCTGCGGCAGTGGCTGGCGCGACGCGGTTTTGTAACGCAGGGCCTGGTCTGGGATCGGCTGCGCGGCTCGCCGTTTCCAGGCCTGTCGGCGTTTGAAGCCGACCGCGGCAGGGTGTTTTTCGGCCGCGACCTCGCCGTTGCGCAGGCGGTCGAGCGACTGCGCGACGCCGCGGCCGACAGCAAGCGCCTGCCATTTTTGCTGATCATTGGGGCGAGCGGTTCGGGCAAGTCCTCGCTGCTGCGCGCCGGCCTGCTGCCGCGGCTTATTTTACCCGGCACCGTTCCCGATGTCGATCTTTGGCGCGTCGCGATCGTCACGCCCGGGCCGAACCCCTTCCTGGCACTCGCCGAAAGTCTGTTTGCCGATGCCGCGCTCGGGCCGGAGCTGCGGCAGGGCCCGTTCCGCACCAAGGAGATCCTCGCCAAGCAGCTGGCCGGCGATATCGACACCGCCATTGCGCCGCTGCGCGATGCGCTCGACAGGGCGGCGGAGGCGCGCAAGGTGCAGGCCGGCTTCGACGCCGTGCGCCCGGCACGATTGGCGCTGGCGATCGACCAGGCCGAGCGGCTGTTCGTCGAAACGGACGCGGCGACGGCGGCGTCTTTCGCCCAATTGGCCGCCGCGCTGGTGCGCCAGAAGCTCGCCTATCTGGTGCTTGTCCTGCGCAGCGACGCCTATGCGCGCTTCCAGGGCAACGAGGCCCTGGTGGCGTTGCGTGAGGCCGGCGAAACCTTCGACCTGGTGCCGCCGACCGCGGCGGAGCTTGAAGAGATCGTGACCCGGCCGGTCGCGGCCTGCCAGCCGCGCTTGGCATTCGAGCAACAGGACGGCCGCTCCCTGGCCGCGCTGTTGGTGACCGACGCCAAGGGCGGCGATGCCCTGCCGCTGTTGCAGATGACATTGTCGCGTCTGTACGCCGCGGAAGCGCGCCGCAACGACGGCCTGCTTCGGTTCGCCGACTATCGGGGCATGGATGCGGCAGTCACAGAGACCGCCAATGAGGCGCTCGGCACGCTCGACGAAGCGGCGCAGGCCGAGCTGCCCGCGCTCATCACCGGTCTCGTCACCGACGTTGCGCCGGACCCGCTGACCGGCGCGCCGCAACCGGTCGTGTCGGCGCTCGACCGCAAGACATTCGAAGCCGACAACGCCGCCCGGCAAGCCTTGGTCGAAGCCTTCGTCGACAAGCGCCTGCTCACGGCCGAGGGCGTCGGCGCGTTCGAATGGGTGCGGCCGGTGCACGAGGCCTTGCTGCGCATCTGGCCCCAGGCGGTAGCGATCGTCCGCGAAAACGCCTCGCTGATCCGGGTCCGCCACACCCTCGCGCCGATCGTGCGCGAATGGGCATCGGCGGCCGCCGACGCCAAGCCGAGGCATCTGGAATTGTCGCCGGCGCTTCTCGACGGTGCGCAGCAACTGCTGCGGTTCGGCAGCGACCTGTCGCCGGCGATGCGCGACTTCATCGGCCAGGCTGCGGCGGCCGATGCGGCGCGGCGCGATCGCGAACGGCAGGAGCAGGAACGACGCATCCGCGACGCCCAGCAATTGGCGGCCGCCAACCGGCGCATCGCGCGTCGAACCGGTGTCGGACTCGTGGCCGCGTTGGCGCTTGCCGCGGTTGCCGCGTGGCAATGGCGGATTGCGCAAACCGAGACCCAAGTCGCCCAGACACAGACCCAAGTCGCTCAAACGCAAACCCAGCGTGCCGAGCAGTCGGCGAGCGACGCCGAGGCACAGCGCAATCAGGCCGTCGCGGCGGGCAGCCGGTCATTGGCCGCGCTCGCCGATCTGCGCATCAATGATGGCGATGCCGCCACTGGAACATTGTTGGCCCTGGAAGCGGCCGACCAGCGCGCCACGGCCGACGTCGAGGCGGCGTTGATCAATGGCCGGCTGCACCTTCGTGAAGCCGCGGTTCTGCCGACCTATCGGGATGAGGTGCATGCCGCCGCCTTCAGCGCTGACAGCCGCCTCGTCGTCACCGCCGCCGGCAATGAAGCGGAGATTTGGCAGGCGGCAACCGGGACGCGCGTGGCCGTTCTTTCCGGCCACCATGGCCTGATCAACGACGCCCGCTTCAGCCGCGACGGCACGCGCGTCGCCACCGCATCTGACGATTCAACAGCGGTGATTTGGAACGTGCCGAGCGGCAAACCTGTCCTCGTTCTCAAGGGACACGCGGACGGCGTCAAAACCATCGCGTTCAGTCCTGACGGCACGCAGCTGGTGACGGCGTCGCGCGACAAAACGGCGCGGATTTGGGATGCCAAATCCGGCAAGGTTCTGGCGACCCTTTCCGGACACACGGCCGCGCTGACCGGCGCGGTATTCAGTCCGGACGGCAAACTCGTGCTGACAACGTCCGAGGACGCCACCGCCGCTGTCTGGGACGCCCAAACGGCGAAGAGGGTCGCGCAGCTTTCCGGAGCTTCCGAGGAGATCTGGCAGGGTGTCTTCAGCGCCGACGGCAAGCGTGTCGCAACCGCGTCCGCCGACGGTACCGCCGCCGTCTGGGACAGCGCGACCGGCAACCGCGTCGCCATGTTGAAAGGGCATGCCGACCGGGTATTCACCATCGAATTTATTGCCGGCAGCCACCGCGTTGTGACCGCCTCATATGATCAGACGGCTCGGATCTGGGATGGCGACACCGGCACGACGATTGCGGTTCTTACCGGCCACGAAGGACCCGTGATGACCGCGCGGCCGAGTGCCGATGGACGGTTCATCGTGACCGCCTCGACCGATCGGACGGCGCGTGTGTGGGATGCCCTGACCGGAAGTGCCATTGCCACGCTGGCCGCCCACACCGATTGGGTCATGAGCGCGGCGTTCAGCCCGGACGGTCAGCAAATCGTGACGGCTGGTCGGGATCGGACGGCGCGGCTTTGGACGCACGATGGTCTGACTGTTGAGACCGGTCAGGTCGTCACCCGCAGGCGCGTTTGGCACGCGGCCATTTCGCCCGACGGCAGCCGCGTCGCGGCGCCGTCGGGCGGCAACGCGGCGGCCATTTGGAACGCAAAAACCGGGGCGCTGATAACGGTCCTGACCGGCCACACGGCAGACGTTCACGCGGTCGCTTTCGATCCCAGCGGTCGTCGCGTTGTTACGGTCTCCGACGATAGGACGGCGCAGGTCTGGGACGCCGCAACCGGCCGGTCGCTCGCCGTTTTTTCGGAGCATCAATCGGCGGTCGACGCCGCGGCATTCAGTCCCGACGGCAAGCGCGTCGTTACCGCGTCCGCCGACAACACGGCGCGCATCTGGAATTCCGAGACCGGTCAACAGCTGTTGGTCCTGGCCGGCCACACCGGAACGATTTCAAAGGTGGCGTTCAGCCCCGACGGCAAGCGCGTCGTTACCGTCTCGCCAATCGATAAAACGGTACGATTGTGGGATGCCGAAACCGGCAAACCCATCGAACCGGGGATATTCTGGACCGGCGAGACATGGGGCGCCGCCTTCAGTCCAGACGGACAACGGCTGGCGGTCAGCGGCTTGACCGTGACGATTCTCGACATCGCGAAAGACGACATCGTCGCGACATATTCCGGCTTTGGCGAACGCGTCATGGACATCGCCTACAGCCCGGACGGCGACTACCTGCTGCTCGCATCTTTCGACGGCATCGCGCGCGTTTGGAACGTTGCAAACGGCAGACCGGTTTCCGTCCTCTCGGGATTCCCCGGCGGGCTTTGGAGCATCGCGGTCAGTGCCGACGGCAGGCAGTTGTTGACTGCCTCCGGCACGCAGACCTTGCGAATTTGGCCGGTGGCTTGGAAAACCGGTGAACTCGTCGCCAGCCTCAAGCCGTTCGTACCGCGCTGCCTGACGCCGAGCGAGCGGACCGTCTTCAACCTGCCCGCCGTTCCGCCGCAGTGGTGCTTCGAACTGGACAAATGGCCCTATCAGAGTCCGGCCTGGAAGCTCTGGCATGCGCACAGTGACGACAAGGACAAACCGCCGCAGCCGGGCACGCCGGAATGGCTGGCCTGGGTCAGCAAAAAGGGCTCCGACCTGATCGCGCAAAGTCCTGGCGAGGCAGTGACCTATCTGGAAGTGGCTGAGGACGTCGACCAGGAGCGTCTCGAGAACGATCCCGAGAATCCCCGGTTTCAACTCATCATGGCGGCCAATCAGATCGATTTGGCTCGCGCGCTTCAGGCCCTCGGGAAACTGGACGATTCACTCGCCGACTTTCGGACAAGTCTCGATTTGGTGACTGCGCTGAGCCATGCCGACCCGCAAAATACCGATCGGCAGGAGGACACCGCCTATCTGTATGAGCATATCGCGGACGTCCAATTGGCCCAAAACAGCGATGCCGACGGCGTCGCGAGCTATCGGCAGGCGCTTGCCATTCGTGCCAAGCTGGCGGCTGCCGCCCCCGACAATGCGTCTCGACAAGGCGCGCTGGCTTACGTCAATGAAAAGCTCGCCGAAGAACTTCTGGCGGAGGGCAGTCCAGCGCAGGCTTTGAGCAACGCCCGCGACGATGTCGCGCTTCGCCGAGAACTCGCGGCCGGCCAGTCGGCCAATTCCGACCTTCAGGAAAATCTGGCCTATGCCTTGAGGCTGCTCGGCGACACATTGCTGGCCGAAGGCAAAGCCGCCGACGCCACCACGGATTTCCGCCAAAGCAAGGCCATTCGCCAAAAGCTCGCTGATGCGGAGCCCGCCAATGCCGATCGGCAGAGCAACCTTGCCTTTGTCGACCAGCACCTCGCCGATGCCGTGTTGGCCGACGGCAACAACGCGGAAGCGCTGGCGCTGTCCCAGCAGGCCGTCGGCATTCGCCAAAAGATTGCGGATGCCGAGCCTGGCGATGCCGATCAGCAGAGCAACCTTGCGTATAGCGTACAGCGCCTCGCCGAGGCCCTTTTGGCCAACGGCAAGCCGGATGAAGCGTTCGCCGCCTACCAGCAGTTGCTTCTGATTCGCCAAAAGCTTGCAGCGAGCGCGCCTGACAATGTCGAACGCCTGCAGAGCGTCGCCAATGCCAATGAACACTTTGGCATGGCGCTGCAGGCGCAAGGCCGAAGCGCCGACGCCGGCGCGCGCTTCCGCGATGCCGTTGCGATCCGGCAAGAGGTTGCCACGCGCGTCGAGCGCGACGAAACGGCGGCGAAGGGCGGGCCGGGCGTTGCCACCGGCGAGAAACTGGGATCGCTGGCTTGGACGGAGCTGTTCGTACGCGATTTTGAAAAGTCGCTCGCCGCCTCGCGCCGCGCCGCCGACCTGGCGCCCGATCTGATCTGGATCAGAGTCAATCTTGCCCACGCCTTGATGTTTCTCAACCGAACCGACGAGGCGCGGCAGGTCTATCTCGAGTTCCGCGGAAAAAAAACCTTCAAGGATAAGATCTGGGAGCAGTCCGTCCTCGAAGATTTTTCCGATCTCCGCAAGGCCGGACTCACCGATCCGCTGATGCACGAGATTGAGCAGACCTTTGCCAAGGACCCGGTCGCAAATTCGGCCCCCAAGTGACCTTGAGAGCCCCGCGGTATTTTTCCGGGCGCCGCTAAGCCGCCGCGCGCTTGCTCCACAGCGCCTGCGTGGCGATGCGGGCGCCCTCGACCAGCGACTTCAGCTTCGCCCACATGATGCTGGGGTGGACGCGGCGCTCGAACGGGCTTTGCGCGAAGCCGCAGTCGGTGCCGCCCATGACGTTCTCGCGGCCGACGATCTTGGCGAGCCGTACGATGCGCTCGGCGACCAGTTCGGGATGCTCGACGATGTTGGTGGCGTGGCTGATCACGCCCGGGATCAGGACCTTGCCGGGCGGCAGTTTCACGGTTTCCCAGATCCGCCACTCGTGCGCGTGGCGCGGATTGGCGGCCTCGAACGAGTAATGGCCGACGCGGACCGAAAGCACCAGATCGATGATGTCCTTGAGCGGCACGTCGAAGGCATGCGGGCCGTTCCAACTGCCCCAACAGATGTGATAGCGCGAGCGCTCCTCGGGGATGCCGTCGAGCGCATGATTGAGCGCGTCGACGCGCATCTGCGCCCAGCGCCGATAATCCGCGTTCGACATCGGCGGCACCATGCGCTCGTGCATGTAGGGCAGGAACGCGTCGTCGATCTGCACGAAAAGCCCGGCATCGACGACCGCCCGGTATTCCTGGCGCAGCGCCTCGGCAAGCGCGAACAGATAGGTCTCCTCGTCCTTGTAATGCTCGATCTTGGCGCCCGGCAGCGCGCTCGCCGGCGCCACCACCGGCAAGAATGCCGCCACGGCCGGATGCTTGTCCGTCACCTTGGCGACCCCGGCCTTGAGATTGGCGATGTCGCGTCCGACCTGCTGCTGGCCGCAATACGCGATCGCGCCGTTGACGACCACGCGGTTGCCGAGCCGTTTGGTCAGGCCGTTGGCGACGTCGTATTCGCGATAGAATTCCGGAAATGCCATGCGGTCCTGGCCGCCGGCCATCGACGCCATCGGGTCCTTGATCTCGTCCGCCGTCGCCGGCCGCACCGCGATGCCGGACAGCCGCTTGTGAATGTAGAAGGCCCAATTGCGGCCCTTGCTGAATTCGCCGTCGCTGACGACATCGATGCCGATTTCGGCCTGTTGGCCCACCACCTCGGCGACGGATTCGGTCAGGCAGGCCTCGAAGGCCGCCTCGTCATGGGGCTTGCCGTCCTCGATGGCGCGCCAGAACTCGATGAGCTTCGGCGGCCGGATCAGGCTGCCGACATGGGTGGTGTGAATCCGATCGGCATAGTGCGGCATGACGTTTCTCCCTTTATCTGAGCCGGTATCGGTTGCTAGGCCGGTACGCGGCCTTTGACCGCATTCGCCCAGGCCTTGTAGGCGATGCGGCCGGTGCGATCCTTGGGCAGGTGCTCGCGCAGATGCGCCTTGACCCGCTCGACGTCGGACGGCGTCATTTTCCGGATGTGTTGCACCGTGCTGTTGGCCAGCGCCGTTTGCGCCGACCAATACGACTCGAAGTCCGGATAGGAGACCTCGATGTCGAGCGTGCGGGTGGCGACGTCGTCGAGCCCCGCCGCCGTGAAAAACCGCTGCAGGTTGGCGCGCGTGGCGTTGACTTGGCCGGGCAGCGGCGGCACCGCGCCACCCGCCGCCTCGATGGCCGCCGCGATCGGGTGCTGGGTAAAGCCGCCCCCGACGAAGTCCCACATGTAGGTGCCGAGCATGCCGCCCGGCTTGACCACCCGTTTCATTTCCGAGACCGCCTTGGCGGGGTCGGGGATGAAGGTGATCACCAGCGCCATGGCCGCGGCATCGAATTCGCCGGCGGCGAATGGCAGCGCCTGGGCGTCGCCCATCTGAAAGGTCACGTGTTTCGCCACCGGCTTGGTCCGGGCAAACGCGATCTGATCCTCGGACGGATCGATCGCACTCACGGCGGCAGGCGAGCACCGATCGCACAAGAGCTCAGTGAAGGCACCGGTGCCGCAGCCGATATCCGCCCAGCGCAGCCCCGGCGGCAATGCCAGCCAATCCAGGAAGATCTCGCCGGCGGCTTGGCTCCAGCGGCCCATCATGCGTTCGTAGGCCGCGCCATCGGTAAAGAAGCTGGTGGTGTCCGCCATTGAAGTCGCTCCCTCGCGGCCCGGCTCCGGCCCGGAGCGGCATTTGAGCAGAAATTTCCGCAGGCGGGCTAATAGTTTCCCTTGGCAAAGCTGGTTTGACGGTCTAAGTATCCCCGAAGGGCGTGCCGGCCCGGTTTGTCGGTGCGCCTTTGCGCGCTTCTCGAAAAACCACAAAAAGCGAGACTGGCTCCTAGCGTCTATCCGCCATGGATTTCCTAAGAGCCCGTGGAACTTAGTGGTATTCGTCAAGCGTGATCCTGTCCGAGACTGCGGGCGCCGGCAACGGCTTAATCCAGCCCGTCCTGCCGTGGAAATCCACCTTGGATGACCACGATAAGCAGGCCGGGTTCTCAAGCGAGAGGCGTCCCGACGGGACGCGTGGGCCAGCATAGACGGGTGAAGACTAAAGGGCAGAGGATTGCCCTTCGGTTCTAACCTCGATGGCCCGGAACGGCGAAAGCCGCGCCGGGGGGCAGGGTGCAAGGCATCAACCCGGCGGCCCTCGTTCGGGTCCGCCAACCGGAGAGAGCTCGTGGATCGCGCGGCAAAGAGCGAGATGATTGCGGCCCTTGGCGAGGTCTTCAAGACCACCAATGTCGTCGTCGTTGCTCATTATTCCGGCCTCACGGTGGCCCAGATGCAAATTCTGCGACGGCAGATGAAGCAGGCTGGCGCGACCGTGAAGGTGGCGAAAAACCGCCTGGCCAAGATTGCTCTCGAGGGCAGCGACGTCGCTTCGATCGCGTCGCTGCTCAAGGGGCCGACCCTGATCGCCTTCTCGGGCGATCCGGTGGCGGCGCCGAAGGTCGCCGTCGACTTCGCCAAGACGAACGAACGGTTCGTCATCATCGGCGGAGCGATGGGCAAGACCGCACTCGATCCGAACGGGGTCAAGGCGCTCGCCGCGCTTCCCTCGCTCGACGAGCTCCGGGCCAAGATCGTCGGCCTCATCCAGGCGCCGGCGACCAAGATCGCGCAGGTGGTCACCGCTCCCGCCGCCAAGGTCGCTCGCGTGGTCCAGGCCTACGCGGCCAAGAACGGCGAGGACGCCGCCGCGGCTGCCTAAACATCATCGCCAAGGTTAGAACCGAAGGACAAAGTCATGGCTGATCTGCAGAAAATCGTGGACGACCTCTCCGGCCTCACCGTGCTGGAGGCCGCCGAACTTGCCAAACTGCTTGAAGAAAAGTGGGGCGTTTCCGCCGCCGCCGCCGTTGCGGTTGCCGCCGGTCCCGCCGCTGCGGCGGCGCCCGCGGCCGAGGAGAAGACCGAATTCACCGTGGTTCTCGCCGCCACCGGCGAGAAGAAGATCGAGGTCATCAAGGAAGTCCGCGCCATCACCGGCCTCGGGCTGAAGGAAGCCAAGGACCTGGTCGAGGGCGCGCCCAAGCCGGTCAAGGAGGGCGTCAACAAGGACGAAGCCGCCAAGATCAAGGCGCAATTGGAAAAAGCTGGGGCGAAGGTTGAGTTGAAGTAGGCGAATGCCTATTTCTGTCAAATCCCCTCGCCAGCGGAGCGAGCGGATCCCTCGATGTCAAAGACGCGGCTGGCCGGGTCAAGCCCGGCCATGACGAGGTAGAGAGTGCGGACCCGGGATCAGCGGAGCGAACCGGGACCTACAGAAATTCCTGTGATTTCAGCGGCCGGGCCCTGGAGTCACCAAAATCGCCGCGTAGCGGCGAGTGTGGCGCGGTGATTCGGCCCGAATCGGCCGAATCGGCGCAAAAATAGGGCGAATGACGCCTGCCCGGACGGTCGCGATGGATGGCGGCCTTTCGGAGAGTCGTCTTGATCGCCTCGGTGCCTCGGACGCAAGGGCGGCGATGCCTCGCCGGCCCATGGGTCCGAGCGTGAAGGTGTGAGCCCATTGGCGGAGCCGTTGGGTTCAGGCCCGATGGTTCGATTGAGCGAGAGGACATGATGGCGCAGACGTTTATCGGTCGGAAGCGCGTTCGCAAGTTTTTCGGAAAAATCGAGGAAGTCGCGGAGATGCCGAACCTCATTGAGGTTCAGAAGGCATCCTACGACCAATTCCTGCTGGTGGCGGAGCCGCAGGGCGGCCGGCCGAACGAGGGCCTGCAGGCCGTGTTCAAGTCGGTATTCCCGATTTCGGATTTTTCCAACACCTCGATGCTCGAATTCGTCAAATACGAATTCGAGCCGCCGAAATACGACGTCGACGAGTGCCGCCAGCGCGGCATGACCTATGCGGCGCCGCTCAAGGTGACGCTGCGGCTGATCGTGTTCGATATCGACGAAGAGACCGGCGCCAAGTCGGTGAAGGACATCAAGGAGCAGGATGTCTACATGGGCGACATTCCGCTCATGACCAACAACGGCACCTTCGTCGTCAACGGCACCGAGCGCGTCATCGTCTCGCAGATGCATCGCTCGCCCGGCGTGTTCTTCGATCACGACAAGGGCAAGACCCATTCCTCGGGCAAGCTGCTGTTCGCCGCCCG
>Ga0182024_10021241_pt1 | contig 11793 bp, 5 predicted proteins | sample P32metaG_FD_120480 | JGI IMG/M metagenome (GOLD analysis project Ga0182024, IMG submission 120480) | Permafrost microbial communities from Stordalen Mire, Sweden - P3-2 metaG (Illumina Assembly) | ecosystem: Environmental > Terrestrial > Soil > Wetlands > Permafrost | place: Sweden: Stordalen... | reverse complement strand
CCCGAGCTCCTCGCCGATATTCCCAATCTCGCCGGGCTGATTGTCGCCAGCCCCGCCAACCCGACCGGCACGATGATCGCGCCGCCCGAACTCAAACGGCTATCGGACTATTGCCGCGAGCGCGGCATCCGGCTGGTGTCGGACGAGATCTATCACGGCATCACCTATGAGAGCGCCGCCGCGACCGCCCGCGGCTTCGGACACGAGGCGATCGTCGTCAACTCGTTCTCGAAATATTACAGCATGACCGGCTGGCGGCTCGGCTGGATGCTGGTGCCGCCCGACCTGGCGCGCTCGGTCGAGTGCCTGGCGCAGAATTTCTATATCTCGCCGCCGGCGCTGTCGCAGCTCGCCGCGGTTGCGGCGTTCGGTTGTCGCGAGGAGCTTGACGGCCATGTCGCGCGCTACCGCGCCAACCGCGACCTCTTGATCGCGACATTGCGACAGGCCGGGCTTACCCGTTTCGCCCCGGCCGAGGGCGCGTTCTACCTCTATGTCGACGTCTCGGCGCTGACCCGCGACAGCCAGGATTTCTGCCGCCGAATGCTCGCGGAAACCGGGGTCGCGGTGACACCGGGCCGCGATTTCGACCCGCTCCACGGCGACGACTGGGCGCGCCTCAGCTTCGCCGGATCGAGCGAGGACATCGCCGAAGCCGCCGCCAGATTAGCCGCGTGGCTGCCGAGGCAAGGTTGAGGCGCGAAGCGCCAAATTAAGTTCACCACAGAGACAATGAGGCAGTGAGATGCCGTCGCTCGGAATCTCGCTGCCTCATTGTCTCTGTGGTGATTTCTTGCGGCTTCGCCGCGAAACCTACCGCGCGGCCGTCGCGCGTTTGGCCGGCCAGTTTTCCGGGTCTTCGAGGAAATTCCTGATCTTGTCGTATTGCCCGGCCTCGAAGCGGCCCATCTTCTCGGCCACCTCGGCGACGTCCCACCAGGTGGCGAGCGCGTGCAGCGTGATGCCTTCGGCGGCGAGGCTGGATTCGGTGTGCGGGAAGATGCCGTAATTAAAAATGACAAAAGTGTGTGAAATCTCGCCGCCCGCCTGGCGGATCGCGCGCACGAAATTGAGCTTCGAGGTGCCCTCGCTGGCGAGGTCCTCGACCAGCAACACCCGAGCGTCGTCCTTCAGCTCGCCTTCGATCTGGGCATTGCGGCCGAACCCCTTCGCCTGCTTGCGCACATAGAGCATCGGCAGCGACAGCCGGTCGGCGATCCACGCGGCGAACGGGATGCCGGCGGTTTCGCCGCCGGCGATCGCATCCAGCGATTCGAAGCCGATCCGACGCTCGATCAGTTGGGCGCCCAGATCCATCAGCTTGCGCCGCGCCCGCGGAAACGAGATCAACCGCCGGCAATCAATATAGACCGGCGACAACCGCCCCGAGGTGAAGGTGAACGGGTTGTCGGGCCGGAACAGCACGGCCTCGGTTTCGAGAAGGATGCGGGCGGTGATTTCCGCCGCGTCGCTCTCGCTCGCCGTGCGATCGGGGTGGGGAGCCTGGGCCATGGCCTATCTTAACGGCAAAAGAAGCAGGGTTGACAACCGAAGATGATGAGAACAAATAAAGAACATCAAAACAACCATCCTGCAACCTCCCCCGCCAATGTCGTCCGCGCCCAGCCTAGTTGCGTTACGCGATCATATCCGCCGGATCGAGCGGGGTGGTGCGCTGCGTCACGGAATGCTGCCGTTCGGCGTCAAGGCGATCGACCGCGCCCTGCCGGGCGGCGGGCTTGCCCTCGGCGCGCTGCACGAAATCCTCGGAGCCGGCGCCGACGAGGAAGATGGCGCCGCCGCCGCGGGCTTCGCCGCCGGCATCGCCGGACGGCTTTTGGCTGTTGATTCGCTGCAGAAACAGCCAGGAGCCGTGCTGTGGTGCCTCAAGCACGGCGACCTTTACGGGCCGGGGCTCGCCGCGCACGGGCTCGACCCGGCGCGGATCGCGCTGGTCAGAACAACACGCGACGACGACATCCTGTGGGCGCTCGAAGAAGGGCTGCGCGCGCCCGGTATCGCCGCGGTGATCGGCGAACTCGGCCGGCTGCCGATGGTCGCCGGGCGCCGGCTGCAGCTCGCCGCCGAGCGGTCCGGCGGTGTCGCGCTGCTGCTGCGGCGCTGGCGCACCGGCGCGCAGGCCGAAGCCGAACGCGCGCGGCCGAGCGCGGCGGTGACGCGCTGGCGGGTCGCGCCGCTCCCCTCCGTGCCGGAACCCGACGAGCCCGGCATCGGGCAGCCGCGCTGGCGGATCGAGCTGTTGCGCTGCCGCGGCGCTGAACCGGCGGAATGGATTACGGAGGTGGCCGATGCATCGGGTGTTGTACGTCTTCCTGCCGAGCTGGCCGATCGACCGGCTGCGCCGCAGCGGTTTGCCGGCGAGCCACGCGAATGGCGCCGCGCGGGCTGAGCCGCCCTTCGCCACGGTGATCGCATCCGGCGGGCGGCAGCTGCTCGCCGCGATGAACCCGGCGGCCGCCGCCGGGGGACTCGCGCCGGGCATGCCGCTCGCCGACGCGCTGTCGTTCCTGCCGGGGCTCGCCACCCGCCCGGCCGAACTCGCCGAGGACGCCGCCGCCTTGCGCCGGCTCGCCGAATGGTGCGGCCGTTACAGCCCGTGGACCGCGCCGGATGGCGGCGATGGCGTCAAGATCGAGGTGACCGGCTCGGCCCATCTGTGGGGCGGCGAGGCGGAACTCGCCGCCGATCTGTCGCGGCGGCTCGCGCGCCAGGACATCGCGCATCGCCTGGCGATCGCCGACACGCTCGGCGCGGCCTGGGCCACGGCGCGACACGCCGCGTCCGACGACGCGCCCGTGATCGTCGCGCCGGAGGAAACACGCGCCGCCCTGGCGCCGCTGCCGATCGCGGCGCTGCGGCTCGACCCCGCCCTCGTCCAGGGGCTGCACCGCGTCGGCCTCAGACGCGTCGGCGACCTCATGGCGATGCCGCGCGACGCGCTCGCCCGCCGCTTTGGCGAGGAAGCCGCCCGCCGGCTCGACCGGGCGCAAGGCGACCTGCCCGAACCGCTGTCGCCGCTGGGCGAGGTGCCGACCCGTCGGGTGCGCCTGAGCTTCGCCGAGCCGATCGCCGACCCCGCCGATCTCGCCCGCGCCGCCGAGCGGCTGACCCGGGACCTCGTCACCCGCCTGGCGCGCGAGGGCATGGGCGCGCGCCGGCTCGAGCTCGGCTTTCACCGCGTCGACGGCCGCGTCGAGCATATTCGCATCGGCACCGCCCGGCCGAGCCGCGACCCCGTCCACCTCGCCCGGCTGCTGATCGGCAAGCTCGACACGGTCGACCCCGGGTTCGGCATCGAGGACGCGATCCTCGCCGCCTTCGCCGTCGAGACATTGGCGCCGGAGCAGCTGGGAATGGGTAGCACAGCGGCGGCGGCAAGCGGCACAGCCCCGCTCTTTGATCGGATCGGTGCCCGACTCGGCCTCGACGCGCTCGCCCTTCTCGAACCGCGCGAAAGTCATATCCCCGAGCGGGCATCGAGGGCGGTTTCAATGACTGAAAGTGCCGCGTCTAAAAAATCCCCTCACCCTCCCATCGCTGTCGCGATGGCCCCCTCCCTCTCTCGCACGGCGGGAGAGGGGTTTACTCCCCAAAAGCTGCCCCGCCCGGTGCGGCTGTTCGCCCCGCCGGAGCCGGTTGAGGCCTTCTGGGTCCTGCCCGACGACCCACCGTTCCGCTTCACCTGGCGACGCCAGCCGCACCGCGTCGCCCAGGCCGACGGCCCCGAGCGCATCGCCGAGGAATGGTGGCGGCCGGACGGGCAACTAATCGATGGCCACGGCGATGCCGGCGCGATCCGCGACTACTACCGGGTCGAGGACGAGACCGGCCGGCGTTTCTGGCTGTTCCGCGCCGGCCTGCCCGGGGATCCGCCGCCGCGCTGGTTTGTCCACGGCGTCTTCGCCTGATTTCCATGCCTGAGCTGCCGCCCAAGAAATCCGCCTCCCTTGCCGCGCTCGGCCGGCTGTCGCGCACGATCGGCGACGGTGGCGGCCTGTTCCCGCTGGACAAGAAGCGGTCGAAGGTCGGCGGTCATCGCGCCGCTGCCGTGGGCGGTTACGCCGAGCTGCAGGCGACCAGCAATTTCTCGTTCCTGCGCGGCGCCTCGCACCCGGACGAGCTGGTGGGACAAGCGGCGGCGCTCGGCCTCGCGGCGATCGCGATCACCGATCGCAACAGCCTCGCCGGCATCGTCCGCGCGCACCAGGCGGCGCGAGATCACGGCATCCGCCTCGTCGTCGGCGCGCGGCTCGATCTGCGCGACGGCATGAGCCTGCTGGCCTATCCCGAGGATCGCGCCGCGTATGGCCGGCTGACGACGCTGCTCACCCTCGGCAAACGCCGCGCCCCCAAGGGCGAGTGCCATCTCGATTATCCCGACGTCGCCGCGTATGGCGCGGGGCTCGTCGTCGCCCTGCTGCCGCCCGACAATGCCGACCGCGTGAGCCTTGCCGCGCATCGCCGGCGCGCGCTTCGGGTCGCGGCCGATTTCCCGGGCCGCGCCTATCTCGCCGCGCACCATCTTTATCGCGGCGACGATGCGCGCCGTCTCGCGCGCCTCCAGCGGATCGCCGACGAGACCGGCCTCGAGCTGCTCGCCACCGGCGACGTGCTCTATCACATCCCCGAGCGGCGGCCGCTGCAGGATGTGCTGACCGCGATCCGCGAGCATTGCACGGTCGCCGCCGCCGGGTTTCGCGTCGCCGCCAATGCCGAGCGTCACCTGAAGCCCGCCGCCGAGATGGCGCGGCTGTTCCACGGCCACGAGGCGGCGCTGGCGGCGAGCCTCGAGATCGCCGAGCGTTGTCGCTTTAGCCTCGACGAATTGCGCTACGAATACCCGGAAGTACCCGTCCCCCCTGGCACGACGCCGCAATCCCGCCTCGCCCAATTGGCCTGGGAGGGCGCCGCCGAGCGGTTCCCCGATGGCGCCCCCGACAAAATCCGCAAACAGATCGAGCACGAGCTCGCGCTGATCGAACAGCTCGATTTCGCGCGCTATTTCCTGACCGTGCACGACATCGTGCGTTTCGCCCGCTCGCGCGGGATCCTCTGCCAGGGGCGCGGCTCGGCGGCCAATTCGGTCGTCTGCTATTGCCTCGGCATCACCGCGGTCGATCCGGAGAAGATCGATGTGTTGTTCGAGCGCTTTATCAGCGCCGCGCGCGGTGAGCCGCCCGATATCGATGTCGATTTCGAGCATGAACGGCGCGAGGAGGTGATCCAGTTCATCTATCAGCGATACGGCCGCGATCGCGCCGGGCTCGCCGCCACCCTGATCACCTATCGCGCGCGCAGCGCGATCCGCGAGGTCGGCAAGGTGATGGGGCTGTCGGGGGATGTCGTCGCCGCGCTGAGCGGCATGGTGTGGGGCTGGTCGAGCGAACGGCTGATGGATCAGCGGGTGCGCGAGGCCGGGCTCGACCCCACCGACCGCAATTTGCGCCTGGCGCTCGACCTCGCCGGCGCGCTGATCGGTTTTCCCCGCCACCTGTCGCAGCATGTCGGCGGGTTCGTCATCACCCGCGGGCCGCTCAGCGAGCTGGTGCCGATCGAGAACGCGGCGATGGAGGACCGCACCGTCATCGAATGGGACAAGGACGATCTCGACGCGCTCAACATCCTCAAGATCGACGTTCTCGCGCTCGGCATGCTGACCTGCATCCGCAAGGCCTTCGCGTTGATCGGGAAACATCATGGCCGGACCTACGAGCTGGCGACGATCCCGCCCGAGGAGTCGGCGGTCTACGACATGCTGTCGAAGGCCGATTCGATCGGCGTCTTTCAGGTCGAGAGCCGCGCCCAGATGTCGATGTTGCCGCGGCTGAAGCCCCGGAAATTCTACGACCTCGTCATCGAGGTCGCGATCGTCCGGCCGGGACCGATCCAGGGCGACATGGTCCACCCCTATCTGCGCCGCCGCAACGGTATCGAGGAGGTCAAATGTCCCCCCGGGCTGCGGCACGTGCTGGCAAAGACCAAGGGCGTGCCGCTGTTCCAGGAACAGGCGATGCAGATCGCCATCGATGGCGCCGGGTTCACCCCCGACGAAGCCGACCAATTGCGCCGCTCGATGGCAAGCTTCCGGCGCAACGGCGATATCGAGAAATTCCGCGACAAGTTCATCGACGGCATGATCGCCAATGGCTACCAAGCCGATTTCGCCGCCCGCTGCTTTAGCCAGATCGAGGGGTTCGGCACTTACGGTTTCCCGGAAAGCCACGCCGCGAGCTTTTCGCTGCTGGTTTACGTCTCGGCCTGGATCAAATGCTTCCACCCCGCGGTGTTCGCCTGCGCGCTGCTGAATTCGCAGCCGATGGGGTTTTACCAACCAGCGCAGATCGTCCGTGACGCGCGCGAGCACGGGGTCGCGGTGCTGCCGGTCGACGTCAACCGCAGCGAATGGGATTGCACGCTGGAAGATTGCTCCCATCGTCACCCCGGCGCAGGCTGGGGCCCATCGGGCAGCTCCATGATCATGGCGAGCATGGGCCCCGGCCTGCGCCGGGGTGACGAAAAAACTGGGACCTCCGATAGGATGATGCCCGGCCGATGCCTCGCGCTACGTCTCGGATTTCGCCAGATCAAGGGGTTTTCGGAAGCGGATGTCGCGCGCCTCATCGCCACGCGCGGCGAGGGTTATCCCGACGCGCCGACGCTGTGGCACAGAAGCGGGCTCGGCCGCCTCGCGTTGGAGCGCCTCGCCGCCGCCGACGCGCTGCGCTCGCTGCAACTCGACCGCCGCCAAGGGTTGTGGGCGCTCAAGGCGCTCGGCGAAGCCCCGCTGCCGCTGTTCGCCGCCTTAAACCCCTCTCCCGCATTGCGGGAGAGGGAGGGGCCCAGCGCGCAGCGCTGGGAGGGTGAGGGTGGCGGTCGTTCGGCTGCTGAGAATGCCCCCCTTCCATGGAGCGAAACCCGCGCCGCCGCGCTGCTTCCGGCGATGAAGCTGGGCGAGCATGTCGTCGAGGACTACGCGAGCACCAGCCTCAGCCTGAAGCGCCATCCGCTCGCCTTCCTGCGCGCCGAGCTCAAGCAGCAGGGCATCGTCACCGCCGCCGAGCTTGCGACCCTGCCGGATCAATACAAGACTGGTGAGCGCCGCGTCGCGATCGCCGGCCTCGTCTTGATCCGCCAGCGGCCGGGCAGCGCCAAGGGTGTCATCTTCATCACCCTCGAAGACGAGACCGGCATCGCCAATCTGATCGTCTGGCCGCCGGTCTTGGAGCGTTTCCGCCGCACCGTGCTGGGCGCGACCCTGCTTTATTGCCAAGGCCGGCTGCAGCGCGAGGAAGGCGTGATCCACGTCGTCGCCGAGGATCTGCGCGACCTGACCCCCCGCCTGCGGACACTGCGCGACCGCACCGGCGGCGAAACACCGCGCGCCTCGCCCTGCAAATCGTCCGAGCGCATCCCCGGCCCGTCCGACTTGCCAGGGCCGCGCGACATCCTCATTTCGGACATCGTGATCCACAGCCGCGATTTTCGTTAGTTGGCAACGGCCGCAAGCCGCCCAATTTTTAGGGCATGAGCCTCGTCTTCGCCGCCCCGCCGCCGCCGGAAACCCGGCTGCGCGCGGCGATCGGCGAGGCCAACCGTCGCGACGAAGCGGCGGCCGACGCGATCGTCCTCGCCGCCGCGAAGCTGTCGCCGACCGCCAACAAGCGCATCGCGGCGACCGCGCACCGGCTCGTCGCCCGGGTGCGCGACAAGGGCCCGGCGCGCGGCGGCATCGACGCGTTCCTCCACGAATACGCTCTGTCGACGCCCGAGGGCGTGGCGCTGATGTGTCTCGCCGAGGCGCTGTTGCGCATCCCCGACAGCGACACGATTGACCGGCTGATCCGTGACAAGATCACCGGCGCCGATTGGCAGAGCCATCTCGGCCATTCCGGCTCGCTCTTCGTCAACGGCTCGACCTGGGCGTTGATGCTGACCGGCCGGATGCTGCGCGAGCATCCGAACGAGGGCGAGTTCGCGCAAATCCTGCATCGTTTCGTCGCCCGATCCGGCGAGCCGGTGGTGCGCCAGGCGGTGCTCGCGGCGATGCGCATCCTCGGGCGGCAATTCGTCATGGGCCGCACGATCGGCGAAGCGCTCGACCGCGCCCGGGCCGCCGAGCGCGACGGCTACCGCCATTCCTACGACATGCTCGGCGAGGCGGCGCACACCGCGCATGACGCCGAGCGCTACCACGAAGCCTATGCGAAGGCGATCGCCGCGATCGGTGAGGCGGCGGGCGGCCGCGCCATAGAGGCCGCACCCGGCATCTCGGTCAAACTGTCGGCGCTGCACCCGCGCTACGAAATGGCGCAGCGCGAACGGGCGATGCGCGAGCTGCTACCGCGTCTCGCCGATCTCGCCGCCCAGGCCCGCGATGCCGCCATCGGCTTCACCATCGACGCGGAAGAAGCCGACCGGCTCGAACTCTCGCTCGACCTCGTCGAGGCGCTGGCCGGGATGCCGGCGCTCGCCGCATGGGACGGGTTCGGCCTCGCGGTACAGGCCTATCAGAAGCGTGCGCCGGCGGTGATCGACTGGCTCGCCGACCTGGCGGCGCGGACACGGCATCGGCTGATGCTGCGCCTCGTCAAGGGCGCCTACTGGGACAGCGAGATCAAGCGCGCGCAGGAGCGCGGGCTCGCGACCTACCCGGTCTACACCCGCAAGATCGCGACCGACGTGTCGTATCTCGCCTGCGCCCGGCGGCTGTTCGCGGCCGGCGCGGCGTTCTACCCGCAATTCGCCACCCACAACGCGCACACCCTGGCCGCGGTTCTAGAGCTTGCCGGCAAACGCCGAGACTGGGAATTCCAACGCCTGCACGGCATGGGCGAGGCGCTGTACGAGGCGATCGTCGGGCCGGAAGGCATGAACCTGCCGTGCCGGGTCTACGCCCCGGTCGGCAGCCATGAGGATCTGCTCGCCTATCTGGTGCGGCGGCTGCTGGAGAACGGCGCCAACGCCTCGTTCGTCAACCGCATCGTCGACGAGCGCCAGCCGATCGCGGCGATCACCGCCGACCCGGTCGCCGAACTGGCGCGGCTCAAGACCAAGCCGCACCCGAATATCCCCTTGCCGCGCGACCTCTACCGGCCGGAGCGGATGAACTCGGCCGGGATCGACCTCGCCGACCGGCAGGCGCTCGCGGCGCTGCGCGACGGGCTGGCGGCGGCGCTGGCCAAGCCCGCCACGGCCGGCCCGATCGTTGGCGGCAAGGGGATCGTCGGCAAGAGCGAGCCGGTCTTCGACCCGAGCGATCGGCGGCGACAGATCGGCTCGGTCGCCGCCGCCGATGCCGCGACGGTCGAAGCGGCGCTTGCCGCCGCCGCGCGGGCCGCGCCGGCCTGGGACCGCACACCGGCCGCCGAGCGCGCCGCGATCCTCGACCGCGCCGCCGAACTTTACGAACGCGATCGCGCCGCGCTGATGGCGTTGATCATCCGCGAAGGCGGGCGCACCATCCCGGCGGCGCTATCCGAAGTGCGCGAGGCGGCCGATTACCTGCGCTACAACGCCGCCCGCGCCCGCGCCGATTTCGCCGAGCCGCTGGCGCTGCCCGGCCCGACCGGCGAGCGCAACCGCATCGCGTTGCACGGCCGCGGCGTCTTCGCCTGCATCTCGCCGTGGAACTTTCCGCTGGCGATCTTCACCGGCCAGATCGCCGCCGCGCTCGCCGCCGGCAATGCCGTCATCGCCAAACCGGCCGAGCAGACGCCGCTGGTTGCTTCCGCCGCGATCCGCCATCTGCTGGCGGCGGAAATTCCCGGCGATGTGCTGCATCTATTGCCGGGCGGCGGCGAGACGATCGGCGGCGCGCTCACCGCCGATTCGCGCATCGCCGGGGTCGCCTTTACCGGCTCGACCGACACGGCGCGCGCGATCAACCTGGCGCTCGCCAAACGTCCCGGCCCGATCGTGCCACTGATCGCCGAGACCGGCGGACAAAACGCGATGATCGTCGATTCGTCGGCGCTGCCCGAGCAGGTCGTCGCCGACGTGCTCACTTCCGCTTTCGATAGCGCCGGGCAGCGCTGCTCGGCGCTGCGCCTGCTTTATGTGCAGGACGACATCGCGCAGCGGCTGTTGCCGCTGCTGGCCGGCGCGATGGCGGAATTGTCGATCGGCGACCCGGCGCTACTCGCGACCGATATCGGCCCGGTGATCGACAAAGAGGCGCGTGCGGCGCTCGAAAGCCACGCGCAACGCATGGCCCGCGAAGCCCGGCTGCTCTACCAATTCCCCCTGCCCGCCGCGACCGAGCACGGCATCTTCTTCGCGCCGCGCGCGTTCGAGATCGACAGCGCCCGGCGCCTCACTGGCGAGGTGTTCGGCCCGATCCTGCATGTCGTGCGCTGGCGCGCCGACCGGCTCGACGAGGTGATCGACGAGATCGAAGCGACCGGGTTCGCGCTGACCCTCGGCATCCACAGCCGCATCGACGGCACGGCGCGGCATATCCTCGACCGGCTCGGCATCGGCAATTCCTACGTCAACCGCAACATGATCGGCGCGGTGGTCGGTGTGCAGCCGTTCGGCGGCGAGCGTCTCTCCGGCACCAGCCCCAAGGCCGGCGGCCCGCGCTATCTCCATCGCTTCGCGACCGAGCGCACGGTGTCGACCGACACCACCGCGTCCGGTGGCAACGCGACACTGCTGTCGCTGCACGACGAGCATTGACCGGCGCGCCCGGCAACGCCTCAATACCGCTAGCCACCGACAAAGGTCCGCCCGCCGATGCCCCATGCTCCGAACATGCCGCTCGCCCGCTTTAAGGTGCTCGACCTGACGCGCGTCCGCGCCGGGCCGACCGCGGTGCGCCAGCTCGCCGATTGGGGCGCCCAGGTGATCAAGATCGAGGCGCCGCCCTCGCCCGGCGAAGGCCTCGGCGGACCGCGTCTCGGCCCCGATTTCCAGAACCTCCACCGCAACAAGCGCAGCCTGACGCTCGACCTCAAATCGCCGGACGGGATCGAGATTTTCCGCAAGCTGGTGCGCGAGGCCGATGTCGTGGTCGAGAACTATCGGCCCGACGTCAAGGAACGGCTCGGCATCGACTACAAGGCGCTGAAGGCGATCAACCCGCGCCTCGTCTACGCCAGCATCTCCGGCTTCGGCCAGAGCGGCCCCTATCGCGACCGGCCGGGCTTCGACCAGATCGCCCAGGGGATGGGGGGCCTGATGTCGATCACTGGGCTGCCGGGGCAAGGGCCGGTGCGCGTCGGCATCCCGGTCGCCGATCTGTCGGCGGGAATCTTCACCGCGATGGGGATCTTGATCGCACTGCTCGAACGCGAGGTCTCGGGCGAGGGCCAGTGGGTGGAAAGCTCATTGTTGGCCGCGCAGATCGCCATGCTCGACTTCCAGGCGGCGCGCTGGACGATCGCGCATGAGGTGCCCGAGCAGGCCGGCAACGACCATCCGACCAGCATCCCGACCGGTGTGTTCCAGACCAGCGACGGCTATATCAACATCGCCTCTGCCGGCGACGAGATCTTTGGGCGGTTCTGCCGCGCGATCGACCGCCTCGACCTGGCCGCGCACCCCGATTACAAGACCGGCCGCGCGCGGTCGGACAACCGCAAGGCGCTCAACGCGGCCATCGAGGCGATCACGAGGACGCGCCCCAGCGCCGAGTGGATCGAGCGGCTGAACCAGGCCGGCGTGCCGTCCGGCCCGATCTACAAGATGGACGAGGTCTTCGCCGACCCGCAGGTCAAGCATCTCGGCATCGCCCAGACGGTGCATCACAAGCAGCTCGGCGATATCGAGCTG
>Ga0182024_10021240_pt1 | contig 11793 bp, 7 predicted proteins | sample P32metaG_FD_120480 | JGI IMG/M metagenome (GOLD analysis project Ga0182024, IMG submission 120480) | Permafrost microbial communities from Stordalen Mire, Sweden - P3-2 metaG (Illumina Assembly) | ecosystem: Environmental > Terrestrial > Soil > Wetlands > Permafrost | place: Sweden: Stordalen... | reverse complement strand
CCGCCTCAAACCCCGCTCGAAGGACAGCCTCGCGCACCGACAGCGCACCCAGGCGGGGCGCCGAAAAAGACTGCAGCGAACCTTGGAATTTGCCGACCGGCGTGCGGACGGCGGAGATAATAACGGACCTATTCATCTGGAGCGCTCCGCGCAAAACTTTTAAGTTGAATTCGGGGTCAAACCATCATTGACTTAACTGCAATTATTTTTGGAGTCCATCCGTCAGCTTCCGAAGCGTTTCTTTCAGCTTACTGCTCTCGATGTCAACGTTTTTCGAGGCTCTCATGAATTTTACCTGGTTTGAACTCAGGCGATTAAAGTTCTCAACCACCTTGCTGCCGCGCCGGATATCGTCAAATCCCGGTACCTGCACGTCCTCAAGCGTCGGGTCTTCGTTCACGATCATATCCGGTTGAATCGCGAGCAGGCTTCTCTCCGGGTCTCCCAAATCACTCGGACTCGCAAAATCCGGCGTGCGTTTATCCTTGAAGAGCGAAATCGAAGGTTGAATCACTGCACCAAGCTCTTTATAAATCAACGCAACTGTCTCCGAACAGAAGGGGCCGGGAACAATCGCCGGCGCTCCTCTGCTCAAGTACCAATCGATCATCGCAAGCAGTCCTTGCTTGAGCTTCGGATAATTGCTCAGATACTCGGTAGCATTCCGTAACTCGGCTAGACTTGGATATTCCTTGCCTGCAAATGCACCAGTAATATCGGTTATAAGATCCGATAACTCCGACTTATCCAGACTTGGACTTAGTTGTGGATGCCGATACACGGCGAACTTATCAAAGCGGCAAATGTCTGCGAGCCGCCAGCGCACATTCCCGTGCTGCTCAATCTTCACGATCGGTTCCATGATGGAACCGACGCCAAAATCGTTCGATTCGAACCAGATGTGCTCGTAGATCACGATCGCTGCATGCGAATAGACGCGGTGAGGGGAACCATAGGCTGTCGCCCGGACAATTGCTTTGGAGTCCAGACTCTTTCCCGCAATCAGGATCACGTCCCCGGGTCGGAGTGCGTCGAGGCGAACCCTCTTTCTGCAATTCTTTTCCGCGTCGTCCGAAGGATGACTGCTCATAGCGTTTCTCCCAAGATCGGCTCTGGGGCTGTGTCGCCGCTCAGATGCGCCCGGCGGCGCGCAGGTCGCGAATCTCCGCGTCGTCAAAGATGCGCGAGCGGATCAGGAAGCGGACGCCTTCGGCATTGTCCAGCGAAAACATGCCGCCGCGGCCCGGCACCACGTCGAGAGTAAGCTGAGTGTGCTTCCAATACTCGAACTGACTCTTGCTCATGTAGAAGGGCTCGCCGTCCACTTCGCCCAACTGCACGTCGGCGTCGCCGATCATAAATTCCCCGCGCGGATAGCACATCGGGGAGCTGCCGTCGCAGCAGCCCCCCGATTGGTGAAACATAAGCGGCCCATGCTTTTCACGCAGAACGCGCGTAAGGTGAATGGCCAGATCCGTAGCCATCACTTGTGCCGGTAGCTCCGCCATACTTCGACCTCTCCTTGAACCTCTGTTGCCGATCGCTGACCACGGAGAGACTCGGAGTCTTCAACCCCCGAAAGAGCGCTACGTCTATCCCAACATAGAGGACTGCCCTTGCGCCTTTTTATTGGCGCAAGGGTGGGAGGCGCAGACGCCCATGCGAGCGAACAGCGAGCGTCTGCCCCACCGCAGGTGGTTAGAAGAAGCCCAGCTTCTTCGGGCTGTAACTCACCAGCAGGTTCTTGGTCTGCTGATAATGGTCCAGCATCATGCTGTGCGTCTCGCGGCCGATGCCCGATTGTTTGTATCCGCCAAAAGCCGCATGAGCCGGATAGGCGTGGTAGCAATTGGTCCAGACACGGCCAGCCTGGATGGCGCGTCCCAGGCGATAGCAGCGATTCGCATCGCGGCTCCAAAGTCCGGCGCCCAGGCCGTAGAGCGTATCGTTGGCGATTTCCAGCGCGTCCTCTTCGTTCTTGAAAGTGGTGACGGAGACGACAGGCCCGAAGATCTCCTCCTGGAAGATGCGCATCTTGTTGTGGCCCTTGAAGACCGTGGGCTGCACATAGTAGCCGTCCTCAAGCTCGCCGCCCAAGTGTGCGCGGCTACCGCCGGCAAGCAGTTCCGCGCCTTCTTTCTTGCCGATGTCGATGTAGCTGAGGATTTTTTCCATCTGCTCGCTCGAGGCCTGCGCGCCGAGCATGGTCGAGCCGTCGAGCGGGTTGGCCTGCTTGATGGCCGCAACGCGCTTCAGCGCCCGCTCCATGAAGCGGTCGTAGATGCTCTCCTGGATCAGCGCGCGGCTGGGACAGGTGCAGACCTCGCCCTGGTTCAGCGCGAACATCACGAAGCCCTCGATCGCCTTGTCGAAGAAGTCGTCGTCTTCCTGAAGCACGTCGGCGAAGAAGATGTTCGGCGACTTGCCGCCCAGTTCCAGGGTCACCGGAATCAGGTTCTGGCTGGCGTACTGCATGATCAGCCGGCCGGTGGTGGTTTCGCCGGTGAAGGCGATCTTGGCCACGCGCGAACTCGATGCCAGCGGCTTGCCTGCTTCCAGGCCAAAGCCATTCACAATGTTCAACACGCCCGGCGGCAGCAGGTCGCCCACCAACTCGGCCCACACCAGAATGCTGGCCGGAGTTTGCTCGGCCGGCTTGAGCACCACGCAGTTGCCTGCGGCCAGGGCGGGGGCGACCTTCCAGGTGGCCATCAGAATGGGGAAGTTCCACGGAATGATCTGTCCCACCACGCCCAGAGGCTCATGAAAGTGATAAGCCACCGTATCCTTGTCGATCTCGGAAATGGTGCCTTCCTGGGCGCGAATACAGCCGGCAAAGTAGCGCCAGTGATCGATGGCAAGCGGGATGTCGGCCGCCCTGGTTTCCCGGATGGGCTTGCCGTTGTCCCAGGTCTCGGCCAGAGCCAGCATTTCCAGGTTGTCTTCCATGCGCTGCGCAATCTGGATCATGATGTTGGCGCGATGCGTGGGGCTGGTGTGACCCCAGGCCACGCGTGCCGCGTGCGCCGCATCCAGTGCCCGATCGATGTCCTGCGCGTTGGAGCGCGGAATCTCGCAGAAGACTTTTCCGGTCACCGGGGTTACGTTCTCAAAGTACTGGCCGGAAGCGGGCTCTACCCACTTTCCGCCAATGTAGTTGCCATAACGGGGGCGAAAGCTCACCGTCTCGCTGAGCTTGCCCGGATGCAGTGCTGTTGCTGTCGCCATAATCGCTCCTCCAGCGGGATCATCCGCGTAGGTGCGGCCGGAGTGCTTTTCGCGATCAAGGCCTCTTCACGCGCGGCAATCGGCGCCGCCTAAGGCCGGCAAAACAGAGATCGCAAAACCGCCCAAGGACCGCAGCGCAGGAATAATACACTCACAGCCGCAGGCCTGGCAGCCCCGCGCGTTAACCCCATGAAAAAGCTGGAGCCCGGAAAGCCGGAGAACCCTGCACAAGGGCCGCCCTCGCAGCATCCGCATACCACGCCATATCTACGGGCGGGTGATTGGAAGCATTTCGGGCTGAAAGAGGCAGAGAATCACCGAACCAAGCCTCTGCAGCGTAGCCTTGGAAAATCTCTGTCGACTCGTTTTAGCCAAGCCTAGCTCCGGCACGAAGTGCTATAGAGCAAAAGGGGGACAAACGAATTGATTCCCTCAACGCTTATTCATTGCGCTTCGTTCTGCGTTCTAGCCGGTAATGGCTTTTCTGGTGGTCGCCCGCGGCGGTGATCATCGGCGATCCATTGGCGTTCGGCGTGGGAGTGAAAGCGGAAAGCGCCAGTGGTCAACTCACATTGGTTGTTGGGTTGCGCATGGCAAACAGGGCAATGGAAATTTAGAGAGGAATCGGCCATTGCGAAACCCTAGCGCAGAAGGGATGGCAATTCTGTTCAACTTTGGACATTGGCTGAACTCTCTGCACGCATCCGTGCGCTTGGCCGCAAGGTCGCAGTACTGGCGCCTAGGATAATTCGTTTCGCCGCTCTCGAGATCGATTTGGATGGGGTAAGACTCAGACGTGGCGGAAAGCCGGTCAACTTGCGCTGAGCGGGGTGCTGGTGATCTTGCAAGACATCGCGATGCAGCATACGCCGGCTGGTGGAGAGGTGCGGCTGGAGGTGTCGAGTTCGGCGAAAGAGGGCAGGATGGAGCCTAGGGACAACGGGTGCGGAATCGATGCCGTTCACCTAGACGGATTCCCCCGCCAGGGGTCGCCTGACGTGCTGCCCCCCAAGCATCCGGTACTTCTGGAGTAACCCATAACGTCAGACTGCCTCGATGCCGAAGAACCGCATCGTACTCTGCTCAGTCCTTCACCCGAAACTTCATCTAGCGGATGTGGTGCCGGCGCGGAGCGTTTTGCTTGTTCGGCTTGGAACGGGCAGCCTTTCAGCAATCTGTCCAAGAGTACTCGAACTTCGCCCTATCCGTGCAACAGCGCCCCGATGCGGGAATGCTGGAATCTTAAGGGAGGATTCAGGAAGGCTGAGTAAAGTAAAGAGGTCGCGGGAGTGAGATGTCCCCCGTGAACGAAAATCACCACGAGGAGAATGACGATGCGGATTCAAACGCTTGTTGCAGTTGGAGTCTCTCTGGCCTTTGCGGGCCTGGCGCCGCTGACGGCGCAAACACAATGGCGGGTGACGAAGACGTTCCACATCGGCGGTGAGGGTGGCTGGGATTACGTGACGGTAGACCCGCCGAATCATCGCTTCTTCGTGACGCGTTCGACGCACACGCAGGCCATCGACGAGGAAACGGGCAAGGTACTCGCGGATATTCCCGGCCAGGTGCGGTCGCACGGCGTGGCACTGGTGCCGAAGCTGGGGCGGGGCTTCATCACGGACGGCGCGGGCAGCGGCGCAATCCTGGTGTTCGATCTGAAGTCATATCAGGTGCTGGGTAAGATTGCGACCATGCCCGATTCGGACGGCATCATCTACGACCCGAGCACAAATCTCGTGCTGGCGGTGTCGGGCGATGGCGGCGCGCTGATGACCTTCAGGCCGGACATCGATCCGAAGAACGGGAAGATCGATGAGCCGATCAAGCTGGACGGAGCACCGGAGTTTCTGGCGGTGGACGGGAGTGGGAAGGCCTTCATCAATCTCGAGGACAAGGATGCAGTCGCCGTCGTCGACCTCCATACGCGAAAGGTCGTGTCGCGGTGGCCCATAACGCCGGGAGGGCATCCGGTGGGCATGTCGATCGATGTGAAGGCGCACCGGTTGTTCATCGGCTGCCGGAATCCCCAGAAAATGATCGTGATGAGCATGGAGGACGGGAAGGTGGACGCTGCGCTGCCGATTGGCGCCGGCGTCGATGCGGCGCAGGTCTTCGGCCATGAGAGCTTTGCCAGCAGCCGCGATGGATCGCTGACGGTGATCGGCGAGAAGGCCGGCAAATTCGAAGTCGAGCAGACGGTGAAGACGGCCGACGGTGCGCGGACCATGGGGATTGATCCCGAGACGCGCAAGATCTTCCTGCCCACGGCGGAGATGACCACGGGCGCGAACGGACGGCCGGCGGCGAAGCCGGGTACGTTTGAGATCATCGTCGTCGGCCAACCATGAGGCTGCATCCATGAAGCTGTTCGGGAAGGAGCAGTTGCGCCGGCAAAAGCGTGCGCCGCTCGTTCCATTTTTTCGGCCGGAGTCTATTGAAGAGATGAAGTTTGTGCTCTCCGTCGCTGTGATCGCCGGCGTGTTCTCTGCGCCGGGTACGATTCCGGCAGCTGCGCAAACCACGATCCCGGCTGGCGTGCCGCTCCGGATCAAGTGGATTACCGCTGCCGCGTGCGACCGGGGATGCGCATCGAAGGTCATCTGATCGCGCCAGTCTACAGCGTAGATCACAAGGTGCTGCCGGTGGACACGCATGTGTCGGGCGTGATTACGGGAACTCCCTGCTCCGCAGAAGGATCGCGTGCGGCCGTTCCTGGACGGCAACTTCGTGCCGGCTGGGATTCCGGAGATTCGCTTCGAATCGCTGCATCTGCTTGACGGGACGACAGCGAAGATTGAGACTGCGGTGGTGCGGCGCAACGCCACGGTAGTCAAGATGAGCAGTGAACAAGAGGCGCTCAAGCCTGAAGGAAATGGCGCGACAGGAGATCGAGAATCCCAAGCGCGAAGCTCCGGACACGTTTCATCATCCTGACGTGGGGGATCGAATCGAGAAGTGGACCTACACACAGCTGCCCTGGAACCCGCCAATGATCTGGACAGGGACGCAGTACGATGGAGCTGACCGCACCTGTGGAGATTCCTGGACCGGCGCCAAGAGTTTTGGAGTGTCCGGCAAATTCGGTGCCAGCGGATGTGAGACAAACCGGTGATGGAAGGAGGCCTCAATGGCGCGAGGAAAGAGGCATACTCTTGAGCAAACCGTAACCCTGCTTCGGCAGATTGAAGAGTCGGTGGCAAATGGCAAGGCGACTTCGTCAGCGTGCAAGGAAGCCGGAGTTACAGAACCGACCTAAGATTGCTTGCGCATGGGATTTGGTGGCCTGAACGTTGACCAAGCAAAGCGGTTGAAGGAACTGGAGCAGGAGAGTGGTAAGCTGAAGCGGCTGGTCGCGATAAGCCTGATGAGCCTGCAATCTACTTGCAGTATTATCGTCTACTTCCAAGTTAGCTTCTGAACGTCAAATCCCCTGCCGGCAATCTCTCATTTCGCGCCTTTTGCTCATCAAACAGAACGCGTCGCATTCAGCAAATCTTAAGGATGGACTGGATAGAGTAAAACTGAATGTATATGTGTCGTAATCGATTCATTGCGGCTGCCCTCCTGGCCGGATTGGCGCTGCCGTGGGCAACCGCGCAGACAGAGCCGCCGAAAACGGATGCACCGCTCACACTCGAGGACGCAATACGGCTCGCGCAAACGAACGAGCCGGCGTTTGCCGCAGCAGTTGCAGAAAGCCGTGCCGCAGCGCTTGAGCGCAAAGATGCCAAGGCCGCGTTGCTTCCCTCGGTTACTTTTCACAATCAGTATCTTTTCACCGAGTCGAATCACACGCGCGCGACCACGACGCAAGGCACCACCAGCCAGTCTCTGCCCGTGTTCATTGCGAATAACTCAATTCATGAATACACAAACCAGGCTGCGGTTACCGAGACCCTCGGCCTCGCCGGAATGGCTTCGGCTCAGCTGGCGAGTGCCAATGCGGCGCGAGCGAAGGCAGAACTTGAAATCGCCCGCCGAGGGCTCGTATCCACCGTGGTGGAACTCTATTACAACGTTAGCGCGGGCGCAGGCAGACTCACCATCGCCCAGCGTGCGCTCGATGAAGCCAATCGCTTTGTCGAGGTGACCCAAAAGCGGGAAGAAGGACGCGAGGCGGCGCACGCTGACGTCATCAAGGCTCGACTTGGACAACAACAGCGCCAGCGGGAACTGGCGGAAGCTGGCTTGGCCAACGAGAAGGCCAATCTTGAACTGGGCATCCTGCTCTACCCGGACCCGAGCCGCAAATTCGCGGTTGCCGAGGAGACAGCCCCGCCCATGCTGCCCGACCGCCCCAGCGTAGAAGCCGCGGCCCGTGCCAACAATCCTGAACTGCGCAGCGCCTTGGCCACGCTCCAGGCCAGCCAGGCCACGACCCTCGCGGCCTGGGCTGGTTTGACGCCTGATCTTGCGCTCAATTACAGCTATGGCATTGACGCTCCGCAGTTTGCCAGCAAGAGTCCTGACGGCGTGCGCAACCTGGGTTATTCCGCCACCGCCACCGTCGACGTGCCCATCTGGGACTGGCTCACCTCGGAACGCAAGGTGAAAGAAGCACGGATCCGCGCTCAGGCAAGCAAGATCGCTCTCGACGCCGCCCAGCGCCGCATGCTCGCCGACCTGACTGAGTTTTACAACGAAGCGGATATCGCACGCCAGCAGCTCGCCTCTTTGGATGCCAGCGTTGCCGATGCCCGCGAGGCCCTGCGACTCGCCAACCTTCGCTATGTCAATGGCGAAAGCACCGTGCTCGACGTGGTCGACGCCCAAAATACGCTGGCGGCAGCCGAGAACGGTCAGGCCGATGGCGTCGTACGCTATCACCTGGCTCTGGCCCAGCTTGAAACGCTTACAGGAAGGCTCTAGCCCGTGAACTGTCCAACGAGTCGTCGAATCAATAAAACTCAGGAAACGCGAATAGCGGTAGCGGCGGTGTGCGCCCTGCTGGCCGTTTCCCTGGTTTCCGGTGGATGCAAGAAGAAAGCGGAAGAAACTTCCGAAACCTCCGTAGCCGTTCAGGCAGAGCACCCCACGGTCGGCCCGATCTCCGCAGAGATTGCCGCCGATGCAGTGCTGGCTCCGCTGGCCCAGGCAGCCATTGCGCCACGCATCAGCGCTCCTGTGAAGGCCGAGCTAGTGCAGCGCGGAGCGACCGTACACAAGGGTCAACTCTTGCTAACGCTCGAGGACCGCGACCTGCGCGGTGCGGCACTTGACTCCCGAGGCAGCCTGAGCCAGGCGCAGGCGGCCTTTACCGCCGCCACTCTCGCCACGATTCCAGAGGACGTGCAGAAGGCACAGCTCGATGTGGACCAGGCCAAGGCCAATCTGGACGTGGCCAGCCGCACCTCCGAGGAACGCAAACGGTTGCTCAAGGAAGGCGCCATCGCAGGCCGCGATGTCGACACCGCCATCGCTGCGGCCGTGCAGGCACAGGCCGCCTACGACAGCGCCGCCAAGCACCTGGCCAACGTGGAAAAGACCACCCACCAGACCAGCATCGACTCCGCGCAGGGCCAGCTCACCTCGGCCCAAGGCAAACTTGAAAATGCCGAAGCTCAGGTGAGCTATACCGAACTGCGCAGCCCCATCGATGGTGTCGTCACAGATCGGCCGCTCTTTCCCGGTGAAACAGCCGCGGCTGGCGCGCCCGCCATCACCGTGATGGACACCCGCTCGCTGATCGCCAAGCTGCATATCTCGCAGGCTGCCGCGCAGCAATTGAAGATCGGCGGAGCAGCTGAACTCACGATTCCGGGAGTCGACGATCCTCAAGCCGCGACGGTTGCTCTTATCAGTCCCGCTCTCGATCCAGGCTCAACGACAGTCGAGGTCTGGCTCAAGTTGCCCAATCCCGGCGGCCGTTTCAAGGTAGGCACGCCGGTGCATGCAATCGTCAGCGGACTCACCATTCAAAAGGCCGTCCAATTGCCCACAGCCGCGATCCTGCCGGCCGACGATGGTTCGACCGCGGTCCTCGTGATCGGTGTGGACGGCGCAGCCCACAAGCGTGCAGTCCAAGTCGGCATGCGCACCACCGAAAAAGTCCAGATAGTCAGCGGAGTCACGCCATCCGACATGGTCGTGACCGAGGGCGGCTACGGACTCGACGATGGCACCAAGGTCACTGTCGGTGGCGCGAAAGAGGACGACAAAGGCGGCAAGGACGATGCCCCGGCTGCGGGCGGGAGCAAGGAATAATGGCCTCCGTTCCTCCGTCGTCCGACAACGCACTGTACTCCGAAAACGAGCCGGGTTTCTGGCTGCCGCGCTGGGTCCGCACCATCTTCTTCATGGCTTTTGTCCTCACGGTGGTGGGCATATTCGCCTTCTTCCAGACGCCCATCGCGGTCTTCCCGGAAACCAACTTCCCGCGTGTCGTCATCGGCGTCGATAACGGCGTAATGCCTGTCGAACAGATGCAGGTGACCATCACCAAACCGATCGAAGACGCGGTCAACTCGGTGCCCGGCCTGACCACCGTTCGCTCCAATACTAGCCGCGGATCCGCCGAGGTCAGCCTCTTCTTCGACTGGTCGGTTGACATGTTCCGCACTCTGGAACTTGTCAACTCCGCACTCAGTCGCGTCCAGCAGGAACTGCCAGCCACGGCGAAGATCACCACCAACCGTCTTACCTTCGCGACGTTTCCGATCCTCGGTTACAGCCTCACCACGACCAATATCAACATAACGCAGAGTGACCTCTGGGAACTGGCCACCTACACGCTCAAGCCGCCTCTCAATCGCGTGGACGGCGTGGCCACTGTGACCATTCAGGGCGGCCAGGTGCCTGAATATCACGTCGTACCCAACCTTGCGCGGCTCCAGGCCTCCAGCGTAACGGTACTCGATCTTGCCAACGCCATCGGCGCCGCTAATACCATCGACTCGCCGGGTCTCTATCCACAGAACCATCAACTCGTCCTGGCACTCGTGGGGTCGCAGGCTCACGATATTCAGAGCCTGCGCGAACTCACTGTCAAGACCACCTCCAGCGGTGCACCGGTGCGCGTCAGCGATCTCGCCGAAGTGATTCAGGCGCCCCTGCCCGTCTACACCTATGTCTCGGCTAACGGCCACCCTGCCGTACTGCTCAACATCGCGCGTCAGCCTTCCAGTAACACCGTTCAGGTAGCCGACAGCGTCGCGGCAGCCGTGCAGAGGTTGCGCCCGCGCCTCCCTCGCGGCGTGGTCATCGAGCCCTTCTACGACCAGTCCCAGATCGTGCGCGAGAGCATCGCCAGCGTGCGCGACGCCATCCTCATCGGCCTGGTCCTCGCCTGCGTCATCCTTTTCCTCTTCCTGCGCGACTGGCGCTCTTCGCTGATCGCCGGGATGGTCATCCCTGTCACAGTGGCGGTCACCGTACTCGTCCTGTGGCTCGTCGGAGAGAGCTTCAACCTCATGACGCTCGGCGGCCTCGCCGCTGCCATCGGTCTCGTGATTGACGACGCCATCGTTGTGGTCGAAAACATCGTGACGCATCGCGATGCAGGCGAAAACCGCTCCGAAGCTGTTCGTAAGGCTCTCCACGAAATCTCCCGCCCCCTCATCGGTTCGACCATCACGCCCGTCGTTGTCTTCCTTCCACTGATCGCGGTCACCGGCGTCACTGGCAGCTTTTTCCGCGCGCTGGCCATCACCATGGCGGTTTCATTGCTTACTTCGCTGGCGCTGGCCGTCACCTGGACGCCCGGCCTGGCCATGGTTCTACTGAAGACCAGGAAGCGTGAGGATCGCGATTCAAACGGGACCCCAACTGATTCCCATCATGAGAAGGGCCCCGTAATGCGTCGCCTGACGGGCTGGCAACGTGCCGCGCTCGACTGGTCTCTGCACAGGCCGCTCTGGCTCGCACTCGCCTGCGTGGCCCTCGCGGCGATCACCTACTTCGCCTACTCAAATCTGGGCACCGATCTGCTGCCGGAAATGGACGAAGGCGGGTTCATTCTCGACTACGTGATGCCGGCCGGCAGCTCCCTTGAGTCCACCGGCAAAGTGCTCGATCATGTTGAGAGAATTCTCCGCGTCGCACCCGAGGTCGACAGCACCAGCCGCCGCACCGGCCTGCAGATGGGCTTTGCCGCAGTCACTGAGGCCAACACTGGCGACATTACCGTTCGCCTCAAGAACAAGCGCGACCGCGCCATCGACGATGTAATCGGCGACGTACGCCGCCAGATCAAGACTACCGAGCCGGAACTCGATGTCGAGTTTACGCAGGTTCTCCAGGACAACATCGGCGACCTCTCCAATGCGCCGGAACCGATCCAGATCAAGCTCTTCAATCCCGATCCGGCGCTGCTCCAGAACATCGCTCCCCGTGTAGCCACCGAGATTGCCAAGGTCAACGGCGTCGTCGACATCGAGAACGGCATAGACAACACGGTCAGCGGCCCTGCCACCAACTTCCAGGTCAATCCGCAGACAGCCACACGCCTCGGTTTCACCACGCAAGAAGTCGCCGAGGATGCCACCTCAATTCTCGATGGCGTCGAAGTGCCCAATCCGCTGATCAACAACGGCAGGCCGTACACGATTCGCGTGCGTCTCGGTG
>Ga0182024_10021239_pt1 | contig 11793 bp, 10 predicted proteins | sample P32metaG_FD_120480 | JGI IMG/M metagenome (GOLD analysis project Ga0182024, IMG submission 120480) | Permafrost microbial communities from Stordalen Mire, Sweden - P3-2 metaG (Illumina Assembly) | ecosystem: Environmental > Terrestrial > Soil > Wetlands > Permafrost | place: Sweden: Stordalen... | reverse complement strand
CAGATTCCTACGACGGCGATTGCGGCCTGATTCATGCCTCATCTCGCAGCCTTAATTCGTGAAGATGTCGACGCGGTGCTGGAGAGCGATCCCGCAGCCAAATCGCGCCTCGAAATTTTCTTGTGCTACTCAGGCCTGCACGCGGTATGGTTCTACCGCATCAATCACTGGCTGTGGAACCATGGATTTGTGCTGCTCGCCCGCTGGTTATCGCAAGTCGCCCGCTTCTTGACCGCAATCGAAATCCATCCCGGAGCCAAAATCGCGAGACGGTTGTTCATCGATCACGGCCTGGGGGTGGTCATCGGCGAGACCGCCGTAGTCGGCAACGACGTGACGTTGTATCAAGGTGTGACTCTCGGCGGCACGGGCAAGGAACACGGCAAACGTCATCCCACGATTGAAGACGATGTCGTGATCGGCAGCGGAGCGAAGGTTCTCGGCAACATCACCGTGGGACGGAACTGCCGTATCGGCGCCGGTTCCGTCGTCTTGCGTAGTGTGCCGGAAAATTCCACCGTCGTCGGCGTTCCTGCTCACATCATCTTCCGCAACGGCGAACGCGTCGTCATCACTGATCCAAAGCAAATCAACGACCCGCTCTCCGAAGCGCTCGCCGCCGTAGCTGCCGAAGTGAACAAGCTGCGCGATCGCGTACAAAAGCTAGAAGGCGAAGAAGCCCCGAGCGAACCGCTCTCCGCTTCCATGCAAAGAATAATGGAAGACATCGACTACCAGATTTAAATGTAGGCCGGGCGTCCCCGAGTGCGTAACCAACGGGAGAACGGGCGAGACGCCGGTTCTCCATTTTTCTTCTGATGACATAAGCTAACTGGTAGATTGATCCGCAGGAGAAGCTATGTCGATCAATGGTCCGGAAGAACTGGAAGGCATGCGGGCGGCGGGCGCCGTGGTTCGATTGATGCTCGAAGCGATGAAAGAAGAAGTATGCGCAGGCATTACCACGCGCGAACTGGACGAAATCGGAGCCCGCGTGATGTGCCGGCATGGAGCGCAATCCGCTCCCGCGCTGGTTTATCAGTTCCCGGGCACGAATTGCATCAGCGTCAACGACGAGGCCGTGCACGGCATACCCGGCAATCGCAGGATTCGCGAAGGCGATCTGGTGAAGCTCGATGTTACGGTCGAGAAGAATGGCTTCATGGCGGATGCGGCCGAGACCGTGGCAGTGGGAGAAGTGAGCGAAGAATCCCGGCGCCTGCTGGAATGCGCCCGGCGGGCTTTCACCAAAGCGATGCTGGTGGCGCGAGCGGGTTATCGTGTATCGGAAATTGGCCGCGCGGTGGAACGCGAAGTGCGGCGCAGCGGCTTCTCAGTCATTCGCGATTTAGGCGGACACGGAATCGGCCGCACCATTCACGAAGAGCCGCGCATTCCCAACTATGCGGATCCCGAAGCTAGCCAGATTTCACGGAGGGATTGGTCATCACCGTCGAACCGATCATCGCCGCGGGCTCAGGCCGCGCCGTGGTGGCACGGGATGGATGGACAGTGCGCACCGCAGACGGCAGATGCTCCGCGCACTACGAGCACACGCTGGTGATCACCAAAGGCGAGCCCATGCTGCTGACCGCCGCGTGAATCGCGGGCAGGCAGCCGCAGGCATCCTGTTCGCCCCTGGAACGAGGGCGTCCGGGGCTACGTGGTCTCCGGCGTCGTTACGCTTTGATGTGGCAACTGGCGAGGCCCTTTTTTTCCAGATATTGCTGGTGATAATCCTCTGCCTCGAAGAAGGTTGTGGCTGGCACGATTTGCGTGACCACCGGCTTGCTGAAGCGATGCGATTTTTCCAATTGCTCTTTCGAAGCTTTTGCTTCAGCCTCCTGCTCGGGAGAATGGAAAAAAATCGCGGAGCGATACTGCTTGCCCCAGTCCGGCCCTTGCCGGTTCAGCTGCGTGGGATCGTGGTTCTCCCAGAAAACTTCGAGCAGCTTGTCGTAGGAAAGCTTGCTGGGATCGTACTCGATTTCGACCGCCTCGGCGTGGCCGGTCGTGTCTGTGCAAACCTGCTTGTAAGTCGGATTGGCGGTGTCGCCGCCGGTGTAGCCAACGCGCGTGGAAATTACGCCAGGAAGCTGGCGGAAGGTAGCTTCCACTCCCCAAAAACATCCCGCGGCAAAAGTAGCTTTCGCCATAAATTTCTCCTTTGAAGTTTAATCATTCTATTCGATGCGGCAGGTGGCGGAAAGAGTCGAACGCACAGCCGTTGCGCTGAACCGCCTGCCTTGTAAGCACTTAAAAGTAACAATATGAGGAACCTTTGCGGTTGACGGACCCCGGTTTGCCACGATAGATTCTTTAAGCGGCCCTTGCTCCGCAGCCCGCCTCGAGGTTTAGTGATCTTGGTCTTCCGCCGCGCCAACTGGACTGTTCGGCTCGCTCTAACGATCCTGCTGGCATGGGCGATCGTCCCTCAGGCCTACGCCGCGAAAGCTGGTTTCACGCCGCAGGCGCGGGTCGGATTTACGGTGGGCGATCAGTGGGAGCCTGCCATCGCCACCGACGGCTTTGCTCACCTTTACGTTCTCTATCCGCAATATGGACGGGTTCCGGGGTGTGCAGCGTGTCCGCTGCCGTCGATGATCCTCGAAATCAGCAACAATAATGGCGCGACGTGGCAGCCACCGCGGGAGATCACGCCGCCCGGAACGGGCCAGTACGATCCACAGATCGTGGTCGATCCCGCCGACCACCGTACGGTGTATGCGGCCTGGCTGCAAAACAAAAGATTCGACTTGGTTGTGGCCAAGTCGGTCGACTTCGGCCAGAGCTGGTCGATCATGGTAGCCGATCGCGGGACAATGGATGCCGACAAGCCTGTGCTGGCGGTTCGCGGGCAGGATGTCTATGTCGGGTTTAACCGCGATGGCAAGATGTTGGTAGCGGCATCGCATGACCGCGGAATTACTTTTCTTACGACCGGTGTGAGCCCGAAACTGCAACTGGTGCGGGCTTTGGCCGGAGGGGCGACGGTCGATCCCGAAGGCTCGGCCTATGTGGCTTGGGCCGGGTACACCCGCCGCGATGGCGCCAAAGGCCGCGAAAGCCTCTACATCAGCAAATCGTCCGATGGCGGCGAGAGCTGGTCGACGCGGCTGATGGATGCCTCGGGCGCGCCTCCTGATTGCGGCGCTTACCGTTGCGAGTGGGGATATCTGGGTGCGCAGATCACCATGACCTCCGATTCCGCTGGCACTCTGTATGCGCTGTGGAATTCCGGCGCGGCCGATAAAAGCCCGCAGCGGATTTATTTCGCCTCTTCCACCACCGCCGGCGATACCTGGTCGCCGAAGTTGAATGTCTCGACTGCGCCGTCAAACGTGGAGCATGCTTTTCCCGCGCTCGCCGCAGGAGATGCCGGCGATGTGCGCATTGCGTGGATGGATACGCGCAACAATCCGCTATGGAATGTGCTTTACCGCAGTTCCACCAACGGCGGAGCGACGTGGTCGGCGGAGTCGAGAATTTCCAGCTACGTGCCCGGCTATCGTTACATCCGCGCAAAGGGATTCAGCTTTCCGTTCGGAGATTACTTTTCCATCGGCATCGATAGTCTGGGCCAGACGCAGGCCGTGTGGGGCGAAGGTTTGAACTTCAGGTCGCCGGGTTCGATCTGGTATAGCAACGGCCGATAGAGATTAGATTCGAGAGCGGCGCGATTGATCTTCCTTTCAAGAAATCTCCTGACAATCTAAAGCTCAGATCGGGCAGTCTTGAGCCGGAAGCCCTTTTCGGCCGACCTAACTGCGACGCTCCACCTGCGTCGAAATCGATAGCTGCAGGAAATCGTTTGCGCCTACGATCCCGAGGATCACGCGCACGATAGAAGGGAATCGCCGCCGTGCAGGATCGTGGATGATGGTTGGCTGCGAAAGTTGATACTGGACACCACGAGTCTCCAACTGGCAACCGCCGGCGGCTATTACATTTTTGACCCACTCGGCATCCGCTCCGTAGGTAAGCGCGATGAAGAACCCCTGAGGCGTTCGAAAAACGTTTACGGGCGTCCGGTAGAGCCGGCCTGATTTTCGTCCGACGTGCGTAACAATGCCGAAACCAGGCATGCGGGGGGCGAATCGGAGAGTGATTCGGTTCGTGACCGCCAGGTTGAAAGCCGCAACCCATCTTTTGCGAAACCGGATCAGGAGGACCGGAACCAGAAGGACGACCAGAAGGGAAATGATCAATGTGGCGAACACCGCAGTTCAACCTATATTTCCTACTTTACTCGAGGCTGGCTCACCTTTACGTTTTTTGTAGAGGTGGGAAGTGCGAGATCGGCGCCCGACGGCATGGCTGCCCACCCTTGCAAAGAACGCAAGGATGGGCACCCTCATTCCGGTTTGGGTAAGTAAAATCAAGCGGCGTGCCGTGGCATAGATTTATCTTTCTTAGGGTGTTTTTCTGGCATGCTCGGCTGCGACGATCCCACTTCTCGCAAAAGATGCGAGAAATGGGGCACCCGAGTTTTTCGTTTTCGGCTATTCAAGAACCAGGCCGCCGGTGAGGCTGGTTATGCGCTCGACTCCGTGTTCGGTGCACCAGTCTTGCAGTTCGTCTACGATTTTTTCGGTGGCGCAGGGATCCCAGTAGCTGGCGGTTCCAATTTGCACGGCTGTGGCTCCGGCTAGCATGAACTCGACGATATCCGCGGCGGTGGAGATGCCTCCCATGCCGATTACAGGAATCTTTACCGCTTTGGCGGCGTCGTAGACCATGCGCAGGGCGATCGGTTTGATGGCTGGGCCGGAGAGTCCGGCGGTGACGTTGGCGATGCGCGGCTTGCGGGTTTCGGGGTCGATCGCCATGGCTACGAAAGTGTTGACCAGTGAGACCGCGTCGGCACCGGCTTCCTGGGCCACGTATGCCATCTGGGCGATACTAGTTACGTTTGGCGAAAGCTTCACGATCAGCGGGCGCTTGGTGTAGTGGCGCGCGGTGGCGACTACTTCATCGAGCGAGCGGGGATCGCTGCCGAACTGCATTCCGCCGTGCGCGGTATTGGGGCAGGAAACATTCAATTCGTAGGCCGCGATGCCCTCGCCTTCATTCAGGATTTCAATGGTGAGTTCGTAGTCCTCGCGAGTGTAGCCAAACACGTTGGCAATGACGACGATATCTTTTATCTCGCGCAGCTTGGGAAGTTTTTCGTCGACGAAGGCGCGAGCGCCGATGTTCTGCAGGCCAATGGCATTGAGCATTCCGGCGGCGGTCTCGTAAAGGCGCGGCGGCGGATTGCCCGCCATCGGTTCTTTCGATAAGCCTTTGACGACGAAGCCGCCGATTTTGTCGAGGTGGACTACATCTTCGAACTCGATGCCGTAGCCGAAGGTGCCGCTGGCGGCGATTACCGGATTCTTGAATTCGATACCGGCGAGTTTGACGGCGAGGTCGGGAGCGCGTCTGGCGGCGGGGGAGGCGGTCATCGCGATTGTAGTGTATCGCGTTCGCGCTACAAACGTGCATTGCTGGCCACTTTTCCGTTACAGTATTCATTCTCATGCTTGATCTGAACTTTGTTCGCGATAACCTACCGCTGGTCGAGGAAAAGCTGCGCCAGCGCGGCATGAAACCGTCTGAAGTTTTGAAGAACTTCGCGCAGGTGGATGCGCAGCGGCGGCAGGCCATCACCAGCGCTGAGACCATGAAGGCGCAGCGCAATCGCGCCTCGGAAGAAATCGCGAAATTAAAGAAGAGTGGACAGGACGCGTCTGCGCTGATTGAAGAGAACAAGAAATTGCGTGAGAACGTGGAGGAACTGGGAAAGGCTGCGGAAGAATACGAAACCCGATTGCGGCAGATTCTCGTTGGCATCCCCAATATCCCGCATGCAAGCGTGCCGGTCGGCAAATCCGCGGACGACAACAGGGAAGAGCGCCGTTGGGGCACGACGCCGCAGTTCGACTTTACACCGAAACCGCACTGGGAGATCGGCGAACAACTGGGCGTGCTTGACCTGGAACGAGCGGCGAAAATTTCCGGCGCGCGCTTTGCCGTTTACTGGGATATGGGAGCGCGCCTGGAGCGGGCGCTGGCCAACTTCATGCTCGACCTGCACACGCGCGAGCACGGCTATACCGAGGTCTTGCCGCCGTACATGGTGAACTCCGAATCAATGTACGGAACCGGGCAACTGCCGAAGTTTGCGGCTGATTCTTTCAAAGTCCCGCATGGAGAAAAAGATTTATGGCTGATTCCGACCGCGGAAGTTCCAGTGACCAACCTTTATCGCGATGAAGTGCTCGAGGCGGCGCGCCTGCCGGTTTCGCTCACCGCATACACGCCTTGTTTCCGTAGTGAGGCCGGATCTTATGGCAAGGATGTGCGCGGGATTATTCGGCAGCATCAATTTCAAAAAGTTGAAATGGTGAAGTTCACGCAGCCGGAAGATTCTTACGAGCAACTCGAGAAGCTCACGCATCACGCAGAGGAAGTACTGCAGAAACTCGGGCTGCATTATCGCGTAGTGACGCTTTCGACGGGCGACATCGGATTCGCGGCGGCAAAAACTTATGACATCGAAGTTTGGCTGCCGGGGCAGCAATTGTTTCGCGAGATTTCTTCCTGCTCGAACTTTGAATCGTTTCAAGCGCGGCGGGCGAATATCCGTTATCGTCCTGAGGGCAAGAACAAGACGGAATTCGTGCACACGCTGAATGGCAGCGGCTTGGCAGTGGGACGAACCTGGGTCGCGATTGTGGAAAACTATCAGCAGGCGGATGGCAGTGTGCTGGTTCCGGAGGCCCTGCGGCCGTACATGGGAACCGACCGGCTCAGCCGCGGAAATTGTAGCTCGCCGTTTCGGCGGCTGTCGTAGGAACGTCTCGCCTCCACCGGCGAGGGCAGGATGCCGGCGCTACTAAAACTAAAGATGGCAAGGAGTAGAATTACTGTTTGGACGGGGCTAAGACAAATGCGACGGTTATGGCCGCTCCCACCGTCCCTATGAGTGGGATCGGGCGCACAATCCGCGATTACATCTTCTGGTCATATGAACGCGGAACCATCCAGTACGATGTGATGGTCACACTGATTCTGCTGTTTGTTTTCCTTTCTCCGAAGCTGATCAACTTCAAAGACAAACCGCTTGAGCATAATCCGCATCGTACTGCAGTCGCCGTAGTGCCGGATGGGCAGGGCGGCCTGATTTACCAGATCGAAGCAGCGGCGGTTACGGCCCAGGGCGATGGACCGGTTCGCAACGAACTACTGCAGATTATCGAGCCTATTTCCGGCGAAGTCAGCATCGCAAAAATCGAACCGGTACGCGACGGATCGGGCCGCCTGCTCAGCTACAAAGTCTGGGTTGCGCGGGAATAGCGTCTAACTCAGAATGAAAGTCAATCCTCTGCGACTGTCGAAATGCTTCCGCAATATGACCTGCGGTTTTGCAATGCTTATCGCGTTGGCGATTGCGTGGGCTCAGCAGCCTTCGCAGACTCAAAACCCCGAAGAAACGCAACATATCTTGAGCCGGTTAGACCAGACTGCGGCGGAATTCCGCACCGCCAAAGCGGACTTCGCTTGGGATCAATATCACAAAGTCGTGGATGAGCACGATTTTCAGAAGGGGACCATTTCTTTTCGGCGCGTTGGGAACGAATTACAAATGGCTGCCGACATAACCGATCCCCAACCTCCCAAATATGTGCTTTACACGGACAGCAAGGTGCAGGTCTATTCGACGAAAGTTGACGAAGTCGACACATATAACACCGGAAAGGACCGGGCCACCATTGAAAGTTTCCTGGTGCTGGGTTTTGGCGGCAGCGGGAACGATATGCTTAAATCCTTTGATGTCAAATACATGGGACACGACAAGATAGACAGCACTGACACCGTCAAGCTTGAACTTTTGCCGAAATCGGACAAAGCTCGTAACACCTTCGATCACATCTGGTTATGGATCGACCCATCACTTGGAGTGTCCCTGCAGCAGCAGTTCTTCGAGCCCCAATCGGGTGACTACCGTCTGGCTAAATACTCAAATATTAAGCTGAATCAAAGAATTCCAGATTCTGTGTTCAAGCTGAAGACGACGCCAAAAACCAAGGTGTTACCGCACTAGGGATAAGGCGTGGAGACCGGTTCTCAAACTGATTCATGCCTGTGGAAGAATAAAGGCTGAAAAACCACGTGCGGGACGCTATACTGCGGGGAAGCCCTCGATGTAGAGTCGGAAGACAGAGGGCTTTAGACTCCGGACGCGCACAACATTTATGGCCAAGGTTTTCACCATACCCAGTCCTCCCCAGATCGGTCGCCGGCGGCGCGAGCGAACGGCTGATCCGCGCTACGTTGACGGCCAGCGACTATTGGTCGAAGCGATGAGGTACTTGGCCCAAGCAGACCCGGTAAGCAATCGTGGTGCGATCGAATTACTTTCCGAGCATGTGCGTACGCGCTTCCGCATGACCGATTCGCCTTTGGCCTGAGATCGGGCGTGCCTGTTTACTTCATGTCTTCATGCAACCTCGCGGCTCTTCGGTTGAAATAACGCGGCCGCGAGGATGATCACGATGGGATAACACTCCAACGTGTAACGCGTTTCCGGATTCTCTAGCGTACCGAGAAACAGGGTGCGCAAAATCACAAACGTGAGCAGCAGGCCGAGATGAGGTGAGAATCGGCCGCGCACTAATCCGGCAAAAGCAGCGACCACATACGCCAGATTCACAATCCCGAGGCCCAGCGACAGCGCCAACCATTTCGGATCGTCATCAAATTCCCACCATCGAGTATCCGAGGGCAAGGTTTCGGTGCGCGGACGTAGCCACATGTCGGCAATACGCATCAACGGCAGCACAACGTAATAGCGTAATAAAGAGTGATGGACGCGTTCGGCGGCGAGCGCCGAAAACCTGGCATCAAGCTCGGGAGTAACGTGAAGCGTGCCGTTGTAATCTTCCATCAACTGTATGGTCTGCTCGCGCTGCGAAGGTGAATCAAAGGTGCGGTCAGGAAGCTTATCCTCGTCGATGGGATTGCCTGGCACCATCCAGTAAATATCTTCAGTCGAGGTGTAATCTGCGATCCAGGTTCTCATCCAGCGATTGAATCCTAGCGGGACGAAAGCATTTTCTTCATTCGCATAACGCGGCGCCAGCGGTTGGAATTCGTGGAACGTGCGCAGGTTGCGCACAGTCCACGGCACAAGGATCGCGAGTGAGATCAGCGCTAAAGTCAATCCCGCCTTAATTACTTGTGAAGCGGTTCTCGCTTCGTGACGCCGCAGCAGAACCACAAAAAGGTATGCTCCGATGGCGACCAGCAGCAACGCGCCGTCCGGGCGCAACAGAATAGCGGCTCCGACGGCCAGCCCGCATCCTACCCATGGAGTCAGCGAAGCATCAGCTAAGTGGTCAAGGCCAACAACGGCGAGGTCGAGAGCCAGCACGGTAAAAAATATCTCCCACGTTTCGGTCAGCGCATTGGCGACATAGTTTGCAAGAAATGGACAAAGCGCGGCCAGCAAAAAGGCAATTCGCGCGGCACGTGGAGAAACTATTCGCCGCGCGAGATCGGCGGTGAGCAAGCAAGTGCCAAGGTCGACCAACAATTGCAAAAGCAGCACCGCCCGGTAATGTTCCATGCCGAAGATGGCAAAAACGCCCGCCAGGAACGCAGGATAACCGGGCAGGCGAATGGTGGTCGGGGAGACGTCATTCACGCCGCTAAGACCGTAAATCCCATGCTGCAGCCAGTTCTTAGCGATATCGCCGTATACGAAAGAGTCAGTCGTGACTCCAGGAAAGCGGAAAATGAAAAGCAGACGCAGCGCGACACCAGCGACGGTCGCGATGAGAAAAAAACGAAGATGCTGGCGCAGCAGTTCGCGCACGCAGGGAAATATAGCAGAAAGCTTTTAGCTGCTAGCTGCTAGCTCTTAGCTTAAATCTCTCTCGCGGCCTGGAGGTTAGAGGTTCTAGCTAGTAGCCAGGAGCTAGTAGCTAGCAGCTTCTTCTCCGTTGACCCTATTTTCTTCACAGCTTAGGATGGATGCTAACTAACTCCCCCATGGCGCAGCCCGTCTTCTACGATCCTCGACAAGCCCGCTGGAAGCGATTGCGCGGGCTATTTGACGTTCTCGGCATCGGGGTCATGCTGCTGGTCGCGTTCTTCATCTTTAACGCCCTCCAGGGCGAGCAGTTGCCAGAGTTGATTTGGCAGGCGCAGAAAAAGCCCTATCACTCGCTCAAGGAAAATGAACGCGAGAAAGCTCGTGAGCGGCGTCGCAAACAGGCTGCTCTGCGCAGTAATCATAAGCCTAAGTCGAAGCTCTTGCCGGTAAGCCTGGATTCCGAGGAAGGCGTTCGCGCCGCCTTCTATGCCCCGTGGGATGCTGCCAGTTTTTCGTCTCTGCGCGAATATGCCCGCCAGGTTGATCTGCTTTATCCCGACTGGCTTCATGTTTTAACTCCCGATGGCCGCCTGCAGGGAGTCGATGACCAGACTAATACATATTTTCCTGTGATCCAAAATTCCGCCCAGGGCTCAACCATTCGTCCGGTTGACGACAAAGTCATGCCATTTCTGAAGTCCGAAAACACCGGAATGGAAGTTTTCCCCATGGTGAACAATTCGGACGGCGTGAACTGGGTGGATATCACCTCCTTCCTGAACAATGCCGACTCGCGCGCTCTCTTCCGCCAGCAAGTCGCCCAGTTTCTGGCAACCGATAAATATCGCGGCCTGATGGTTGACTTCGAAGAGATCGAACCCGAAGCGCAGCCCGGCTATATGGCCCTATTGTCTGAGTTGTCGAATGATCTCCACACCAAGGGCATGAAGTTGTACGTCAGCGTGCCGCCGCACAACGAAGATTTCAACTATCCAGCCGTGGCCAGTCACGTGGACGGTGTTGTGCTCATGAACTATGACGAGCATTATCCGGAAGCCACTCCCGGTCCCGTGGCTTCGCAGGATTGGTTTGTCGCCAATCTGAAATTCGCCCGCAAAGTAGTTCCTGTCAACAAGCTGATTTGCGCTATTGGCAATTACGGCTATGACTGGGTGCGCAAGCCGAGACACGGCAAGCTGCCGCCTGATGTACGCGACACCAACGTATCCGTACAAGACGCGTGGCTGGTCGCGCGCGATTCCGAAGAAGACATCGATTTCGATGGCGACAGCAGCAATCCGCACTTCAGTTATATGGACGAGGCTAACCGCAGGCATGACATCTGGTTTCTCGATGCCGTGACTGCGCTGAATGAGATGCGGGCCGCACAACAACTGGGAATTCAGACGTTCGCGCTCTGGCGTTTGGGCGCGGAAGACCGCTCGCTGTGGCGGGTTTGGGATGTGCCCGGGGAACCCATTGCGCCCGATAAATTGAAAGACGTTCTGCCCGGCCAGGACGTTGACATGGAAGGTCAGGGCGAAATTCTGCGCATAGAAGATCGTCCGACCAATGGGAAGCGTGAGATTACGGTCGACTCGTCGGGAATCATCACTGATGAGACCATGGACGATCTGCCCGAACCTTACCGTGTAGCGCGCTATGGCTACAATCCGAAAGCGGTTGCCATCACCTTCGACGACGGTCCTGATCCCACGTGGACGCCGAAAATCCTGGACGTGCTGAAAAAAGAAAATGCCACTGCGACATTTTTTCTGATCGGACTTGAAGCCAAAAATTTCGGTGGTGTCACTTCTCGCATCTACCGCGAGGGACACGAAATCGGGAATCACACATTTACTCATCCCGACATCAGCAACCTCTCGCACAGCTACATGAAGCTGGAGTTGAATCTTACCGAGCAGCTGTTT
>Ga0182024_10021238_pt1 | contig 11794 bp, 12 predicted proteins | sample P32metaG_FD_120480 | JGI IMG/M metagenome (GOLD analysis project Ga0182024, IMG submission 120480) | Permafrost microbial communities from Stordalen Mire, Sweden - P3-2 metaG (Illumina Assembly) | ecosystem: Environmental > Terrestrial > Soil > Wetlands > Permafrost | place: Sweden: Stordalen... | reverse complement strand
TCAACATCACTACCGTTCGCTATGCGACCGCGGTGATCCTGACGGGTCTCGCCGGGTATGCGGCTTGGTCGGCACTGCGGTGAACGCTGCCGCCGATCGCACGAGCCGCCACTCACTCTGCACGGGACCAAGATCCATGTCCATTCATAATTTCACTCTCACTTGTCCTGACCATCATTTACCATTGCATACCGCTATTTACCGCTCCCTAAATTGGCTCTTTACGTCACTCAGCTACTGCGATATACCCATCGAACGAAGAACACGATTGCAACCCAATGGGTTGCCCCAGGGCTGAACGAGCTGCAAAGACTGGTGACAAAGCTGTGGCGTGGATGCGAATGATGGGTGCCGAGTCGGTGGCGTACCACCGACGAACGGTGCTCGAGCGCGCCGATGACCATCCGGGGATGGCGCTCGCGTACTACGCGGCCCGGGGCGAGACGCCCCTCATGTGAGGAGGTTCGGGTGCGGTGTCGCTTGGTGTGTCCGGAGCGGTGACGCCGCAGGACTACGAGGCGGTTTACGGCCCGGGGGGAGCCCGTCATCCCGGCACCTCAGAGCGGCTCGTGACGACGCGTAGGCCGGGATTGGAGCTCGTGATCTCGGCTCACAAGAGCGTTGCAGAGCTCGGGGTGATCGGCCGGGCCGAGGACATGCACCAGATCATGGACGCCGAGCGTGACGCGACCCTCGGCTACCTCGATCGAGTGACCCGCCAGATGGGCGGCCGTCGGGGGAGAGCCGCCGAGGCGAGCCGGACAAGTGGGCTCATCTACGCCCACACCCGCCATGCCACTTCCCGGGCCGGCGATCCCTGCCCCCACGACCACGTCCTTCTCGCGAACCTGATCGAGATGGGCGACGAGCGCGGCGGGTGGAAGGCGCCTGACACGGCGCTGTGGCGAGAGCACCTCCATGCCGCCACGATGGTGGGGCGGGTGGCTGCGGCCCGCGCGGCCGTCGAGCTCGGTTACGGGATCAAAGCAGACCCCGGACCCTCAGGGCGACTCGGACACTGGCGGATCGCCGGTATCCCGGACGAGGTCTTGGCCCTTCACTCAAAGCGGGCAGCAGAGATCGAGGCAGAGTGCGAGCGGCGGGGCGAGCGGTCCTACCGGGCGAGAGGCGTTGCCGCCCGCACCACCCGCTCAACTAAGCATCACGAGGAAGAGGGAGAGCTGGTGGGCCGGTGGAGGGCCGAGCTCGAAGCCGCCCGTTGGCCCGTCGAGCGCCTCGCCGCCTCGGTGGAAGCGGCGAAGAGGACACCTCGGCCGATGAGCTTTCGCGAAGCCCGCCAGGTCTTGTCGGAGGTCTTGGGAGACGACAGCGACCTCGCGAGGCGAAAGGTGTTCTCCCGCCGGGACGTCATCGTCGCCAGCGCCCCGTACCTGTACGGTCAAGACCCCGCCTTCCTCGACCCGCTCGTCGAGCGGGCGCTCGCCGATCCCGAGTCGGTCCCCCTCGTCGGGGTGAAGGGAGCGCGAGAGAGGGTGCACTCGCTCGCCTCGGTGCTCGCCCGGGAGACTGCCATCGCCGACAGCCTCGGGCGCCAGCTCTCGCGATGCGACGCGCCCGCCGTCGCAGAGGACGCAGTAAAGGAGGCGATCGTTGCTGCAGAGACCGCCCTAGGAGCTGTCTTGTCAGACGAGCAGCGCTCCGCCGCGATGGCGATCTGCACCTCCGAGCGAGGGGCAGAGCTCGTGGAAGGCGTGGCCGGCGCCGGCAAGACCACGATGCTGAAGGTGGTGGCCGCCGCCTTTTCTGAGGCTGGATTCGAGGTCCTCGGCACCGCCACCTCCGGCCAGGCCGCCAGGAACCTCTCGACCGAGGCCGAGATCGGCGGGTCGCGGACACTGGCCAGCCTGTTATGGCGCCTCGACCACCGCCAGCTGAGCGTGAGCGAAAAGACGGTGGTTATCTGCGACGAGGTCGGGATGACCGACGATGCCGATCTCGTGCGCCTCGGCGCCTACGTCGAGGAGGCCGCGGCCAAGCTGATACTCGTCGGCGACCACCTCCAGCTCGGCGCCGTCGGCCCGGGCGGTGCCCTCGGCGCTCTTGTCTCCCGCCATCCCGAAGCCGTGCATCACCTGAGAGAGAACCGCCGCCAGCGCGATCCCGACGAGCGCCAGGCCCTCGCCGCCCTTCGTGACGGCGAGGTGACAGAGGCGATCTCCTTCTATCTCGGACACGACCGGATCCATGTCAAAGCCGACCGGGCCGATGCCCTGCAGGCAGCTGTTGATGCCTGGAGCGCCGATGTCGCTGACGGCCATGAGACGCGCCTTTATGCCTGGAGGCGGGCGAACGTGGCCGAGCTGAACGCGCTTGCAAGATCCTGGATGGAGTCGAACGGTCGCCTGTCCGGACCCGAGGTGGTCTGTCCCGGTGGTAACGCCTACCGCGCCGGGGATGTGGTAGTCACGCTTGCTCCCGGGAGGGGCGGGACCCTCGTCACCTCCGAGCGTGCCGTCGTCGAAGCGGTCGAGCCCGATACCAGTTCGCTCAATCTCCGCACGAGCAACGGCCGTCAAGTCCGCCTCAGCGCGAAGGAAGCCGGCGTCGAGCGTCTCACGTACGGATACGCCACGACTGTTCATCGCTCCCAGGGCGAGACGGTGAGCAGGGCACACCTCTTCGCCGACGGCGGGGGGCGAGAGCTTGCGTATGTGGCGATGAGCCGGGCCCGTGAGTCCACCCACGCCTTCGTCGTCGCCGACGACCTCGCCCAAGGCGCTGATGACCTAAGGCGTGAGTGGTCGACTGAGCGCACCCCCACCTGGGCCATCGACACCGGACTGCCAGACCAGCAGTCGCTCACCAGCGAGACTGTCACCCAATTGGCTGAGGAGGAGAGGTCCCGCATCGCTGCTCTCGTACTCGCCGAGACCAGGATCACCGCTAATGCCATCGACAGCATCAGACCGGCCGATCTGGCCCCGGCGCTTGCCGAGGCCCGGGCAGCCCTTCGTCAGGTCGAACAGGCTGGGGCCGACCTCAAGAGCGGCTGGGGCATCTACCAGCACACAGAGGCTGGGCGAGCCGTCTCCGACCTCGCCGATGCCAAGCGAGGCCTATTTTCCGCCCGAGCAGAGGCTGAGTACGGGGCTCGGTGGCGGGACCGCCGCGCCGGGGCCAAGCAGGCCGACCACTGGACAGGGCGGGAGAAAGATGCCCAAGAACGCTGGGAGACCTACGTCGCTCCCGAGGTCGTCCGCCTCGAGACCGAGATCACAAGACACCAGGGCACCGTCGACCAGCTCACCGCGCGGCGGGAACGTCAGACTGCTGCAGCCCGGTTCAGCGTCGAGCGGAGATGGAGCCTTCAGAGTGATGTCCATCGACTTGCTGTCCGCCTCGACTCCCACCGGGACAAACTCGACGGCATCCCCCAGCTAGTTCCTCGCCGTCCACCCGGTGCGTCTCGCAAGTCGAGGGCGCCTGGTTCGTCGCCCCAATACGAACTGCCGAGCAGGCAGCGGCTCGGCTCACGGCTGGAGCGCTGATCGCCGGGTCGGCAGCGCCGGAGATGTGTTCGCTTACCAGTCGCTTATCTCTGATACTGTTTACCTATGGTGGTAGATAAGCAGGATGAGAGCGACGAGCCGGCCGCGGTCTCCTCTATGGTGTTCCGACTCGACTCCCGCTCGGGGGTGCCGACCTACTTGCAACTCGTCCATCAGGTGGAACACGCGCTGCGGCTCGGCTATCTGAGACAAGGGGACCAACTGCCCCGAGTGAAGGACGTCGTCGCTTCGCTTTCAATCAACCCGAACACCGTCCTTAAGGCCTATCGCGAGCTCGAGCACAAAGGACTCATCGGGGCGCGTCCGGGACAGGGCACCTTCGTCGAGGTCTCGCCCGAGACGCTGGGCCTCGCCGAGCTGACGGCGCTCCGGCGGAGACTTGTCTCTGGCTGGCTCCGCGAGGCGTCTGCGGCAGGACTCGACGAGGAGGGGATCCTCGCCCTGTTCACGAGCGCGATGCGGGATTTTCATGACCGCCCCTCGGAGCTTTCCTCCGCGCGGCGCCGCACTCGAAAAGAAGAGGGCGGAGCGGCATGAACGTCGTCGAGACGTCTGGGCTCGGGAAGCGCTACCGCAAGACTTGGGCGCTGCGAGACTGCACGCTCGCAGTGCCCGCCGGCCATGTCGTCGCACTCGTCGGGCCGAACGGGGCCGGCAAGACGACGCTGCTCCACTGCGCGGTCGGTCTTTCGACCGCCACGACCGGCAGCGTGACGGTACTCGGCGACCTCACCGCCGGCTCGCTCGACGCTCTCGAACGGGTGGCATTCGTCGCCCAGGACGCTCCCTCGCATCGGCACCTTTCCGTCGGCGCGATGGTTGGTGTGGCGGCCAACCTGAATCACCGCTTCGACGTGGAACAAGCCAAAGCGCGCCTAGCTGCCCTAGAGATCCCACTTCACCGGAAGGTCGGCAAGCTCTCCGGCGGTCAGCAGGCCCAGCTCGCTCTCGCCCTGGCGCTCGCCCGTCATCCCGACCTGCTCGTCCTCGACGAACCTGTCGCACGGCTCGACCCACTCGCCCGGCACGACTTCATGGCCCTTGTCGTAAGCGCCGTCGCTGAGGAGGGCGCCTCTGTCCTCTTCTCCTCGCACGTCGTCTCCGAGCTCGAGCGGGTGGCCGACTACCTGATCCTTCTCGCTCACGGCCGGGTGCAGATGGCAGGAGCGATCGACGATCTCCTCGCCGGGCACGCGCTTTGGAGCGGGCCGGTGGACGAGGCCGGGGCGGTTTCAGAGAGGCTTTCGGTCGTGCAGTCCCAACAAGCGGGTCGTTACGCTCAGCTGCTCGTCCGGACCGGCACCAAGGCACAGGCACCGAGCGGCTGGGAGTCCGTGGATGTCTCGCTCGAGGAACTGGTGCTCGCCTACCTGCGCCAGCCGTCCGTGACGACACTGCCGGGCCCGCTCAACCTGATGGCTCTCAGCTCGACAGAGGTAACGGCATGACCACCTTGATCGCCGCTCCGGCGCCCCCTCGTCCAGCCGAGCATGCCGTCCCCTGGCGGCCGATGGCGCGCGTGACCTGGCTGCAGCGCCGCGGACTGTTGATCGGATTGTCGTCGCTCCTCGTCGCCGCCGGGCTCGCCATCGTGGTGGAGCATCTCGTCACACACGCGAGCAGGGCCAGCCTCCTAGCAAACGGTGGCGTAGACACCAACGCCTTCCAGGCTCTTGTGATCGCCCTCAACGTGTTACCCGTCGTCATCGGAGTCTTCGTCGGAGCGCCGCTTCTCTCCCGCGAGCTCGAGTCGGGTACGTTCCGCTTCACGTGGACCCAAGAGATCGGGCGCACTCGGTTCGTGCTGACCACAGTCGCGCTGCTTGGGGTCTTCACGGCGGCAGCGGCCTGTGCGCTCGGGCTCATCCTCGGGTGGTATGCCCATCCCTTCGAGGTCATCGGCGTCGAGAGCCAGTGGCAGCCCGGTCTGTTCGACGTGACGGCGGTGACGCTCGGCGCGTGGACGTTGTTCGCCCTTGCCCTCGGCACGTTTCTCGGGGCAGTGATTGGACGGACCGTGACGGCGATGGCCGCGACCGCCGTCGGAGTCGGTGGGTTCGTGGTCGTGTCGTTCGTCTTCCTCGTCCATCGCCTCCTCGCCGTCAGCCCCCTTGTCACATCGGGAGTGTCGCCATCCGGCATGGGACTCGGCATGCTCAACGTTCCAGGCGCCGTGGGCACGCGCCCCTTCGGCGGTTGGCTGGTGCGCAGCTGGCTGACGGGGCGAGGTGGAGGCGAGCTCAGTGCTCCGGTAGCAAACCACGCCCTGAACCGCATCGAATACGGTGCGAAAGGCTCCCAAGACCTCACGAGGCTGCTAGCCCTCCATCACCTGACCTTCTGGGTGAGCTACCAGCCGGCCGACCGCTTGTGGATATTCCAGGCCCTCGAGGGAGCGCTCCTGATCGTCCTTGCTGCAGGGCTCGTCCTTGGCACCCTTTGCGTCGTGCGACGTCGAGCGTGACGCCTTGCCTGCTACGGAGCCCTGCCGGATGCGCAGCTACGAGAATTAAATGACTGGATGACAATGATCACCACGCTTCTTTATGTTCCACGAGACGAGAAAGTCGGGCTCTCCGTCTTCGCGGTCTCCGGATCACGTGCGGTCTGCCGGAAATGACAGCGTGAACGCCATCAGGGTAGTCACGCCGACTCGGAGCCGCCCGAACCACCCGGGCCTTTGGAGACAGACGGCAAGAGGTACCTGGCGCCTTCATCGCGGAGCTCTATTAGTCCTGCTCGGGGGAGTTTGCATCCTTAGCGTGATTGCGTTGCTCGTTGGGTTACGAGCCCACGCCGTATATAGTCCCTCGCTTTCATGCGGTTCAGTGGGAGCCGCCGCGCTAAGAGCTTGCTCTGAACGGATCAACTTCTTTGGTCAAAAGCCATGGGGCCTTTACCCGCCCACCTTCGGCCTCGTAGTTCTCGCGTTGCCCCTCGCCGTCGGGACGTTCCTCGGCGCGCCGTTGATCGCCAGCGAACTGGAGAGGGGCACCTTTCGCTTCACGTGGACCCAAGGCATTGGAAGGAAGCGCTGGACGATCATCAACCTCTTGTTACTGGCGACGGCGACCCTCGTTGCCACGGGCATCCTCGGAGCGCTCTTCACATGGTCGTACCAGCCTTACGTAGGAGCCGGAGTGACGAGCGGGTGGGATGCTGTGCCGTTCGAAGTCACTCCCGTCACGCTGGCTGCTTGGGCGGTGCTCGCATTGTCGCTCGGCGTGCTGGTGGGAACGGCGACAAAGCGCGTCGTGCCTGCGATGGCTGCCACCCTAGTCGCCATGAGCGCGTTGCTCGGCCTCACCTGGTGGAAGTTAGGCAACCTCCTGCTCGGCTATGCGCCACTCACAACCCGCACTGCCCCCTTTTGGGTTACCTCTGCTGCGGGACCGTACGGTCCTATCGGTGCATACGCCCCACCCGGCTCAGGTCAAATAGCCGGCGGCTGGTTAGTTAGCGGACGTTTCGCAGGGTCAAATGGAGGACCACTGAGTAGGACAGCCGTGTATTATATGAATGCGCACCTTCCGGGCAATGCAGCAGGACAATTGCGGTGGCTCTCCCAACACCACGAAGCGTTCGTTGTTACCTATCAGCCAGCGAGCCGGTTCTGGATCTTCCAAGGCGCGGAGGGCATGGTCCTCCTAGGTCTCGCCACGCTTCTTGCCTTGGGAACCATTTTGCTGATAAGTCGCCGAGCCTGAGGACAAAGGCGACAACTGCAATGAGCGGAAACGGCGCGCCTTCGCGCCAACCTAAGCACTGGCGTCTATAAGTACGGATCAGTCTGCCCTCCCTTGCCGAGGGCGTCTATGGCAGCTCTTTCGGGAAGCTCGAGCGAACGACACTGGCTGCACCACCAGGGCGATCGAGGTGGCGTCGAGATCTGGCTCTCGAGTCACCTCGTCATGACTGGGGGGCCACAGCTTCCATTCAGCTCCGGTGTGCTGAGCTTGGACTCTTTACGCTTGAGGCCATGAGCTTGGTTATGCGCGTGCCGGAGGAACTGGCCCGCCGTGTGTCAATGGCAGTGGCTGCTGAGCGCGGCATGACCGCCGAGCAGGTCGCAGTCGAAGCCATCGCGGATCGGCTCAGCACGGGCGCAAGGTCGCGGCAAGCTCCAAGCTTCATCGGGATCGGCGCGTCAGGTACGACCGAGTCGATCGCTAGGCGTCATCGCGAGATCATCCGCGAACACTTCGCCGATAAAGCCGCTCGCGACTTGTGATCGTCGTCGACACGGGCGTCGCCTATGGGGTTGCCGACCGCGACGACCCTGACCACGCCGGATGCGCCACTGTTCTGACTGAACATGCCGGTGAGCTACTGATTCCCAGTCCGGTCATCGTCGAGACCTCCTAATTCCGCAGGCTCGCCGTCGCCAAACAAAGCGAGGCCGATCTTGGCTGCTGCCTCCCGCTGCATGGTCGGTGTCACATGGCTGTAGAGGTTGGTGAACAACGTCGGGTCGGCGTGCCCAAGCCGCTCGGCGGCGACTTTCGGCGGGACGCCACTCGACAGCATCAGGGTGGCGCTCGTGTGACGCAAGCCGTGGGCGGTCAGGCGAGGTAAGCCAAGTTCTGCTGTGTAGGTGCCGAGCAATCGTGACAGGCGTTGAGGGTGATACGGGCCGCCGCCGGGCTTAGTGAAGACGAAGTCGCTGTCCTCCCACTTGGCGGACGCGAGCTGCTCCTCGGCTTGCAGCTTCCTCTGCCGGCGTAGCACTGCGACCAGACCGGGATCGAGGTCGATGGTGCGAACAGCGTCCCGGCTCTTGCCGGTGGAAGGGACCAGCTCGTGGCCGAGCGTTGAGACGAACTCGACCACTCGTAGGCGTCCGCCGTCAAGATCGACGCGCGGCCAGCGCAGCACGACGAGCTCCCCGATGCGAAGTCCGGACCCGAGCAGGAACGCCCATACCGGCCAGGTCCGATCTCCCTCCATCAGGCCGAGGAACTCTCTTGCCTGTTCCGGGGTCCAGTGTCGCGGGATCGTCCGTCGTGGTCTTGGCCTTGGTGCACTGGCCATCGGGTTGACCGCCACCAAACCGGCACCCACAGCCAGCTTGAGTGCCCCGGCCAGTGGGGCGCGGGCCAGGCGGACGCTGTTTGGTGAAAGCGGGCTGCCCTTCTTGGTCCCTCCCTCACGGGCGAGCTTACGTTGCCAGGTCAGCACCACCTCTGGGGTGACGTCTCGGACTCGCTTCGATCCCAGATGGGGTCTCACGTAGTCGTCGGCCAAGTGACGGTAATCGAAGAGGGTCCTGGTTGAGAGACGACCGTCAGCGTCGAGGCCATCGAGGTAGAGGTCGAGCAGCTCATTCACCGTCGTTCCTGCCGCCACAGGCTTGAGCTGGCCACGATCCACTTGGGCGACCAACTCACGTCGAGCGAGCCCGGCCTCGGTCGCAGTCCGAAACCCACGCCTGGTGAGTTGCTCCCGTCGGCGCGTCAAAAGGTCAGTCCCGAGCGTGACCTTCAGGTACCAGCCTCCCTTGCCATCCGGGTACACACCCACCGGTCTCGTCGGCATCGGACTCCTCCTGAGAACTGTTTGGTTCTCAGGAGGTTCTCACGGCCCTGACGCATCGTCAAGCATCTGGATAGAAAATGCCCTTGAACTGGAATTATCCAGCGCGCTCGGAGGGACTCGAACCCCCAACCTTCTGATCCGTAGTCAGATGCTCTATCCAATTGAGCTACGAGCGCCTGCGTCCGGCACCGCGAGAACTCCGGGGTGCACGACCGCCAGATGCTACCGGTAGCGCCGGCGACGACCTCACTCTGGTTCGAAGTCCGGAGAGTGTCCTCCTGCCAGATAGCCGCCTCTGCAACTGCTGCCGATCCGCCCAGGCACGACACGAGCCGCCCAACGCCTGAGATCGGTCCGCCACCAGCCAGCGGAGAGGGAGGTGTCTGATTTCAGGACATCCCGGACACATGTCGCGAGACATAGCGGACACCAAGATGAAGAGGTGTGCGCATGGATCTGGCTGGCTACGTCATCAACGCCGTGCTCGTGGAGGGCCGCAGCGTCGCCGAGGTCGCGTCGGCCCACGACATCTCGAGGAGCTGGCTCTATGAGCTCCTCGCCCGCTACCGGGAAGAGGGCGAGGCCGGGCTTGTAGCCCACTCGCGCCGGCCTCGTTCCTCACCGGGGCGGGTGCTAGAGGCGATCGAGGACGAGATCGTCGCACTGCGCAAGTCCTTGAGCGAGGAGGGCCTCGACGCCGGGCCGCACACGATCCAGTACCACCTCCTCCGGCACCGGCGGGGAAAGTCCCGCCAACAGGTGCCGTCGGTGGCCACGATCTGGCGGGTGCTGTCCAGGCGGGGCTTTGTCGTCCCCGAGCCCCACAAGCGCCCCCGCAGCTCCTGGCGGCGCTTTTGTGCCGAGCTGCCGAACGAGTGCTGGCAGGCCGACACCACCCACTGGAGCCTCTCGGACGGGACCGACGTCGAGGTCCTGAACATGCTCGATGACCACTCGCGGCTCCTTGTCGCCTCGAAGGCCTTTTCCACCACGAAGGCCGCCGACGTCGTCGCCACCTTGACGAGGCGGCCGGCCGCTACGGGCCGCCGGCCTCAGTGCTCACTGACATTCAATGGCGCCATATTCACCGCCGAGGCCCGCAACGGGCGCTGTGTGATGGAAAGCGAGCTAGATGTCCTCGGCATCGCCTACAAGCACTCCCGGCCCTACCACCCTCTCTTAACGGGCCAATTGTCTGTAGTAGGTAGTAGTCGGCCTGTGGATTCTGTGGATTGTGTGGATAAGAAAGACCTTTATTCCACAGGGTTTCCTTCTTGTCCTCCACCGGGACGAGGCGCGTTACTTATGTTCCATGACAAGCCCTCTCCGAGTCATCAGAAGTGGCGAGCGATGGCAGATCGCCGGCGAGGGCGGTGCCACCGACGTCGAGCTGTGCAACGACTACCTCTCCTATCTGGCTGATCGCTGCTACTCGCCCGCCAGCGTCCGGGCCTACGCCTTCGACCTTCTGCACTTCACTCGGTGGCTGGAGGGCGAGAGTACCGAGATCTCAGCGGTCAGCACCGACGCCCTCCTCCGCTATCTCGCCCACTGCCGGACCACTCCGCTCGCCGGACAGCACGACAACGTGATCCCGCTCAGGACCGGCCGGTCCGTAGGGCTGGCGCCGAGCACGATCAATCGTCGGCTGGCTGCCATTTCCGGTCTGTTCTCCTTCCGCTCCATGCGCGATCCGGATGCCGCCAACCCGGTACCGAGAGGACCTGCTGCTCGCCGGCTGGCCAAGGGCGAGCGCACGGGGCAACTCGGGCACCTCGCCCGCCCGAAGGCTCGTTCTCGACTTCGGGTCCGCGAGCCCCGGCGCCTGCCACGAAGCCTCGACAGGCTGGAGATCACGGCGCTGCTGGGGAGCTTTCGCACCGAGCGCGACCGCGCCATCGCCGGGCTGATGCTCTTTAGCGGGCTTCGCTCGGCCGAGGTGCTCGGGCTCGAAGTGCGGGACGTCGACATCGGGCGGGGCTGGGTGCGCGTCATCGGAAAGGGTGACAAGGAGCGGCGGGTCCCGCTCGACCCGGACATAGCCAGCCTCATTCAGTCCTACCTGTTGGCCGAGCGGCCCGAGACCGCCTCACGGGCGTTGTTCGTCGTCATGAAAGGCGAACGTCGCGGCCAGCCGATGACTGCGGCCGGGCTGCGTCGGACCTTCCGCGACCACCGCGAACGTGCCGGCGTACCGGCGGGCCATCCCCACGCTCTCCGCCACAGTTTCGGCACAGCCCTGGCCGAGGCGGGCACTGATCTGGCAGTGATCCAAGCACTCATGGGGCACGACCACGTCGATTCGTCGGCGGTCTACATCCACCTCGCACCGACACACCTGCGAGCGGCCTACGACGCGGCGCGGGCCCGCCAGCGTTCGATCGAGTCCCGCTGATGCCACCGCTGCCGATCTCCGTGCCCGACGGGGCCGTCGAGCTGTACAACGCTTACCTCGAGTGGCTGGCCGCCCGGGGGGTCGGGAGCAAGACCTTCTACAGCGGGGCGCGCACTTTTCTCGCCCGCTTCCCCGACCCGCAGAACTGGGCAGCCCTCCCTCTCGATCAGCGCCACCGCGATTCGCGAGCGCACCTGCAGCCTTTCCTCAACTTCTTGATGCTGCACGGCCATCTCAGGCCTGGGTACGACTACCTGCTCGACCGCAAGTTCCACGCCATCGTCCGTGAGGGGAGGAGAACCCCGCTCGGCGAGGATCTGGCTCGCTTCGATGC
>Ga0182024_10021237_pt1 | contig 11794 bp, 13 predicted proteins | sample P32metaG_FD_120480 | JGI IMG/M metagenome (GOLD analysis project Ga0182024, IMG submission 120480) | Permafrost microbial communities from Stordalen Mire, Sweden - P3-2 metaG (Illumina Assembly) | ecosystem: Environmental > Terrestrial > Soil > Wetlands > Permafrost | place: Sweden: Stordalen... | reverse complement strand
TGGAATTCCCCGGCGGCGAGAAAGTGCTGCCGTGGGCGTTGAGACTGGCGGCGCCGTTAGCCAGGTTCCGCTCCAAAGTCCATCGCTTCGACTTGCCCGTTATCTACGTCAACGACAATTTCGGCCACTGGCGGAGCAACTTTGTCGACGTCGTCCGCCATTGCACGCGCGAGCGGGCACGCGGTCGGGAGGTGGTGCAGCGGCTGCTGCCCAAGCCCGAGGACTACTTCATCCTCAAGCCCAAGCATTCCGCGTTCTTCGCCACGTCACTGGTGCCGCTGCTCGAGTTCCTGAAAGTCGATCGGCTCATCCTGGCGGGCATCGCCACCAACATCTGCGTCTTCTTCACTGCGCATGACGCCCACATGCACGAGTATGACATCACCGTGTTAAGCGATTGCTGCGCCGCCGAGAGCGACGAGGACCACAACCTGGCGCTGGATCAGCTCCAGCGGTTCCTCGGCGTACGCGTCTGCCGGGGGGACCAACTGGAGCTGTAACCCCGCGCGATTCCAAGGTCATCGTTTCAAGGCCGGGGCGTTGTTCCCGGAGATTGGAGCACGGCGGAGAAGCAGGACAATGTGGCTGCCGTTTTGAGCGTTCTGGATCAGATTCTCCGTTGACGATATAAATGCAACATGCCGCAAACAGATGCTCTGAAATGTGAGAATTGCCAGACCCCATTGGGCAAGCTCGAAGACGCGTACGTTTGGCTTGACCGGGCGGTCTGCAAGCCGTGCCTTACGAAGCTCTCGCGCTCACGTATCGCCGCGCGGCGCACTCTCTGGATGCCTTTGGCTTTGGCTCTAGCGCTGTTGTCCACTGCGTTGGCGATTTTGTTAGTCTTCCGAAAGTCGAATGGATCAATGCAACCCCAAGCTTCGAGTGGCGCCCGGAGTTCGTCCGATCTATCAGCAGTCGCCCCGAATGATCCGGGTGTGAGTGGGCTATCGAGGTCTTCCGTCATGGATATCCTGCGGGCGGATCGCACTTGGTACTGGCATTGGGAGAATCGCGACAAGGATCGGCCCTTCAAGTTTGTTGTCGACAAAAACGGCCGCATCTCCAACAACACCCAGCCGGAAATCTCCGACTCACTGGAGCTTCGCTGGGTCCTCATCCACGACGGGCACTTGCTGGTCCCACTAGACGCACAAACGTTCGAGGGATTTCATATCGCATCGGGACGAGCGGTTGGTGAATTCACAGAACAGCGATTGTAACAGTAGTGGAAATTCAAGGGTTTTAGGAAATTCAAAAAAACGGCTTAACCTTTTTCCGCAGTTACACAAGCTTCTGTTTGCGCACTATCCGTGCGGCCTTCTTCGCGGGCGGTGATCGGGCGTGGCTTCGGGAAGGTTGTACAGGTCGGCAAGGTCCTTTGGCCGTCCGCTGGCTGCCTTGTTTTTGCGCAGGTCTTCCAGTGAAAGCAACGGAACGCGGATGCCGTCCCAGACGGCTCTTTTCCTCCGGCGATAACACTGCGCAAACTCGATGCCGCTGGGCGCGGTGAGCAGGTCGATGCGGGCGGGCTCGCGCCCGATCATGAAGATTCGGCCCCGCTCCAGGAACATTGTTTCGGGAACTTCGTTTGCGGAAAACCGGAAGAATTGCTGCAGGACACGCGAGACGCGCCGGGCATTTGCCGGATCGACCGCGATCCAGATATCCAGATCGTCGGTTGCGCGCCGGTAGCCGTGGTGAATGACTGCATACCCGCCGACGAGCAGGTACTTAACGCGGGCGGAGTTGAGCGACCTTAAGAACTCTTTGAAGTCGGGGAAGAGGTTTGCCCGGGCCATAGCCGTAGTTGATTTGGCGGAGCCGTTCGAGTTCGCGGAGCCGGGCGGCGGGCGTCTGGGCACGCCAGTAAGCCTGGTCCGCGGCGTCCGCCTCGGCGAAGCTCTCGTACACGACCAGAGGCGGCTTGCGACGTTGCTTGCCGGATCGTTTGCTCACGGGACTATCCTACTTGCGATCGCGAAGATGCACCATACGTGGGCGTGGAAGCGGAAAGAGGACTGCGGGGCCGAACCTCCGAAACTCGCCGATCCAAGAGAAGTTGACGGAGCGTGCCGCGTGTTGTTTGATGCGGGCGGATGCATACGGGGTTTAGGGACATTTTGCTCAAGCTCTGCCGGCCGGAAGACCTCACCCGCGCTGAGGCGCAAGAGGCGTTTCTTCACATCATGTCGGGCCAGGCCGGCGACGCGCAGATCGGCGGCCTCCTCGTCGGGCTGGCGGCAAAGGGAACCACAGTCGAGGAACTGGTCGGCGCCGCGACCGTCATGCGGGAGAAAGTGATCCCCGTCGAAACGCAGACGCCCGGCGTGATTCTCGATACTTGCGGGACCGGCGGCGACGTGCGCGGCACGTTCAACATCTCCACCGCCGCCGCCCTCATCGCGGCGGGCGCGGGCGTCAAGGTCGTCAAGCATGGGAACCGATCCGCGTCCAGCCAGACCGGATCGGCCGACGTGCTGGAACAGCTCGGCGTCAACATCGATCCCGGCCCCGCCGCCCTCGCCAAATGCCTTGCGTGTGCGAACCTTTGCTTCGCCTTTTCGCGCTCGCATCATCCCGCGATGAAATTCGTCGCCTCGGCGCGAACCGCGCTGGGAATCCCGACAATCTTCAATCTGCTCGGCCCCCTGACCAACCCCGGCCGGGCAAGACACCAACTGCTCGGCGTCTTCGCGCCAGAACTGACCGATCGCCTGGCCGAGGTGCTGGGCGAGCTGGGCAGCGAGCGCGCCTGGGTGGTCCATGCCGACGATGGACTCGACGAGCTATCCATCCTCGGACCCACCCGCATCAGCGAGCTGAAAGACGGCGACGTCCACACCTGGCGCCTCGATCCCCGCACCCTCGGCCTCCCCTACGCGCGCCTGTCCGATTTGCAGGTGGACGGCGCCGAAGATTCCGCGCGCGTGATTCGCGATGTGCTCAAAGGAAAGTCCGGCCCCGCGCGCGATATTGCCGTGCTGAACGCCGGCGCCGCGATCCATATCGCCGGACAAGCCTTCGATGTGGCCGAGGGCACTCGCCTCGCCCAGGAAGCGATCGATTCGAACGCTGCGCATGAATCGCTCAACCTCCTGGTGCGTTGCTCAAACGAGTAATCCTCGGTGCTGTGAAACGGCTCTCATAACCAGTTTGGACCGCTCGCATGCCTGTTTCCGACCACCTGCGTCTTGTCATCGTGTTTAACCACAGGTACGAGGCGAACCTCGCGAAGCTGGACGCAATCTACCGCGAGCGCTTCCCGGACATTCGTTATCTGATGCCCTTCTACCAGGGCTCCCGCCCCGACGTGACGCCGGTCTATGAGAGCTCGGCCCAGTTCCAGGGCTACTTCGCGCAGGCGGCCCATGCGTTGATCGATCCAGCGGTCAGCCATTACGCCTTCATTGCCGACGATCAACTGCTAAATCCGGCGATTAACGCGAGGAACTTGCTGGAACGTTTCGGCGTCGGCGAGAACGAGGGGTGCATCGAAAACCTGAACCCGCTGAACAACACTTCGTTCCAATGGCCGCACATGATCGGCGCCCTATTCGCCTGGCAATACGAGCGCTTTACGCTCTATCGGCAGGAGGTTCCGACCCCTGAGGAAGCGCTGGCGCGGATGACGCACCATGGCGTGAAGTTCGAGGACCTGACCTGGCGCAATCTTCGCGGCGATCATGGCTGGGGGCGCTACGAGGGCTGGCGCGGCGCGCTCAAGCTGATGGCCTGCAAAAAAGGCCGCATCAAGCTGCCCTATCCGATGGTTTGGACGTATGCCGATTTGGTGATCGTGCCGCGCGAGTCGATCCGGCGGTTCTGCCACCTCTGCGGCGTGTTTGCCGCCATGCGCTTGTGGGTGGAGGTCGCCATTCCCACGGCACTGGCCCTCAGTTGCGATCGGATCACCCAGATGCTCCTGACCGGCCACAAGGGATTGCAGATGTGGTCGCCGGCGGAGGTGGAAGAACTGGAGCGCAAAGCCGATCGACAGGTGAGCCGGGCCTTCGAGGTGGCGGGGAACCAATACCTCTACATTCATCCGATCAAGCTCTCGAAGTGGAGTGTGTAGAAGGCGCCGCAGTTTGGTTGCGGGGCTTTGATTTGGGTTCCCAACCACTCGATTGATTTGGCGCGTCGCGGCTAACCATGCTCACGCGCCCGCGTCCCTGAGCCACGCTTCCAGCAGGGGCATTTCCTTGTCCGGCACGATGCCGAGGCGGACTAGTTCACGGTAGGCGCGATGCAGATTATCGCTGATGCCCGAGGCGGGGTCGATCGCGGACTTCACCGCCTCGATCACCGCCGCAGCGTGCAGATAACACGGAATCTCAGACTGAAAATCCTTCAGATAATCGTGCGGATTCCGCTCCTGCACGACCGTCGCGCGGGTAAACCCGAGCCTGAAACCGGCCGCCCAAAGGATCGGCTGCGCGACCAACCCGCGGAGGATGTCGGTGAAGCGGAAAGTCACATGGGCCGGCATGTAGAGCAGCGGGAACAGCTCGCGGCGATACGCGGTGTTCTGCGAATTGAACGGGCAGATTGTGCCCGACCCGAGCACGACTGGCGGGCCGTCGTTGAAATTGCATGGCGTGTTGTCGGTGAGCCGGTAGATCGCGTCCACGTCCGGATCCCCGTCAGCCAGCCCCTGCCAGATTCCAACGCGAGCGTTGGCAGGTTTAAGTTTCTCTCGGTCAAGCCGTGCGCTGTCGGAGGTGATCAGTTGCAACGGAAAACCCCGCGGCCAGATGTGCATATCGGTGTACAGCTTGTACACGTTGACGAAGCCGAGGCCGTCATCGCTGGTGGCAAACTCCCCGTCGAACTCCGGGAACGACCAATCGCGTTTTGGCACGTTGTCGTCATCGGTGTCGACGATGACGCCCGCCCCGGCCTTGATCGCGTGTACATAGCCGATCATCTTGCGACAGTAGTGATTCCAGGGAAGCTGCGCCGCGATGTGATATCCGCTGGCCTCCTGATCCGCCGCCGAGAGAAACGTACACCCCGGCACCGACCAATCCGCCGGCGTCTTGCGGTCGCCCGCCACGACCAGATGCCAGCCCGGAAGCTGGGAAAACTTCCGTGCCGCCTCGGTGGGCGGAAAGATTGTGGTGATGACAATGGCGTTCCGTGGGTTCTGCTCCATCGTTTCTTCCCGGGCCTTTCGTTGCAGCGCGCTTTCGCGGGGCGCGACAGACCGGAACGGTCATCGACCCTCCAGAATTATGCGGTATCGTCGCAGAGTGGAACGAATTTGGAAGATGGGATCATCCACCGCCGGGTCGATCCACTGGGCGTTCCAGCCGCGGCGGTGGGCGGCTTCGATGTTCTCGGGGAGGTCGTCGAAGAACAGGATCTGATCGGGCGGCAGGCCGACCTCCCGCTCAACCTGGGCGTAGATCGCTTCATCCGGCTTGCGGGCCTGCATCAAATGGCTGGCAAAGTGGTGGGTCAATCGGTCCATTGGCAGCCACGCGCGGTGGCCCGGCTCCGAAAGCAGCGACCAGTGGTGCTCGTTTGTGTTGGAAAGACACGCGGTCTTGATGCCTGCCGACGCAAGTTCGGCCAGTACCTCGGCAGCGCCAGGGTACGGGCCAACGACGAAGGCATCCGAGATCGCACGAATGTTTTCCGGACCGCAGCCCAGCACCCGTGCGGCTTCGGCGTAGAATTGCGGCGCGCCGATCTGGCCAATCTCGGCGCGTTGCGCGACTTCCTTGAGTCGTGCCGCCGTGGGCGCGTCGATCTGCGGCCACTTCAGCCCGGCACACTCGCAGGCGTGCTGCCAGTCGCGGCAGATCCGCACCAGCACCCGGCCGAGATCGAACACGACGAGCTGAATCTCCGCGGAAGTGCGATCCGGCACGGCGCTCATTCCGGCGTGCCCTTGGCCATGTCATACACCCACCCGCGCGATGCCGGCTGCCAGTCGGCAAGCTCGTCGGCCTTGAAGAACAAGCCCAGCTCGCGCTGCGCACTCTCGGGTGAATCGGAGCCGTGAATTAAGTTGAAGGAATTGCTGACGCCAAAGTCGCCGCGAATGGTGCCCGGCTCGGCCTTGGACCCGAACGTCGCCCCCATCATCTTGCGGGCAATCGAAATCACGTCCTTCCCCTCCAGCGCCAACACCACCACCGGCGAGCTGGTCATGAACTTCACCAGCCCCGCATAAAACGGCTTGCCGCGATGCGGCTCGTAATGCGTCTCCACCAACTGAGCCGGCAGCTTCATGAACTTCATCCCCACGATCTGCAGCCCCTTCTGCTCGAACCGCGTCAGGATCTGCCCGCAAAGCCCCCGCTGCACCGCGTCCGGCTTGAGAATGATGAGCGTGCGTTCCATAGGCCGAAGAGTGTATCCGTAGCGGCTACGATGTGTAGGGGCGAACTTGTGTTCGCCTTTGATAGAGGCGAATCTTGTATTCGCCCGCTATCTCGGTGTGCTGCGGAGTTGGGCCTGTTTATCCGCGCGATCGCGGTCCATTGCCGCTCGCTTGTAATCGCGTCGGGCGATTTCAATCACCGCAAAATGCCTGGGCGAAGCCGCAATGACGGTGGAGAGAAGCGACTGGACAGCGGATGAGAGTGAGGTTGCGAGCGTTGGCAGAGGCTGATCGCTGACGAACGGGTACAAAAAAACGCAGGTGACGGGGTGCTTACAAGCGGCAAGCGCATTCACCAAGACTTCGCGATCAGCCGTGAGTTGTCCTTTCACGGCAAGGTCCATCCCCCTCCGGCTGCGCAATGAAGACAGGTAGTCGGGCGCTCCATCCCGGCGACTCGCGAGCCTGTCCCGGTTCCTTGCGTCAAAAATTTCCTCGAGAAGCGTAATATCCGTCCAGTCGGATTCTCGCTCCGTTTCTTTGCTTCGTATCAAGTCAGTCAGGCTGAGAAATGCAACGGATTCACTGCCGTAACTGCCGATCTCGGCCCGCGCCTTAAGGTGCGCGAAGTCGTCGAGCAGGTGATTGCGCAACCAGAACTCCAGCCACTTGGGGCGCCCATCCGGAAGCTTTCCGATTTCGTAGCGGGCAAAATCGTGCGTACGCCAAACCAATTCCTCCTTGAGAGGGCCCAGCATGCCGATCATTGGCAGACGCAGACGGAGCTCGCGGGTCGTGGCGATCGCGGTGACGAGGTCGAAGTCGATCGTGTTTCGATCGACGCCATAGTACCTAACCGCGTGGCCACCCATGACCAGGGCGTCTATACCGGCCTCGCACAGCGACCTGTAAATTCGAGCGAGCTCCTGGTCTGCCGTCACGGTAGCGCGTCCTCCCAGCGGCGGCTTCCGTGCGACATCAAGAGCTTGATCGCTTCGTGTTGTTCGAACGATGTGTCGTCCAGTTCCGCGACGAGTTGTGCCAGTTCCGGGAGATGAGCGTCCAGAAATATTTCCTCCGCTTGCGAAGCCGTCGATGCGGCGCCTGTGAGCAGTAGTTGCTCGATCATGTCATTCACGGACTCGGAGGTCATCTTCACCGGCATCACCAATATAGTAGCATGTTCACGGGCGCGGGCTTAGATCTTGATCCTCCTCGGATACTGTTGATTCGCCTCCCAATAAGTTTTCTTCAGTTTGATGGCGTCATCGTCCGCCAATGGCTGCACGTGCCCGGCGACATCCGTGGCACAGCACACCAGCGTGTGCTCGCCCGGCGTGGGGTTTTTCCAGTCGTACGACCAGAACGTCCATGCGTGCGGGGCGTGATCCTGCTCATCCAGTTGGACAGGCATCCACTGGCCATCGTCGATTTTGAGTTCGACGGACTTGATGGGATGCTGCGCCCAAGCGGCGCCGGTGATGTGGAGGGAGCCGCTTGCCTGACGCGTGACGCGGCCGAGGAGGGACTTGACGTTCAGCGGGCCGACGCTGGTTTCCTTCCATTCGGTTTGGTCCCCATGTTTTTCGCCGCGAATGGTGACGTAGTCGCGGGCCATGAAGCGGTTCATCAATCGGCGGTCGCGGAGCTCGATGCGGGTGAGCCACTTGACCCAGGCGATGCCGTACCAGCCCGGCACGATCAGGCGCAGCGGAAAGCCATGATCGGCCCCCAGCGGCTGGCCGTTCATTTCCCAGGCGAGAAGAATGTCGTCCCGCATCGCGTCGGCCATCGAGAGGGAGCGGGCAAAGTTCTGGTCGTATTCGGCATCGCGGATTTTCTCCTTGCCGGAGTCGGCGCCCCAGAAGGCGGCTTCGACTGCCTCGGCGCGCACGCCGCAGTCTTTGAGCAGCGCCGCCAGCGATGTGCCGGCCCAGCGCGCGTTGCCGATCGCGCCCATGAAGTTGGCGCCGGCGCCGTTGCCGGAGCATTCGAGCGTCGCGATGAGCTCTTTCCTCGGTCGAGATTTGATTTGATCGAGGGAAAGTTCGATTGGCTTATCGACCAAGCCTTCGACCTTTAGCCGCCACGAATCGGCGTCCATCTTCGGCGCGTGATAGTGGCCGACGGCAAAGAACTGATCGAGCGGCGTGATCCAGTCCCGCAGGTCTTGCCATTTCAGCATCGGCCGCTTGGGGTTCGTCGGCTGCTCGTCGAGGAAGGGGACGAGTTCCTCCTGGGTGCTGGAATCAGCCAGCGCAATCAAGGATGTGGGAAGCTGCGCCAGCGCCAACGCGCTGAGGCCGCCCGAGAGCATTGCCCGGCGGGAAAGTTGTGGTTGCATGCGAAGGTTCCTGGTTAGATGGGATTGCACATAACGATAACGCCCGTCCGGCACTTACACCACTTCGCGAACGGCCGGTTTATGGGACCTCATGAAATTCAACTAAAAAATGGACGAAAAATCGAAAAAATAGCGTTGACACTAGGTTGCAACCCCGTACAATCCGCTCTCGCTTGACCGCCTAAGCTTTCCGAGCCATCGGGAAGCGCGGAGAACCCAAATACGGAATGTCAAAGTTCCGTATCGCCACCCGAAATTTGTGGGTCGTGGTGGCCGGGGCGAATCGGCCGAAGTGGCCGAGGGAGACTTTTACCTCCTAGCCCGTCAGCTAACTCCGTAGGCACGTGAAAGGGATCAACGCTCCGTTCGAAGCGTTTGGATCCTCACCCAGTACTCCCTAGTCGCCTCGCGGGCGTTCGCAGCGCTCGGTTCCGAGGCTCCGTACCGCGCCTTTGGCGCAAGGAGACCTGCCGTGATGGCAAACGATCACGCCCAATCGCTGCGAAAAGCGATCGAGAACCTCATCAATGTAAAGCTCCATGACGCCCTCGGGCGTCCGGGCGGATTGGACCGGCTGATTGCCCACCGCACCACCGGCGTGGCGTCGTGGGAAATCCGAAACGCCGAGAAACAACTCGACAAGACGCTGTCGGACATCCTTGAGACCGCCGACTCCAGTGCAATGGCTTCGTAATGGTGGAGGCTTCATAACGGGGAGGGCTTCGTAAGCGAACGCCAGTTTAAATTAAACAAAACAGATTCAGCGGCACAAGACTCCCTGGAAACCGCGGAGTGGCCCGAAAGGGCGCGAGTCATCGTCGGACGACGATCGTGGTTTCGAGGCAATTATCCCCCTTAACTGTTCGCACGGAGGCGGGCAGGAGTCATTTTTTCCGAAACAGAACCGCGGTGACGACGATCAAACGATCGACCGTCATCGCGGTTTTGTATTTAATAAGGGTGGGTTGGGGGTTGATGGTTGTGGGTTGTCGTCGGCCGGATTGATCCACTGCCTGCAACCCACAACCAACAACAATCAACCCACATCCCCTTTCAATAATTGCTCCGCGTATCCCCCCTTCCTATCATCCCGCTCATGGCGTTTGCATTGGCGGAGCGGGTTGGGGGGCGGGCGACCGCACTGCTGGAAGAACTTGGCGATTTCTTTACCTTCGTTGGCCGCACGTTCATGTGGATGGTCGCGGGGGGGTTTCGCCCCAAGAGCCTGCGGCTGCTGATGCCGCAGTTCTATGACATCGGCGTGCGCTCGGTGCCGGTAGTCGCCATCGTGGGCGCGTTCATCGGCATGGTGATGGCGGTGGAGACGTATTCGCAGTTTGCCGCGATCGGGCAGGAAAACCGCCTGGGCGCCATCATCAATCTGTCGGTGGTCAAGCAGATCGGTCCGGTGCTGGCTGCGGTCATGCTTGCCGGCCGGGTCGGCGGCGCGCTGGCCGCCGAGCTGGGCACCATGCACGTCACCGAGCAGCTCGACGCCCTGCGCGTGATGGGCAGCGATCCGATTCAATATCTGGTCGTCCCGCGTTTCATCGCTTGCTGCCTGCTGACGCCGGTCCTGACGGGCTATAGTGATCTTCTGGGAATTCTGGGCGGCTGGCTGATCGCCGTCCCGGTCTTCCACATCCCCAACCACATTTATTGGTATTACTCAACCCACGGCGGCGTCGATACGTGGCAAATCCTGGAAGGCATTTGCAAAGGCTTCTTCTTCGGCGGCGCGATCGGATTAATCAGTTGCTACAAGGGCTTCACCAGCGGCGCTGGCGCCAGCGGCGTCGGCCGGGCCTGCACCGACAGCTTTGTGATGAGCTTCATCGCCATCATCGTCCTGAACTTCATCTTCGCCGACATCTCCAAGGAGATGTACCAGGCGATCTATGGGATACGAAGTGTATTTAGCTAGAGGAGGAGGAGAGGGTTCAGGGTTCAGGGTTCAGGGTTCAGATTAAGACCCCGGACTTCGGCGGACTATTGCCGTGGCTTTTCCTGAACCCTGAACCCCGAACCCTGAACCCTCCCATGCCCCTCATCGAATTCCGCAAAGTCTCCAAGCAGTTCGGCCGGCAGGTCGTGCTCAATCGCGTGGACCTTCAGGTCCGCGAGGGGGAGAGTCTGGTCATCATCGGGGCCAGCGGCAGCGGCAAGAGCGTGATGCTCAAGCACATGGTCGGCTTGCTGCAGCCCGACGAGGGCGAAGTCTGGTTCGACGGCAAGCGAATCGACAACCTTCCCGAGCGACAGCTCTCCAAGATCCGCGAGCAATTCGGCTTTCTCTTTCAGATGGGCGCGCTGTTTGATTCGATGAACGTGCAGGACAATATAGCCTTTCCCCTGGTGCAGCATACCGACAAGCCGAAGGAGGAAATCAGCCGCCTGGCGGAGGAAAAGCTGCGGATGGTCGGGCTTCCCGACGTCGGCAAGAAAATGCCCGCCGAACTCTCCGGCGGACAGCGCAAGCGCGTCGCCCTGGCGCGAGCCATCGCGTTGGGGCCGAGGATCATCCTCTACGACGAACCAACCACCGGGCTCGATCCCATTCGCTCAGATGTGATCAACGAACTGATTATCAAACTGCAGCGCGACTTGAAGGTGACCAGCGTGATTGTGACGCACGACATGCACAGCGCCTTCAAGATCGCCGACCGGATCGTGATGCTCAGCGAGGGCAAGCTGATCGCCGACGGCACCTCCCAGGAAATCCGCGACAGCCAGGACCCGATTGTGCAACGGTTCGTTACTGGAGAAGCCAGCGAACAGGAGTTGGCGGGGTTGCGGGAGAAGGTATCCGAGTAAGTTGGTCTGCCTCGCTCCCCGCCTTTGCGACCTCCACGCCGGGACAAAGCGGCTTCGGCGCGCTCGCGCCTCAGGGAATGTTTCGCCGCGCCGTCCCGGATTTGGGAGCGCACTGTTCCTGCGCGGCGCAACAGCGCACCCAGATCCGGGGCGGCGCCGCAGCGTCGGGCTACGGTTAGACCCCCTTCCTCGCTCTGCCCCGGCGTGGGGGCCTTCGTTGAGCAGGGGGCTCTCGATAGTTCCGATCATCTATTTGGTCTGGGCCATCAGCTTCCGCGCCGCGTCCGCCGAAGGGGATTTGG
>Ga0182024_10021236_pt1 | contig 11794 bp, 9 predicted proteins | sample P32metaG_FD_120480 | JGI IMG/M metagenome (GOLD analysis project Ga0182024, IMG submission 120480) | Permafrost microbial communities from Stordalen Mire, Sweden - P3-2 metaG (Illumina Assembly) | ecosystem: Environmental > Terrestrial > Soil > Wetlands > Permafrost | place: Sweden: Stordalen... | reverse complement strand
GGGGATGAGCCCAGGTAGCCGCCGCCTTTTGACCGCACATTTTTCAAACCGGTGCTGCCATAGCCAGATGGCGTGACATATAGGTTCTGAAACAGAGTCACTCGATGAGTTGGCTCCATAACAAGCGATCTGTTACGAGTCTCTGCCTGCTAGCAGCCGTTGCGATGCCGATCCTATATTTTGGCACGCAGATCGTGGCCGCGCCGTTCTATCCGGGATACAGCTTTTCCCTCCAGTCCGAGAGCATGCTGGGTACTCAGTTTTCACGGCATCCGTGGATATTTAATGCGGGAGAAATACTCAGCGGATTTGCTGCGCTTGGCGCAGCTTTGGGCCTTTATCGTGTTTTTCGCAGGAAGACTCACTTCCTGCTCGGCTGGCTGATTGGTCTTTCGGTCGCATGCACCGGTGTCATTTGCGTAAAGGCGGGCATGTTTCCTATGCCAGATCCTCGCCATAATTCCTGGGGATTTCTGCTGAACTTTATGATCATCACACCACATCTGATGCTGATCGGACTTTGGAAACATAGTCATAGCTCGGTTGTGCGCGCATATCTCATCTTCTCCATCATGCTTTTGCTTGTTCTCAGTCTAGTGGCTCCCTGGCTTGGACGCGGCACGCTCCAGCGGCTTATTCATGTGACGACGTTGGTTCCCGTTGGAGTTATCGGCTTTCTCTTTTGGCGAGAACTGCAAACGACATCCATGAACACTTAGGACTTCAAGATCTGGGTTGACAGTTGGCCGCGATTGACTCGGGCTGCGGAGGATCGGCGACTGCGCGGCGTCCTACCATCCGGCGGCTTGAATGCATTGAAGGCTTCTGAATACGTCCAACAGTGCGCAGCGACGTCGGCGTTCAGTAGTCCGACATGAAATGCGAAATCTCAATAAAGGGGATGGCGAACTCTCGCGGCAAGAAAACAGCGGGCGCTTCATCAGCGCCCGCTGAACAGGAATCGACAGATTTTGCTATTCGAACAAGCCAGGCAGAACCGGCGTGCCTTCGTTCCTGACCGACTCAAGGGACGTCGGATCCAGGCCGAGGATCTGAAGGATGGTCGGAGCCACCTGCATGGTTTCGACAAAGCTGGTGACTTTTTTGGCCTCGATCGCGGGATTAGATACCAACAGCATTACGTTGGTATCGTCCTGAGCGAAGCCGCCATGCTCGGATTGTTTTTTCGCGCTTGTGGTGTAAACCACGCCCACGTTCGGTGCCACGATGATATCGGGCGTCCGGGGATCGCCGCCTGGCCGCAACTTGCAGCAGGGGCCGGGGGTGATAGGCACACCAGGCGCGTTAAACATGGTAGTGAGCGACGGGCCATAAAAGATCTGGCCGATGCCCGCTTCTTTCGCGTCCGTCTCCAGAATATTCACCGCCGTTACGGTATTACTCTCGTTGGTCAGCCACAGCTGGGAGATATCATCCTCGGTGGGCCCGAGGCCGGTGGTCTCGGCCGCCGGCAGAAAGGTTGCGAGGATTGTGGACGGCGGTTCGCCGTTCGTCCCCGAATGGCCCGGAATGGGGAAGAAACGGTTGGGATCGATTGGCGATTGTCCGTGTTTGGCGGTGATAATGATGGTGGTCCTATCGAGCAGGTGCTCATTCTCCAGAGCAGTAACCATCTGGCCGATGGCGGCATCCACGAAGACAAATTCGCTTTCCATGCTAGCGGTAGGAGTGCCGGCAGCATTGGTGTAACCACCGTTGATTGCGCCCTCGATCAGCTTCTGCCCAACGCTGACCGCTTGAAAGTTCATACCGAAGATCACCGGCACCGGCGCTCTGCTGCTGCCGCCAAGGTGGGTCTGGCCATTAATCCAGTTCACCACCGCGTTGACCTTTAATTGGTCGTAACACTGGATGTCCTGGAAGCTGGTGGTCCAGTCGCCGCCGGTGTTGTCGGGAATTGTGGAGCAGTCCATGCCACTGGCCGTCTTAATTCCCGGCAAGGCAATTACGTTGGAATTGACCTCGGGTGCGTAGTAATCGTCGATGTTGCTGGGGCTGGACGTGCCGGTCGGTCCGGAAACAGCGGCGTAAACGGGGTGCTTGTCGGACCAGGCCGTGTAACCGCCCGCGGCGTGGATCACGCCAAAAATGGTGTTGGTGCGGACGAAGTTCCATGGGTAAACCGGGTTGCAGGAATTGAACGGGTCGCGCTCCAGTTTGTTGGGATCGATCGATAATACGCCGCCATCAAGAGTGGAGTAGGGGCCACCACCGTTGACCAGCGCCTGGTTGATTTCCACGCCTTCCTCATATTCAGTCTGCGTTCCGTTAATCACTCCAACGGTGCAGGTTCCCCCCACCAGTCCGTTGCCGGTCGTGGTTTTCGGCGGTGCGAGGACACGATCATAGGCGACGTCGTAGAAAGCGCCTACAGTCTTGGGCGTGCCGCCGGTCACCAGCGCCATCAGGCCGGGAAACGAATCGGATGGCCTGGAAGTGGACGTACGCGTGTAGGTTACCCCGGTCCTGCCCAAGGCGGCCAAATGCGGGCAGGTGTTGGCTGCCACGCAGTTTTCGTAATCGAGCGCGTGCATTCCATCAATGCTGATCAGCAGTACATGGCGATCACGAGCTAGATTGTGATCCCTATCACGATCGCGGTCCTGGTCGGGGCCGGGAGCGGCGGACAGACGCGGAGCTGGCATCGTGGCCAGGACGAACGCTGCCACAAACAGACCAACGCTTACATACTTCTTCATTATTCTTCCCCCTTGCGGAAAATTCGATTTGAAGACCTGAAGAGCCGGGACAAATCTTGCAGCTAACTCCTTACATCCGTTTGATTAGTCGGACGTGAATCGACGATGAAATGAATATGAACATGGACATGAAATTTGGACTCTTCGCGGGGACACCGGCGCACTGAACGGTTTGCCGGCTTTGCCAACAATAGACCCGGTCAGAGGGGTGGTGCGCAAGGGGCGGAGGCGGCGGCCTTGGTTCAGATTTCGGACACGTTCTGCCTGCGGGGTGACTTGATGCTCAATGCGGCGAACCGGCGTGGTAATGTTGGGATTCGATGTGCGTTCAGCACAATTGGCGGGCTACAGACGCGCTATAGGCGAGCGATCTGTAGCCCGCTTGCTCGGTCAAACACATGTCACTACTGCACACCGGCGCTGGTGGTGGATGATTTGTAGAGTTGCATATCGGCTACGTCCACGGTTTTCTTCTGGTTGCTAAAGTTTCCCGCGACGGTAACTGCCTGGCCAGCGAACTGAGCAGCCTGGACCTGGTTATTCAGTTGGTACGTCCCACGGCTCGTGACCAAGACATACTTGCCTCCGGCGCGCACCAGCACCCGCGCGCAGTCCGCTTCACCGTGGCAATTGAGCTTCTTCTCCCAGGTGCCAACGGAGGTCATCCCGGTTGAAGCGAGCTGGCTCGCGGTCACGGTGCCGGTGATGCTGCTCTGATTTTGCGCCGCGCCAAAGCCGGCGGACGCGAACGCCAGTAACGCCGCACAACCTAGCAGAAAGTTCCTCCTCATGACATTTCTCCCTTTGTAAGCGTCGGTCGGATTCGCGAAGGGTGCCTGTGACATCGGGCTGACCATTACGATCTGCCTATCGCTTACAACCCAACACTAGCGCGGTAGGAATCAGCAAGGCATAAACGACCCATAAGAATTTAATATCCGGATATGGCACTAAAAACACTGAATATAAAGGGGAGGCCGCACTGCGTATCGGTTCGTTCTTCGCTACAATGTCGCTGCAACCTTGCGGTGCAAAGCAGGTCCGAAAACCGACGGAGCAGGTGATAAGGCGTGATGCCAGGACTCTTCCGACTGGGCTATCTGTTCTACCCCTGGGGTTTCATCGTGCAACTGATCGCGGTGGTGCATTTCTTTCGCCGCCGACCGGGTGGGTTCTGGCTGTTTGTCATTTTTTTTGGCGGGGTGCTGGGAGCATTCGTGTACGTTGTAGTGGAGATGCTGCCGGATGCCGGTTTGCTGAGGAATGTCTACAAAGGATACGGCCGGAAGTCGCGTATCACCACGGTGGAAACGGCTATTCTCGACAATCCATCGGCGGCAAATTTCGAGGAACTCGGCGAGCTGTATTGGGATGAAGGCCAATACGCCAAGGCGCGGGAGGCATTTGACCGCGCCATCTCCACACGCAGCGATTCACAGCATTGCTTCTATCGGCGGGGCTTGTGTTTAATGGCAATGGACGAAAAGGAGGCGGCTTTACCTGACTTCGAGCGCGTGGTTCGCGCCGACGCGAAGTACGATTCCTATCGCGCCCAGCTGATGCTGGCGGAGGCTTACGCGGCGACCGGACGGGAGCAGGAAGCCGCGCCGCTCTTTGCTGAGGTTGTGCAGCATTCGAACACTCCGGAAACGCTCTATACATACGCAGCGTTTTTGAAATCGCAGCATCGGAGCGAGGAAGCGCGCGAGTGGGTGCAGCAGCTCCTGCAGAAGAAACGCACGCTACCGCGCTATTGGCAGCGGATCGAGCGGCCGTGGTTTCGCCGGGGAGAAGCTCTGCTTAAGGAGCTGTCGCCTTCTTAGGCAGACAGCATGTTGCCGCAGTGCTCGAAACCGCTTCTCGGGCATAGATCAAGCCGCCTGGAGTCTGGCTGGCCCGCCTAACCGTGCTGCCCGGGCACCGCGATTTTTACCACAGGTCCAGTCCGCGGGGTGTTTCACTCCAGACGGTCCCTTAGGGAGCAGTGGCGAGGATCAGCTTTCCTATCTCGTAGAATTTATGCTTACGAAAGACGTGTGACCCGCGCGTTGAGGTTGTTGTGTCCGCCGTCCGGACGATGGCATGACGTCAAACATGAATTAAAAGAAGGCTCGAGCAGGTCCTTCGCGCAAGCGTTGCACCCAAGGGGCCGAAACCGTAGAGCTACGGGAGTGTCATTGGCACCTGTGATTTGTTCGTGGGGCGCGTGATCAGCAGAATGGCCCAAGCAGCGTCCAGAACATAAAGTGCGACCACGAGGTTCCCGAGTCGTGCTGATAAGGCATTTTGCGGCATCAGTTGCACGATTCCCCAAAGAATGAAAGTCATAGCAAGCAGCACGTTCTTCAGGAATTCGCTTAAGCGCAAGCGCATGATCAGCTGAACAATTAAATATCCAACCCCAGCCAACAACAGCGAAATAGCCGAAATAAAACTACTGGTGAGTGTCCGAAAATCTCCCAGTCCCGCGTCCTTAATCAATAGTGCGCCACTGAAAGCCAGCGCCAAAATGGCCAGCGTAATCGTTATATATCGCACCAGTCGATTCAGTTTAGTCAAACGAGCAGCTCCCAGATCGAATTGTGAATCGATTGCGTCTACCACTCTTCACATCACCGCAGCATACAGCTTGAGACATAAAGAAGTCGTTAACCCAGGTCGATGCGGGGAATGTCGTTTGCCTGCACACGGACAACGATCAGACCGCGAACAGAACCGCAATCTGGTGTTCCTCCGACGACAAATCGTCGAAGATCGTAAAATCCGATTTAGAGGGGCATCTTATTTATGCGTGAGAAACCCTGGGCGATTTCGATAGCGGTTTGTTCAACACGCATGTAATGAGCGTAGACCAGGAGGCCAACCCTTATATCGCCGAGGTGGGCAACGGCCGCGCACAGAAAACCCGCCCACGACCCGGTGCGAGCCCGGCATTCCTGGCCAGCAAGCCGATTCACGCTGCCTGGAAATAGGCTTTTCAAAAAGGTAGAGATTCAACGGGCAAAAAAAGTGGGGGACTCGGAGAATTTTAATCTCCGGGTCCCCCAGAATGGCTACAACGGCCTGACCTGCTGAATTCAGCTTAAGGTTTCGATGTGTTGGCCTAGTGGGTTACGGCGGTGTTACCCGGCGTTTTCGTGCATCTCGCGCAGCAAGTCCTTCGCCGATGCAGGAACGGCAACTTTGCCGGCCAGGATTTCGTGGCGGTCTGCATCGGCGCCATACATGGCTTTGTCTCCGCTCTTGTCTGCCTGTACGACGGCGCCGCTCAAGCTTACCCCGGCGAAAACGCCCTTCGTGCGTGAATACGACAGAATCTCTGCATTCAGTTTGAGGTCGGTGGCCGCGGCGGCATTGCGGCCCACGGGACCGGCTGCCACAGAAGCATCGGCTCCGAGTTTAAATTTATCGCTGAGCAGACTCTGCAGCGCACGATCGTTCATGAAGAGCATTACCAGGTCAGTGGAAGAGCCTCCGATTTGATAGCCGACGCTCCCCCCTTCAATCGCCACAAACATGGGGGCGCTCCAGCCGTGCCCGGTGCGACATGTGGCCACTCCTCGGCCATAGTTCCCGCCAAATATGAAGGCGAACTTCACGTCGCCAGGAATGATGGCGATGCACTTGGCCGAATGGAGAAGGCCGTCGGGAATTCTTTGGTCCGGCGCTTTCATAATCTCTTGAAAGACCTGAGTAGCTTTGTGAATGCGATTTACATCGTCCTCGCGATCCGAGGCGGCCGCGGTCAGAGTTGCCAGCAACGCTAACGTTGTGACGATCAGAAAACTTTTGAACATTTGTTCATCCCCCTAAATTTTAATTTACGAACGGAAATGCACTGCGAATTCATCGATTTCAGGATCTGGTTCGGCTCGTCCCGCGTGAAGATCAAGGGCACAGATCAGGGCTGAGGTCGTGGACTAGAAGGTTTTCCCCTGCGGCCGGTGTGGCCGCACGAACAATCATGCCCGGCGCTCTTTCCTAGCCTGACGCTGAGGCTGCAGTGCTTGCCCGGCGCGGTTGTGCGCACCAACGTGGTGCGCACTTCTCGCCTGTCATAGTCATTTCTGCTCTGCTGCTTCAGATCAACAACGAGCGACCCAAGCCAGCATCTTAAAACACTCCGAAAAAGCATTTCTGTGCAATAAGGAACACATTCTAATTTTGCTGACACTTCTCAAACAGAAAAGCAGATTTTGAAATGAAGCCAAAAGGGGGCGACGTCGACGCGTAATGCACACTGTCCCGAACGGAACGGTTTCCTGGCTAATGCAATGCGTTATTTTGCGTTCTTATCGGGAGTGGAACCGCATCGTGAGTTGTTCGTGGGTTGGTTGCCGATTTTCTACGGTCTCATTCATTTCGCAAATCCATCATCACCACCCTGGACACTTAGAGCGTCTCTGTCTACAGAGACCGCAACGGTCATGGCGTGAGCGGTCTCTGGCCATCCCGGTAAGTTCGACGAGCGCAAGATTCGGCTCCCATCAATCCGCACAAATGAGAGAATAAAGTTGATCGCAACCCTGGTACAAAAGGTCTTCACCCCTATGGCGAGAGCGTCATGAAAATAAGTCCGGACGCAGGAAAGCCGGCCAAAGCGTCGATCCTGGTCAACGTGCCCCGCCTCATCACCGCCTATTACACGAAGGTGCCGGACCCTTCGGTGCCGGAACAAAGAGTCGCCTTCGGCACTTCAGGGCATCGCGGGTCGGCATTCAACAGTGCTTTCAATGAGTGGCATATCCTCGCCATCAGTCAGGCAATTTGCCTGCAGCGCAAGCAACAACAGATTGATGGCCCGCTGTTTCTTGGCATGGATACGCATGCGCTTTCGGTGCCCGCGCTGGCGAGCGCGCTTGAGGTGTTGGCGGCCAATGGAGTGGAAGTCATGATCTCTGAAGGGGCCGAATACACCCCTACGCCGGCCATTTCCCACGCGATTCTCACCTACAACCGCGGGCGCAAGACCGGTCTCGCCGACGGTATCGTCATCACGCCGTCGCATAATCCGCCACATGACGGCGGGTTCAAATACAATCCACCAAATGGCGGTCCCGCAGACGGCGTTGTCACGAATTGGATTCAAGCGAAAGCAAACGAGTTTCTGAAAGCCCAGCTGCACGGCGTAAAAAGAGTTTCTGTCGAGAAGGCACTTCGCGCTTCTACGACGCACCGGCACGACTACCTTCATAACTACGTTAACGATTTGATTAACGTGCTCGACATGGACTGCATTCGCGGCGCGAAACTCCACGCGGGTGTTGATCCGCTGGGGGGCGCCGGAGTCCATTACTGGGGGCCCATCGCCGAGCGCTATAAACTGGACCTCACGATTGTCAATGAGATCGTCGATCCGACCTTCAGTTTCATGACCGTGGATTGGGATGGTCAGATACGCATGGACCCATCTTCTCCCTACGCCATGCAGGGGCTGATCGGTCTTAAAGATCGCTTCGACATTGCGTTTGCCTGCGACACCGATCACGATCGCCACGGAATTGTGACGCGCAGCGCGGGTTTGCTGCCGCCCAACCACTACCTTTCCGTGGCGATTTTTTATCTTTTCCAACACCGTCCGAAGTGGCGTCAGGAAGCGGCCGTTGGCAAAACGGTCGTGAGCAGCCAGATGATCGATCGCGTTACCGCGAAGCTTGGCCGGAAGCTCTATGAGGTCCCGGTGGGCTTCAAATGGTTCGTCGATGGCTTACTAGACGGTTCGCTGGGATTTGGTGGAGAAGAGAGCGCGGGCGCGTCCTTCGCTCGTCTGGACGGTACCGCTTGGACGACGGATAAAGATGGGATAGTCCCGGCCTTGCTGGCGGCGGAGATCACGGCGCGAATGGGCCGCGATCCCGGCGAAATTTACCACGAGCTGACCCGCGAATTTGGGGAGCCTGCTTATGACCGCGTTGAGGCGCCTGCCAATCCAGAAGAGAAGGAACTGTTGGCGAAGCTCTCCCCCGAGCACGTCAAGGTGACCGACCTGGCAGGCGAAAAAATCCAGTCTGTCTTCACTGTCGCGCCCGGCAACGGCGCTCCGATCGGGGGATTGAAAGCAGTGGCAGAAAGTGGATGGTTCGCGGCGCGCCCGTCAGGAACCGAAAATATCTACAAGATTTATGCGGAGAGCTTCCGGGGAGAGGATCATCTGCGCCGCATCTTGGCGGAAGCCGAAACGGTTGTGGGCGAGGCGTTAGCGGCATCGTTAGGCCAGGAAAAAGGTCCAGCGTCGTCTCATACCTCATCGGCAAGCGGTCAGCAAAGCTGAGAAAGCGCGGCCTAACGCGGCACCCCATTGCATTTCAAGATCGCTGCTTACTCCGTCGCGAGTGGGATACCTAAGCTGATCTTCTTCTGCGTCCGGTCATCAATGGTTCCGAATTGGCCTCTTTTTCTTCGCTGGATAGCTCGATTCGCTCCCGTTTGATTTCCAGGCGAACTCTGCCAAAAAAACTCATGTACAGATTCGCGATCCAAACCATTGAAAAACCGGCGATCAGATATCCTCGCCAGTCGTCGAAGAGCAATTTGTATCCGGTCAGGATCAACAACGCGGCCGTAACGTAGTGGCTCAGGCAGTATTCACATGTGAAGATGAAAAAAAACTTGCGCTGGTATAGCGATCGGCATGATCGGCTCTTATCGGTGCAGCGATTGCGCAGTTCGCGGAAGACTTCCTCATGCGTGATTGTCCACGAGATGCAAGCGACCGGCATGGCCAGAATCAACAGTTCAATGACTTGGTCTCGCATCGTTTGCCCGCACTTTTGGAACGTCTACTTGCGCGCAAAACTACACAATAGGGGTTCTGCCGCTTGCCAGAAACTCGGAAAATACCTTAATTCCCGGAGCGCGAATCCGTACGGCAGGAAGCCCAGGGCGGAGCCGATGTTGCCTCGAGTATTACGATATACAATCGGGTTTAGATGGCAGTGCCGATATCGGGTATCGTGGCTTGGCCATCATCCCCCCGGCCAGCCGTTGCTTGACCGAATAGTGTCGTGAAATCGATTTGAGGAAGGCGCTGCCTTGGCCATGCTGATGCGGGAACGGGAATTTCCATGCTCAATCGCTTAGTGGCGTTCGGTCTGGTCATCGTGTCGCTGGGGGCATCTTCGAATACTTCATTCACCAAAAGCCCCGCGCAGAATGACGCGATCAAAAGCCACGCCGCGACACACGTGCCCGACTTGTCGGGCGTCTGGATGGAGCGGGAAACGAGAAATACGTTCACCCTGAACGAGCCGGCGATGCAGCCCTGGGCGCAGACAGTATACAAAGAGGCCAAACCAGGCTATGGACCGCGGGCAACCGCTCAGTCGCAGGACCCCATTCTCAGCTGTTTTCCACCCGGTGTTCCGCGGATCATGCTCATCCCATTCCCGCTGCAGATCGTCCAATCTCCCGGAATGATCGTTATGCTGTTTGAATACGACCATTTCACACGGCAGATTTATATGGATCGCCGCGATCATCCCAGGGATGTGGACCGCACCTGGATGGGGGATTCAATCGGTCGGTGGGACGGCGACACGCTGGTTGTGGATACGGTGGGCTTGAATGACAAAACCTGGCTCGACCAAGTGGGACATCCGCACTCAGACCGGCTGCATGTCGTGGAACGCATTCGCCGAACCGATCACGATACTCTCGAGGATGACATCACGATTGATGACCCCAAGGCATATACAAAGGCGTGGACGGGCCAACAATTCTTTAAATTGAGACCGAACTGGCACTTGATTGAGTATGTGTGCGAGGACATGGAGCAGCCCGGCAAGTAGCCTCGCGTTAGGGCTGAGCTGCGAAGCGGTATCGAACTGCTATGAACTGGAAAAAAAGGACGGTTGTGGAATTGATCGCCGCCTTCGTAATGACGGCAGCCGTTATCACGCTGGCAATTCTCCAATATCGGTGGACAGGGGAAATCGGCCGCGTTGAGCAGTCCCGTCTGAAGTCTGCGCTGGCCGTGAGCGTCCGGTCTTTTCAGGACGAGTTCTCCTACGAATTTCAGCAATTATGCGAGAGTTTCGAACTGGATCCCGAAGCGTCGGGAACGGCTCTTGATTCTTTGGTTGCGCGCGATTACGCAAATTGGGCGACCACTGCCGCGGACCCGGGCCTGGTGGCCGCCGTCCTGGTGTTGAAGAAAGATGGGGCACGTCCCGAGTATCTCGAACGCCTCGATCTCAGAAGCGAACGATTCCAGGAGAGTCCGTCGTCAGCCGCGCCCCAACCGGTGCGTCAGTTTTTGACCCAGCAAACGGCCGACTTGTCCGGCACGGTGGACGACCGCCGCGCGATCTACTATCCGTGGACGTTCTTTGACGACGGCCTCGGGCGAAATGATCCTTCGCTCATTCGCCCGATTTTCGACATCTCCTCCAGAGAAGGGAATGCCGGCCCCACCGTGCGGCTCGTCGGCTTTTTGATCGTTAGGCTCGCCCGCGAGTTCCTCCAGCAACAATACCTCCCCGGCCTCGTCGACCGCCATTTTGGCGCGTCGGACAGTCGGAGTTTTGAGGTCGCCATTCGTACCGCCAGGGCCCCGTATCAGGCCATCTATCTCTCGGAGCCCGACTTTCCGGTGTCGACCCCTGCTCCCGATGCCACGGTCAATCTGTTCGACCTGGTGGGGGAACAGGCTAGGCGGCGCGGGCATGCTCCCCTGCAATCGGCCGTCCCTTCAGGGCAATGGCAATTGATTGTGCAGCACCCAGCGGGATCGGTGGAAGTCGCTGTCGCCAAACTGCGCCGGCGCAGCCTCACGATTAGTTTCAGCCTGCTCGCTATTTTAGCGGGAAGCATGGCGCTCATTTTTTCAGCGGCTCGCCGCGCCGAACGTCTGGCAAATGTACAAATGGAGTTTGTCACCGGCGTTTCGCACGAACTATGCGCGCCTCTGGCAGTTATTAATTCCGCAGCGGAAAATCTCGCTGATGGAGTGGTTGATAATCCGTCTCGGATGCAGGCGTACGGAGGGATGATTCGCGACCAGAGCCGCAGGCTCGAGCGTTTAGTCGATCAGGTCCTGTTGTTTGCAGCGCAACGCGCGGGCCGCAGCGGATTTG
>Ga0182024_10021235_pt1 | contig 11794 bp, 13 predicted proteins | sample P32metaG_FD_120480 | JGI IMG/M metagenome (GOLD analysis project Ga0182024, IMG submission 120480) | Permafrost microbial communities from Stordalen Mire, Sweden - P3-2 metaG (Illumina Assembly) | ecosystem: Environmental > Terrestrial > Soil > Wetlands > Permafrost | place: Sweden: Stordalen... | reverse complement strand
TATGCGCTCCTGCACTCCTACCGTCTCGGCGATTTCGGCCGCGCCTACCCGCTCGCGCGCGGCACATCGCCGCTGCTGGTCGCCGTCGGCGCCTGGTTCCTCGCCGATGAGCACCTGGCGGCCGTTCAGATCGCCGGCATCTCGATCGTCGCGGCCAGCCTGACGGCGATCGTGTTCGCCGGCGGCAGGCTCACTCGCGCCGACGTTCCCGCCACGGTCGCGGCGCTGCTGACGGGCGTCACGATCGCTTCGTACACGGTGCTTGATGGGCTCGGCGTCCGCCATTCCCACAACGCGTTCGGCTACATCGCCCTGCTCTTCCTTCTCCAGGGCCCCGTCGTGGCCGCCATCGCCGGGATCTCACTGCGCCAGCGGATCCGGACGCTCCAGTTGACCGACTTGCCGGCGGGATTCACCGCCGGCGCGCTGTCGCTGGTCGCCTACGGCATGGTGATCTGGGCCCAGACCCACGGGCCGCTGGCCCTCGTCTCCGCACTTCGCGAGACGAGCGTCATCACCGCCGCCCTCATCGCCACCCTCCTCTTCCACGAGCCGTTGGGCCGGCGCCGCCTCGGGCCGGCCATCGCCGTCGTCGCCGGCATCGTGCTGATCAGCATCTGAGCACCCAGGTTCTCGCGGGTGGGGGCTAGTTGTGGCTGGCCTACTCGCTGGCGAGGGTGGCGGAGAGAGCCGGCGCGCCGGCGAGCGTCTGGTACACGACGCAGTAACGTTCAGTCAGCTTGAGCAGTGTCGCGAGCTGCTCCTCATCTGCATCCGTGTCGAGCCCGAAGGACAGCCGGATCTCGGAGAAACCGACCGGCGCCTCGCGGTCCACACCCAGCGTGCCACGGAAGTCGAGGTCGCCCTCGGCCCGCACCCGCCCGGATGACACCGCGATCCCCAGCGACGTCGCGACTGCCCTCAGCGTGACCCCCGCGCAGGCGACGAGCGCCTCGAGCAGCATGTCGCCGGAGCAAAGCAGCGAGCCGTCGCCCCCGGTAGCTGGGTGAAGTCCAGCCTCCGCGATCGCGCGTCCGGTTTGCACTGAGCACGACACGCCCTCTCCGAGGGTTCCCGTCGCCAATAGCGTGACCACGGCGGCGGCCGGCTCCTCTGCGTAGTGATCCTTCAGCGGCGCCTGCAGCGCCCGCAGTTCCTCGCGTTGCACCGGCGAGATGTTAGAGCCGCCGGCACTCGCTTGGGCGACCGGAGGGCCTCGGCGGCCGCGATCTGCCGCTCCGGTGGTTCTCACTCACTTCGAGCCCGAGCTTGTCGCGGTAGAAGGCGCGCGCCCGCTCAAGGTCCTGAGCGGGGAGCTTGGTGATGGTGTGGGCGTTGCTGAGCGGTCCGGGCATGGTCGTCTCCTGGGGTGTGATCGCAGGGGTTGAAGACGAGACCGGCCGCCGGCGGCAAACTCATCGCCATCGTGGCTCACGGCAGCGGCAGCGTCAGCCGACTGCGCGGCGTGCGACCGCCACCCAGGCCTTCCCGCGGGGTGTGAGGACGACGACCGGCATGCACGCTCCAGGGAAATGTCCGAAACGCGAGCCTGGTGGCTGCGGTCACAGGATCACCAGACTTCTTGTCGGCGCGACCCGGACGGTGCAGCCTGTGCACCATGAGCAAGACATCATTTCTGGGCGGCAAGCCCATCAACCGCGTCGGCTTCGGCGCGATGCAGCTCGCAGGCCCCGGCGTGTTCGGCGCCCCGAGCAACCCCGAAGGTGCCCGCGCGGTCCTGCGCCGCGCGATCGAGCTCGGCGTCGACCACATCGACACCTCCCAGTTCTATGGCCCAAACGTAGTCAACGAGCTGATCCGCGAGACGCTGCACCCGTATCCGGAGAACCTAAAGCTCGTCACCAAGGTCGGCGGCCGCCGTGACGATGCCGGCGGCTGGCTGCCGGCGCAGTCGCCGGCCGAGCTGCGTGTCGGCGTCGAGGACAATCTGCGCACACTCCAGCTCGAGCGGATCGATCTCGTCAACCTGCGCCTGTTCGACGAGCACGACTCCGAGGGTCGGCTGGCCGAGCAGCTGGGTGCGCTGGAGGATCTCCGCCAGGAGGGCAAGCTCGACCTGATCGGAATCTCCAACGCCTCCGCCGATACCGCCCGCCGGGCGCTTGAGCTCGTCGAGATCGCATGCGTGCAGAACGCCTACAGCGTCGTCAACCGCGCTGGAGAAGACGGGCTGGCGCTGTGCGAGGAGCGCGAGCTTGCGTTCGTGCCGTTCTTCCCGCTGGGCTCGGCATTCACCGGCGGCCCCAGACAGCTGGCGGCCGACCCGCCCATCGCCGAGGTGGCGGCGCGCCACGGAGCCACCCCCTCCCAGATCGCATTGGCGTGGCTGCTGCACCACTCCGAACGGATCCTGCTGATCCCCGGCACGAGCTCGGTCCAGCACCTCGAGGAGAACATCGCCGCCGGCGACATCGATCTCGATGAGCAGGACATGCAACGGCTCGAGGATGCCACTCAGCTCGGCGACCCGATGGCCGCCGCTGAGCATTAGGTCAGGGAGTCGCGAGCGTCGCGAGCGCGGTGCGGGTAGCTGCGTCCGCGGGCGCGTAGACGGTAAGCCGGAGGTCGGGCGCCCCGGTCGGCACTGTCTGCGCGTGGTGCAGGCGCAGCGTTCCCAGCGTCGGATGCTCGATCGTCTTGGTGCCCCGCTGAATGTCGTTGACCTCGTGCTCACCCCACCAGTCCGCAAACCACGGGCTACGCTCGCGCAGCTCGGCGATGAACCGCTCGTAGGCGGGCTCACCGGCGTGCCGCGCGTACTCGCTGCGAAACCGCGCCACCATACTGCGGGCGGTGCCCTCCCGGCCGGGGTTGTACCGCGCCTCGCCCGGATCGACCAGCAGTAGCCACAGCAGTGACCGGCGCTCGGGCGCTAGGTGGTCCAGCGAGCCGAACAACGCCGAGGCCGCCCGATTCCAGGCCAGGATTCGGGTCATCGGCCCGAGCAGGTAGGCCAGTGAAGGGTGCAGCCCGTCCACGAGGGACACGAGCAGCGCGCGACCGTCGTCATCGCCCTCCCCCGGCGCAGTCCCGGAGCCGTCGGGCAGCGGCATCTCCATGCGTGCCAGCGCGAACAGCGTCGCCCGTTCGGCTGCGTCCAACCGCAACGTCCGCGCCAACGCGTCGAGCACCTCGGGCGACGGATGGATGTCGCGCCCCTGCTCAAGCCACGTGTACCAGGACACCCCACGCCCGCGACCGCGGCCAGCTGCTCACGCCGCAGGCCGGGCGTGCGGCGGGCCCGGCGTGCGCGGTCGGCTCAGCCGTGGGCGATCTTCGCCAGAGCTTTGGCGTAGGACCCGGTGTTCAGGCCCCAGGAGGGATCGCCCCACGAGAACGGAACGATCTCGGAGAGCCGCAGCTTGGCCAGACCGACCAGCGCCTGGTAGGCGTAGCTCTTGACGTTCTTGGGGTTCGTCGAGCCCCACGTATGGCGGATCGAGGTCCAGCCGTACTCGTTGGCCGAGACCGGCGTTCGGCCGCGACCGTACCGGCGCATGTCGGCGAGCGCGTCACGGGCCACGGTGATCGACTGGGTCGGCGTCGCGCCGTAGGGGTGGATGGCGACGGCATCCATCGGCTTGCCCCGGAACGCCTTGAGCAGACGCGGCAGCGAAGACTCGGTCCACGCCAGCCCGCCTGTCTGGAGCCGGACGCCGCGATACACGCGGTGGACGGCGGTGCGGACCGCCTCGTACATGCGCGCGTAGTCCGACAGGTTGATGTCGGTGCCCCAGTCGTGGATGTTGTCAGGCTCGTTCCACACCTCGACGGTGGTCACGGGCACATAGGGGAGCTTGGGGTTGGCCTTCCAGAAGGCGCCGTGCGGGCCGTAGCGCTTCATGAACGCGGTCGCGTAGGAGGCGAAGGTCGCGTTGCTGGCCGGCGGCAGGTAGGCAATCGCCCGCCCTGACGTGAGATGCAGGACGTTGGAGCGATGCACCTCGGCCCAGCGCGGCGCGAACGCCAGCGTCGGCTCCCAGCGCAGACGGGCGGACGCCATCTCAGAGACGATCAGGTCGTTATAGCCCCAGTCATAGGTATGGCGTCCGCGGACCGGAGCCTTGGGCTCGGTGCCTGCCCAGTCCGAATCAGCGCGCCCCACCCGGCCCCCGGCCTTGTACAGCGAGCTGAGGTTGCTCATCACCTGTGTCTGCGACCAGTCGCCGCGCACCTGATTGGTGAAGTCGCTGCCGACCTCGGCGCCGAAGGTGGCGGCGCCCGCGGTGGCAGGGACGGCCAGAGCGAACAGCGACAGGAGAAGTGACAGACAGCGCTTCATGAGCCTCACAGATGGTCGCGGAACAGGGCACGAGCACTAGAACACGGTCGAGCACCGGATTGTTGTGGTGAGCACTCGCGGCTCCGGGCCCCGCCACGGCCTTAGCCGCGCCCGGCGATCGTCAGACGACCGAGCACGGCCGCGTAGGGCCCGCGTTTCAGCGCGCCGCCGGCGGCTCCTGGCTGACGAACTGCGAGATCGCGCGGGTCAAGGCCGCCAACGGACGCCACATCGATCTCCACGAGTTGACGCTGACCGATCGCGGCACGGCGTTGTTCACCTGCCCGCCGGTCACCACGCCGCTTGACCTGAGCGCCATCGGCGGCTCGTCCAGCGCGTCGGTGCGGGAGTCGCTCTTCCAGGAGGTCGACATCGCCACCGGCCGGCTCGTCCGGGAATGGCGCAGCCTGGGTCACGTCGACCCGGCCGAGTCCTACCGCGCCCCGACCGACAACTTTCGATTACATGCACCTGAACTCGATCGACGTGACCCCGGACGGCAATCTGCTCATCTCCGGCCGGCACACGTGGGCCCTGTACAAGCTGGATCGCGCGAGCGGTGCCGTGATGTGGCGTCTGGGGGAAAGCGAACCCAGTTCGCCATGGGTCCGGACGCGCAGTTCGCCTGGCAGCACGACGTCCGCCTGCCCAACACCCGGACGCTCACGGTCTTTGACAACGGCGACGACGCAAGACCCATCGGACCCGCGGGCTGGAGCTCAGTGTCGACGAGCGAGCCCGTCGCGTCGCCCTGTCGCGCGCCTACGTGCGCCCCCGGCCGGTCGACGCAACCGCGATGGGCTCCGCCCGGCGCCTGGGCGACGGCCATATGGCTGTCGGCTGGGGCTCGGCGCCGTACGTGACGGAGTTCGATGCCAGCGGCGCCGTCCTCGCTGATCTCCGTATCGGGACCAGCTCAGACCAGAAGTCCTATCGCAGTTTCCGTCAGGCCTGGCCCGAACGCCCAGCGAGCTCCCCGGCGCTGGCGGTCTCGGGCGGTCCGCAACCGCGTACGTCAGCTGGAACGGCGCCACCGAGGTCACGCATTGGCGGATTGACGCCGGCCCGCGACGTACTGACCTGCGCACGGTCGGCATTGCGCCCCCGACGTGGGTTCGAGACCGCGATCAACCTCGGTACCAGCCAGGGCTACGTTGCCGTGACCTTCCTCGATGCACACGGTTACACCCTCGGGCACAGTTCTGTCGTCGCGGTATAGCCGCGAGACGCATCCGCGGCCTCGCGGGAACGGGTCGCTCATGTGTCGCTCGGTTGGGTCACTTGTGTTTCCGGTTCGCTCGCGCCGATGGCGAGGGACGGCTCATCTGGTCCTTCAACGACCGCGCCTTGGCTATTGATGATCTGCTGCGGCGTGATGCGTTCGTAGATGACTCTGTCGAGCTCGGTCTGCCACAGCGGCTCCTCGAGCCGCGCGGTTGTGGTCCCAAGCGATGTGCCGATTCCCTTCCAGCTCAGTCCGAAGCTGGCGAGGATCGGGCCGGCTCCGGCGACAATCCCCGGAGTGCCGCTCGCGGTCGCGATCACGACGAACCCGACCACGAACAAGGCGACAACGATCCCGACCAGCCACCAATAGTGCTTGACGAAACGCCACGCAAGGGCGCCGCTGCGCTGCAGAGATCGCTCGGCGGCGCGGAGGTAATCGCTCGTCTCAAGCATGTCAGTCGCCTGCTTCTCACCAGACAGCAGGCTGCGCCACAGGCGCCCTTGGGCGCTGAGCTGCCGTGGAGCATCCTGATTGTCCGCCCCGGCCCCGTTGACCGATCTGCTCCACGCCTCCATCGAGCTCGCCACCGGCCGGGCAGCGTGCCGGGGCAATGCCGTCGCCAGCTCTCGGGTCCACTCGGCCAACGTCGTGATCCGATACTCGCCGAGCTCCTTGTGGTAATCGGGTGGATGCCGCGTCGTGTCCGCAAGCGCACGGCCGAGCCCGTACGCCTTGCCGAGCCTGTAATCGGCCGCGGTTAGCGTCGAGAGCAGCTCGACATGGAACTCCCTGATCGCCTCGTTCCGCTTGTCCGGCTCGCCGATATTCCACAGATGGTGGTCAAACCGCTGCGCATTCGGAAGCCGAAGGCCTGCACACATGATCGATTCCCGGAGCTTCGTGATCCCAGCCTGGATCTGGTCGAGTCCCATCTGCTCCAACTCATCGACCGTGAGGCGCGAGATGCCAGGCAGATCGTCGTCGTCGGCTGGTGAGCTCCTACGCCTACGTTCCGGCCGGTAGACCTCGGCCATCTGCCAACCAAGCGCGAACGCCACCGACACCCACGGATCAGGCCGTCCGGCCTCTGCCCAGCGAGCGCGCTCCGCCAACGTCTCGGCGAGAGACAGCACCGCGTCCGGCGGTGCGTCGTCACTCTTCGAGGCGCCCGCTTTCGCTGGCACCCGCTCTGGGTCCGCCTCTTTCCCCGTGCCCTTCTCGACCATAGGCAGGCGGGACACTACCGCGCGGTAGACGAGCGAACGGCCGACCCCGCTCAGAACCGCGAAGCCCGGCGGCGGACGAGATGGCCGCCCACGACAACCCCTTGACAAGACAACTAGGGGTTGTCGTTATGGGCTCATGGTCAAGCGCATCGAATCGGCGGCTCACCCCGAACTCCTCGCCGATCTGAAGCAGGTCCGGGCAGCAGCGATCGAACACGCGCGTGCGGCGCGGGAGCTGGCCCGGCAGCGCCGCCGGTTGATTGATGCATTGTTGGCGGAGGGCTTCTCGCAAGCTGGTCCGGCCAGGGAGCTGGGGGTGACTCGCCAAGCGATCCAGAAGATGGTCGCGGTCGGTCAGGGTAGGTCGCGGCGGTGAGGCGCAAGGGTGTGCTGTACGACGTTGGCCAGTTCCGCGAGACGGCGGATCGACGATGCCCGCAGCACCGCCACCGAGATCGCGATCGATCTGAGCAACCCAGAACCCACTGATCCCCGGCGAACCGGTCACGCTGCGGTTCAGCCTCACGCCCCACCCCGTCGTGTGCAAGCCAGGAGAACGGCTACGACTCGAGATCGGCAGCCGAAGCGACCTTTTGCGCAGCGACGCCAGCCACGGCCACGCACAGTTCGACATGCACGTCTCACCGTACTTCTCCCGCAACACGCTGCACCACGGGCCCGACACCTACATCGATCTGCACGAAGTGCCTCTGCGCGCACCATAGGACCCTCGCCGAACGAACAGCGCGCGCGACCCGCCCGCAGGCGTTCGTCTACTCGACCACGGCTACTACAGGGGCGTGATGATGACTCGGCCGAACGCCTGGCGGCTCTCGGCGTATGCGTGCGCCGCGGCGGCATCTGCGAGCGGAAATGAGCGGTCGATCTCGACGTGGAGCTCGCCGCCGGCGACACGCTGGAGCATGTCGGCGATCATTGGGTGGATGCGGTCGTACTCGCGCAGGATCGCGCCGCCGAGGTAGACGCCGCGCAGCGTGTTGTTGCCTGTCCAGAGCGAGCGCGCCTCGATCGCGGAGCCTGCCCGGGCGGCCACGCCGACGCTGACGAGCGTCCCCCGGTAGGCGAGCACGGCGACGCTGTCGACGAGGTTCTGGCCGCCGACCGGGTCGATGACGATGTCCACACCGCGCGAGTCGGTCAGCTCGTTGGTGGCCTCGACGAAGCTCTCGGTCGCGTAGTTGATCGCGTGATCGAGTCCGAGCGCCTTGAGCCGTTTGAGTTTCTCGGCGCTGGAGGCGGTCGCGATCACGGTCGCGCCCGCGTGCTTGGCCAGCTGGATCGCGGCCATTCCGACGCCGCCGGCTCCGGCGTGAATGAGAACGGTCTGGCCCTCGGTGAGGCCGCCGGCAGTGAAGAGGCACTCGTACGCGGTCCCGAACGCGACCGGCACGCCCGCCGCCCGGGCCGCGTCCAGCCCGGCGGGAATCGGCCAGGTCATCAGCGCGGGGACTGCTCGTCTGGCGGAGTGCGATCCGGCTGCGTTCAACGCCACCAACCGGTCGCCGAGCGCGCGTCCCTGGACGCCGGCGCCGACCTCGCTCACCGTCCCGGCGCTCAGATAGCCAACGACGTGCGGCACCGCGGGCAACTCCCCGGCCGCGCGGGCGAGCAGGTCACCTCCCTCGACGCTGATCGCCTCGGCGTCGACCACGACGCAGCCGTCCGGGCATTCCGGCTCGGGCACGTCTTCGTAGCGGAGCGCCTCGGGTCCGCCGTTGTCGTAGATCACTGCCGCCTTCATCTGCACTGTTCTCCTTGGTTGCGAGGTCGCGAGCCTCAGCTCGGCGCTTGTGTTCGGGTCTCCAGCCAAGTGCGGTAGTGGCCGAGCGCGCGCCGCTGGGTGCGCTGGTCGCACGCGAGCGCCTGGATGGGGTGTGTCCTGCCCGTGGGGTGCTTGCCGCGGGTGATGCGGCGCATCTGGTGGCGGACGAGCGCCATGCTCGCGGCGGACGCGAGCGTCTTGTCTGACCAGGTGACCGGCTTGAGCCGCTCGGTCGCCTCGGCCCCCGCCCGCCAGCGGTTCGGGAGGTCTGGCGTGACCGCGATCGCGGTCCCCATCCCGACCAGCTCGACGCCGCGAGCGAGGACCCGCTCGGCGGTCTCGCGGCGGGTGATCCCGCCGGTCAACATCAGCGGCAGCGGACTGGTCGTGGCGAGCTGCGCGGCGAGCTCCAGGAAATACGCTTCACGCGCGGCGGTGCGAGCCCCGGTCGGGCGGCCGGCCATCGCCGGGCTCTCGTAGCTGCCGCCGGAGAGCTCGACCACGTCGACCCCGAGCAGCTCGAGCATTCCGATCACCTGTGCCGCGTCCTCGATGTCGAACCCGCCGCGTTGAAAGTCCGCGGAATTCAGCTTGACCGCCACGGTGAACGAGGAGGACACGGCCGTCCGGATCGCGCGGACGACATCAAGCAGTAACCGCGCCCGGTTCTCCAACCCGCCGCCCCACTCGTCGCTGCGCTTGTTCACCAGCGGGGAGAGGAACTGCGAGAGCAGGTAGCCATGCGCGGCATGCACCTCCACACCGTCGAAGCCGGAACGCTCGGCGAGGCCGGCGCTCGTCGCGAACCGGCTCATGGTCGCGTCGATCTGGTCCCTGCACATCGCTACGGGCCGGCCGAACCGCTTGCTGTGCCGTCCCAGCTCGACCGCGACCGCCGAGGGCCCCCACACCACTCCCGGCATCCGCGCCTGCACCTGCCGGCCGGGATGGTTGATCTGCATCCACATCGTCGCGCCGGCCGCCTTGCCGGCCTCAGCCCAGCGACTGAACGGATCAAGCGGCGCACGATCGTCGAGTACCACCCCGCCGGGCCCCGTCAGCGCCTCCGCATGGACCATCACGTTGCCGGTGATCAGAAGCCCCGCCCCTCCGGCACCCCAGCGCTGGTACAGCGAGATCAGCCGCTCGTCGGGAGCCTGGGCGTCGCCCGCCATGTTCTCCTCCATCGCCGCCTTCGCGATCCGGTTGCGCAGTCTGCCTCCCGATCGCAGTTCCAATGGGGAGAACAACTCTGTCGGCATCAAACCACCCGCCTTCCACTCCTACAATGTTGACGGCGCTTACATTAGACGAGCGAAGTCAACGCTGTCAACATCTCTGTGACCGATGTCATCCCGAGCGACTTATCACCACGGCAATCTGCGCCCCGCCCTCGTTCGCGCAGCGATGCAGCTGCTCGAGGAAAGCGGCGAGACAGCGCTATCGCTGCGTGCCGTCGCCCGCCGCGCCGGCGTCTCACCGGCTGCCCCATACCGTCACTACGCTGACCGCGATGCGCTCCTCTCAGCGGTCGCGGCGGTCGGCTACCGCCAGCTCGCCGAACGACTGGCCGCGGCGCACCCATCGCCCTCGACCCCGCAGCAGCTGGCCAGCGTGGCGGTCGCCTACGTGCAGTTCGCGCTCGATCGGCCCGCCCTGTTCCGAATCATGTTCGGAGAGCCATGCGAGCACGACAACGGCGAACGCGTCGCCGCCACCGCGGCCGTGTCGCACTACGTACGTGAGATCGCTGCGCGAACCTTTCCAAAGGCCGACGCCGAAGCGCTCGCGACCGCAATCTGGGCGCTCGTTCACGGATTCGCGTTCTTGTATCTCGACGGAAAGCTGGACGCCACCACGCCGGCGGTGGTAGCCGATCGCGTCACCGCCGCGATCCGGGCGCTTCTGACCGCCACCAGCGCCGACACGCGTGCGGCCGCCCTGGGATAGGTCAGGCCCGTCCGCACCGCCGACCCGAGCCGCTGGGCAGGCGGTTTGTCCTCCGCACCGATCGCCGCGCCCGCGGTCAGGAGCCGGGCGTCGTCTCGCAGGTGCGACCGGCGGTGAGGTACTGCGGTGAGTTCGTGTTGAGTGCGCCAAGGTCGATGGTCAAGTGCGTGCCAGATATGCGGGGATCGGCAAACTTGACGCCGTGCTTGCGGCATGCATCGGGCGAAATTCAGCCCATTCTTGATCGTCTGCTCGAGCTCGGCCGGGGTTGCCTGGCCATCGTTGGGCAGTGAGCGCTGACACGTGCTGTTCGCCGAGATGAACTTGGGTGAGGTGACATCCAACGGAGCCAGCGCTCGAGCCGAGAAACCACCAGGATTGCTCGGATCCTGAAAATCAGGCACACCGCGTTGACGCATGCAGCGGGCGTACGGAAACGCATTGTGTACTGCGCGGATGCGCTGGCACCAGCCGGCCTGCTCGAAGCTGGCTCACCACCACGGGCGGTCGCAGGAACCCCCACGGATAGGAGCGCGACGGCCAGCAACGCCCTTCGGGCACACCACGGCGGCCGGGCGATCCCCCGGACCACTCGATCCTGAGGCATCAGATGCATGTGTTCGCCAAATCCAGGGCCCGGCCGGCGGGGTCAAGAACCGTCACACCTGCACCGTCCCCGAGGACGGCGAGAAACCGGCCTGGTGGCTTTCGCCAGGCCGTTTCACGAACTAGAAACTGACGTTGCCCCTGCCGTACACGTTCGCCATCTCGGCGACCGTGGGAGCGCTGTTGCTCATGTTGCACTGCCCCTTCTTGGAGCCGCTCTTGTACGTCGAGCCGATGAAACCGAAAGATTCCGTGAGCTGGATGGTCCCGTGAATGCCAGCGTAGAGCCCGGTGCCGCTGACGACCGGCGCTGCAGCTGTCTCAGCGAGGGAGACCGAGCACGTTGCAGCGTTGACGGTCGGGTTGGCTTTATCGACCTTCGCCGTGATCGCCGTGAGATCGATCTTGATCGTGCCCTTCTTGAGGGTTGCCGTTCCGAACTTCTTGCCACCGCTGCCGGTGGCAGGCGAGCTTGACCCGTAGTCTCCGACCGCGCCGGTGAAGAGGATCTTGCCGCTGCCTTGGCCTTGCCCGGGCGTGACGAATATCTGGATCGGACCGCCCGCCGGCGTTTTCGGGCTCCCCTGCACGTCCCGTGGGTGAGGTAACGCTGTTACCGGGTAGCGCGGCCGTCGTCGTCTGATCAAACAGCGCCGTTGGCGTGGGCGGAGCGCGCGAGACGTTTTTCGCTGCTCGTG
>Ga0182024_10021234_pt1 | contig 11794 bp, 9 predicted proteins | sample P32metaG_FD_120480 | JGI IMG/M metagenome (GOLD analysis project Ga0182024, IMG submission 120480) | Permafrost microbial communities from Stordalen Mire, Sweden - P3-2 metaG (Illumina Assembly) | ecosystem: Environmental > Terrestrial > Soil > Wetlands > Permafrost | place: Sweden: Stordalen... | reverse complement strand
CACCACATTTCAAAGCAGTTAACATCACTTTCCATTCTTCATATTACCGGCAGTTTACCGGCAGTTGGTGCTATTGCTCCACCACAACGCCATCCAGTAGCTCGGGTTTCTTGTGGCTGAACAGAAGCTCAAGAAACATTCCCTGCGCCAGCAGCCTGTCTTCCGACATCGACTTGGCGTAGATCTCAAGAGTCGTTTTCAAGTTCTGGTGCCGCAGAATCTCCTGCACCGTCTTGACATCGACTTTCATCTTCACCAGCACCGAGGCCAGCGTCCTTCGGAAAGTGTGAAAACCGAAGGTACGCGGTGGAGCGACCACTCCGGCCTTCCTCGCCGCTACTCTCAGGTAATCCGCGACCAGCATGTTCGCCGCGGGCGGCTTCTTCCCTTTCAGGCGAAGACTGGGAAACACGAAGTCTTCGTCTCCGGGATAGAGCGTCTCCTTGCGCCAGGCAAGAAGATGCGCCGCCAGCAGTGGATGCATGGGCACGGGAGCTTTCGAGGCCTTCGACTTGGGCGGGCCGAAACGTCGGTCGACGTAGGCCCGGCGCACTTGGATCAGATGGTCAATGAAATCCAGGTCGTTCCACTTGAGAGCCAGGACTTCGCTGACGCGTAGTGCCGTCGCAGCATCGGTGAGAACCATGGTGCGACGCATCAAATCCAGGTTGTCGAAGATGTCGAGCACCTGGGGCAGTGTGAGGATGACCGGTTCGAAGTCGCTCGCGAGCGACTGGCGCACGAAACCGATGGGATTCCCGTCCGTTGTGCGGGGTAGAAATCCCTGCCGTTGTCCGTGCACGTAGACGTTATTCATGGCCTTGCGGATCTCACCCAGGGTCGGATTCCTGAGCTCGAACTTCTTCTTGAGTTCCCTCAGCCAGTCTTCTACATCAGGCGGATGAACTGCCAAAGCTGGAATGGTTCCCCAACGAGGCAAGGCCCAGCGACTGAGATAGCGTTTGTATTTGCGAATCGTCGAGTAGGCCTTCTCGATTGTGGCCTGCGTCTGATCCTCGGGTAGTTCCTTCTGGATGTAGTGGGCCGCAAGTTCCCCGAACAGCGGTTTAGCACCCACGTCAAATGGTGATTGATTGGGATTGAGATGAAGTTCGTCTACCCGCCGCCAAGCCGCTTCCTCGCTTGGATACTCCTTGACCTTGCCAACTTTGATGGGCGTGGCTTGCACCCACGTTCCATCTTCCGGCCGCTGCCGACGGTAGCAGAACACCCAAATGTCCCCTGACTTGCGTGGCTTCTTCTGCAGCCACCCATTTTGAAATCGTGCCATCACTTCTCCTTTGGAGAGGTGGCACTCCCGGCTGGTGTGGAGTTTCGCTGAGTACGAGCCCATTGGTCAAGTTCACTGAGCTTGTACCGCCAAGTTGTGCGCCGACTGCGCGGTCCGCTGAGTACCGGGTGTGCAGGGAGTTTGCCCTCGCGAGACAGCTTCTGCACCTTCTTCCAGTCGAAGGCCAGGAATACGGCTGCCTGTTTGCTGTCAACGTAAGGTTCGAGGTAGGGCGCAGTAGCGGGGTTGACCGAGTTGGGCTGGGTGGACATTGGGTCCTCATCCTCGCGGATTCCTGTCGTCCGCGGTGGCCGCCCGTCAGGCCTGTGACACAATTCGCGGGCGCGATGTAGCGACCCGTTTGCGACGGCCACTGGCTGGGAGCGCGTGATGTGCAGTTCTTTTATGCCGGAAACGAATTTAGGTCAAACGGATGTCCTTCCGCTCGATATGAGCGAAACTACCCCAATGGCAACCCTCGACGTTGGAATGCCTTAGCATTCCCGTTGCGAACGGCCGACAGCCCCGTCCACCGTCCACCACCCAAAGTGCGTATGGTCACAAAATCTCTGATCGGAAGCGCGGATATTTTGTTGTCAGCCAGGTCCGCCGGGACGGGTCGCATTCGAGCTTTCGGACCTACAATGAACGGACCGGCCGACTCTCACATCTGCCCAACCTTTTCCACGCGCAGGGAGTCTTTTGGAAGCCGAACGAGCCTTCGAACACTCTCACCAGTATCTTATAGGCCGGTAATGACGGTGACAGATGACAGACGTATCCTTGACTAAACGGATGCCGTTTCCACGCCCTTGATTTCGGGCAGCGAAAGAGAACGCTGTCCCCGAGATGTCCAATGATGACCGTATTGTTTGGAAAAAAGGCGACGCGATGATCGTCAAAAGGGGTTAACTAAAATCGATGAAGACGAACTTGTTTGAACCGCTCGTCCCGTCCGACAAGTTTCACTCGAATCTGTCGAAGATCCTTCCTCAACCGGAGGGCGACTGGCACGGTCCAACAAGGATTGCCCTGCAGGAGTCGTTCGATAAGCTACCTAAGCCAGACGGCAATTTCATAAGAGACTTTCAGACGACAGGTTTCGATGGAAGAGTATGGGAACTTTACTTAAATCAAATGTTTCGCTCCGTGGGGCTCTCTGTAGAACAGCCATACGACAGGCCCGATTTTCTGCTGTCGAATCTCCGCGGCGAAACAGTCTGGGTCGAAGCCGTCACAGCCAATGCCAGCCAAGTTTTTGAGGAGAAGCCGGAAGAAGAAGAGGAGAATCTGTGGGGTGGTCAAGATGAAGTCGCGATTAAGCTCGGCGCACCTTTGACAGACAAACTCAAGAAGAAGTATTGGGAACGACCTTGGGTTACCGGGAAGCCCCTGGTCCTTGCCATAGCCGATTTTCACGACAGCTCTCCAGGTCTTCGCAATTCTGTGCATGCCTTGGAGCGGTATGCGTATGGTCTCCATGCGAGGCTCACCTCGTCCGTCGGCGAAGAGGTTAAATATGTAGAAGAGGAGCTTGCTAAGCATGTCGGTAGGAAGACCATCCCTTCAGGATTTTTCAAACTTGAAGGAGCAGAGAATATCAGTGCCCTCCTATTCAGCAATGCCGGAACGATCGCAAAATTTAGCAGGATGGGATTTCTGAAAAATCCAGCATCAGGGATGATCATGGCGCGCTTTGGCACCGAATATGATGACGATCCCAAAGCCATCATGCCTGCCGCGTTTCGTATTTTGTTGATGAAGAGGTAGAGAACTGGAATGACGAAGCGGTCGTTCTACACAACCCTTATGCCAAATACTCTCTACCCGATGCCTTCTTCGGCAGGACGTCTTTCACCATTTACGAGAATGGCAGCACTGCCTTCTTCACTCACGGAAATTTCATTTATTCGAGCGTCACAGAGAAGCTACTTTGTCCCGAAGAGAGTAAAGCATCCTACAAGATGATCCTTGCCTCAAAGCTGGAACACTGGCTTCAAGACTACGACAAAGCGCGTCACGAAATGGAGCAGCGAGTCGTAACCGCTCACCGCGAACAGAAGCAAAAAGAACAGTCATAACTCTTCTTGGACCTCCATCAGCAGAAAATCTTTGAGCGCCCTCTACAGCTAGGCCCGCAGCTCAAACATGCGAGGCGACACTTCGACGAATTGACCGCTCTTTCGCAACACGCGCCGAAGGTACACTTCGGGATCTTTCGCTCGCGATGCGTAACCCTCATTCCGCATCCTGCGCACGATCTCCTCGATCGGAACCGGGCCTGCGCTGACCACGCAAATTCTTCTCGCATGGACAAGCGCGGTGGCCTTCTTGACCGGCGGCAGCACGGCCTGAATTTGCCGATGCGTCTTTGCGGCCTCAGACTGCGCAGACGCGACTTGCTGCATCAGGATTATGAACCCTTCAAACATCGGCCCCTTGACTTGACGTACTGTGGCGCAGGCAGAGCTCCAAACCTGCAAAAGCTTGGCGCGCGACCTCGGGTGGATCACGACCGCCGCTAGAGCTCCAGCGATCGCAAGCTGGAGCCATGCGGGTTGTCGGCGGAAGCCGTCGAAGAGATTCTTGATCCCTCGAACCGCTGCCCGAAGCGCTTCGACTCCGATTGTCACCGTGTAGGTGGATCCCACTGTGAAACCTAGCGTGACGCTCGTTGCACGGGCATGGTCGCGACACGTTGCATCGATGCAGACCCACACCACAGGGGCGCCCATCTTCCGCAAGTGCGCGTCGCGTGTGTAGACCGGCAACGATAGCTCATCACTCGCGTGCTTGTAGGGCAAGTCCTTCGGATCTGCGACCGAGCCGTCAATCACCTCCGAGAAAGGCTGATAAAAGTGCAGTTTCGCCTGGAAAAGTTCCCATTCCCGTTCTGCCTCGGAAAGAGTCGCGCCGGTTCGGTCAGCTATTGCCGGAAGGTACTTCTCGATTTCGAGCCTCAGGAAATTGGGAGCGATCAGGACAAGCACGCCAGCGTCGATCGCTTCTTCCAAACCTGATCGAGCCTGAGGTTTCTCTCTGCTTCCAAGTCTCCACCTCAGCTCTCCTTGAACCACGTTCGCATCGACGATTGCGCGGATCTGAAGGACGCGGTGTTCGACAAGATGCTTCAAATCGGGCCACATCTCGAGGAACGGCCGCAGCATCGGAAGAGTGTCCGACAGGAAAAGAAGTTCGAGCCGCAGAACGTCGGACTGAATTGGCTGAGTAGCCATCACCACGATTTTATCTCGGGGACCGACATTCAACAGCAGTCAAGGGACATCTTTCGGACATCGCTTGGGCATGAGCGAACAGAATCAATCAGTTCCGGGGCAGCATAGATTTGGCAAGCCCTACGTCGACTCTTCCTTACCTACTCGGTCCCCGGGCCAAGCAACCGGTGTTGCCACACCAGTCAGGGACACAAACCATTTACAATCCTTGACATAGCTTCTTGAGTGTGGCTCTCGGTTAATTCCAGGGCGTATGCCAGTAGCATTTCTCCATCTATCGGACATTCATTTCGGGCAAGAAAAAGGCGGTCGTGTTTTCACGCACGAAGACGTGCGCGAGCGGTTGCTCGATGATGTTGCGCAGTTGGTTCGGAAGCTGCCGAACGGAAGGGTCGACGGGATCATCGTGACCGGTGATATTGCCTATGCCGGATCGGAGAAACAGTATTCGGCCGCGGGTAAGTGGCTAGACCGTTTGGCCTCTGCCGCAGGCTGCAAGATCACGGATATCCAAGTTGTCCCAGGAAATCACGATATCAATCGCGACGGAATCTGTCGGTCATCGGAGATGATGCTCGCCGAGATTGCCGAAAAGGGCGAACCTCGACTTGACTATTTTCTAGAGATGGAAAAGGACCGCGAGGTCTTCTATGGCAGGTTTGAAGACTACCGGGAGTTTGCCGAAGCGTACAATTGCCCCCTCGATCGTGACGGTGGAACGGCCGGCGAACGTGTAATGGAACTCGCGCCGGGCCGTACCCTCCGTTTTATCGGACTGAATTCGGCACTGTGCTGTGCGAAGAATGATGAAAAAGGCAAGTTGTTATTAGGGGCGCGGCAACGGACCTTGCCAAGAAGAGTCGGTGAGGAGCTTGTGGTGATCTGCCACCATCCTCTTCCGTGGTTGCGTGATTCTGAAGAGGCGAGGCAGTACGTGCGGAGCCGGGCCCGTGTATTTATCTCGGGACATGAGCACACGCCACAGCTCGCGGTGGATCCAGTCCATGCCGATTGTGACCTACTGACCATTGCAGCGGGAGCAACAATTCCACCGGTGGCAAATGATGAGTTCACGTTCACCTACAACTTACTGGAGTTCGATTGGGACCATGCCACAGACAGACTTGCGGTGACGGTTTACCCTCGAATTTGGTCTCGGACGGAGACCGCCTTTGAAGCGAACACCAAGGCCTTCGGGTCAGAGAAGGTCGCGCACACGCTTGGCTGTCCGAATTTCCGGGGCAACGTGCACTCAGAAGAGAAGACTGCCGCCTTGCCTAAAAATGCAAGGCCCACAGATGACGCACACAAGAACCTTGCTGTGAACGAGCCGACCGATGCAGGTTCACAGGAAGAGAGGAACGTGATGGAGGACAAATTTCCTTTCCTGCTACTCCGTTTTTTCCGGGACCTCACTGCTACCCAAAGATTGACGATCCTGGTCGAGATGGGCGCGCTGCCGAAGAACTGGAGTGGAGTGTTGACCCATCCGATGGAGAGGAGGGCGTTCGACTCTCTCAAGTCCCATGGAAAGCTTGACGGTTTAGAAAGAGAGATCCAGAAATTTCTTGGCGCACCTGCAAATGGAGAAAAAGACTGATGGACATTGCACAGCATATACGGATTTTTGACAAAATGCCGACTGACGATCTGGTGGAGAAGCGCAAACAAGCGATCAGTTCTTCGTTGGGAACTGAGTCCAGCACCCGTATCCCGCGGCGCCACGAGATTAGCAGCGTGGGAAAATGTGTTCGATCTCCCGAATCTTTCGATCGCGCCTCCTGGGTCAGCACTCTGGCGCACAAGGTACAGCAATGTTGCACCGAGGCTGGGAATCGCCTACACCTTGCGGCACGATCTGGTGTTACGGGTTGGTGGGGGAATTTTCTACGACCTCGGACTGGGCGGATCGACGCAGCTCGCCACGTCATACCCGAACATCGCTCCGGGATTTGTCCCAAATGTGCAGCTGCCTTTAGCAAATGTTCCCCAGTATCTGCCGGTGATCTCCTTCTCGCCGCCTTTCACTTTTGACATTCTTGGATTTGACCCCGCCATGAGTCTGCCGCGGTCCTATCAATGGAATGTGGCCGTGGAGAAATCCTTGCCAGGGAAGCAGAGCGTGTCGGCAACATATGTCGGCCAAATCGGCAAGAGTCTGCTCAGACAGCAGGCCACGTACCAGCCGAACCCGAACTTTCAGGGGGACTTCCTCCTCACCTATAACGGAGCCTGGTCGAAATACGATGCCTTGCAACTGCAATATCGAAAGCCACTCGCTTCCGGGCTGCAAGTGCTTCTGAATTATGGGTTCGGGCATTCGCGCGACAACAGTTCCAACGACGTTGTCGCGGGCTTGTCAAATACAGTCATTTCCGCCGCCCGTGACTCGGCCTCCTCCGATTTTGATGTGCGCCAGAGTCTCTCGGGCGCACTGACCTATGAAGTGCCCGCAAGGACAGCGAACAGTATCGTGGCTCCCGTTGTGACCGGCTGGTCCGTGGATGCTGTGGTGGTGGCCCGGACCGGGTTTCCGTTCAACGCCGGCCTGTATTCGACCTCCTCCGACCCCGACGGCTACGCCCTGTCCCGGCCCGATCTTGTGCCGGCCCAGCCTTTGTGGATTGCAAGTTCAGCCGCTCCCGGCGGAAAGAGCCTGAATCCGGCGGCTTTCTCCATCCCACAAGAGGTGCGGCAAGGTAGTGAGCCACGCAATGACATTGCTGGGTTTGGGCTGACGGAAGTGGATCTGTCTCTAGCGAAAAAGCTTCGCCTAACCGATCGGGTCTCGCTGCACTTCCGTGCCGATGGGTTCAATGTTTTAAATCATCCGAACTTCACGAATCCGCAAGCGATTTTGGATTACGGTCCAACGTATCTCAGCTCAACCCAGATGCTCAATCAAGGGCTAGGCGGCCTGAACCCACTCTTCCAGGAGGGCGGCCCACGATCGTTGCAATTATCGCTGAAGCTTGCGTTTTGAAATGGCTTGTTCGCTTCTCCAAGACACTACGTTTCAGCGGCTCAAGTAAAAGATTATGGCTTGGCAAAGGACTCTGTCATGCGGCGAAGCTGGCTCACACAGATGAAAGGGAAAAGGGCCCGGGATATGGTTCACTCGTGCTTCTGTGCAGCGGCCGGGGCGTTATTGACCATGACGCTCTGTCCCCTTCTTTCGCGAGCGCAGCCGCGGCCGGCTGCGCTGCCTGTCGAAACGCTGCTGAGTTTGCGGTCGTTTGCAGCCTACGAACCGTTTGCAAGCTCCGCCGACGGCCGGTGGATTGCCTACGTGGTGACCGCCAAGAGACATCGCACCGTGGATTCAGTGGAGATCGATAGCAGCGGGATCAAGGTTTTGGACCGCCGCACAGGCAAAGATTGGGAAATAGGTTCTCAGGATGCGGACAATTCCATGCCGGATTGGTCGCCGGATGGCAGGTATCTCGCCTTCTGCAGCGTGCATCCATCCGGCGGTGGACTGCTACTGAAAACCGTGTCGTTCTGGGACCGGCTTCTGGATAAAGACCAGGAAATCATGCAGGTTGATGAATGCATCACCGGCACTTTTCACTGGGCATGCGACAGCCGGCACATCTTCGTCCGTGTGGGGGCCGGTACAGCGCAGGCCAAGAAGACGCAACAGGCACCGTCGTTTTCACCGTTACCAGGGAGCAATGCACCTGTACTGCGCCATGGCGCGCCGGTGAGGGTCTTTACGGCGTGGGCCAGAAGTCTCGAACAAAACCCCGCGTCCGATCCATGGGACATCAGTGCATCGTACGACCTTGCGCTCGCAGATATTGCCGGCGGCAACCCAAATTATTTGATTACGAACGTGAGAATTGGGGCATTTTGGGTCGCGCCCACTGGCGATAGTGTTGCCGTGGCGGTAAGAAAGCGATTCGCTCACCCAGGCTCTCAGCAGCTACTCTACGATCTTGGTGAACTGAATGTTTCCACTCGCACCTTTCGCGTTCTAGCTGTTGACGCGGAACTGGGCCCGACACCATTCACAGTGAGTTGGTCCCCGAACGGAAAATTCCTAGCTTATCGCTCTGCGGGTATGTCGACAGAGGGTCACGTCTTTGTAGTTGCATTAGCGGCGGGGCCGCCGCAGGACCTCACCTTGAGTATAAAGGGGATTTCTGGGAAGAAGGGATTTGCAGGGAGTGCCGTTCAGCTTCCCTTGTGGGAGGAGGACGGCCGCTCTCTGCTCTTTGCTGTGGACGGGACCCTTTGGAAGGCTCCCCTTGGTGACGGACAGGCGCGTGCGCTGGCACGTTTTCCTGGAAAGCGGGTGGAAACGATTCGACAAGGAAGCAACTTGATTTGGACGACTGGAGAGGGAGATTCAACCATCGTGATCGCCCGAGATGAACAGACAGAGGAAAGATCATTTCACCGGGTGAACCTGGTGAGCGGCGAACAAGCGGAGCTGTTCTCCGGGAAGTTCGATGTGGATAGTCCCATGAACATGGTTGCTCCCGAACGCGGAGACTCTGTGTTCTATGTGGCGGAGAGCTCTAACCGGGGTTCTGACTTGTGGTCGTTTCCTGCGGCCGGCGGAGAGCCTCGGGTTCTGACGCACATCAATCCCGAGATGGATCGCTATATGCTGGGTTCGAGCAGAATTGTGGAGTGGCGGGGACTGGATGGAGAGTTATTGCATGGCGCGCTCCTATTACCATCTACTTTCGAGGCAAGGAAGAGGTTCCCGTTAGTCGTGGGCGTATATGGCGGTCACTTTCTTTCCGCCGATGCGCAGATGTTTGGTTTTGGAGGATGTGTCAGCCCAATTAACGCTCAACTTCTCGCGACACGAGGTTATGCCGTGCTTTGCCCGGATGCTCCACAAACCGTGGGTACTCCCATGTTGGACTTGGCGAAAACGGTGTTGCCCGGAGTCAACAAACTCATCGATCTGGGGATTGCCGATCCGGATCACTGCACCACTGGAAGACACCCGGATCACGGTGGTTCCGTTTGCTCGGGCACCGTTGTACGCTGCTCTCCCCGAATCTCACCTCTGTGTTCGGCGCGAGCGTTTGGTCCTTCGGGATCTAGAAAAAGACGACTGGATTCTGAGTGCGAAAGAGGTTAACCCGACTATTCATGACGCGATTCTCAAAACGGCCAGGCTAGAGGCAATCGCACCGAAAGATGCGCATGAAACATTCACAGAACAACAAGCGGTTCATTTGGTGGCCGAGCATGCAGGAGTAGCTATCCTCACAAAACTGAGTGCCCCGGAATTTCGAGCAGATGGTGTTGTCGTGAGGCCGCTATCGGATCCGTCACTGTGTTTCGATACTTGCCTGGTGATGAGATCCGATGACGATTCAAAACTTACAAACCAATTTGCTCGCTCATTTCTCCACAGATTTCCACATCGCGTCCTGGCGTCAAGCCAGACGGAGTCTCGGTAGTGCCGCAGTTTGAGTTTTCGCAAGTGATCCGCTTAGAGTTTCCTTAGAATGCGTTCATTTTGCGGCGTACCGTCGGAGGTAAGAATTCTACAGACACTGTCTGAAGAATCTATAAGCCCTATGGATCCCAATAATATAGAGCGCAATTGCTCAATAATTAGTTTCGTATTGCCCCGGGTCTGCGTCCATCCTCGGCCTCATCAACCCGAATCGCTTGGATCCGTTAACAAATTGTATGGATAGCGTTATCCGTAAGATATAGAAAACTAATAAGTTAGTCGCAATTATGCATGACACGTTACTAATATTATTGACAATTTAGGTCATGAAAAGTAGGATAACCGTGGAGAATCAGGGAAATGCAGACGAGCACACTTGAGCAGTTGAGGCGACATCTTCGCCCTGGACGTGTGTACCGCAGAGAAGATCTTCTGCCCTGGTCCCATAGCGTTGATAGACACCTCAAAGCACTCACTGTCGATGGGACTCTCCAGAAGCTTCGTACCGGCTTGTACTACAACCCTCGCAAGTTCGAATTTGGAGAGGCTCCCGCGGATGAACATGAGCTTGTGAAAGCCTTCTTGAAAACAGATCATTTTGTCGTTACGTCGCCGAATGTCTACAACCAGCTGGGACTTGGGACGACACAGCTATACAACAAACGCGTTGTCTATAACCAGAAACGGCACGGTACATTTCCGCTTGGCAGTCGAATGGTCACTTTCGAGCGGCGATTGAACGTTCCGAAGCAGCTCTCTCCGGAGTTCCTGCTCGTCGATCTGGTTAACGAATTGAGCCACCTCGCGGAGGATCGGGACGCTGTCCTTTCTCGCGTTCGCGCACGAGCCAAGAAGATGGACCCGAGAAAACTTTCCCGAGCGGTTTCTCTCTACGGCAAGTATTCGACGCAGAAAAAATTCCGGGAGATGTTGCAATATGCCGGCTGAATCCTTTCTGCACGAAAGAGACGATTTCAAGGCGCTTATCGAGACCGTCGCGGCCAGCGAAAGAATCAACGATCCAGCTTTGGTGGAAAAAGACTACTGGATCATGCACGCCGTCTTTGGGCTCAAGCAGCTTGGCTTAGCCTTTGAGCTCAAGGGCGGCACTTCGCTTTCCAAGGGCTTTGGGATCATTCAACGCTTTTCGGAAGACATCGATATTCGCATCGAGCCCTTCTATGGATTGCAAGTCGACACAAATCCAAACCACGAAAAACCTCAGCACGTCGAATCTAGAAGACAGTTTTTCGACAAGCTGCGCGACAAGATCAAGATCTCAGGAATTACGGCGATCGAGCGGGACACGACATACGATGACGGAACGCTGAGAAACGCTGGCGTCAGGCTAGGCTACGAGACTCACTTCGGCTCGATCGCCGGTCTCAAGGATGGGATTCTCTTAGAGGCAGGTTTTGATCAGACAGCTCCGAACCGCGCCGTTACAATCTCTTCTTGGGTCATCCAATTCGCTGCAGCCAAGAAACTTCAATACACGGACAACCAAGCTCGCGACATTCCCTGCTACAACCCCGAATACACCTTTGTCGAAAAAGTCCAAGCCGTAGTCAGAAAGTACGGACAATTTAGAGCCACGGGAAAGATCTCGCCGAACTTCCTGAGACACTACTACGATATCCATCAACTTCTCGACGTAGAAGCCGTGCACAAATTCATCGGGACTCCCGAATACTTGGAGCATAAAAAGAAGCGCTTCAAGTCTTTGGACCAAAACGTCGCAAAAAGCGGAGCCTTCACCATTGAGGACGAGAACACGACGTGTCCTTTCTTGCGCTCTAGCAGCAGCGCGCGATGACATTCAGCCGCATGAATGCGTCGTTT
>Ga0182024_10021233_pt1 | contig 11795 bp, 8 predicted proteins | sample P32metaG_FD_120480 | JGI IMG/M metagenome (GOLD analysis project Ga0182024, IMG submission 120480) | Permafrost microbial communities from Stordalen Mire, Sweden - P3-2 metaG (Illumina Assembly) | ecosystem: Environmental > Terrestrial > Soil > Wetlands > Permafrost | place: Sweden: Stordalen... | reverse complement strand
CCTGCGGTTTTTGCTCCTTGCAAGTCCCAACATCCACAGGCTGAAGCCTGCACTACTCATTTGGTCTGGGCTTCCGCAAATTGCTTCTTAAACGACTCCAACGTCAGACGCAGCCCTTCTTCCAAATTCACTTTTGGTTCCCAGCCCAGCAGGCGCCGCGCCTTGGAAATATCAGGGCAGCGCTGCTTGGGGTCATCCTGTGGCAATGGTTCGAAGACAATGGGTGTGGTCACGCCGAGCAAGGTGCGAATGCGTTCGGCGAATTCCAGGATCGTGATTTCATGGGGATTTCCGATATTGGTTGGCTCGTGTTCGTCGGACATCATCAGCCGGTAGATTCCGTCGATTAAATCGGAGACATAGCAGAAGCTGCGCGTCTGTTTTCCAGTGCCGTACACGGTGATGGGCTGCCCGGTCAGCGCCTGATGAACGAAGTTCGGAAGAGCGCGGCCGTCATTGAGGCGCATCCGTGGCCCGTAGGTGTTGAAGATGCGGACGATGTGCGTGTCCAGGCCTTTTGCGCGGTGATAGGCCATCACCATGGCTTCCGCAAAACGCTTGGCTTCATCGTAAACGCCGCGCGGGCCGACCGTGTTCACGTTGCCCCAATAGGTTTCGGGCTGCGGGCTGACATGAGGATCGCCGTAACACTCGGACGTGGACGCGAGGAAATACTTGGCCTTCTTCGCAAGCGCCAGGCCCAGGGTATTGTGGGTTCCGAGCGAGCCCACCTTCAGCGTTTGGATCGGGAGTTTCAGATAGTCGACCGGGCTCGCGGGCGAAGCAAAATGAAGGACGTAGTCAACTGGGCCCGGGACATCGATATACTTGGTGACGTCGTGCTGCATGATTGCAAAGGGAGAGTTCCTCGCGAGATGGCGCAGGTTGGCAGAGGTGCCGGTGACCAGGTTGTCGATCGCGAGAACTTCCCAGCCGCGATCGAGGAGGTAGTCGCACAGGTGCGACCCGAGAAATCCCGCGCCTCCCGTGACTACCGCGCGCAACGGGTTGGCCTTTCCATGCGGACGATTTCTGAATGATTGCGTTTCTTCATAATTGCATATTCCCTCATGCGGTCGAAACTTGCGGACGCCCTAAATTTCATTGTAGCCTCAGCAGCCCGTGACGCAAACTCGGGTTCGGCGGATCGCGCGCCTAATTGTAACCGTCCCACGCGGCCCTCGGGTGGGTGATGAGAATCCACGGGCCGCGATTGACCTCCAATAGGCACCGGGTTAGGATGCCAAGTCCGCCCGACGACCATGACCCACGAACGATTTTTTTTGCTGCGGTGCTGTCCGAGCTGCAAGAGCTTTGACGTTCGCCGTTCGCACAAACGCGGACTGTTCGAGATGATCGTTCTTCCATTTTTATTACTGAGGCCTTTTCGCTGCGAAGACTGCACCAAACGACACTATAATTTATTTTTTACGAGGGCGCTCCACGAACCTGAGGAAAGGGCCCGGCGGCGTGCTTGAGGAGGGCGCGATACGTTCCTCGGGGCGCGGCATGGCGATAAGGCGGAATTTTGATTGAATTCAGATCGAAGATGCGCCGGTGGCTGATTCCCGGCGGAATTATCATCGTGCTCGTCATTGCGGCGGCCGTGATATTTTTCACCGTCGGGAGTTGGCTCGTTGTCGAGGATCCGCTCGTCCATGCGGACGTAATCGTGGTTCTGAGCGGGCGCCTTCCGGAACGCGCCGTCGAAGCGGCTCGAATCTACAAGGCCGGTTACGCGGACCAGGTTTGGATCTCTCCGCCGATTTCTCCCGTGGATGAATTGAAGACCATGCACATTTCGTATCTGGGCGAGGATTTCTATAACGAGAAGGTATTGATGGCCCTGGGAGTTCCTCCGGACTCTATTCGTATCCTGGAGCGGCCGGATGCGAACACGGAGGCCGAGGTCCGCCAAATTGAGGAGGATCTCCACAATCTGGAATTCCACTCCGTGATCATAGTGACTTCAAAACCGCACACGCGGCGCGTACGCACGATCTGGCGCAAACTCGTGGGCTCCGATCCGCGCATGATGGTGCATTACGCCCAGGACGACGTTTACGACGGCGCGCATTGGTGGCGCCACACCCGGGACGCTTTGGATGTGGTCCGCGAGACGCTGGGCCTTTTGAACGCCTGGGCTGGCTTCCCGCTGCGCCCGGACCAGAATTAATCATGCCGGTCCGCCAACGCAAACCCAATGAAATCGCCCAGCAGGTCATGCCATTGCTCCTGCTGGGAATTGGTTTGGTTACGACGAACAACTCCGTAACGTTCCTGGATGACGAGGCCACGACCCTGGGCGCCGCGGCGAATCCGCTGCGAACGACGCTTGCCATGTTCTCTTCCAACAGCGGCCTGCATGTGCACTCTCCGCTTTTTGACATCCTTCTCCATTTCTGGCTGCGATGGACGGGAGGAAATTTCGACTACTTTCGGCTCCCATCCATTCTATTTTTTCTCGCAGGACTTTTTCTTTTGGGCGGCGCCGCCCGTCATATCACTGGGGCATCAGGAGGCAATGCCATCATCTGGGTTGGTGTCCTTTGGCCGTTCGGCTTCTACTTTGGCCGTCTGGCGACCTGGTACCCGTTTTCATTTTTTTTGGTCGCCGGCTTGACGCTCTCTTACTTCAAGTATCTGGAAGAGCAGACCTTAGGCCGTTGGGCGGTATTATTTATTTTCGGCGCCTGCCTTGTGTGGACAGACTATTTCGGCTGGGCCATTCTCGCGTGTCTCGCAGCGGACCAGATTTTTCGCTCGCGTTCCAAAGAAACCACGGCAACTCCCAAAGCCATCCTGGGAACTGCGGCACTATTGTGCGTTTCGTTCCTTCCTCTTTTTTATGCGTTTCGCGCGGAGCTTGCCACCGGACTGAATTTTCATCAGGGTGCGCATTCGATTCTCGCAAACCTCGCGTTTAGCGCCTTTTCGCTATTCGTCAGCGAATCGGTTGCTCCCTGGTATTGGTGGTTGAGCGTTCCCGCGGGGCTCGCAATTCTGTTCTGTATGGCATTGGTCGCTCGGTGGCTCCCACGCCCCGCGCGGCGTTTCCTTGTCTACAGCGCCAGTTTGATTGTCCTGATGGCTTTGATTGGAATCCTCAATACGAATCGCCTGCTCATGATTTCTCCCTGGATCTTGTTGCCTGTCGGTGTTGCGATTGAGACCGCGAAGCCACGCTGGGCAACTTTTGGCCTTGCTGGCGCGCTCCTGGTCATTGGCGTGGTTGGGTGGTACGGGACTTATTCGCGGCGCTACTATTCCGCGCCTCGATTTATCGAACCCTGGCAGGAAATTGCGGGGGATGCGGCCGCGAAAATTCGCGGTGGCGCAACGGTGATCTCCGACCATCCTTCGTTTCTTCTTTATCTAACTTATATTCTCCGCGTACCGAATCAGAATGGCCCATGGAGATTCGAGGGCTTGCTTCCCGAAACCGTCAACGATCCACGGGTATTTTCGTCTGTGGGCTGGCTTGCCGCGGGGCATCCGGCGAGCGGGAAAATGTTGCTTGTTCGAGGGGGCCGCGATCCAGGAGGAAACGAGCCCGTCGATGAAGTCGCGCGGCAACTGGATCAGGCCTGCGGGTCCATATCGTCTCGTCTCAGGATGCGTGACGAAGGGTACGCGTGGAAGCAGCGATTTTTCCCTGAACTGGGCGAGCCACAGTGGAGGATCGAAATTCGAGAATATGATTGCGACTCATCGAATTCAAAACAGATCTATCGCATCCCTCCGCCTTGATTTGGACAAGAATCAAGAATGAGGTAGTCGTCGGGCCATCGTCCTCTATTATAAAGACTTACATTCCACTAAAAACTTGTAGTACGTCAGGTCCATTGTCGCTGACGTTCTTTTGTATCAAACTGGGAATAGGAGGGAGAATCCAAATGCCGGCTGTAGTTGTTTTCGGTCTTTCAGCCATAGCCTTTAGGAATTTCTGCCTCTACTACTGGCGCGCCATCTCCGGGGTTTCGGTCTGAGTAGCATAACCCAGGCGTGTCGCACAGTTTAAAGTCACTACTAGTACCTAAGGTGTACAGGATCAGTACGAGACGGCCATTGCACCAAACTGAGACATAAACGAAACTGTAATCCTGAGGAAAGATCCTGGATGATTGCTGCAATCATATTCGTGGCTTCGGTCGTGGCCTTCGCGCAGTTTGGGCTGTATTACTGGCGCGCGACCATTTCCGGAATTGCGGCGCAGACGGTCTCGGAGCGGATCCGAGTGGCTGCGGGGATCACCCATGTGGGAATTGGCGCCCAGGACTTCCGTAACATTATAATTCTAAAAGATTTATCACCTGACCTGCAGGGCCCTAACGGCGGCTTCAAGACCATTCGCGCGTACTACGCAGTAGTGGAGAAGCTTGGCAGCATCGTCCCCGCGATGGCCAGCTGGGCGAACACCGAAATGGCTACCTGCGCGCGCTACGCCGCGGTCCTGATGGACCAACACCTGGAGCGCAACATGGCCTGCGCCGCCCAAGTCCGCGGGATGTAAATTAGCAAGCACTGATGTTGAAAGACGGAAGGTCTAACTCTAATAGGCCCAGCGAAGTAGAACCCCGCCTGACGTATATCCCGCACCGACCGCAACGAGTAAGACAAGATCGCCTTTTTTGAGGCGCCCCTCGGCGACGGCATCGCGCAAACCGAGGGGTATGGTTCCCGCTGTGGTATTTCCGTAGCGGTCGATGTTCACCATAATTCTGGCGTCGTCCACGCCGAGGCGCTCCTGCATGGCGCGAATGATGCGCAAGTTGGCCTGATGAGGTATTACCAGCGCCAAATCTCTGCTCGTGAACCCATTTCGTTCGAGCATTTCGCAGGCGAGATCCGCCATACGGCGCACCGCGTACTTGAAGACCTGAGCGCCCTCCTGATGGACGAAGTGCATCTTCTGGTCCACGGTTTCGTGGGAAGCCGGGTGAAGGGATCCGCCGCCGGGCATGAAAAGATATTTTCCTCCGGAGCCATCGACATCGTGCACGAAGTCGAGAATGCCCTCGTCGTCGCGGTCGGTTTGCTCCAGGAGGACAGCTCCCGCGCCATCGCCGAACAATACGCAAGTCGCGCGATCCTTGTAATCCAGAATGGAAGTCATCACGTCGCTGCCGATGACGATCGCCTTTTTTTGAGTTCCGGCGCCCACAAATTGAGCGCCGACCGTGAGGGCGTATAGAAATCCGGAACAAGCCGCCGAAAGATCGAATCCCCAGGCGTGCGTAGCGCCGAGATTATTCTGGACAAGACAGGCGGTTGCGGGAAACATCATGTCCGGAGTGACGCTGGCCACTACGATCAGGTCAATCTCCGACGCGGGCACGTTCTTGCAGGTCAGGAGCTGGCGCGCAGCCGCAGTGGCAAGATCGGAAGTGCCGACGCCTTTTCCGGCGACGTGGCGTTCGCGGATGCCGGTGCGCTCCCGAATCCAGGCGTCGTCCGTCTCCACCAGCTTCTCCAAATCGGCATTGGACATCACCCGCGGCGGGACATACCCGCTCACACCGGTAATCTTCGCTGCAATGCGTCTGGACATTCCGTCTCCGTGAGGCTTGCTGGTCTCCGGCTAGAAGAACCGCGATTCTACGCAATCAAAGGCGGCGAAACAAGTGTGGCGTGGCTGATGACATTCGGAAGACACGTAGGACGGGCTTTTCAGTGAAAAACTTCAGGCTCATGGGCTAAGGCGGGATTCAGGATGAGAGGATTCGGCATTTCCCGGAGGCGGGAGATAAATATCTGCACCAATTCGGGATCAAATTGCGCGTTTCCGCAGCGGTCGAGTTCCTGGAACGCTTCTTCCGGCGTACGCGCCTTCTTGTAAGTCCGTTCGGAAGTGATCGTGTCGTAGGCGTCAGCGATCGCAATGATTCGCGCGCCCCTCGGAATCTGGCCGCCGGCAAGCCCTTCCGGATAGCCCGAGCCGTCAAAGAACTCGTGATGGTGCGCGACCATCTCGCGGATGCTTTCGGTGCCGCGCAGAGGTTCGAGCAGCTTGGCCCCGTACTCCACATGGCGCTTCATCGCTTCCCATTCCTCGGGATTGAGAGGGCCGTTCTTGTTCAAGATCGATTCCACGATTCCGACTTTTCCAACGTCATGCAGCATGCCGCCCAGCCGCACGGCCTCAACCTCATGGCCTTCCAGGCCCATGGCTTCAGCAATCAAGACAGCGTAGCTGGAAACCTTGTGAGAGTGGCCCTGAGTAAATTGATCCTTCGCATCGACGGCGAGCGCGAGCGACGTGAGCGTATCCATCACGATGGGAGGCAGCGGCTCGAAGGAAGATTCGCCCGAGGGTCCAGACATTTCATTTGCGGTAGGACGATTTGATGCGGTTTCCGTTTCGGCCAGGGACCTGGCGAACTGCTCGATGCGGCTGTAGATCTCGACGAACGCGTCGGGACCGGTGGCAAAGAGGCGCTTGAGCGTTACGCCGAGGTAAGCGTCGAGGACATCGCGCTTCCATTGCCGGGAATCATCCGGATTGAAATGATCCGCGGTGGAAACGGCGTTGCCGCCCTGATGCTTGGAAAGATACATCGAGGCATCGGCGACCTGGATCAGTTCCTGGGGAGTGGATCCGTTCAGCGGAAACGTCGCGACGCCAAAACTGGAAGTCACATTTTTTTCGCGCAAGACGGGATCGGCGCAGATCCAAGAACGAAGCTTCGCGGAAAGCTGGTGGCTTTGCGTTGAATCTGTTTCAGGCATCAGGATGACGAACTCATCGCCTCCATACCGGGCCACGATGTCCGACCGCCGGCAATTCGATTCGAGAATATGGGCAACGCGCTGCAGCACAAGATCGCCGTCCAGGTGACCATAAAAATCGTTGACGAATTTGAAGCGATCCAGATCCATGAGCACCAGCGAGAAGGAACGCCCCGCGCGCGTCGAGCGCTTCCACTCCGCCGAGAGAGCCTCCATGAAGAAGCGATGGGTCTTCAATCCGGTCATGCCGTCGGTGATGGCCTGTTCCTGAGCTTTCTGGAACGTGATGGCGTTGTGGTACGCGCCGGAAATCAGGTCGGCCAGGGTCCCGAGGAACAGAATTTCCTCCTGGGGAAAGCCGGCGATATTCTCTGTCTCGACGTACAACACGCCATACAACTGGTCGGCGTACACGATCGGGAGCGCGATCGCGGAGTCAGACCCTTCGAGTACAGGCTCGCCCGTGGTGTGCTTCGCGTCATACGTCACGACGGCCATCTGTCCTGTGCGAGCGACTCGCCCCACTACGTTGCCGTCCAGGCCCAGCCGGCGGCCCAGCGCGCCCTTGCGCTTTCCCGCTTCAGCCTGGACTACAATTTCCTTGGCCGAATAATCGAGCAGCGCGATTCCCATGTGAGAGTAGTCGAGCATTTGTTCCAGTTCTTCGGCAATCTTCGCGAGCATTTCATCCGGATTGAGTGTCGTGATGATATTGCGGGAGATGTTATTGAAAAGGGTCAGACGGCGCGATTTCGCCCGCTCTTCACGAAACAATCGCGCATTTTCAAGGGCGATGACCGCTTCGCTTGCCAGTACGCGCATCATTTCCAGGTGGCCGAAATCGAGAGCGCGTTCCTGAGGGCTGTGCAGGGTCATGGCTCCGATGGGCCGCTCATACAGCAGCAGGGGCACCCCGCAGAAGGAACCTTTGTGCAAACTCTGCGCCTCGAGGCCCAGATTGCGCATTTCTTCGGCGTAATTTTCCCGAATCAATATGGGCTGGCGCGTGCGCATCAGGTGCTCGATCACCGTGTTGCCGCCGAATGGCCGGGACCTTTTGGGCAGAACCTCGCCATCGCGCAACTCGACTTCAAATTTAATTTCATTGCGGACCGTATCGTGAAGCGCGACGCAGAAATGGTTCACGTCGAACAAGCGTTTGATTTCGTTGAGAATGGTTTCAAAAAGAGTGTCCGGGTCCAGAGTCGAGCTCAGCGCGCGGCCGATTTCGTTGAGCATGTGAAGCTCTTGCGTGCGGCGCGCGGTCTGCTGGACGAGGTAACTATTTTCGACGGCCATTCCGATTTGATGGCCAAGCGCCAGAAGGAGTCGTAGCTCGGCCGCCGTAAAACGCCGTGTGTCGGCGGCACCGAGAAACAAAACGCCGAACGCCTGTTCCTTGGCTTGCAGGCTGATCCCCACGACAGTGCGAAGATGCTGGCTCGTGGCAAGCTGCCGAAAACGCCGGAACGCTTCTTCGCCTTCGAGAGCCGTCCAGGAAGCATCGCGCCCGAGATCGCGAAACACGACGAGTCCGCCCAGGCGCGAAACCATGTCCACCAGATGATCGTCGAGACCCTCTTCCTGTGCGATGGCGCAGAAATTTTCCGCCAAGCCAACGGCGACGACGGAGGTTGGCCCCTGCGCGTGTCCGTGATGCAGGAACAGCGCGCCGGCCGGCATGCGCACAACGCTCAGCACGCGCTCGAGAGCATGCGAGAGCATCTGTTGAATTTCCGGGCCGACGAAACTGGAAGTGGCCAGATTCACATTGGACAGCGCCAGCATGTTCTGTTCGACGCGGCGCTTTTCCTCTTCGTAGAGCCCCATCACCATCAGAGCGGACGCAAACAGCTGGGGCAGAAGTTCGAGCGCGCGCAGCGAATTGGCGATGTGGGAAGTGAACAGCAACTCCCCGGTCAGGATCGCGCTCCAACTGAGGAACGAAGCGGCCAGCAGCAAATCCGCGAACGTTTCGTGGCGCTGGCTCTCCTGATAGAAAACCCAGGCGACAGCCGCAAGCACCACGGCGACGCCGAGTTGCGGCGAAATCCCCACTGCATGCAGGTAGTAGGCGACCGACCACAATGCAAATACGCCGCCGGCGGCAATCTGTGGCCGCACCCACGGCTCGGCATTCGTGTACACCTGGGCAGTGCTGAAAAAAAGCAGCGCTGCCGCGGCCAGCAGCCATTCGTTTACCGAGGCTTGCCAGGGAGCGACGGACGTCCAGGGTTCGAGGGCGGGGCTGAGGTAGTGCAGGGCGAGCAGGCACCATCCGGCGCTCCAGAGCATGAGGTAGGCTTGGCGCCGCAAGCTATGCATGTAGGCGAAGAAACCCGACGTCAATGCCGACGTTGCCAGCAGAGTGATCGCAATGATGCTTTCCGACGTCATCAAATCAAACGCGCCGCCAGGGCCGCAATTCGTACTTCCCGCACAAATCGGCTGACGTGCGCGGCGCCAGCTGGTGAAAAGATCAAACTCTTTTCAAGGAATCTTCGGAGCGATTCATCCGACGAGGATGTATTAGCCTGTAACAGAGATTCCACACCCCTCCCGACAAATTTTCGTACTTTCGCGACTATAAGGGACGCCTTTCCAGACGGTCAAGGGTACGGGGGTACCAGTCGGGAACAAGGCACTTGTGAGATCGGACACATGATTTTTCAACTAGGAATTGATCTCTTTCATTTTTCGGAGCTGTGGGAATCATCCCGCGCGACTTGGATTCATTTGGTACAAGGACACAGTGTGCCGCCCCTACCGGGCCTGGTTTATTTAAGGACGGCGCGTTTTCCCACCGCGGGAACGGTGGGGAACACGCATACAAAATTAGGAAGCCCCGGCGGGGCGACACATGCTCCGGCTATGAAGGAAATGGTCCATGACCGCTTGTTTCGTGGCTCGCCTTCCTGTACCGGTTCGGCTAAGATGAAGTGTTTTTCATTCACGGGAGAGCCTGGCAAGGAGCATGTCCACGACTTCGAGCGCAGCGGGAAAGCCGGCTGGGGAAATTCGCGTGCGGTTTGCGCCCTCGCCGACGGGATATTTGCACGTCGGGGGCGCGCGCACCGCGCTTTTCAATTGGCTGTTTGCGCGCGGCCGCGGCGGCACGATGGTTTTGCGCATCGAGGACACGGACGTCGAACGCAATCGGCCGGAACTGGTTGAGGGAATCCTGGACGGGCTGAGATGGCTCGGCGTCGATTGGGATGAAGGCCCCTACTTTCAGTCGGAGCGTCTGGATTTGCATCGTGCGGCGGCGCTCAGGCTGGCAGCTTCGGGCGCGGCCTATTTTTGCGACTGCCCTCCAGAGAAATATGCGGGCGGCGACGCGGTCGAGGAAACCGAGGACGCAAAAAAGGAGCAGGGGCCGAGGCGCATCACGCGCTGCGCGTGCCGCGAAGGCAAGCCGGGACTGAGTGCGGAAAATGCAGCGATTCGTTTCCGCGTTCCGCTTGGCGCGACCACGCAGTTCGAGGATGCCGTTTTCGGTCCGCGCGAAGTGATGAACGAAGAGATCGAGGATTTCGTTCTCCTGCGCTCGCCGAAGGAAGGCCAGGTGCACGGCGGGCCTACATATCAACTGAGCGTCGTCGTGGACGACATCGACATGCGAATCACGCACGTAATTCGCGGCTCCGATCACATTTCCAACACGCCGAAGCAGGCGCTGTTGTATCGAGCGCTCGGCGCCGCGCCCCCAATTTTTGCGCACGTGCCGCTGATTCTGGGACCGGACCGCACGCGGCTTTCCAAGCGCCACGGCGCGACCAGCGTGGGATCGTACCGCGACGAAGGTTTTCTGCCCGAAGCGTTTCGGAATTTTCTGGCGCTGCTCGGATGGTCGGCAGGAAATGAAGAATTCATGCGGACCTCGGAAATTATCGAAAGGTTTTCGCTCGAAGGCGTGAGCCGTACCAATGCCGTCTTCGACCGACCAAAGCTCGAATGGTTCAACACGCAGTATCTGCAGAAACTTCCGATCGAAGAGCTTCTTCCCGCCGTGCAAGGCGAGTTGGAACGCTCGAAGCTATGGCAGGAGGAATGGGCAGGCGATAAGCGCGAGTGGTTTTCCAAGACCGTGGACCTGCTGCGTCCGCGCACTCGCTTGCTGCCGGATTTTTCGACTTGGGCGCGCGCATTTTTCAGCGATTCGTTCGAGTACGATCCGCAGGCTCGCGAGAAATTCTGGAAGGACGAACGACTGGGCGCGATGCTGGGCAAACTGGCGGACGCCCTCGCGGCGCTTCCTGACTGGAATCACGACGCGTGCGACCACGCTCTGCGCGAGCTGGCCGCGGCCGAATGCGTAAAGGCCGGGCTGCTGATCAACGGAACGCGCGTCGCGATTGTGGGGCAGGCCGTGGCGCCGCCGCTGTTTGAAACGATGCTGGTGATCGGACAGGAGCGCGTTGTCAGCCGGCTTCGCCGCGCCGTCAGAGAGTTTCCCACACGCTGATTTTGTAGGACGGGCTTCAGCCTATCTGGTTTTCATCTTTGCGGAGATGGCAGAGGTCAAAAGAAGACAGGCTGAAGCTTGTCCTACTTGGCGGGAGCTGCGGAGAATATTTCCGGGTGGGAGGGATGCGCTGCAGTGTCCACGGCGGTGATTTCCAGGTCCGCGGTCACGGGAAGCTTTGTCGGCGGAAGGCACGCGTCCTGATTGCAGGCCTGGTAACCCACCGTAAGAGCGATTTTTTGAGGGCCGAGCGGCGCGGTGCCATTCGCGCGCAGTTTCATCAGCACCGTGAAGGAGCCTTCGTAAACGCGCAAAGGCGTTTTTGAGAATCGAAACGCGCGCATCACCCCGCGCGGGTACGTCGTTTCCACGAGGAACACGCCGGGAGAGAGGTCAGCGGTTACTTTCGTCGGGATCAGATAATCTTCAGAAGGCATGTGCGCGTTGATGTGGAAGCCGGGAGAAATTTTCGCGACCACCGCAATCTCAAAGGCGCGGCCGCGCGGCACCGGCTGCATCGATACGTACGCTAGCGGCTGGAGCACGCTGGCAGCCGCCGGAAATGCGCCATCTTGCGCTGTCGCTTTAACCGCGAGAGCGG